>Ga0075152_10000058_pt1 | contig 87269 bp, 62 predicted proteins | sample JI61114C2DNA_FD_70964 | JGI IMG/M metagenome (GOLD analysis project Ga0075152, IMG submission 70964) | Wastewater effluent complex algal communities from Wisconsin, to seasonally profile nutrient transformation and Carbon sequestration -... | ecosystem: Engineered > WWTP > Effluent > Algae...
TACTGACATCCGCGCATGACTCGTGGTCGCTGTGGTTTGCTAGACCTTCAACGTGGAGCTTCTTCCTCTCCTGCTCTTGGCCGGCTTTAATCGGCGCTTTCTGTATATGCAACTATTTCCGCACCAGACAGCTAGGCTTCCCGTCCTTGAAAATAGTTGTATATACAACTATTTTCAAAATAGACAGTGCCAAAACCTAAAATTTGATTTTAGGGCCTATAATTGCACGTGCATGCACATTCGAAAAACCGCTCGAGCAGTCACGCAGTATTATGATGCGACCCTGGCTCCGGCCGGAATAACCAGTACCCAGTTGATACTTTTAGTGCAAATTTGCCTCTCTCAGTCAGCGGCCCAAAAGGATATTTGCAACGCCCTAGGAATGAGTCCGTCGTCTCTGACACGCACTCTAAAACCACTGTTTGAACAAGATCTGATCGAAAACGAAACTGGCATCAACAAGAAGACTAAATACCTAATTCTCACAGATCGCGGCCAGCTTACTCTGAAACTAGCAACACCACTATGGCAGCAAGCCCAAGATGATCTACTTGCCAGAGTTGGAGAAGCAGAATGGCAAGATTTGATTGACAAACTCACAGTTGTTTCTCAGGTACCAACGGTAATTGCCGACTAGTTAGTGGTGCTTTACTTGACTAAATTCTTTAGCTGATTGGTGGCGCCACGCTTCATCAGCTCGGTCATACCTCTTTGCATACCTTGATTGACCAAATTATTGATAGCGCTAGATGCACCGGATGGCGCGGCGGCAGCGGTTGCCGGAGCGGCCGCTGGAGCGATTGCACTAGTAGCAGTACTAGTAGCAGTACTAGTAGCAGTACTAGTAGCAGCACCAGAATTCACAACAGCTGCAGGTGCAACAACCGCAGACGAGGCCGTTGCTGTGGGACCAGCAGCAGCTGCAACGGAAGCGCTGGGACTGAGAATCATGTTGCCTTTGCCGGTGACCATCAGGTCATAAACCTTGCCACTAGCCTTGTCAGTTACTTGATACTGACCAGCGGCCATAGTGGTTGTTCCGACTTCTGTCGGTCCGGTCAAAGCTGGAGGTGACGCTTGAGCAGAAGCAGGCACTTGCTGTACGACGTTGAAGGAAACAGCGAAGGAAACAGCTAAGGCAACTTGTAGCAATTTACACATATAAAAACTCCCCAAACAACTACCTGTTTGATACCCACCGATAAAGAACGAATCACTCCAGCCGACAGATTTAAAGCCACCGCGAAAGCAGAGCCGGAAACGAAAGCAGAACCGGAACAGAAAGCAACCACAAAGTAAAAATTAGAACCGGGGCAACATTGAAACAAATGGCCCCTCCTGTACAGATTAAGAAAAACTTCTATAAAGGCCTCGCAATCTTCTCTTAGCAACCCTACCAAACGATGGTAGGATAATGGTTTGCTTTTAAGCTTAACAATTTGGTGGCAGCACGGTAAATTATGCAAAAACTCGCTCTTATTGGCCTCGGTGCCTCCGGCCTCTTCGCTCTCAAAGAGTTGGCTGGCGCAGACATTGAAGTACACGTCTTTGACGTTGGTCCAACCTACGAGAAGCGCTATGCCTGCCCTATCGACCAGGGCAAATTGACCGTATGCCCGCCCAAAGCTTGCAGTTACTGCGCCCCAGGCCAATCAGCTGGCAGCTGGAACGACTTCAAAGTAATACTTTCAGCCTCACCGGTAATCGGTGGGCGACTTTATGACCTGGTCGGCGAAGCTGAACTGCAGAAGCGCCTAGACATGGTCAGAGCTACAATCTTGCAGCATGCACCCTGCGAAATACCAGTAGTTAAACCCAATAGCGAAGATCTTGACTGGATCAAGAAGAAAGCCACTATGGCTGGCATGGTCTACCACTATCAAGAACTTTTGCACTGCGGCTCAGACAATGCCCCAGCCATCAATACCAGCATTCTCAATGAAATTAAGGCTAAGGGCTCGAACATAGTCTTTCACTTTGACAAGAAAGTGGTTTCAGTGGCCCGTCGCAACGAGAAATTTGCTGTGCGTTCAGACCGCTATCGCAAACCTGAAGAAGAAGTCGAAGATACTTTCGACATGTGCATTGTCTCGGTTGGTCGCGGCGGAGCAGCCTGGCTCACCCAGCAAGAGTTTTATAAAGCTCTCGATATTAACCCTGGCCAAGTCGATATTGGTATCCGCGTTGAAACCAGTGCCTTCTTCACAGAAGAAGTCGATAAGCGCTTCTACGAGCCGAAGCTCTACTACAGAAGCCGTCACTCTGGCGATGTGGTGCGCAACTTCTGCTCGAACCCGAAAGGCTTTGTCACTCCAGAAAACCACCGCGACTATGTGCTGGTTAATGGCCACTCGAAGATGTACGAAAAGTCTGAGAACAACAACTTTGCAGTGCTGGTCTCAAAAACATTCACCAGACCATTCAAAAACCCGCAAATGTATTCGCAAACTATTGCTAAAATCGCCAACATGCTTGCTGGCGGCGGCCCACTAGTTCAGCGTTTAGGCGACCTCAAAGCGGGCAGAAGAACAAAGTCTCTCACAAACAATTTGATCAAACCGACACTAGAAGCTGAATGCGGCGATATTTCACTAGCCTATCCGCACCGCATTTTGGAAAGCATCATCGAGTATCTCGATGCCTTCGATAAGATCTGCCCTGGTGTGGCTGGTGAATCAACTCTGCTCTATGCTCCTGAGTGCAAGAGCTATCCTGACTCAATTTCAGTGAACAAGAATATGGAAACCAATGTTCCCAACCTCTTCATCATTGGTGATTCTAGCTCGTGGACACGCGGTGTAGGCCAAGCAGCAACCAGCGGTATTCTTGCCGGTGAAGGTGTGCGTCAGAAGCTCAAAGTCGGCATGCCCGGGGCTTCTAAGCTAGTTCCAGTCAGCTAAATTTAAGACCCTAATCTCGCCAGAGAATCTCGGTGGTATCGTCGCTGTCGTCGTCATCGAGAATCAGCTTGCGCTGCAGTGCGGCATAGCGCGCTACAAGTTCAGCTACTTCTGGATGCTCTGCACCTAAGGCTTTTTCGCTAACACCAAGGCCCCAACGGTAGAGGCGGTCAGCTTCGCTAAAGTTTTCTTGTTCTTCATAGAGATGAGCCAAGCGGCGCAGAGCCTTGGCTACAGTGGGGTGCTCGTGACCCATATTCTCCTGAATAATCTCAACGGCCCGCCAGTAAAGCGGCTCGGCTTCGGCGTATTTCTCCTGGTCGTGATAAACCTCGGCCAACGAATTAAGCACCTCAGCCACGTGCATGTGCTTAGGGCCCCAGTCTTTGGTGCGAATCTCAAGCAATGACTGATAGAGAGGCTCGGCCTGGTCGTACTTACACTGTATATGGAATAGCAAAGCTAGATTGCTTAGAGTCTGGGCCGTGCTGGGATGCTGCAAACCAAGTACGGTCTGTCTTATCTTTAAAGCGCGCCAGTGAATCTTCTCTGAGCGGGCGAAATCACCGAGCATGCGGTAAAGCTCAGCTTGATAGTTGAGCACGGTAGCGACACTGGGATGGTCCGGTCCCCAAGTCTCTTCGAACATACGCACAGCTCTGGCATAGAGCGGTTCAGCCTGTTCGTACTTACCTTCCGCATGATAGAGCAAAGCTAGATTGTGCAAGTAAGGACCAATAGAGGGATGGTCTGGTCCAAGCACCGACTCACGCTTGGCTAGAGCCCTCTGGAACAGCGGCTCAGCGGCATTGTATTTACCGTGGGCGCGCAAGAAATCAGCCAAGTTACCAAGCATAGTGGCCACTTCAAGCGGATCTTGCTGCTCTGAATCTTCACTCTCATAAATAGTTAGAGCGCGGCGCAGAAGTGGTTCCACCGACGAATACTTACCCTGAGCGCGATAAACCGCTCCCATTTCAGTTAGGCAATCAGCCACGGGCTTACTCTCTTTACCGTGGGTGCGCTCGAACAAATCGAGGGCCTGCTTGAGAAAGGCCTCCGACTCTTTGAATTTTCCTTGCACCAAATAAAGTTCGCCCATCTTAGCCGATATGCGAGCCACGCCTATTTCAGCCAATTGAGCATTGTCACCCACAAGGGCATGATCGGCTGTTGCCTCAGAACTCTCCACCGCTGTTGTCGCGGTACTTTCTGAAGCTGCCGAAGAACTTTCAGACGATGCTACTGTACTTTCAGACGATGCAGTCGCTGCAGCAACTTCAGCCGGTTTAGCACCTTCTTGAAGCTCTTTACGAGCTTCCATCAGGGCTTTCTGAAAAAGCTTTTCGGCATCATCATAACGACTAAGGCCAAGAGCCTTACTGCCGGCCGTTAAGTAGGTTTCCCAACCGATCGTTTCCTGCGTCGCATCCATGAGGTGAACCGTAATCTCTGATCTGTAAGTCGCTCCAAGATTTTAGCATCATGCCCAACCACCCGGCGGCCGCTAACACATAACTATCTTCGGTTAAGTTGTTCCCTTCAGTTAAGTTGTTCGAGTCAGCCGCCAACACTTTACAAATTGTCTGCCCGGCCGCCCGGTGGGGAACAAGCAAATATAAGATTGGAATGTCCATCCATCTTCGTGAGGAAAAACATTGACGCCTCAAACATCAACCGAAGCAAGCAATCAAGATCAGACAGACAAGCAAGTACAAAAGCTGGTACCTGGCCTGGAGCAAGATCAGCTTCCAGTCAGCTCGACCCAGAAGGAAAACAAGCAAAAGAAAACCAAGCCCAATAAATTTCACTGGAAAGAAATCATCAAGGCAGTGGTTCAGCTCTATTTCTTATACGTTGCCCTGAGTCTGCTCTTGCTCTACGTCTTTAAAGACGCAGCCGTGTTGCACCCGATGTATGACGTCAGCTGGAAACCACAACTGAGCAAACTGGACCAGCTTTTCAAAACAAAAAGTAGAGAAATTAAAATCCCGCTACCAAACCTAAGCAAAGGCACCGGTCCGGAAAAGCCCAAAACCTTGGCTGCTTTGTTAGTAGAAAAACCAAGCGACAAAGTCATTTTGGTGTCTCATGGCAATGCGGGAAATATCGGCCACCGCGTTGGCTTAGCCTCGTTGCTCGTCAACAGTGGCGCCTCAGTCTTTCTCTATGACTATCAAGGCTTTGGCGAAAGTGGTGGCAGTGCCACCTGTGCCAACGCCCTGAGCGATGGTCTAACCGCCTACGACTATGTCGTCAACAACTTGCACTACAAGCCAGAGAACATAATTATCTATGGCGAATCAGTGGGTTGTGGTGTCACCACCAATATCATGAAAAATCGCAAAGTGGGAAAAGTAATTCTGCAATCAGGCTTCCCATCTTTACTGCAAGCAGCACGAGACAAGCTCTTCTTTCTCTGGGTCTTGCCGCCAAATTTAGTGCCCGAACCAAACTTCGATAACTTGAGCGCCGTGCAAGAAGCTCACCCACCAATATTGTTTATGCACGGAGACAAAGACACAATTTTGCCTTTCAGCTACTGTGAAACGATGTACAGCAAAGCCCTTCCACCTAAACAGATGTATACCTGTCATGGTGAGGGTCACAACGACATCGGCCTAATCAATGCAGCAGGCTACGTCGGTGCAGTGAAGCAATTTGTCAATCAGCCCTAAATCACAGGCTTAGACACAGACTTAGAACAGGTTAGATGACAAATTCAGGCACAATTAGCTCTTCGTAAATGCCAGTGTCAAAGGCCTTTTGGAAGAAGAGGCGAACGGCTTCACGGCCGCGTTCGCCGCAATCAACAGTCAAGTCATTGACATACATGGTGACAAACTTATCGGCTGTTGCCTCGTCCATATCACGAGCAAACGACATGGCATAATGAAGCGCCTCTGTACGATTTGCCAGGGCATACTGCACCGAACTTTTAAAGATTGTGGCAGCCTCCTGCATCATCTCTTCGCCCAGATCTTTGCGCACAGCATTGCCGCCCAACGGCAGTGGTAGCCCAGTTTCAGCCTGCCACCAAACGCCAAGGTCAACCAGCTTGGTCAATCCTTCTTGGGCATAAGTCAATTGGCTTTCATGAATAATCAAACCAGCTCCGACTTTTCCACTCAAAACCTGTTCCACAATTTGATCGAAGGGAACGGCTACTACATTTAGCTCGGGAATGCCCAAGCTGCGCTGCCAGAGCCGCACTGTGAGGTAAGCTGAAGTCTCTTTACCGGGAATGGCCACGGTCATATTTTTCAAATCATCGATAGTGGTGCCTGGTAATGCCACCACCATTGGTCCATAATTTTCGCCCATACTAGAGCCACAGCACATGAGCTTGTAGATATGACGCACGCTCGGATAAGCAGCAAAAGAGATAGCAGAGACTTCATAGCTGCCCTTGAGAGCTTCCAGGTTGAGAGACTGAATGTCATTCATCACCTGATTAACTTTGATACCGCCAGTTTCAACTGCCCCCTTGTGCAAGCCATAGAACATGAAAGCATCATCAGTATCGGGGCTATGGGCAATCGTTAACTCTTGAATCTTCGTATCGGTTGCCATCTCGAGTGTTCCCCCCTAATTAATGTAGCGCCATAGTTGCTCTTTCATGGGCTTCCTGCAATATGAATTTTGCACCTTTTATGGACCAAATGGTATGAGCAATTTCAAAGGAAGGCTTGATTAAATACTGTGGTAGTCTCATCAGCCGCCAGAGTAATCATTAAAACTTGATAGGAGATAAGCATGAAAGTCTTAGCATCACTGGCTCTTGCCGTGATATCACTAACCAGCGCCGCTGCCGTCCAAGCAGCTGACAAAAAAGCTGAATTGTATCCCAAAGTGTACGACGCCAATTACGAATGTGTTTCAGCTGCGGGTAAAACCGAAATGCGCTTGACCTCTGACGGCAAAGGCAAGCTGCGCTCAGAGAGCAAGGGCCCTTCTTTCAAAGTAGTCTCAATCAGCGACTACCCCGGCAAAATCTGCTATTCGATCATGGAAGCTCAAAAAATGATCACAAAAATGCCTCTTAAGCAAGGCTACGAAGGCAGTATGGACGCAGAGACCGCTAAAAAGAAGAACGCCAAAGACCTCGGCGTGAAAAATATTGATGGCCGCAGTTGCCATGGTTGGAGCTACAAAGAAAACGGCAGCGAATCAGAAGTTTGGGTCGACAACAATGCTCAAATCTTGGTAAAGAGCACGACCAAAACAGCTGGCACAACCACCAGTATGCAATTGACCAAAATCAGCACCGCTGCTCCGGCGGCAGAGCTCTTCGTGATCCCAAGCGGTTACAAGGTAATGTCTATCAACTAGTGGCTTCAATGCCCACAAGTCGAAAGGGAAAGACTTGAATACTCAAGTATTTCCCTTTTTGCTTTAACCCTACATATTCCAAAGTTAGGCCTAATAACTGGTCGCCCATTCCAAAGGTTGGGAAAGACTTAGACCAGGAGGGGACGGTGCCGCCTCGTAGACTCGCTTTAATGTATTGATATCACGCACACCTATACCGGCAAACTTGACCGGTGCCTTCTTCTTTGCCCCGGTACCTGAACTAGTAGAAGAGGCACTAGTAGAAGAGGCATTAGCGGAAGAGACGCTGAGATTTGAGCTGCCGTTCTCAGCGGCATACATCAAATCGGTATTCTTGTCAGACTTACCAAAAAGACCAAGAGCATGCCCCATTTCGCGGGTGAAAACACCGGCTAGAGTTCTTTCTGGCACATCAGCGGCATAAAAGCTCGGACGCAAAAGATAGACCCAGACCTGCATTTGACCATTGACGATATTGAGACGACAAACCCCCAGGGCTTTTGGGGGCAACTGATTAACCCAGAGCACATCTACATTTGAGGGCTCACTGGGTAGGGCAATCTTAACAGGCACGTACTGATCCCAGCGCGCTATAACAGCCTCTAGGTTGCGTTGCCATGACTCTGGAGAGCCGAGGGGCAAGCGCACTCGCACGGGAAACTGCCGCCAGTGGGCAAACACTGGAGCACCGTTAGGGCTCGTGCTCAAGCGTCGAATAGCGCCCAGGTAATCACCAGCCTGACCATCATAATTGAGAGAGTTTGCCACAACAGAGGAGTCGATAATGAGCGAACTGGCCACAGGAGCCGGGGGCGAATAGTTAGAGCCGGTATTTTGAGCAATTTTAAGCGGACCATTAGCAGAATTACTAGCCGAATTGGCGTTGCCTGCAGGGCTCGGGGGCTGACTGCGGTTAGCTGCAGCAGGTTTAGCGCCACTAGCCGTAGCAGACTTTCCAGGGCTTGCACCATTAGGAGCCCCGGGTCTCGAAGCAGAACCAGAAACAGAACCAGGACTAGCTCCAGGCACAGGGCTGGGAGCGGGAGCTAAGCCATAGGCCCGAGGAGAGAAATTGGGCTGGGTATTCCAGGCTGGAGGCATTGCCACCTGTCCTGGTGGCAGATGGTTAGCAGGAATTTGCGGTCTCTGAGCCTGTAAATTCTGATTGGCCAAATTCTGGTTGGGCAAATTCTGATTGGCTACTGGCGCATTGCCAGCAGCGGCATAGGGAGCGTTATTCGAGTACTGAGTTTGGTTATTGGCATAGGGTGCCACAGCCATGGGCGCAGGATATCCAGAAGAAGGCGCCGGTGGATAAGCAGGCGCCCCATAACTAGAAGTAGGGATATAGTTATTGCCAGACATATTGACCGCAGTCAAATTATTGTTAGCACCATAGCCACCATTAGCCATATTGCTGGGCGGAATGGCAGCTTGACCAACAGGCGTGCCGCCAAAGGCGCCACCAAAAGCAGTACCACCTAATAATTTTTGCTCTAAGCGGGCAATGCGCTCAGCTAGCTGGCCGTCATGCTTACCGCCAAGTACTTCTTTCTCTAAGTGTTCAAGGCGATCGTCAACTTCATGCTCTGGATAGGTATTACCAAAAGCCTGCTTTTCAAGGCGCGTGACTCGCTGCTCATCGGCTGCACTGACCATACTAGGAGCTTGACTCTGGTCCAACTGTGGGTTCATCATGCCTGGTGCGTTCATGCCTGGAGCGGTCATGCCACTACCTGGAGTAGATTGAAACTGCTGGCCCCCAGAATTTCCCGGAGGGGATCCAAGTGGTCGGCCCTGAATAGCACTGTTAAAAGGGTTGCTCTGATTGAACTTTCGACCGGGGTCCACAGTTGCTTCTGGCGGCGGTGGCGCATCCAATTTTGCCGCAGATGGATCAATAGCTTTAAGCACAGGCTGAGTGCCATTTGAAGCAGCCAGTGTCTGCTCGCTGACGGTTAGACCGCTAAGAGCGAAGGAAAGAGCGAAGAGAATGGGTAGAGTTTTTTTCGTCACAGATACCAGAGGTCGCATGTGTCGCAAGAGAGAGGTCAGCAATTGAGCAAATCCTCTTTCAACTCTCCTCCCAGCCTCAGACTAGACTGTAAGTCGAGCAATGGCTCGGTCAATATTGGAGTAAAAGCACTCTCAGGATGCTTCACTATTTCAGTCAACATCTTGTGAATGGCGGGGTCTAACTCGCGCAAGAGACGACGGCCCTCAGGAACAGAGAAGGCAGCTACGCTCTCGGCCCAGTACTCAAACTTGCTAGCCTTGGCATAGCCAGAGACAAACATGCGGTTAGGCACATACTCAGGTCGAAGAATTTCCGAACCACCTTCATAGCCTGCCGGGGTCGGGCACATCTTCACAGAACGCTTGAGGCGAGCAGCATAAAGTTCGGCCACTCGATCTTGCAGAGCCTGTGAAAGGCAGAACTGAAGCTGGTGTCCGAACTCGTGGGAAACCACTAAGTTAATACGCACTTCCACATATGGTTGCACTCTAGTTGATACTACAGCCAGTGCACCAAAACGCTTGAACAAATCAATATCTCGATCAAACTCTTCTAGGTCAAGATCAACCATTCCAGAGCGAACCCGCGTCACGCCAGCGGCTCCGTGTTTGACATTGCCCAGAGCAGCATTGCCCTCAGACTTTCTTACAACTTGAAGAATGCCACTGGCAGACCAAATATTGAGGCTATCGATCACATACTTTTTCTGAAGAACACTCAATCTATCAAAATCTTGGAAATAGCGAATAATCTCATTTTCGGCGTACGACTTATCTTTGCGAGAAAGCGGCCTAGTGTATTCATACTTCCAAGCCGAACCATCCGAGCGAACACCATCGAAAGTAAGATTGAGAATGGCGGTCTCATCAAGCTCTCGCCGAGCCACTTTGGTGTAACGATCCCGCACAGTGACTAAACCAGTGTCGTGGAACTCACCGACCAATGTATGCTCTTCTGTGGCGATGCGACCATTCAAAACATTATAAGACTGGCCATTGTAGACAAGCTTACCCGTGGGCCCACCATACTCGGAGCTAGGAATGACAAGCTCAAGCCCAGCCGAGTCAATTCCCCGAAAAATGCAGCCCTCTAGGTCATCTATTAAGCGCCACTGGGAATCTTCACTGTCAGGAGAGCTGCCATTTTTAAGCAAACCGTCTTCGTAAAGGAAACCGACTACAGTATCTTCAAGAAATACTTTGCCGAAGTCCACAACTAAGACATTGCCACCAAGCTCCAAAAATCCACTCGGACCAACGAGCCGCTCTTGATCGTCTGATTTGCCGACTGCCGACACCACCTGCACCGATACCGCCTTTCCTGACATTTGATGGGTGTACCAATGATTCCTGGATTTTGAGCTTAAGGACCACTAATGGGCCACAAGACTACTTGATTTCTAGCTCTACTTTACCAAAACCGGGTTTAGTTGATAATTGCCGGTAAAATCTAGCTCAAATGTTTACAGAAACCCAGTATAGCTAATCCGCTGATGGAAGATGCAGGCTAATATTGTCACTATAAGGTTGTAAGTAACCGATTTTAGAGATGAACATTTGAGCGATAACGGCAAAAGATTCCAATTACCCTCAGCCCCGCAGATTCTGCTGGCCACGGCCGTAGGGGTTGGCATTGGTCTTGTGGCCATGGGGCAGCTCAAAAATTTCTATAGCCATACCCCCTTAAGCGGCAAATCTAATCTGGCACAGACTCTTCCGGCACCAGCGCCAAACAGCGCTCCTAACAAAAGTAAGGGCCTTGGCGACTTTAGCCTTTGGCCGAAGCTAGAGAACCGCATGAATGTTCTACTCATGGGTGTCGACAGCAATGGCCGTGACACCGAACGCTTTACAGGCTGCCGCTCGGATACCATGATTATCGCCAGCCTCGACCCCGAGGCTAAGAAAGTTTCATTAGTGTCAATTCCGCGCGACTCGCGGGTGCGTATTGCCGACAATCACGGTGTCGATAAAATCAATTCGGCCCATGCCTTTGGCGGTCCAGAACTGGCGGTGAAGACTGTTGGTGAAGATTTTGCAGTGCCTATTGATCATTACATAGTGATTGATACACAGGGTCTGAAAAAAGTGTTTGAAGCACTGGGCCCAGTAGAAATCTTGATTGAAAAGCCGATGCACTATAGAGATAGGGCCGGCCGCCTTAATATTGCTCTAGAGCCTGGAATTAATAAGCTAGACGCTGCTGGCTTAGAAGAATACGTACGCTATCGTCACGATGCCAAAGGCGACATTGGTCGCATTGAAAGACAGCAATGGTTCTTGCGCCAGGTCAAAAAGAAATTAGAAGAGCCGCAAGTTCTTCTAAAACTGCCAGAGCTCTGTAAATTAGCAGAAGAATACGTGCGCACCGACTTAACTGTCGAAGACATGCTCAAGTTGGCAGCCTTCAGTAAAGAAATTAAGCCGAACAAAATACAAACGGCAATGCTCCCAGGAGAACCAGTCACTATTAGTGGTGGCAGCTATTGGGTACCATCACCCGAGGCCAGCGCCCTGATGCTTCATCGCATGACCGGTGCGCCACAATCGGTTAGCGTAATAGCTAACAATACTGGGGCCACTATTCACTCAAGAAGAAATCCGCGCAGTGATGAAGCTCTAGCAATGGAAGCTAGTAGCGACGCTATGGCCAGTGATGTTGCTTCAAATGACAGCCTCGCAGCTCAGTGTGCGGCTGCCTACTCAGACAAGCCAGTAACGATCATTTTGCGTTATCCCAAAGGCTGCGAAGAAACCGCTAAAAACCTAGAAGCGCGTTTAAAAGAGAAGGGCTATAACGTCAAATATCAGCAACGGGGAGAGCTGAGCGAGTGTCAACACGAACAAGTGATAGCTAGCAGTTACAGGGCCGACGACGACTTGGTGGCTAAGCTCAAAGACTCAGTAGCTGAGCTAGATAACTATGCCGTGGTAGTTCATTTAGAGCCGCGCGCTTGCTCCGATGTCACTATTGTAATTAGCCCAACCACCATTGTTGCCGCACCACTAGTGGTGACTTCTACAGATGACAAAGGCGATGAAAAAAGCGAAGGAAAAGGCAAAACAGCTGCCACTGAGCCTGTCAAACTGAATACACACAATTAAGCATTTTGAGACAAGTAGTAATAAACCCTTCCCAACATCTAAAAGGTGCGCGACCATTCTATTGTCTGCAGCCAAATTAGGGGCAGATTACTAGATTCTTGCCAAGGGGAAGATCGTGACTAAAGCTGAGACTAAAGCGGAAACAAAGACCAATACTCAAGTCACCTCACAAGCCCCCTGCGGCACAGACTCGTCAAGTGCTCACAAGCGCCCTTTCAACTTCAGCGCTGGTCCAGCGGCACTGCCTGAAGAAGTGTTAGAGATTGCCAAAGAAGAAATGCTCGACTGGCATGGTTCAGGCATGTCAATTATGGAAGTGAGCCACCGCGGCAAAGAATTTGGCCAAATCGTCGAACAAAGTCAGGCCGATTTAAGAGAGCTGCTCAACATTCCGGCAAACTACAAAATTTTGTTCTTGCAAGGCGGCGCCACATCTCAATTTTCTATGGTGCCTTTCAATCTGCTCAGGGGCAATAACAAAGCCGACTATGTCAATACCGGTTTCTGGTCAGAAAGAGCCATTGCTGAAGCCAACAAATATTGTCAGGTAAACATAGTTGCCTCAGGTGAATCGGGCAAGTTCACAACAATTCCCAGTAGCGACTCCTGGCAGCTAAGTAAAGACGCCGCTTACCTTCACTACACAGCCAATGAAACAATACACGGAGTTGAGTTTCACTCCATTCCGCAATCTCTCGATGCGAAAGAAATTCCGCTAGTGACAGATATGTCTTCAAACATGTTATCTCGACCGTTCGACGTCTCAAAATTTGGCCTGATTTATGCCGGTGCTCAGAAAAATATCGGTCCTGCCGGCCTCACCATAGTTATTGTTAGAGACGATCTAATCGGTCAAGTCGACAGCAAGGCGCCGACTCTATTCGACTATCAAAATCTCGCTAAAAACGATTCAATGGCCAATACCCCGCCGACCTATAGCTGGTATATCGCTGGTCTTGTTTTGCAATGGCTGAAGAAAAATGGCGGACTGTCGTCCATTGCCGAAACCAACAAAAAGAAAGCAGAGCTACTTTATTCAACCATTGATCAATCAGAGTTTTACCAAAACCCTGTGGCTCAAGAGTGTCGCTCCCTCATGAATATTCCTTTTATTCTCAAAGATGCAGCATTAGACAAAGTATTTTTAGACGAAGCGAAGAAAGCTGGCCTACTGGGCTTAGCTGGCCATCGGGCAGTGGGAGGCATGCGCGCCAGCCTCTACAATGCCGTCACGGTTGAGGCCGTTCGAGCTCTGACATCGTTCATGGACGATTTTGCCCGTCGCCACGGCTAAGAGAAATTCTCAAATAAGAGAAATTATCAAAAAGGGAGCACCCCGTAAGGATATCCAGTAAGGAAAAATATGTTCAAAATATTGAATCTCAACAACATAAAAATCGCCGGGTTAGAAAAGTTACCGCGCGAGCGCTATGAGATTTCATCCGAGATGCAAAACCCTGATGCTGTGCTGCTGCGCTCAGCCAGCATGCATGAATGGCCCATCCCTGAAAGTGTCAAAGCTATTGGTCGCGCCGGTGCTGGGGTCAACAACATTCCGGTAGATAAGTTCAGCAGCTTGGGCGTTCCTGTATTCAACACACCTGGTGCCAATGCTAATGCTGTCAAAGAACTTGTTATCGCTGGCATGATGATGGCAGCCAGGCAAATCGGGCCAGCCTGGGACTTTAGCCGCAGCCTCAGCGGCACTGATTCTGAAATTGACAAACAAGTTGAATCAGAAAAGAAACGCTTCGTCGGCATTGAACTTGCTGGTAGAACCCTCGGGGTCGTCGGCCTGGGAGCAATCGGAGTCAAGGTAGCCAATGCCGCCTTCTCACTAGGTATGCGAGTGGTGGGCTATGACCCGCACATCACAGTTAGCAATGCCTGGCAATTGCAATCAGAAGTTAAGTCGCTTTCAAGCGTTACTGAAGTGCTAGCTCAATCTGATTTTATTACGCTACACGTGCCGCTTTTGGAAGACACAAAAAACCTGATTGACGCTCGCAGACTTTCGAAGTGTCGCGAAGGTATTACGATTTTGAATTTCTCACGCTCTGCTATTGTTGATGAAAAAGCAGTTTCAGAAGCGATCAAATCAGGCCGCGTCAGAGCCTATGTCTGCGATTTTCCAAGTAATCAACTAAAAGATCAAGAGAGAGTTATTACTCTGCCGCACTTAGGCGCCTCTACTGAAGAAGCCGAAGAAAACTGCGCCATCATGGTGGCAGAACAGATTCGTGATTTCCTCGAAAAAGGCACCATTCATAACTCGGTCAATTTCCCTGAAATGTCTCTTCCTGGCAAACCAAACAATCGCCTGATAGTGGCCAATGCCAACATTCCCCACATGATCGAGCGCATTTCTGCCTGTGTAGCCAATGCCAATTTAAACATTCTCGATATGTTGAACCGCTCAAGAGGTGACGTCGCTTGCACCTTGATTGATTGCAATGGTGACGTCACCGATGATGTCTTAAGAAGCATCAGCGCTATTGAAGGAGTGCTCAAAGTGCGGCTCGTAAAGTCTTAAGCGGCATTCTCTCGTCTAAATTTTATAGCGGTCATAATAGTTGCGACTATCTCCAGCGGTGAGCACTCTCGGCACGGCAAAACCAGCACTGACTGCTAGTTTAAGAAAGCTTTCGCTGCTCGAGAGTGAAGTCGGAGTTTCAGATAAAGCTTGGGCCTGACGGGCAAAGGCCCTCTCAAGAGCAGGGCTATTTAGACTTTTACCAGAATAACCGGCAAGCTCGCTTCTATATAACCTCGGCGCGATAGCAGAAGTAGATTGAGCGGACTCATTAGAGTAAAGTCTGCGACCACTGGCAAATCCGGCAAAACCGACTGAATAGTAAACTAGGCCTTCGCCCACATTTTGACCAATGGCTTTTCTTGCTTCAGCGTCTTTGGCGCCGCTCTCCCAAGTAGCGGCCATAGGCGAACCAATTCGGCCGCCCCAATCTATTGCCATGACAGCCAACCCGGATTTCTCAAGAACACCAACCCCGAATTTAAAAATTGAGCCTAAAGTAGCACCAAAGGCATTGGGGTTATTCTTAATGCCCGCTATGCCAACAGCCGTAAAGAAACCAGCACTGAGTTTCAGAGCTAAATCCCCAGGATCATTTAGAGTCTCGACAGCTGCTTGCAGCGCAGCACCGGGCATTTGAGAGAGCAAGCCCACTTCTCTACTGAGCTTTCCGGCCAAACTTTCGTCGTATTGACCAGCATCAGGGTTAACAACATCAGAGCTGGAATTATTAGCTTCGTGGTGTGATTCAAGAATTGGCATTGATTCAACCTCATTTTTTGTTTTGTGAGGACTAGTGGTAAGGGGCCGTTTTAAGTGGGGCAATTCCCACTTGGCATGCTTAACTTATACCGAACCAACTAGACATGAACTGGACATGAACCAGGCATGAACTAGGCATGAACTAGAGAGAATCGTACTCACAAACACCTCATCTCAAGCAGGTATAATCAACTGCTCACCGAGCACTACTCATTTCTCAAAAGTCGGAACAGGTATGAATTTCAGCAAACAAATCGCTCTAGTCACCCTGGCTAGCTTCACCACCTTTACAGGCTCTCTAGCCCCCGTCTGGGCGGCCATGAGCACGGAAGAGGCCAGCCGCTGGGACGCCGCACTAGAAGAGGGAAGAACCCTACGCGACGACAAAAAATATGAAGATGCGGCCAAACGCTTTGTCGAACTGCAAGCCAGTGCTGAAAAAAGTGACGACAAAAAGCGGCAACGCAAAGCCATGACAGCGCTTGCAGCAAACTATTTTTATCAAAAAGACTACAGCAAGGCTGAAGAGTTAGACCGCAAAGCCCTCGGACTGGCGCAAAGCATTTCTAGCGTCAATGATGGCACCGTGGCAATATGTTTGAATGACCTGGCTGAAACTCTAGTTGAAGAGAAGCGTTTTGATGAGGCTCTTCCTCTTATTAAACGCAGCGTGGCACTATCAGAAGAAGTCTTTAGCCACAACCATCCACTCTTAGGCACTCGCTTAAATTTCTTGGCCGACTTGCTTGAGAGAATGGGCCATAAAGATGATGCTGTGCTCTACCGCAGCGAAGGGCAAGGCATAATCAACGCCTTTCTCTCGGTCATGAGTCGCAAAATCAAAGCCGCCTGGAAGCCGCCAAGATGCCTTTATAGCTACAGCGCCAATGTCGGCTTTGAAGTAACCGATCACGGCCTCGTAAAAGAAGTGCATATTGTTGACTCATCTGGCAACGCCGCCAACGATGAAGCCGCTATAGAAGCCGTTAAGAACGCTCAACCCTTTGCTGATATCAATTCAAAGGCTGACGACGATCAGCTTAATTTGTCGTTCAAATTCGACTACAACTTCCACCAACGCAAAGAGACCGCTCAAAGCAAGAACAACAAAGAGTCAGACTCTACCAACACTAGCAGCAGCAGTGAAACCACCGCCCAATCAAAAGAGAAGATTGAGCAAGAGAAGAAAAAGCTAGAGCAAATTCTCAAAACAATCGAAGAAATCAAGAAAGACAAGAACCACACCAACACCACTCTGGCTGAGTCTTACGGACAGTTGTCTGACACTCTGATGGTTCTAGGCGAACACGGAAAAGCCATCGACTATCTAAAGGATGCCCTTGATTCTTCCGACTTCAAAGATAAGAGTTCACCAGGAACTCTCATGCTACTTAGCGAACTAGGCTGTACCTATCTCAATTCTATGAGACCAGCATTGGCAGAAACGACTCTCAAGGCCGTAGTTGACGCCCCTAATTTCGAACAGATTCTTGATGTAAAACTAAAACAGCAAGCTCTAGACGATCTTGGCCATGCTCTATCAAACATGGGTCGATATGCCGAGGCACAAAAATATTACTCACGAAAACGTGATTCTATTTAGTCTCTTCAACTAGCTAGACAGCATGCAAGATCTGCGCCAAATCTTCTTTTGGTGTGGTTACTGGCATAACGTTGTAGTTGTCTACCAGAATCTTCAAGACTCCAGGAGTAATGAAAGCTGGAAGATTTGGACCGAGGCGAATATTCTTTACGCCCAGATAGAGCAAGCTAAGAAGCACAGCCACAGCCTTTTGCTCGAACCACGAAATGATTAAAGACAAAGGCAGTTCATTAATGCTGCAGCCAAAAGCATCGGCTAAAGCGCTCGCAATTTGTACAGCAGAATAGGCATCATTGCATTGACCGAGATCAAGCAGGCGAGGAATGCCATCGATGTCACCAAAGTCATTGAAGTTGAAGCGGAATTTGCCGCAACCAAGGGTGAGAATGACACTGTCTTGAGGAATTGAGGTGGCGATATCGGTGAAGTAATTGCGAGCAAATTCAGCACCATCGCAGCCGCCAATTAAGAAGAAGTGCTTTATCTTGCCTTGTTTGACCGCATCAATTACTGGTGCAGCAACAGATAGCACAGCGTTTCTGGCGAAACCAACAGTGATAGTTTTTTCTGGCTCATCTTGGCTAAACCCAGGTGCCGCAAGAGCTGCTTCAATCACCTTGCTGTAATCATAGCTCTGAACTTTACTGAGCCCTTCAAAACCAACTACATCCATGGTGAACAAGCGGTCTTTATATGATTCAGCTGGCGGCTTAAGACAGTTTGTTGTCATCACAATGGCACCAGGAAATGCATTGAACTCAGTCAATTGATTCTGCCAGGCACCGCCATAATTGCCGACCAGATGCGCAAACTTTTTCAAAGCAGGATAGCCATGGGCTGGCAACATTTCACCATGGGTGTAGACATTCACGCCTTTGCCCTCAGTCGCTTTCAGCAGCTCATAGAGGCTCTTCATATCATGGCCGGAAATTAAAATGGCCTTGCCTTTCACTGGCGTGATGCGCACTTGCGTAGGTACGGGGTGACCATAACTTTCAGTATGAGCCTTGTCGAGCAGCTCCATCACTAGATAGTTGACCTTACCAGCCTCAAGACAGTATTGAAGCAAGCGCTCGGCTGTCTGCTCGCTTTCAGTCAGGTAACTAAATGATTCATGGACAAAGGCATAGATAGATGGCTCACGGAACCCCAACAATTGTGCGTGGTGCGCGTAGGCCGCGAGACCCTTCACACCATAGGTAAGAAGTTCCTGCAAGGACAGAATGTCTTCGGGTGTAGAGTCGGCGCGCTTAACGATGGCGATTGCTAAACCAAACTGCAAAAGCTCGGCTTCAGTTTTTAGTTGTCCCCACTTAGCTGGACCCTGCAGTTTCTCTGCTTCTACCCCAGCTTTAGTACAGGCTGTCAGATAGAGAGAACGAGCCTTATCAAAGGCTTGGGATAGCCGCCCGGTGATGTAGTCGACATGCTCTTTTTCGTCAAAATTGACATTGGTTAGAGTGAGGAAAAGTGCCTCAAGGCACACCTCATCGACAAAAGAATCGGTTTGGCCAAGCAGACGGGCACGGTGGGCAAATTGACTGATACCTTTGACGATATAGACAATCACGTCTTGCAAGGTGGATGTATCCGGGGTCTTGCCGCAAATGCCCATGGTAGTACAGCCAGTTCCTTGGGAAGTTTGCTCACACTGATAACAGAACATACTCACGACCACTCCTTCCGAAGCATTGCTTCTGGACATCTAAACCTGAATGTACATATTAAACACCTGTGGCAGGTCGACCGTTATCGGCCTAAAGGCTAAAAAAGAGAACTAAAGCGAGGAAAAACTAAGCACTTAGAATGATTACAAAAAGGAAAATTACAAAAAGGAAAATTACCGAAAGCAAAAGGCCACTGCAAAAAGCAATGGCCTCTAAGTATTTTTAGTTACCGCGTCAAACGCAACTAGAGCGATTTTCTATTAATCGCGGGGCAATGCTTTGCGCAAATCACTAGCATCGTTTATTTGAGCACCACAATCGCCACAGTGCGGTCTGCGACCAGCAGTCCAGCCACCGGTTGGCAGAGTGTGACCGTAGATACGGCACTGATGACTCTTGGGTTTAAAGCTGTAAACAATTTGGGTCCACATATCGCAGACGTAGTCCCAGACGGAAGCTCTATTGTTTTTTTCGATCTCTTCTACACGCTGAACTTTAGCCTTCAGAGTAGTGATTTGATCTTTTGAAATAGGAGCAGTATCTGGATGCCTGCGACCGATACGGCTGTACTTAGTCATTACTTCCTCACTTGGTTGCCATAAAGCATTTTATTAGCTGAGACTACTTTACATCATTGCCAAGGCGATATCATCACCTCTTTATCAGTTGAAAGCCTTTTAAATTTGATCAAACAAAAGGGAAAGGTCATCCAGTGGCAATATATCCAACGCATAGGCGAAACTGATAAAAAATTCACCACCGAAAGAATCGCATATATCTACTGATTAGACAAGCACCATATAAGTAGAATTCCCATGACATCTTGCAAAAGATGGAATAAGGGGTGGGTCACATTGCCCACCCCATGATTCACTTTCTAACTTTTGCCTTAACCGTTTTTGGTCTAGATCATCTCTTCGACGATATTGGCCCAAACTTTAGGATCGGTCTTGAGCGATTGCTTAACCAAAGCGCCTTTTTTGAAAGCCAGCTCGCTGTCTTCATAAGTAGGCATATCGGTTTCGTAAACAACGCCCAAAGGAATTTTGTCGCCCCACTCGAAGGCCTTGGCCAAACTAGCATGGAAATCAGTACGATCCCAATTTTCATCTTCTAGCTTGTAGACCCGTTCTTTGAAGAACGGATAGGTATTGACCTTGTTGTAGGTAACGCAAGGGCTGAAGATATCCACAAGGGAGAAGCCTTTGTGTTGGATAGCTGCAGAGATTGTGTCAGCCATGTGCTTTGGTTCGCCGGAGAATGCTCTCGCCACGAAAGTAGCACCAGCAGTAATTGCCAGAGCTAGTGGATTGAGTGGATTCTCGTGGTTGCCCTGAGGTGTTGACTTGGTTTTTTGACCCACACCAGTAGTCGGTGATGTTTGGCCAGTGGTCAAACCATAAATTTGGTTGTCCATAACGATGTAGGTTACATCAAGGTTGCGGCGCATTGCGTGAAGCAAGTGACCGATACCAATACCATAACCGTCGCCATCACCACCGGTGATAACACATTTGAGATCGGTATTTGCCAGGTGAGCTCCGGTTGCTACAGGAACAGCACGGCCGTGAAGGCTGTGAATACCATAAGCATGAAGGAAGCCAGGCAAGTTAGATGAGCAGCCAATACCAGAGACAACCAGAAGATTTTCTGGAGTAATGCCTAGTTTTGCTGCTGCAGTTTGAACACCTTTAAGGACGGCGAAGTCGCCACATCCTGGACACCAGTCTGGATCGACTGGGCCTTTGAATAATTCGACTGGAAGCTCGATTACAGTTGCCATCTCGTTTTTATAAACCTCTTAAATCATTGATATGAATGCAGTTGCAGAAATAAGAAAGGGGAAAGATTTATTTCTCTTCTGCCAGCTTCTCGAAGCTATAAGTGGCACCAGTTGAAACACCCACTTTCATGCGTGCAGCCAGTTTGCCTGTAGCCCGTTCAGACAATTCAACATTCCATGTAGGTTCGCCGTGTCCGTTTGAAGATTCACGAGTTGCAGCTGTTGGGCGCAACTTCTCTTGAGCATGGGTGCGGATATAGTGATAAGCCATATCTTTAGCTTCTGCTTCAGTAACATCATAATCAAGTGCTACACCGGCAAGAATGCGTTTAACATGTCCGACGATATAGAGTGGTTCCATTGGCTCACCGTCATATCTATTGATGTGTGCATCCATAGAAATTCCGGTTTCGCCTTTGATAAAGCGAGCCATTTGGCTAGTGTAGTTAACTTCAACAGAAATCTTCTTCTTAGCTTTAGAGAGAATCGCTTCTACTTCTTTAGCGTGGAAAGGAGCAATGTATTTGATGTTGAGCAAGTTGGTTTTGATACCTTGAGCAGTGAGAAGCTCAGCAGCTTCTTTCACTGGGCCCCAGGTAGAACCCCAACATACTAGTGTCAAATCAGCATCAGCTGGACCTTCTAGCACTGGGGCTGGAAGTTCTTTCAAGAGATTTTCAATCTTGCGGCCGCGCTTATCCATGATTTTGCGACGGGTAGCTGGCGAAGTGAACATGTCAGAAATGAGGATGCTTTCTTCGTCTTGCTCATCTGAAGCTGATACGAAAGCAGTATTTGCTGTACCAGGAAGAGCACGAGGTGAAACGCCTGATTCAGTGAATTTGAAGCGTTTGAATTTGCCTTTTGATTCTGGCCATTCACTGACGATTTCGCCGCGGTCGATAACAGGATTGCCGTTAAAGACTTCAGGATCGACAGTTTCAGGGTGCTCAGATAGAAGCAAGTCGGACATGAGCAGAACAGGCAATTGATAGCGGTCTGCCAGGTTGAATACGTCAACGGTAGTGTTGAAGCAATCAACAATGTCGCGAGGAGCAACGATCAAGCGTGGGAATTCACCTTGTGAGGCGCCATAGACTTGCCACAAGTCAGCTTGTTCAGTCTTGGTAGGCAGACCGGTTGAAGGGCCGCCGCGTTGCACTTCAACGCAAACCACAGGCACTTCCATAATGCCAGCCATGCCAACAGCCTCGGTCATCAGAGCAAAACCACCACCGGCGGTTGCACACATAGAACGAGCCCCAGCAATACCAGCACCGATTGCCATATTGATTACAGATAGTTCGTCTTCGCACTGCTTGACGCAAATGCCTGTTTCGTTGGCGTGGTTAGCCATCCAGTGCAAGATTGTCGAAGCTGGTGTCATTGGATAAGCAGAATAGAATTTGCAACCAGCGGCATAAGCGCCAATAGCAATGGCCTCGTTACCGGTTAAGAAACAACGTTTCTTGTGGGTAAACTTCCACTCTTTAGTTACTGGTTTGAAATTGGCTTTGGCAAACTCATAACCAACTTTGAGCAAGCTAACGTTGAGATCGATTACTTTCTGACCCTTGTGGGCGAAGGTATCAGCCAAAACTGAACTTGGTTCTTCTAAGCCAACATTGGCAAAGTAAGCAGCAGCACCCATGGCCACTGTGTTTTGCATGATAGGCAGAAGAGCGCCATGCTCTTTGACCACTTCTTCAGTGATTTTCTTCATCGGCAAGCCGACGATTTGCACGCCAGCTCTAACTTGGCTTGGCTCACAAGCAAGACGATCTGAATTGAAGAGAACGGCTCCGCCCTCTTCAACTTCCATGGCGTGACGTTCAATGGAGTCTTGGTTCAAAGCAACCAATACATTGAGGTTATCGCCGTGGGAATAAACTTTATTTTCACCGATACGAACTCGGAGCCAAATATGACCGCCCCGAATGATCGACTGGTAGCAGTTGTAAGCGTATACGTGGAGACCAAGCCTGCTGCATGACTTAGCCAAGGTATCGCCAGATTTGTCTAAGCCGTCTCCGGCTGCTCCAGCAATGCCAACTGTAACTTCCTGCATTCAAATATCCTCAAAGAGTGAACTACAGACCGTTGAATCAACGGCTTATTTGATTGGAATTCTTGAACATCCAATTAGAGGCGCACTAGTAAAAGCTGACTAGTAGGCGCTTCTCAATTGGCATAAGATAGCATGAAAGGTTGACAAGCAAACTGGTAAGTGACTCATACCAGCATTCTCGGCAACAAAAGTTGAAACTAATCGTAACCTAAACAAAAACGAAAGATTTAGTGATGCTCTTCACTGTGCTCTGAGCCGTGACTTTGCTCAGAATTGGCACTAGAAGAACCACTAGAGTGCTCGCTGTGCTCGGAACCAGCTTCATGACTAACTTCAGCAACGGGCACGCCCATCCACCAGAAAGCCATGCCGTAAAGCAGTCCAGCAGCACAAATTGTCAAAACCTTGAGCAGCATGTCTTGCAAACTGGTCTCAGGAATAACATCGGTAGCCACCGGATGGGCATGGCTATCGTGACTGTCGTGGCCGTGATCATCGGAATGGGAATCTGAACTCATAAGGTCTTCCTTATTAAAAGATTTTAGTGAGAGTTAGTGACCTGGAAAAATATAAGAAATCCAGGCAATACCAGCCACCGCAGCAAAGATTACAAGAGCGTAGTACTGACCACGTCCGTTCTGAAGGAACTTGAGAACTTCGCCAACACTCATGGTGACTAAGCCAGCACCGTTGACAATCCCTTCGATGAAATTCTTGTCTATTGCAGTCCAGACCTTGTTGTAGCTAGGTAGCAAGACACGGTCGACGATACCGAAGTAAATGTCATCCATATACCATTTGTTGAATGACATGTTGTAGATAAGTTGGGCCATACCCTCTTTAGCTTCAGCAAAGGTTTTGTTGAAGTGCAGAGTTCTAGTGACATACATAGAGTAAGCAACGGCAAAGCCAAATACACCAACAGCTAGAGAGATGCCCATCATGGTCAAGTTAGCACCTTCGAAATGTGGGCCATGGGGACCAAAAACGAAGGCAGCAAAGTGGTTAGGCAAACCATGCTCTGGTGAGGCACCAGAGAAAGCAGCTGGCAAGTTGGCAATATTGAAACCAAGATAACCGCTCAACATTGAAGGAACCGCCAGAACCAAAAGCGGCCAGGTCATTGCCGCTGGTGATTCGTGGGGATGTGCACTACCGCGATACGCGCCAGTGAATGTCATGAAGTAAAGTCTGAACATATAGAAGGCAGTCATGCCGGCTGTCAACATCATCAACCAGCCAATGATTGGGTGGTTAACCATGGCAGCGCCAATGATCTCGTCTTTTGAGAAGAAACCACTGAATAGCGGGAAGCCAGATATGGCAAGGGTACCGATTAAGAAACAAGCGTGGGTAATGGGCATAGATTTTTTCAATCCACCCATTTCACGAATGTCTTGCTGTCCATGTAAGCCGTGAATTACAGCACCACTGCACAAGAAAAGCATAGCTTTGAAGAAGGCGTGGTTGAAGAGGTGGAAGATACCGCCAGTAAAGGCGCCCACACCAAGACCAACAAACATGTAGCCAAGCTGCGAACAAGTCGACCAAGCCAAGACCCGCTTGATATCGTACTGGCTCATAGCAATGGTGGCGGCCATGAAAGCAGTGATGGCACCGACGGTGGCCACTACGGTCAAAGCGGCTCCAGATGAACCATCGCAATTGAGCCAAATAGGATAAGCACGACCGACCAAATAAACACCAGCGGCAACCATGGTGGCAGCGTGGATCAAAGCTGAAATTGGAGTAGGACCTTCCATAGCATCGGGCAACCAGACATGCAGTGGGAACTGAGCGGATTTGGCCATTGGTCCCATGAAAATCAAACAAGCGATAAAGAATAAAGTGGAGTCATTAAGGGCTCCGGCTGCAGCAGCTTTGTGAATTACTCCAGCCAGGTCAGTGCCAGCAGGACCGACAAAGCCGAGCACGTTGCTTGAGCTCCAAAAATCTTTTGTATAAAGGAAGAAGGTGAGAGTACCAATAAGGAAGCCAAAGTCACCGATACGGTTGACAACAAAGGCCTTCATACAAGCCTTGGCAGCCGACTCTTTGTACCACCAGAAACCAATCAAGAAATAAGAGCAGACACCAACCAATTCCCAGAAGCCATACATCTGGAATAAGTTGGTCGACACTACCAGGCCAAGCATCGAACCAGTGAAGAGAGATAGATAAGAGTAGAAACGCGAGTAACCAGGATCTTCCCGCATATATCCATGGGTATATATCTGCACCAACAGACTGACAGCAGTAACCACTATCAGCATCAGGGCGGCGATATTGTCGACCAATACTCCCACCGAGAGGGTGAAGCTACTTGAAACAAACCATGGAATGTTTTGTTGGAAGTAAGGTTCAGGATATTGGTGAGTGACTAATGCTTGGAAAATAATCAGTGAGTGGACGAGTCCATAAGCCACGGCTCCGATGGATGCCATCATGGAAAGAGTTTTTGAAGCTCTCAGCCCCATGATAATCAGGAAGCCCGCCAAGAACGGTGCTGCCACAATCAGGCCAGCATGTTCAACAAACCATCTCAACTGGTCAGCGCTTAGCGGTAACAAGGTTAATCTCCTAGAATATCTCCAGCTCTTGACTAGAGACTCTGCGTTTACTAATTCGGACTCTAAAACTATACATTGATGAAGGGCCAAGAGTGACCATAGATAAAGCACCGTTTAGAGTGAAAAGATTTTTCTCTTTAATAAAGCTAGTAGCTTACCAGTCAGCCCTTTATACTGATGGCGCTCTCTTAGTGTCATTAATTTTCAGGAGACCGCTGTGAGTCCCGAACCACAACATCTGCTTACTATCCTCTTACTACTACCAATGCTCGCCGCCCTGGCCATAGCTTGCAGCCCAGACAATCTGGCGCGAAAGCTTGCCATTAGTTTCGGCGCTGGTATGTTTGGGCTCTCAGCCTTCATCCTGTCGCAATTTGACATAAGCAGAGCGGCTGAATTCCAGCTGAAAGAACAGATCACCTGGTTCATGCAACCATTTCCGGTGCAGTACTTTGTTGCGGTTGACGGCATGTCGCTATCACTGGTGGTGCTGACCGGCTTTGTCACCTTCATGGCAATACTGGCCTCAACCTCGATTGGCGATAATCGGCCGCGCCTCTACTACGCAATGCTCATGCTCCTGACATTCTCTGTCTTGGGAGTGTTCATGTCACTTGACTTGCTACAGTTCTTTGTCATGTACGAGCTAGAGCTAGTGCCAATGTACTTCTTGATTGCCATCTGGGGTGGTCCAAGACGTGCCTATGCTGCTCTCAAATTCCTTATATACACCTTCTTTGGTGGCGTATTGATGTTGGCCGGTCTGGTCTACATGTATACCCAAATGGGAACCAGCGCCACATTCGATATGACAGTTTTGTCTAGCATGTGCCCTGGCCTGCCAAAAAACATTCAAGTAATGGCTTGTCTTGGTTTCTTCTTAGCCTTCATCATCAAGTTGCCATCATTCCCAGTTCACACCTGGTTGCCTGATGCCCACGTTGAAGCACCAACTCCAATTTCAATGCTACTAGCCGGCTTGCTCTTGAAAATGGGCTCCTATGGTCTAGTAAGAATCTGCTTGGGCTTCTTCCCAACATTCTTCGTTGACTACGGCCCACAAATCATGGCCCTTGGCGCCTTCAATATAGTCTGGGCAGCCATGGCCTGCTTGGTTCAACAAGACATGAAGCGCATCATTGCTCTTTCATCAGTGAGCCACATGGGCTTTGTCTTACTTGGTGTGGCCTCGCTTTCATCGGCCGCTCTTAGTGGTGCAATTTTCCAGATGGTCTCCCACGGTGTAATTTCAGCCCTGCTCTTCTTCTTAGTTGGAGCAGTTTACGAGCGTACTCACACTCGTCAGTTGCCTGAAATCGGTGGCGGTCTAGCGAAGCAAATGCCAACCCTATTTTATTTCTGGATGCTTGGCACCATGGCCAACCTCGGTCTTCCTGGTTTGTCAGGCTTCGTTGCTGAAGCAGCAGTATTCTACGGCAGCTTCACTTCACCTATGGCTCAGTCACTAACCAATGGCCACATGGTGCAAGGTTGGATTTACTTTGCCGCTCTCGGTGTCATTCTCACCGCAGCCTACATGCTCTGGCTCTTGAAAAAAGTATTTTACGGAGAAGAGTTGCCTAAGTGGAAAGGTCACCTGACCGATGCCACCAATACCGAAAGAATCGTTGCCTACTCACTTTCATTCTCGATTCTTGCTCTCGGTATCTATCCTCTGATGCTAATTAACTACTACGCACCAGTTTCAGACAAAATGTCTGAAGATATAAAAGTGCATATGTCAGTAACCCACAGCCCTGAAATCGAAAAGCTCAATAAGAAAACAGCAATTAGTCTGCGCTAAAAATTACACGCAGTCCTTACTTGCTTTCGAGCATTTGCCAATACCAAAAATGTCCGATTTTCAGCCGAAAATCGGACATTTTTATTTATCCAAAGATCTCATGGGTTCAATTGGCACCATTTCTATTGGTGTCTCGGTGTTTATGGTGGCTCCACTACCGGGCTCAACTGAACCGCTGCCAGGCTTAATGATGACTCTTCCTTCAATGGCCTTGCTAACACTAGCGGAAATGCTATTGATTAACTCCGCCGAGCTTTTGGCATCATAATATTTGCCATTAGATGTTTTGGCGATACAGTCAAGTTGTCTGCGAGCTTCTGGCTCTCGAGCTAGAGCTAGACCAACCACATCAACTTTCAAGCGAATACCGTGCAGGGGTAAGCGAGCGATCACTTCACAAGGATTACGATCGCAAGTATCAGCACCATCTGTAATCAAGATAATTACCTTGCTGCCTTCCACACCACGAAAATCATAGTGAGCAGCTTGTTCGATGGCATAGGCTAGTGGTGTCATACCGTATGGTTTGATCTGGCGCACTTTCTCAATAAATGATCGTCTATTGCTGCGACCAATCGGCACCCATAAAGCACTATTTTGACATTCACTAAACATGTTGAGACCACCAAAGCCGCCACCAAACATTGAATGCTGACTGGTGAGGGCCCCTTGACCAAATACTCTCAAACCAATGTTGACGTCGTTAGGAATACGAGACAGAGCCTGCTGCAACACATCTTTGGCCGCATCCATTTTTTGCCGCCCGCCGCGCTCAATTTCTTCAAGCATCGAGCGCGAACCATCGACAATAAATAAGATATTGACCGGCCCAGCTTCCCGCTGCACTCCCATCTGTAGTGTCGACGAACCGGTACCAGCCTGAATAAGAGTAGAGCCAGTTCCGGTCTGAAGTGTTGTAGAACCAGTTCCAGTTTGAAGAGTGGTCGAACCCGTTCCCGTCTGTAATGTAGTTGATGCTGTCGAGCTTGTCAGCGGCTGCGAATACTGACGCGGCGGCGCCGCTTGAGGAGCGGGGCTAGGCTCGGGCAAGTCACTAGCCGGAGCGGCAAGAGCTGGAATGGTGAAAGCTGGGCAAAGACAAGAAGCTATCGATAGCACCGAGGCAAGAGAGAGAAACCATGAGCTTTTTGTGAGCATAAGCATAAATGAATACCTTCTTTGCCTGACTATCTGATCATTTCGAATAATCATTTTGACTGATCACTTCGACTGATCATTTTTGCTATCTACCACAGGTTCTACTTCGCCTTCTACAGTTAAATCACGCGTCTTACTATCTTTATCGCGTCGCTTCTCTTGCTTCTCAGTAGCCTGTTTTTGCTTATCTTCAACTTGTTTTTTCTTGCGTTCTTCTTTCTCTTTGCGCTCAGCAGCTTTACGTTCTTCTTTGAGCTTCTCTTCTGCCTGCTCCGCAGCGTCATGCTCTTCTGGAGTGGCTTCTTTGGCTAGAAGCACCCGCCGACTAATAGGAATCGACTTCTGCCCCTTGGCCTGAACTGCCCAGACTGTAATGTAGTACAAACCAGGCTTACTGTTGTTCGACAAGGGAATATGGCCAGCAAAAGAGCCGCCATCAACCTTAATTCCGCCCTTAACCGGTATGTCAGAGACCGGTTTTATTTCAGAGGGCGATCCAGAAAGTGCAATTAGAGGAACGGCCATGGCAGCCGGAGGGAAGAACAAACCTGCCCCCACAGCACCAACAATTAGGCCCGTCTTCAAAAGCAACATGGCTTTGTCATGGTTACCTTCAGAGCGGCTGGAATAAGCAATGTAATCTAGCGGGGGAAAATAAGGCAATGCTTCTTCTGATTCATCAGGCGCCGATGCAGCAGCCTCTGGGTTGTATGACTCCCACGCTACTGTCACTTTATCGAAGAGATATGGGCTTTGCAGCACACCTCGAACTTCTATTTTATCGCCGACCTTAACTTCGCTGGCCACTGGAATCATTATGGCGTGCCGAGTCAAAACCTCTACAGCTGCCACCACTCGCTCGCGATCGGCTGTCAGGGCCAAGGCAAAACCAATATGAGTAGCATCCGGATTAAGCAAAGCATCGCGGTCATCTTGCCGACCAAGCATGGTCTTCAAAATTCTTGCCACCGCCGCCTTGCACATGCGCTTTGAACCAACCTCAGAAGTTTTAACCGAGGCAATTCCCTCATTTAGTGCATCAGCACCTTGAAGCAGAGTGAGCCTGCGATCAGGGCCGTCACCAGATGAATTAAAATGCGATAGAACATTGCGTTTGGCTAAATCGCTAGCGAGTTCACCAGCCATCTGCTCCGCCACATTATCAGGAGTAATCGCAGCTACTCCATAGGCCTGGCGCTCGCGATTGAGAAGAGAAACGGCATACTGAGCCAGCTCTGGCGCACTGACTGCAGTCATGTTTTCGGGCAAGGCCGCTTGCTCATCCAAGTAGTGCACTTCAGTCAGTGATTCAAGCGCTGGATGTGGATTATCAATCCAATCACTAGCAGCACTACCGGCACCATTGTTAGTACCACTACCAGAACCATTATTAGTACCGGGTTGCTGGCCACTTCTTCCGGCAGCCGCTTCTTCTCTACCTGCAGCCGAGTTAGGGTCAACTTCTTGCGTACCAAGGATTGTTTTCTTCAATCGCTCTGTGCGATCAAAAAGCGAATCGTATTCAAAAGTTTTCTTGAAAATTGCAGTTTCTAAAGAGGCTAAGCGCTGGTCAATATTTTCGCCCGGGCTGGAGATACCTAAGGTTTCTTTCTCAAGTTGTCCAATGGCAGGATAGGAGTCTTTTACTGGGACATTACCAAGAGCGTTATAGCCGGGGGGCTGACCAAGAGGCTGAACCAAGGACTGACCCGGGGCCTGACCCGGAGCCTGGCCCGCAGGAATTTGATTGGGTAAGGGCGCTACTGGTCGAGCCACCCGGGTGAGCGACGGTGGCACAAGAGGTGGAGAAGCGTTGCTGGCGGCAGGAGAAACCGCACCGGGTCTGGCAACACGAGTCTCACTAGGGGCTGCTGGGCTTTGAGCTGGAGCCAATCGAGAGGTTGACCGGGGTGCTGCGGCTCCTTCCATTAGTGGTTGAAGCGGCACTAACCGAGGCGGGGCTTTCGGTGGCGGAGAAGGCGGTGGCAAAGCACTAGATGAAGCACTAGATAAAGCGCTAGTTGCTGCACCAGAAGCTGCAGGACTAGCCTTAGGAACAGGAGAAGGTGGCGGAGGTGCAACCGTATCGGAGGAGGCTAGCAACGGAGCGACAGTAGACGAGCCGTCATAATCGCTGGTCTCGCTTGCCTCGGCAGCACTAGCAAAAGTCGCAGCACTGACAAATGAGGCCGTCGAGAGCAGAACGGTCATGCTTAAAGCGATACTCGCTCTCGGCCGCATGCAATTATCCCCTCCGTTCTAATGTAGATATTGTGCGCATAATTGCCTCAAAAGCACAAATCATCGCTCTAATCAGTAATTAGGCGAGTGCATCATGGCTATAGCCCCCTGACGACCAGTTTTTCCACCCGATTGGCGATGAGAATAAAAGAGATCGGGGCGGCAAGAAGTACAAAAAGAACAGACATCAACCTCAGGTACCCCTGCCAGCAAGAGCTGCATGGCATTGATTGCTTTAAGGTCGGGCCGCGGCTGGGCCTGCTCGGCTAGACCATCCCGGCTGTCGCGTTTGACCAAACTTTGCGCCATCTGCTCTTTCACCAGACTACCGTCAAGAGGAGATGACAATGTGAGCATCAATTGTTCGACTACATCTTCACCGGTAGGATAGCAGCAGGTACCAATGGCGGGCCCTACGGCGGCAACCATTTGCGAAGCTTCTGCCCCCCACTCTTCAATCATCAAGGCCACAGCGTTTGCAGCAATAGCCTGGGCCGTGCCGCGCCAGCCAGCGTGAACAATTGCCACCAGCTCTTTTTTCTTCTCATAAATAATGACGGGAACGCAATCAGCAAAATGCAACAACAGAGGCACAGCTGACAAATTGGTAGAAACGCCGTCAACATTTGCCATGTCCGGCTTTGCAGTGGCTTCCAAGATCGGCACGACAGTGCCTGAATGCACTTGGCCAGGCACCTTCAGATGGTCATGATTCGCTCCAAGCACGGTGCACAAATGCTTTCGATTAGCCAAGGCATTGGCTTTCACTGCTTCATCCGGAACATTGCGGCCTAAATTAAAGTGATCGTAAGGGGCAGGGGCGCCGCCAGGTCCCATCCTGGTGGTAAAGGCATGGGTCAAGCGATCTTTATACTGCGCCAAAAGAGGCGACTGAATCAAGGTAAGACCCTGATTGTCATTGACATGCCAGTGATTAGTTCGAAGCGCTTGCTCTAAATGAATGGTATGCATTACTGAATTGACAAACCTCCACATATATTGATTGCCTGCCCGGTGATGGCAGCCGCCTCTGGGGTACACAGATAAACCACCAGTCCAGCTACCTCTGATGGCTCAACCAGGCGCATTTGCGGCACCGAAAGCTTGGCAATTTCCAACGACTGCTCGCTCTCAATTTGATTTAATTCACACCAATGGGGATCTGTAATTTGGGCAAAAGCCATGTCGGTGGCCACCCAACCAGGGCAAACAGCGTTGACTGTGATGCCGTGCCGAGCCTGCTCTAATGCCGTAGCCTCGGTCAAACCAATCAGGGCAAATTTAGAAGCTGAGTAAGCGGCGCCATAAGCTTCAGCATGCTTTCCCGATATCGATGAGACATTAACAATACGACCCCAACTCTGATTAATCATGGCCGGTAGACAAGCTTTGGAACTGACAACAGCACTGGTCAAATTGGTCTCTAAAACTTCGCGCCAGGAATCTATATTGTGCTGATCAACTGCTTCAGTGCGATATATACCAGCGTTATTGATGAGAATGTCGACATTGCCAAAGCTTGCTTGTACCTGCGCCAGGGCCAGTTCAAGCTCATCTGAGCGACTGACATCGGCAATAAAATAAGGAGCCTTAACCCCAACTAAGTCTTCGATTTCTTTACTAACTGCTTTCAGTCGCGCTTCTTGCCGCCCCAATAGAGCAACAGCACTGCCGGCCTGAGCCAGTGCAATAGCCACAGCCCTGCCAATACCCCGGCCAGCCCCAGTAATTAGCGCTTTTCGTGGAGCCAAGGCCTGGCTGGTAAAACTAGTGGCCGGTTGCATGCTGGGGAACCTTGAATAGATATTGAAAGTACGTTCTTTATATTATGGAGCCAATTCTAGTGACTTGCTCTGCTTGCTGTATTTACCATGATTGCTAGATCTACAGTCTTGCAAAGAGGGGCTAAAGTACGTCTCAGAAACTAGGCGGGGAACATTGCTAAAATTCTATAGTCTTAAACAACATGGTCTGTGACGTGAAATCGTGCTTAAGAGAGTTGATACAGAAAACCGACCATCGAAGAGATTGATTGAATCTCATTATTATACTAATTCAGTCCAGCAGAGGCTGTACAAATCTAAGGTACAAAAAGATGACATCCAAATCTTATTCCATCAAACGGTCGATTTTGGCGGGTGCACTTCTGCTCAGTCAATCGATAGCACTAAGCCCTCTGGCAGCAATGGCAGCCGACAATGATGTCCATGTTGCTGGTCAAGCAATTTTCTCAGTACCCGCAGCAGGCGGCTTAACTGCCGACAAACGAGCAGCTGCAGTACAACAAAATTTAGATAACGCTCTGGTTGCCGCTAAAGACAGAGGCCCATCGTCAGTCAATATCACTTATGTAAAAGGTGTTCCTGTTATCACTCTCGGCGGCTACCAAGTTGTCACCGTAGATAGTGCCAGCGCCAAAAGCACAGGCAGCAGCCCAGCTCTATTAGCTAAGAAATGGGCCGATTCTCTGCGCGAATCACTAAGAGATCAGGCCAGCATTCAAAGCTATGTCGGTCAACTATCAGGTGATTATTTCGCCTCGGCACCATCGACTATCAACGCTCCGGCTCCGCAGCAACAACCGGCCTATAATCCTAATCAACAGCCTCAACAAGGCTATGGCCAATCACAAAATACCTATCAAGCACAAACTCCATATCAACAACCAGCTCCCTACCAACAGCAAGCGCCTTACGGTCAACCTCAAGGCGGCTACAGACAAGGCAGAATTACCTACGCACCAGCTGGTCTAGTTATTCCAATTTCACTGAGCAGCGGTATTGCTACCCAAGTAGCTAAAGCTGGTGATTTGATTCAAGCTTCAGTCAGTCAAACAGTAATGCTGGGCGACTCGACGATTCCAGCTGGTTCGACCATCATCGGCACCATCACCGAAGCCAAAGGCGGAACCTACCTGGGTCGCGCTGGCAGCCTCGATATCAAATTCAACCGTCTGAGAACTCCTGATGGTACTGAGACCCCAATTTCAGCTCACTTAATTGGTGGCATTGGTAAATACACCGGTACCGGCACCGATGACACCACTATCAAAGGTGAAACCTGGAAGACCAAGCTCGGCCAAGCAGCCATTCGCGGCGGTATCGGTGCTGGCACCGGAGCAGCCCTCGGCACAGCTGTAGGAGCTATTGCTGGTGGTGGACGCGGAGTTGGTAAAGGCGCTTGGTCAGGCACTGCCATCGGTGGCACAGTCGGAGTTGCTCAAAGTGTACTTTTGCGCAAAGGCAAAGACGTTTTGATACCTGCTGGCACAGCCATGCAATTGCAACTTGACGCTCCTGTTACGGTTGCAGGCGCTGGGTCTCAACAAAACCCCTATTAACTAACTGTGCGATAAAGAAATTCAAGGGCGAGAGGAGTTATTCCTCTCGCCTTTGCATTTCTTGCCGCAAGTGCGAAAATAATGAACTAAATAAATGATGAGCCAAACAAGGGTTCAACCTAAGGCAATACTATGGCTAGCAATTCAAATCGAAATAGCCATAGATATTTTGCTATCTCTCGATTTTTCCAATCAGCACTATCAGCAGCACTGGTCACAATATTTACTTCTTCGTCGCCATCAGTAGCGGCAAAGACTATTGCCACTACTGCATGGGAAGAGGCAAACCGCGCCGGGCGTCAAGCCCTAAACAAAGCTCACTACGCCGAAGCAGAGAAGTCGTTTACTGCAGCACTTAAATCAGCTGAGGGCCTCGGTCAAGAACATCCATGTGTAGTAGTGAGCTTGAACAATCTCGCCCTACTCTATGACGAACAAGGGAAATACCAAGAAGCAGAGCCTCTATATAAACGGTCTCTATCACTACTAGAACCATCCCCAGTACCAAGCAGCGATGTTGCCACAGTACTTAACAACCAAGCCGGTCTTTTTAGCAAACAAACAGATTATGCCGAAGCCGATGTTTCGTACAAGCGTGCTCTGGCAATTAGAGAAAGAACCTTTGGGCCAAAACACCCCAAAGTGGCGACAAGCCTAAATAATTTAGCCACCTTGCACTGTCTGCAAAGTAAATTTAAAGAGGCCGAGCCTCTCTATAAACGGGCGCTATCAATACAAACCGCGGCATTTGGCGCCGAGCATCCAGAAGTAGCCACCACCCTAAACAACTTAGCTGGACTCTACCAAGAACAAGGCCAGTACGAAATCGCCGAAGATCTTTATAAACGTAGTTTGGCCATCAGAGAAAAGACCCTGGGAAATCATCCCAAGACAGCTAATAGCTTGAGTAACCTGGGGGCACTGTACCGAGAGCAAGGTCGCTTTACCCAAGCCATTCCAATGTTCAAGAAAGCAATTGCCATCAAAGAAAAGAGTCTTGGATTAGTCCACCCAAGCTTGGCTACAAGTTTGAACAACCTGGCTACCATTTATTATCACCAGGGCAATAGCGAAGCTAAGCCCCTGCTCCTGCGGGCTTTGAAAATTCGCGAAGTCGCCCTCGGTCCCGACCATCCGCTGGTAGCAGTAAGTCTCGGCAACCTGGCCGCTTTCTATGTGCAACAAGGCAATTTCAAAGATGCTGAGCCCATGTATCTAAAGGCTCTATCAATTATGGAAATGAGTCTGATAGCCAATAATCCCAACAAAGCTACGGGCTTAAATAATCTAGCGGCACTTTATCGCAAACAAGGAAAATACTCTGAAGCGGACCCACTTTATAGACGATCAGTAAAAATCGCGGAAGCGACACTCGGTCCAGATCACCCCAATCTAGCAGCCATTTACTACAACCTCGCCTCGTTCTACCGCAACCAGGGAAATGACAAGCAAGAAGAGCTGCTATATAAAAAGGCCCTAAAAATAAGGGAAAAAGCTCTAGATCCCAATCATCCAGATCTTGCCATTAACCTGCACTGCCTAGGGGTGCTCTATTGCAAACGAGGTCAATACAAAGAAGCTGAGCCAATCTTGAAGCGTTCCCTCGCCATTGGAGAAAAAGCATTTGGTGTCAACCACCCCTACATCGCCATTAGCTTAGACCAGTACAGCAGTCTTCTCAAAAATACAAACAGAAAAGTTGAAGCTCGTAAATTTGAAGCACGAGCCAAGGCTATTAGAGCTATAAAACAATAATTACCATGCCAGAAACCCTTTGCAAAAATTGTGGAAAAGCGACACTGAGAAACCGAGCGGGCTCAGTGACGTCCTATTTTTTTCAACACAACTATTGTCAGTGCCAGAAAGTACGACCAACAAAAGAAGCAAAGCCGGCTGCCTCCCAGGCGAACTGTCCGGTCTGCCCTAGTTGTGGAAAAGCGCAACCAATCAATAGCCGACAAGGTTCATTTACAGCATTTCTCTTCAAAGAATTACGATGCCAGTGCAAAAACAATGCACCATCATCCGCTGGCAAAAGCAGGCAGTCGCCAGGGAATAGACGAACTCACGCAGCCGATAGAGCGACCCAACGCCGACAATTTACTGAAAGCATCAGAAGTAACAATGCCATTGCTAGCGAAATGTTCGAAAGAAGTATTCTTCCGCCTGGCACTGTGATTGCTGACACATTTAAAATCAAAACACAAATTGGCCTGGGCGGCATGGGTGTAGTTTACTTAGCTGAGCACCTGGCTTTACGCCGCAAGTTCGCCCTCAAGATACTATCTACAGAATTCGTCAATGAGCAGAATTGGTTGCGCTTCAAAGCTGAAGCAAAAATTCTAGCGGGGCTCAATCACAATATCTTTGTCAAAGTCTACGATCTAGGCATCCACGACAAGTCATTACCCTTTTATTCGATGGACTATATCGAGGGAAAAAGCCTGGAAGAAATGCTAGTAGAACGAAGTTCGATAGAGCTTCCTCAGGCTCTAGAAATATTCTTACAAGTATTAGATGGCCTGGCCTATGCTCATCGCAACGGCGTTATTCACCGGGATATAAAACCTGGAAACATTATGGTTAGCACCACAAACGGTGCAACGGCAGTACGTGTTCTAGATTTTGGTATCTCCAAACTAATTGGTTCTGATTCCCGTGACATCCAAAGCTTAACGGCCATGGGCGAGATCTTTGGCAGCCCCAGCTACATGAGTCCAGAACAATGCAGCGGTAGTGCAGTAGACGCTCGCTCTGATATTTACTCGATTGGCTGCACGCTCTTTGAAGTATTGACCGGTTTCGTTCCCTACCAGGGGGAAACTGCTCTAGAAACCGTGATTATGCACCAGGAGCACGATCTACCTACATTGTCAGAAGTTGCACCAGACAAGCGATTTCCAGTTTCAATCGAATTAGTGCTAGCTAAATGCCTCGCCAAAAAGCCGGGTGACCGCTATCAATCGGCTAAAGAACTAGCAATTGATCTCAATCGAGTAAAAGAAGGCAAGGACGTACAAAACTATTCAAGTCAGATTGCGATAATCGCAAAAGCACCAAAAACCAGCAACAAGCCCCTAGCCGTTGCACTGCTCTCAGCATTCCTGCTTATTTTCTGCGCTTTTGTGCTGCTGCTGCGCTCCAATCAAGTAGTCACCACCAGCAAGACCAGTGTAGTCAAAAGCAACGAGACGGCTGAAGCGACCCAGGGCAAAGACGCTGACCTGCTCAATGTAATGGCCGCGAAACAAAACCAAGAGCATAGCGCAGCCAAAAATATCTTGATCGAATCAAGCAAATTTATGGAATCGTCAATGGAACAAGCCAGCGAAGACTACGAGTATTCAGATAGAACTTTAGACTTCGACAATCAATAGAGCAATTACTCTCTATCTAGATATCTAGCGAGCGAGCTAATTACTTCTTCTTCTTCGAAGTTTTAACATCACCGTGCACTTTAGCGTTAGCATTTGGCAGCATTTGCGCTTCGCTGGCTGGTTCGCCAGTGAATTCTTGCTTGAACTCAACCAAGAACTCGTCGCCCGGTTTGATGATGGCTTCATTGCCTTTGACCACGGTATCTTCAATCAGCCAGCTGCCTGGTACACCAGACAGGAAGCCCCAGGCAAAGCCTTTAAGGCGGCGATGGCGAACGTTAGTGCCCACCGGCTTCATGAAGGCAAACGATGGATTAGCAGCCCCCATTAGACCTAAAGCTACCGGCATTGCACCGAAGCTGAAGACGCCAACTGGTGCCATAGCAGCATTCAAGCCAATACGAACGGCTTTATATTTGAGCTGTTGCTCCCATGGGCCAGCCACTTGGCCGAGGTGGTTAACACCAAGGACACGACCCTCTGCTTTGTTCTTAATGAATAGTGCGGCCTTAGCAGGAGAAGCAACCAAGGGCAGGTGCTCGCCTTTTTCATTGACAATTTCATCAAACTCAACACCTAAGCAACCAGAGTTGCGATACCAGCGATTGGCACTCACCAGTGAATGCATAACACTGCGAGCCGGCAAAGCATAGTTGATGTGACCTTGAACAGCCGAGCCTTTTTTGGCAATTAGACGATCGCCAATTTTTAGGTCGAACTTCAAACGCGCTTCTAGACCATCACCCTTGTGAGCGTTTTTAGAAGAAATTTGAGAAGTAACAACCACAGGGAACTTAGCGCCAGTTTTGATTCTGGTCTTGCCTTCATCAGTGGGCAGATTTTCGTACTGAATGGTTTCTTCTGTTTCAGAGACTTCATCGCTATCAATCACAAGAGGACCATCGCCATTGGCGACAATCTGATCAGGGGTGTTGACACCAGTTTCAACAACACTGGCACCAAGTTCAACCAACATATCAGCGGAGAGAGAATCTACGGTTGAAAGAGCGCCACTTCCACCACCGACTTTCGGTGTTTCTGTGGTGTTGTCACCGAGAAGATTTTTACCATCAGGAGAAAGTACACTTCCTGCTTCGAGGCCGTGGGCCGCTTCACCACCAGAAATGGCAGGAACTAAGGCACCAGAAGTAACGGCGGCGGCACTCGGGTCAGCAGCAGTAGCACTAGCCGGAGCAATACCAGCTGCTTCTTTGACTTCTGGCTTAGCGTCAGAGTCGATCACGAGTGCTTCTTCACTAGCAGCCGGAGTGGCGGTTGAAGATGCAGTAGATTCAGTGGTTTTTCTACCGGTTGTAATAACGGCACTATCGGTAGTGCCTGCGGTAGCTGGAGCAACGGGAGTTACTTCAGCAATGGCTTTACCATTGGCGTCAGGCTTTACTTCAGCCTTCTCTTCAACTTTGACTTCGGGCTTTACTTCAGCCTTCTCTTCGACTTTGACTTCGGGCTTTACTTCAGCCTTCTCTTCAACTTTGACTTCGGGCTTTACTTCGGCCTTCTCTTCGACTTTGACTTCGGGCTTTACTTCGGCCTTCTCTTCGACTTTGATTTCGGGCTTGAGTACAGCTTTCTCTTCGACTTTGATTTCAGGCTTAGCTTCTGTTTTAGCTTCTGGCTTGGGCTGAGCTTTCTTTACTGGGTCAGAATCGATAATAAACATCGAATCAGACTTGCTATCGTTCCATGAAGGAGCAACGCTCTCGGCTTGCTCGCTCTTTTCTGACTCAGCCGCCTGCGCTGGCACGCTAACGGCGACAGCAGAGAAGACCAGGCCAGAACAGACTAACTCTAAGCTCAAAAGCAGTGAAAGCGCCCGAGGCACTATCCCACGCGTAATCGCTGTCACATCTAGGTTTTCAGGATACCGGTTACTTTTACTTTGAGAAATCATTTACGAGCCTGCTTCGGTTTCAAACAACAAATAGAAAGGCAGATGATGCCAAGTTAGAAATTTATACAATTAATAGGCGAATATATACATGCTTGACTTCAAATCTTAATCTGCCAGATATTGGCTATATGACTTTATCGAGTTGAAAACTCGATGAAAATTAGGCGAAACGTTCACCAAACCTTCACCAAGCTTTCAAATCGCTCAATCTTGGTTCAAGCACCTTGCCAACTTAGTAGCCAGGGCCAAGAAGTTGGAAGCCAGCCCAGCTCTTCACTGACGGGTCACGTGAGATCGCAGCCAATTGTGCCTTCCGCAGACCCTGGGCTGGGTTCAACCCAGCTTGCTTGCCGTTGAAGACACTAACTAACTCGTCGATACGTTGTGAATCTGGTTGCCACCACAAACTCATCAATACGTTGCGAGCGCCGGCATAATTCAATCCGCGGCTGAAAATCTTCACCGCATTACCGCGCACATCTTTGGCATTAACAGAGCTTGCACTCCAGACAATCAAGTCCACAGCCATTGGAGTGCCGCAGAGGCGATCAACAGTGACTTTTCTGCCCTGGTCATCTTTATCACCAAAGATAGGCAAGACCGATCTAAGTGGATTATTCTCGGTCAAAGGCATTTTGGCTGAGAAGTGCACCACTGACTTTCCTTTAGACTGCTCTTCTAAATTGGTCAGACTGGCGTCTTTTCCGGTCAATGTTGTTACCCGATCGGCACCAACAGCAGAAGTAATTTGGGCAGTCTCGGTCTGCTCAGAACCACCACTGGCAGAGTTGGTAGAAGCTACCAACATGCTCAAATCAGTGGTGTATTCCGGTGGGCAATCCATTATCACTGACATAGAAGATGCCATCGATAGCAAATGACCTTCCACAAAGAATTTGCCTTTCTCGTCAATCAAAGCAGCGAATGGCAAGTTGTAAAGCGGGCCGTCTGGAATGAAAACAACCATTTGGTCTGCAGTTGTGGGCAAGAACTGTCTTACCGAAGCAGGTAGCAACTGGTTATAGAGAGCGCGTAGAGTTAACTTCTCTCCCTGACTTCCTTCTTCTTCAGCACTGCCTTTAGTACCAGTCTCAAGCAACGTTGTCACTTGGTTCTTCAACTTAGCTCTAGTTACAGGCAAGCTGGTCGAAGAGATACGACCGAGTGGATCAATCGTAAACACCATGGTCGACTCTGGTCCAACCAGATACTCAACCACGGTCGCTTTGGTCTTCTGCACCGCAGCAATGATATCGGCAGGTGAATTTGGCACTGGGGCGATCAAGCGGGCCAGTGAACGATTAGTGGTAACGATTGAGCGGAAACGCTCCATCCAGCTCTGCCATTCCTTAACCAACTTATCAGGTGTAGCAGAAACTTCGGCAGCGTGAATTCTCGCTCTCTGAGTAGTTAGCTCCTGGTATACGTCACGATCTTCAGGCTTGACCTGACCACCGCGCCGGAGCCATTCGCTGATGAAGTTTTCTTCTTTCATCTGCTCAGCAGCCAATAGAGCCTGTTCCGTTAAGCCTTGATTGGCCATCAGCTGAACCAGTGAGGCACCCATGTCTTCGCGACTGGTAGGGAAACCAAGACTATCAGCGGTAGAGAAGTCGCCAGCCTGGGGTGAACGGAAGTAAGAAACAGCACTCTTGAGAGACTCTTTAGCAGGTTCAATTTCTTGTCTTGCCAGCTGCAATCTTGCTTTAAGCAAGTAAGAGCGCCATAGACAGCCGTCATCGTTGATACGCTCAGCAACGCCAACCGACTTACCGACATAGCTTTCAGCAGAGGTCAAATCGGCGGCTTTGAAAGCAGTTTCAGCCAAGCACTGATAGAGTCGACCTTTCAGTTGCTGTTCTTTAGTATTAGCCAAAATATTCAAAGCGCCTTCTAGGTGGCTCTTTGCGTCGCGATAAGCACCATTGCGGTACTCAGCACCGGCCATATTTTGCAAAACAGTGGCGTGCAATTTCGGTGCCTTCGGCTGAATCACAGCCTGAAAATCAACGGCCTGCATGAAATAAGCCATGCCTTTTGCTACCTGGCCATCCAGCACTTCAATTACACCAATGGCATTGGTAGCCTGTGCTTGGTTATAAGCGTCAGACTTAGCTTTGAAAACAGGCAAGGCCTTAAGAAGATACTGACGAGCCTGATCAAGATCGCCGGTCGAAGCTAAGCAGAAGGCGTAGCCCTGGTCCATATTGGCGCGTGCCACATCAGACACGGCTCTTGAATCTAGCTTAGGCAGCAATGCATAGGCTTGTTCGTAAGTCTTACGAGCACTGGAAAATTCGTTAGAGGAATACTGCGCATTAGCCAGTGTCTGCAAAGCAGGCACTAAGAAGACCACACCGTCTTTAGGGTTTGAACGAGCTAGTGATACTAGTTTGTTAGCCTCTTCGAGGGCAGCAGTAAACCAACCCAGTTCAATCATGCTAGTGACGGTGGCAATTCTAATTTGTACAGCCTTAGGCAAATCGCCAGCTTGCACACTATAAGTAGCGCCTTCTTGGAAGAACCTAGTAGCCTCTTTTGGCTTGTTAAATTGCAAACAAAGATTGGCGCAGAGATACATAACCCGAGCCGCTTCAGCAGGGTTATTTAAACCGGACGTAGTCAAGACCTTGAGGGCGGCATCTAATTGTTGCGTCGCCCAGACCGGGTTGTCGAGACCGAAATAGGCTTGAGCAAGGGCCACTCTGGCGCGCGCCAACGACTGTTGATCTTGCACACTGGCCAGAACTTCAACGGCGTTCTCGCCCAAATATTTGGCCTTAATCCAAGAACCCTGTTCGACGTAGCAGCGACACATGTTGGTCAAGGCCTTGCCCTGGCCTTCGGCGTACTTCATCTCTAAGCTCATGCCGTACATTTCTTGCCAAGCGATCAAGGCTTGGTTGATCAAATGTTGCTCGAAAAACTTCTCACCACGCTTCTCTAACTCCTGGATTTTTTCCATCGACTCAGGAGTTTTAGCCATCTCAGAGATTTTTTCTAACTCTTTAATGATGGTCTCGCCACCCTTCGATTTATCGGGCAAATAGTTTCCCATTTGCGAATTAGGGTTAGGGTTAACCACAGCCGGGCTGCTGGAATTTTGCCTCACCTGGGTCGTCGCACCAGAGGGTGTGTTGTGCTCAGCAGCCAACACTGACAGAGGGGCACCACACTCGATGCCGGCGACTAGCACGGTACATGCAACTGCAATAACTTTTTTCATTGGCAAATTTTTCTCAAATTTCCTACGTACAACCAGACCTAGTGAAATCCTCAAGAGCGGAAAAGAACAACAGCTCCAAGCCGTCTGAGACCTCGACTTGTAGGATAGTCAATTTGCGCGATTTTTGCCTGGGAAATCAGCAGCTTTCCACCTCAGATGGGCAAAAAATAAGGTTGCCGAGTGATAGTGAGATGAGGCTAATTGGGAACATCAGCCTATTTACCGTCGTCTCAGTCAGCTCAGCTGTTTTACCAAAACATTCTTCTCAAACAATTGTTATTAGCCAGAAGCAGACAGCCAGCAGACATAGGGGCGATATGCAAAACATATCCGAACTGCAAAATTTCTCGAAAGTCTTCTGCTCACCGAGGTCTCAGCCTATCGAAAAAAATAAATTTAATGGTAGTCTTCTTGTTACCGAGCATTAAGCTCGCACCATCACTCAACCAAAGCATTCTTTTTATTAGAAGCTTTCAATCCGGAAGAAATTCCCTAGAACTTTAGGAGCACACGATGAAACTGCAGACTCGTAAAGCTACATTAGTTATTCTCGGCCTGTTCACAAGCCAAGCAATGGCTTTCAGCACTTTGCCAGCACAAGCTCAGTCTTACTCAGCAACTGTGACCAAAGCGCAACCAAGCAAAACGAAACAGTTTTTCCAAAAGCACGACACTGTGCGCAAAGCCACAATCGGCGCTGGCGTAGGCACAGCAGCGGGTGCGGTTACCGGCTTAGTGGCCGGCAAGGGCATGGTTAGAGGTGCTGCAATTGGTGCTGGCACCGGTGCAGCCGTCGGTGTTATCAATGGCAACAAAACATTGGCTAAACATCCGATCATGAGAGACATGGCAACAGGTACAGCAGCGGCCACAGGTATTACAATGGCAGCAACCAGAGGCCACGGCGGTGCCAAAACCACAATGAAAGGCGCAGCCCTCGGAGCAGCACTAGGTCTAGGAGTAGGTCTTTTCAGAGACAAGCTCAAATAGACCAAATAGTATCTAAAAGGAACTATGAAGAGCAGAAGTCAAGTACTCCAAATCGCAGCAGAAAGAGAATTTGACCTGGTAATCATTGGAGGCGGCATCGTTGGAGCAGGAGTTGCTCAAGATGCCGCCTCCCGCGGTTTATCAGTATTACTATTAGAAAAAGATGACTTCGCCTCTGGCACCTCTAGCCGCACCACGAAACTCATTCATGGTGGCTTGCGATACCTAGAGCAATTGCAATTTAGACTAACGCGTGAGCTCTGCCAAGAGCGCGGATTGCTAGAAACCCTTGCACCGCACATGGTGAGAGACTTTTCTTTTATGTTGCCGATCACCAAAGGCAAGAAATTTTTCGGCCTCAAGGCTGACATCGGCCTAACTCTCTACGACCTGCTTTCAATCAACGCCCGAGGCGTACGTACTCACCAAAGACTCAATCGTAAAGAAACTCTGGGAGCAGCCCCATCTCTTAACGCTGCGCTGGTATCGGGGGGTTTGCGTTTTCATGACTGCATCACCGATGACAGCCGAGTGGTAATGGAGGTAATTAAGTCGGCCTGCGAATTTGGGGCCCTGGCAGTCAACTACCTCGAAGCAGTAGATTTCAAGACAAAAGATGGTCGGGTCGAAGCTATTGTTTGCCGCGACCGCTTCAATGGCCAAGAATTAGTTGTACGCAGTCGCTCTTGCATCAACGCCACCGGCGTTTGGTCAGATATCTTGTTGCGACAGCTAGAGCCAACCTGGGGCAGCAAGGTACAGCCGGCCAAAGGCACCCATATAATGCTGCCCTTGTCGTGCTTTGAGACCAGCACTGCACTTTTCCTTCCTACAAATGACGGCCGCTACGTTTTCGTTGTACCGTGGCAAAAAGCGCTCATGGTAGGCACCACCGATATTGGCTACGAAGGCCCTCTAGACAATCCAGTGGCAACCACTGAAGAAGTCGATTATTTGTTGGGCATCCTCAACTCATACCGAAAAAACGGCACTAAATCTAATCCAGACGCCCAAATCACGCGCGCTGATGTCATTGCCACATGGGCCGGTCTGCGACCACTAGTGGGCGGTGAGCACGATGGTGGCAGCAAGAAGCCAAGTGAAGACGGCTCAAAAGACAGTGAAGAAACTGCCACCATATCGCGTGAGCATTTACTGTTCGAAGGGCCATATGGAGTTATCGGTTTAATCGGCGGTAAATTAACCAACTACAGAATGCTTGCAATCCATGTGGTTGATATGGCACTGAAACAACTAGTGACACAAGAAAGTAAGTATCACGATTTCAAACATAGTAAGACAGACAAGATTATGCTTGGCGGCTGGAGCGATAAAACTGATTATCTCAACAGCACGGCACAAATATCGGCCCAGGCCAGAAAACTCTCGCTCGACCCAGCTACTATCGATCACTTAATTGCCACTTACGGCAAAGACGCTCTGAAAATTATCGAATTGGTAGAACAAAGCCCCAGCTTAAGTGAGCGTATTTGTCCCGATTTCCCGCCGATAATGGCCGAAGTGCCTTACTGCCTCAACAATGAAATGGCTGTTTCACTAGAAGACATTTTGTCAAGACGAATTCGCCTCGGCTTTGTGCACCAGGGTCAGTGCCTGGAGTCAGCACCCAAAGTAGCAAGGCTAATTCAAAGTCTCTCCTACTGGGATTCACAAAGAGCAGCAATAGAATTGAGCCAGTTCGAGAAAAGCTTATTAGCTCAACTGGCACCAGCATCACCTAGTATCGATCGAGTTAATTTAACGAGTTCAAATTGCCAGGCTTGAGCAAAAAAATTGTAGTGATTGGCAAAGTACCAAATGACTTGGGCGACCGCCTCAGTAAACTTGGCACAGTCAGCTACTTAGAGCGCAACGTGGCTTTGAGCGAAGCTGAGATAATTGCCGCCGCCAATGATGCCCATATAATTTCCACTGAGCCACCAGATACGATTACAGCAAACATAATCAATGCTTGCCCACAACTAATAATGATTGCCCAAAGAGCAGTGGGTTATGACAATATCAATCTCAAAGACTGCCAGAGTAGACCTATTCTTGTTACCAATACTCCCGGCGTGCTCGATAACGCCACGGCTGATTTAGCCTTTGCACTTTTACTTGCCACTGGTCGTCGCATTGTCGAAGCAGATCATTATGTAAGATCGGGTCAATGGCAAGGATTTGAAAACGATTTGCTCTTAGGCACCGAGATGAGCGGCCGCACCATCGGCATTATTGGCATGGGCCGCATAGGCTCAGCCATGGCCAGACGGGCTTACGGTTTTGGCATGAATATTATTTACTGTCGGCAGGCTGAGACAAACAGTCTGGCGCAAGACCAGAGCATAGAACTCGATCAAAAAGATCTGAAATGGCAAACTGACTTAGCAGCTAAAAGAGTCTCACTCAATACTCTTTTGCAACAGTCAGACTTTATTTCATTGCACTGCCCCCATAACAAGCTAACCGAAAAACTAATTGGCAAAGAACAATTTGGCCTGATGAAGAAGAGCGCCATTTTTATCAATACAGCCCGAGGCAAAATAGTTGATGAAGAAGCCTTAGTCAGTGCCATTGAAAGCAGGCAAATAAGAGGCGCTGGCCTCGACGTCTTCTATCACGAACCCAAAGTGAACGCCGTCTTACTTAAGGCGCCCAATGTCGTCTTAGCTCCACATATTGGCTCTGCCTCAGAAGAAACTCGCTATGCCATGGCTGAACTATCAGTCAGGAGTATTGAACTGGCCTTAGCAGGCCAACTACCAGCAAACGCCTTAAACGGCGATTTGTTTGAGCGCTGGTTAAAACACTGAGTTTAAGGCCCTAAACTTTTTTCGACTTAGACTTAGACTTATCCATTTGCTCATCATCAAACTCGGTGGTGTCTATAACCTTCTGTTTAACGGTGTTACGGGATGCTTGCCGATACTTATTGGCTAAACGCGGGATGAATTTGGTTTTAGCATTGGCACCGCCGGCAGCCTTAACTGAACTTTCTACCTTCTTAGAGGTGGTCTTCTGCAGCGACTGTTCAGCTTGTGATTCAGTCACCATTATGAGGTAGCTCTCATAACGCGTGAGCGAAACTGGGCGCTCTTTTTCTTCTTGTTCTGCTTCCAAAGACGCGTCTTGCGGCTCTAATAGCTCGTCTTGAGAGTAGTCTCTAGGGTCGTCTTCAGAGTCATCTTCAAGTTCGTCTTCGTCTTGCTCTTCATTATCAGCAGACTCTGATTCTGAGTCATCCTCTTCGTCATCTCCCAACAAATCAGAGAGCGAATCTAATACGGCACAACCGGCCTCAACCAAATGCAGGCAATCGGCAAAGCGGCACTGCAAGCCCAGTTCCTCAATTTCAGGAAACTGCTTAGCGACGTCTCTAGGCTCCGGATGCAAGAACTCAATTAAGTTGAAGCCTGGAGTATCGGCAATCCAAGAAACTTCGTCGGTTTCGCCGACGGGCTTCAGCTCATTTGATCCTTCAGGGGCATCGGAGAGATTTAAATTGAGTCGATAGAGTTCACTATAAGTAGTTGTGTGACGACCGACTCCAAAGTCATTTTCCATCAATCCGGTCTTCAAATTCAGTCCGGGGCAAAGTTTATTGAGCATGGTCGATTTGCCAACCCCTGACGGGCCCGCGAATACAGAGATTTTGCCAGCTAGTAAAGAGGCCAGTTCAGAGAGACCCGCCGAAGTCTTAGCAGAAACAAATATAACGAAGTATCCAAGAGGTTCATAAATAGATCTTAAATGATCTAAGTCGTTTTTGGCCCCTAAATCGGCCTTATTGAAGCACAAAATAGGGCGCGAAGATGGCAGTGTGAGCTGAAAGTGGACAATATAGCGATCTGTCCAGAGGGGGTTCCATTGGGGCTGTTTGACAGCCTGTACAATGACTACCTGGTCTACATTGGCTAGTGTTGGTCTTGCGATAAGGCTGCGCCGCTCGAGTATCGTCGTAATGATGGCGCTCTTTTCGGTCAAATCGAGTTCGTCGAGTTCAACTCTGTCACCTGTGACGATTGCCACCCGTTCTTTCTTTAGGCGCCCTCTGGCCTGGCAGGTGAGCAAAATGTCGGTTGTAGTTCCCGTCTCCGTCTGATCAATTTGATCAGTGCCCAAACTGGTGACATGCACGAGATAACCTCCAGCATGACTTCTAAGAACGGTTCCAACAATCGACAAAACTTTCTCAAACTCCGATAAACGCAGACCAAGCCGCAGCTATCTAAACAAAACTATTACCTACATAAGGTAAGGATAGCTAAATAAGGAAAGAACGGCAACAATACAAAACTCTACTCAATAGGCACAGAGAATCGCACATGAGCACGGCAACCATGACACAAATCAGCAATACTGAAACCAGTGGAGAAGATATGACCTCCGCTATCACCGGCAAAGAACAATCGACTTGTGAGCTTACTCACATTCGCAACATTGCCATCATCGCCCACGTTGACCACGGCAAGACTACTCTTGTTGATGGCTTCTTGCGTCAGACCGGTATTTTCCGTGAGAACCAAGAGCTGGTCGAGTGCGTCATGGACAGCAACGCCCTAGAGCGTGAACGCGGCATCACCATTCTTGCCAAAAATACTGCTGTTACCTATAAAGATCATTTGGTCAACATCATCGACACCCCTGGACACGCAGACTTCGGCGGCGAAGTTGAACGTATTCTCGGCATGGTAGACGGTTGCTTACTGGTGGTTGACTGCGGCGAAGGCCCAATGCCACAAACTCGCTTTGTCTTGCGCAAGGCCCTAGAGCGCGGTTTGCGCCCAATCGTTGTGGTCAATAAAGTTGACCGTCCAAACATCGATCCACACCTGGCAGTAGATAAAGTATTCGATCTCTTCGTCGAACTCGGCGCCAGCGCTGAGCAACTAGACTTCCCTTATATCTTCGCTTCTGGTGTCAAAGGCATCGCTATGAAGGAGCCTAAAGAAGAAGGCGTCGACTTGAAGCCATTGCTCGATTTGATTTTGGAGCACTGCCCACCGCCAACAGGCAGCCCATCTGAACCACTACAAATGCAAATCAGCATTCTTGAATACAGCGATTATCTAGGTCGTATTGGCGTCGGTCGTATCTACAACGGTCGCGTTAAAGCCGGCGAACAAGTCAGCATGATCAAAGAGGATGGTTCTGTAGTTAAAGGCAGAATCGCCAAACTCTTCACTTTCCATGGCCTGAAAAAGGTAGAAGCTGAATCAGCAGAAGCTGGAGAAATTGTAGCAATCGCTGGTTTCGCCACCGCCAATGTTGGTGACACCATCGCTTCCCTCGAAGCACCAGTAGCATTGCACCGCGTCAAAATCGACGAACCAACCATGAAAATGGCGTTCTTGGTTAACGACAGCCCATTTGCCGGACAAGAAGGTAAGTTCGTTACCTCCCGTCAATTGCGCTCACGCCTCTTCCACGAACTAGAAACAAACGTTAGCTTGCGTGTTGACGAAACCGATAACACCGACACATTCATCGTCAGTGGCCGCGGTGAACTTCACCTCGGTATCTTGATTGAGACCATGCGTCGCGAAGGTTATGAGTTCCAAGTTTCAAGACCAGAAGTTATCTGCAAAGAAATCGATGGCGTCACTAACGAACCATTCGAACGTTTGTTCATCGACGTTCCAGATGATTACACCGGCGCGGTCATGAACGAAATGGGCCCACGCAAAGGCGAATTGCAGAACATGGGCGTCGAAGGCAACATGGCTGTTTTAGAATTCATCGTGCCTACCCGCGGCATGATCGGCTTCCGCAGCGAATTCTTGCGTTTGACCAAAGGTAACGGCATCATGAACCATGCCTTCCTTGAATATCGTCCATGGTGTGGTGAAATTGCTCGTCAAAGAAACGGCGCCCTTGTCGCCTGGGAAGAAGGCACAACTACAGCCTATGCCCTCGGCAAAGCTGAAGATCGTGGTTTCTTCTTCATCACCCCACAAACTCACGTTTATGCTGGCATGATTGTGGGCGAACACAACCGCTCACAAGATCTAGACATCAACGTCTGCAAAGTGAAACAGCTGACAAACATGCGCTCAGCATCTGCTGAAGTTCTCTATACCCTGCAAGCACCAGCTGAAATGGGTCTAGAAAAATGTTTGGAATACATCCACGACGACGAACTCGTTGAAGTGACACCAAAGTCAGTACGGATGCGTAAGCGTCAAATCACTCGTAGATAATCGCTAGCAAATAGCAATAACAAAAAAAACTACAGGCTCTAAATGCCTGTAGTTTTTTTTGCCCTAGGGCCTTAGCTTAGTGACTGATTGCGATCTACATACTGCCTTCTACTGATTACGAGTAGGTGCTGCCACAGGAGCAATGCCTACGAGGGAATCAATTTTGTCGAGAGTCTGAGCCATGGTGACAATTTGCGAATAAGTAAAGTTGCCACCAGCAGAAGCCTTCATAGCGGCTTTCACCAGTTTGAATGTTTGCAACTGCTTCTTCGCTTTGCTGGCTTTGCTAGCACTCAATTTTCCTTGAGCCGTATCTTGAGCAATGCGAGCTTCTGCTCGAGCCTGCCTGCCATCAATATCAGTCCAAGCAACTACCTGGCCGACACCTTGACGAATATCGAGACTGCGAGTAAGTCTATCGAGATCGCGCACAAGTGATTCAGTCTCTGCCAAATTAAGGCCGCCACCAGAAGTCTCGAAGGCAATCTTGGCCTGAGCAACACGATCTACTTCACGCTTAAGTTGAGAAGCTGTGGCACCATTGATTTTCTGCGCCAAGAGAGCTTGTCCAATTTGCTTAGAAATACTCTGCACTCTGCCATCGATACCACTCCATCGAGCTGCTTGACCAGCAATCTGAGTATCGATGCTGCCGTTCAATTTTTCTAAATCAGCCACTAGCGAGATTGATTCAGCATAGCTTAGGCCTGTACCAGAGAAGCGATATGAAATCTCATCGCGGTTGATGCGATCAAGTTCTTTAGTGAAATCTTGAGTCTGAGCCATGGTCAGCTGACCTGAAGCAACAGCAGCAGCAATCTTGCTATCAAGCTCAGCTTGTCTGGCATCAACATCAGGAACAGCAGCTTGAGCATCGCCCATGTTTGATTCGATACTGTTGGCTAGACGCTCTAGCTCCAGAGAGAGAGCAGCGTGTTCACCAAAGCTCAGACCACCAGAGGCTCTGTATTTAGACTCTTGATCTAAAATACGATAAAAGTCTTTTTTCAAGCTGTCTGAGTCTTTTACAGTCAAACGTCCCTGCATAACCCCTTCAGTAATACGTTGATAAAGCTCAGCCTCACGCTTAGCAATATCAGGAAGAGCTACTTCTGAATTCTTACTAGAGTTTTCTGTGTCTTTGATCAGTTTGCTCAAGTCTAAGACAATCAATATTGCATCTTGAGCATCAAGCTTGCCTTGGCTGGCAATTTTGCTGTTTTCAAAATTATTGATGCGATTGAGCTCTGCTCTAAGACTCTGTACTTCTTGAGCGGTTAATTTGCCAGAAAGTGTGCCACTAGCAATGCTGCGGTCGGCATCTTCTTTCAAGACTTGAACCGGTTTAGAAGCAAAGGAATTATCACGAATATCCTTTTCTACCTTAGTAGAGAGGCGCTCTAGCTCTAAGGCAAGAGTCAATTTCTCTCTTTCATCAATGACACCGTCCACAGCCTTATAAGTGATTTGCTGTGCGCCAATTCGATTAAACTCAGCAACGGCTGAATTGCCTTCTTCAAGAGTCAACTTGCCGCTAACTACACCTTCTGCAATGCGCTTATTGATCTCGCTCTTGCGCTTTTCTAAGTCGGGAATGTAGGCAATCTCACGATCTTTAACACTGCGAGTTAGTTTCGAAGATAGTTGGTTGAGAGATACGACAATCTCCATGGTGGCCTGAGCTGTAGCTCCACCATTTAGGCGCTTAGCCTCAATGGCATTAATTTCCTTGGTCAAAGAATCTTCGTCAGCCTGGTCAAGACGACTAGCTTTCTTGGCATCATCGATATTTCTTTTGATATCAGCAATGGTGCCGCTTACTCCCGACCAAACTGGTTTCTTTTCAGAGGTTGAACGATCAACGCTACCGCTCAGCTGTTCCAGCTCAACTAAGAGATTTTGGGTTTGTAGGGCATCAAGCTCGCCACCAGAAAGAATTTTGAAATTCTTCTCTTTGGCTATGACTTGATCAAGCTGCTGCTTATAGACCTGCGCTTCGGTCAAAGTAATTAGACCACTAGACAAAGCCGAGGCAATGTCGCGATCAACTTCACTCTCACGCTTTGGCACCCGCGAAGTATCATGGGTAACCACTTCATTGTCGTAAATCTGCGAATCAACTTGACCGCTCAATTTTTCGATGTCTAAAGCCATACTCAACTGTTCTTCAGAAGTCAATGGTCTCGCTAATTTACGCAGCTCGTCTTGCTTATCGCTAATTCTCTTGAACTCAGCTTTAAGATCGGCAGCTTCCGCATCAGTCAACTTACCAGCCTTAATACCGTCGTCTATCCGCCGACCAACTTCGCTTTGGCGCACATCTATTGCAGTCAAACTAAACTGGCGGTCATGCACTGTGCGAGTCAAGCGTTGGCTCAAGCGGTCGAGCTCAAGCACCAGGCGAATATTGTCAGTGATACTTAATTGGCCGTTTCTATCTTTAGCTGCTGCAATGGCACGACTTTCTCGTTCCGTCTCAGCCCGCATTTCTTCAAACTCTTGACGGCTCAAGCGCCCTTGAGAAAAGGCAGTGGATAATCGTCTCTGAATCTCATTTAAGCGCGAAGAAGCATCGACAAAACCTGACTTGCGGTCACCCAAGCTAGCTTCCATATCTTTGACAATAAAGTCGAGATCAAAGTGCAAGCGCAGGGTTTCCCATAAACTGAGGCTGCCATTTGAAGCGCTGAAAACCGCTTCTTGATCAGCCACTCTCTGCAAATCTTGTTTAAAGCGTTGACGCTGCATCTGTGTCAGACGACCGGCAGCGTAGGCATCGTTCAAGCGATTCTCAATTGCAGCAAAGCGGGCATCCACCTCACTGACTGAACCGGCCACCGCAACTAGCCTAGTGGTATCAGCAGCCAGAGCAGGAGAAAGAGAACTAAGCCCTATGGTGCCAGCAAGAAACGCAGCTGTGATACTCAACAGTGAAGAAGAACGCTTCATACAAATCTCCATCAGAAAACGATTAGAAACAATCTAGCAATAGCCTGGCAGTTGTCAGAAGACGCACCAAAACTACCTAAACACAAGATGTATATTCTATTGCCTTTGTTCCATATTGCCTCAAGATTGCCTCAAGGCAAGCGACTACCATTGACAACGGTCGCGCATCTTACCTCTAAATTTGCCACCCAGCGGGCATCTGCTGAAATGAGACAAAAATCTTGCCGAGAAGTTTTATTTTTAGGCTTTGCCAGTAGCTCTTGAAATGTATCAATGTACAGACGCAATAATCTACTTATTGCTTTTCTTGCGCTGACTGCGCTTTAGCATTTGCACATCATCTTTTACGGCTTTATCAATTTGCTTTCGCAGCTTCTCATAGGCATCCAAATCGTCTATCAGTTGCTGAGCCGCTGTGGCAACCACCATATTTTTATAGGGTGGATTTTGACAAAGTAAAACCAACTTATCGACATCAGCGGGTAGAGCGGCTCCAGTTTTTTTCAACTGAGCTAGTGAATCAGCAATATCAGGGCTAAGGTCTGGTGGCAATTGCAATGCTTCTGTTTCAGACTTTATCAGCGGCAGTAAGTAATTTAGCTCCGAGGCATAGTATCTAAGCCATTTCTCTCTTGGCGGTACAAAATCACCAGTGCTGATATTGCCAGTAGCATTGATAGCCGGAATTACCATGCCACCAATAACATCAGGACCCCCAACAAAATATGTAACCGGCTGCTGCGTCTCACAAAAAGTTTCCCAGGCCGCACTCTTCAAATGGTGCCAAATTTTTCCAAGCTCCTTTAAGTTGGCTTCGCTGCTTGTAGCTAGCGATACAACACCACCACTCAATGGCGCAGAAGTTTTGCTCTCACCGGCGCTAGAATCTGCACTAGAATTTGCACTAGAATCTGCGTGAGTATCAGCACAAGCATTGCCCACTGTGAAAATCAATGCCAGAGCCAGGGCTGAAAAACCGCAATAACAAAGCCGCTTCATTGCATTTCACCTGGTTGTGGCGCTGTTGATGGCGAATCCGAGATAGAAGAAGAATTAGCACTAGAACTAGAATCCGAATTCGAATCCGGAGAAGAAGAAGAAGAAGAATCAGTCTCTAGAGCTTGAACAGACTGCTCGCTAGGCGGCTGAACTTGAGTGGATGCACTAGGCTGAACAGGCGCCTGAGTATAAGGCTGCGGCTTCACCAACCTGTGACTTTCTTCAAACTCTTCCTGGGTAGGCAAAGCAAAGCGCAGACCTTCAATGCCTTCAAAGTCATTCGGTTCGGTATTGCGCAGAAGCTGGCGATAAATCTCTGCTGTAGCCAGAGAAATAACCATATTGACCGGTATCAAACCAATAAAGAACATCAAGGTGCCGAAACTGCGCAAGACATGAAAAAGCACCACCATCAAGAAAATATTGAGCCTCGCTCCACGACTAGCGATCCAACTGGCCCTAATAGATTCAATTGGGCCAATCTCTTTATCAACAATAAAGTATGAATAAAACTGCACGGCAACACTTACTATTACTCCGGGAACTATGAAGCAGAGATAGCCCCAGAACAATAGGAAGTTGAAGCAGAAATTACCCATGACATAAGTAAACATCTGCTTTGTAGCAGAAAACAAATCAGAAATCTTGGCCTCATCGCCATCTAATACGCGCAAATAGACGTTGATCATACCTAGTTCTAAGATGGCATTGACGGCTAGGGATAGAATCCCGGCAACGAAGCTATAGAGTAGCTTAATTACAGCCTGGTCTTTAGGAATTAAAAGAGCAAACAAGAATGAGACAAAGGCGAATGCCATCGGTATCACCCATGATACTGCCATAACAAGAAGCAGGGGCACAAATTGACGCTTTGTGTGCGCCCAGCCAATTGAAAATGCACTCTCTATCGAGAACTTTTCAGGCTTAAAGACTACATTACCTTGGATTGGTCCTTGCACTGCTTCTCTCAGCTCTTAGAGCTGCTCCTCTACGTTTTATCGCTATCACCAGGAACGGGTAAGACGGCTAACAGATCTCCCCAGAGGAAGCCCTGACCATAGTTGATTCCCATTTCTTTGAGTAGGGGAAGATCATTGCGATCTTCTATTCCTTCAGCCACAATCTCTGCACCAAGCGATTTAGCAACGTTGGCCAAGCGCCGCAAAAGCCTAGCTTTGGATGGTTCAACTGAAATTCCAGAGACATACTTCCTATCAACTTTAACCAAATCAGGCTCAAGCAAAATCAAAGTTTCTAGCGAACTGCGACCGAAGCCGACATCATCTATAGCAACTAATATTCCAGCTTGCTTCAAAGCATTGATGGCATCGCGCAAGTAACCAGGATCAGTTATAAACTGCTGTTCGCTGATCTCCAAACAATAGGTTGTACCGTTGCGCTCTTCCGGAAAGAGCTTAATCAGATTTTCAACAGGCGTCTCAAGCAAAGTCGAAGGGAAGAGATTGACATGCAAGCGCATGTTTTGCCCCACATTTGGCGCATCTTCAAGACAGAGTTGCAAGCACTGCAAATCAACAGTAGTGAGAATATTGTTCTCGATACAGATGCGGAAGAAATCAGCCGGGCTCTCAAAGGCGCCATCAGGGCCGCGTGTCAAAACTTCGTAGCCAGCGATTTGCTCGTTGTTGAGATCCATTATCGGTTGATAAACAGTGCGAAACTGTGAGCTATCGCAGAGTTGAGCAACAATGCTCTTTGGTGTTGGTTGATCGTCTTCGGCCTTTTCTAGACCATGATCACGAGCCAGAGATACTTTGTTCTTGCCACCAGCCTTACTGCGCTTCAAGGCTGTGCGCGAAAGAGTCACCACCTCATTAACAGAGGCAATGCGCAATGGTAGATTAGCTAAGCCAAGACTGGCGCTGACATGCACTACATCTTGCGCGCCGCGCAAGGGTGTATCAGCAATGGCCACGCGAATGCGCTCGGCCACTCGCATACCATAGGCAAGTTGGGTATCGGGTAGCAAAACCAAAAACTCATCTCCACCCACCCGAGCCACATGATCGGATGGTCGCAAAGTGCCTTTGATACGTTTAGCTACTTCTTTTAGAACAATATCGCCCGTACTGTGACCAAAGGCATCATTGATTTTGTGGAAATCATCGCAATTGATGAGCATGGCAATCAAATGGCCACCGCTGCGACCGACACGATTGTCTTCTGCCTTCAGTAACTGCTCGAGGCCTCGAACATTTGATACTTCAGTAAGAAAATCGATATTGGCCAGACGATCTAATTGCTCGTGGGCAGCCTTTAGTTCCGCCTTAAGACTATCCATCTCAGCACTGGCCGCCCCACTAGCCCCTGAACCGCCATTGCCGCCAGCAGCTAGAGCAGAATCTGAATCTAAATCTGAATCTAAATCTGAGCCCGCATCCACCGCACCGCGTAACAAGAAAACACCATATACACCGGCAAAAGTGGCAAGCAGTAAAAATATCAGCGGCAGAGAATTACCGCGAGCTTTAACGTCTCCGCTGTAATACCCACGAATGGCTTGGGTTTCATCTTGCTCAAGGGCAAGCAAAACTTTCGATAGCTGCGCAGCGTCTCTTAATTCACGGGTAGTAAGCAGCAATTGACGGGCAGAGGTAGCCCCTTTCTCTTGCCGAAGTTGAGCATCTAAACTCAATTCATCCAAAATTAGACCAAGTTGGTTAGCAATTTCACGAACTTGCTCACTATTGCCATAATTGCCGTTGTCTAAAGCTTTCAAGCTAAACAAATGCTGTTTTAAATTATCAGCCGACTCGGCAAAAGACTGAAACTGTAGCCGGTCACCGGTGACCAAATAGCGCTGATTGGCAAGCAGAGTGTCTTTAAACGACTCGCGCATCTCCTGCAGTTCACTAACTGCCTTAAGTCGTGTTTCAAGCCAACGGTCACCGCGGCTCTGGCCAAAACCAGTCAAGGCCGAGATACAGCCAGCCGCCATAAGACAGAGGCTGGTCAATAAGAAAGCTATGCTCTTGTTCTGCTGTGCACGGTTCATCGCTGGTAAATGCTATCTCTGTTATGGTCAGGAGGCAATGCTCGAAAACCTATTGCTTCGATTCTTCTTTCCTAGTACACAGAATAATGCTGACCTAAACTTATATATGTAAAGCCAGGCAAGTTATCAGACTGTGAAAAGGAATAAAGCCCGAAGAGCCTAGTATTCAAAGACCTCGGGGTCAGTAAGAATGATTTTGCAATGGGGATTGGATTTCTCAAAGTCGGCCTTAAGGGTCTGCTCATAAGCGCTCGGCACTTGCTTACCCATGCACAGAGTGCCTAAGTTCTTCAGTTTCTTCAACTGCCGCAAGCCCAGCAGAGTTACTTTGGTATTGGACAAGTCAAGCACGACCAATTGCTGCATTTTGACCAGGTTTTCCAAATCTTTGTCGCTAATATTAGTAGAGGCAAGAGACAGCTGGTTGACCGAATTAAGCTGAGCTAAAGCCGGAAACGCGCCGCCATCGATGCGCTGATTATTGCTGCAATCAAGATTCTGCAATTTCCGCAAAGGCTTAAGCGCAGAGAAAACATCATTGCCAAGATCTAGATTGGAAAGATCAAGATTGACCATACTTTTTTCAAGATTAGGCGATGCGGCCAAAGTTTTGATGCCACCAAGGGTGATGGCAGTTCCGCCAATACCTAGCGTTGTCAACTTCATTTTCTTAGCAATCAATTCTGCCGCTCGATCGTCCATATGGGTATTACCCAGATACAAATTTTTCAAAGTCGGGATATCGGTCAGGTAAGCAAGACCATCAACATCGACTTTGGTGCCATTGAGGTAGAGAACTTCTAGGGGCAAAGTGACCAGGTACTTAAGCCCATCATTATCAATTCTTGTTTTGCGCAAACTGACGATTCGCATTTTGGGTTGCTTCAGAAAGGCAGACATCGCCTTATTAGTCATATTCTCAATGCCTTTAGAACGAAATTCGTCGAGATTCTTGCCACTCAAAAGATTGGACCGAGCCACACTATCGTCGTCTTCATCTGGAGCCAGGCCACTCAGACCCGGAGTTGAAGCCACTGTCGCAGTAGGCGTTTTCACTAAATCTGCTCCAGCTGACTTCTCCTGCACTTTACCAGTTTTCGTTGGCAAGTAAGAAGTAGCCCCCACGACCACCGCGGCTACAGTAAGCAGCGCACCGATGGCAGCAAAAGCTTTCTGCTGAATAGTAAAAGCTGACAGACCATAGTTGCGCCTATCAGTTGAGCCCTCGTCATCTTCACTAAACTCATCTTCAGAATCAGCCTGAGAATCATCATCATAATCTTCGTCAGACGCACTATCATCTGCACTCGGCCGTGACAAATCGCGCTCTGTTACAGCGCCACCACCAGTGGTATAAGAGCGAGTGACCTCTTGCAACTTGCCTTTTGGCGCAGCTGGGGCAAATGGAGCCGCAGATCTCGACTTTATCGCACTATCAACCTCTGTTTTGTCAAAATCTGTTCTATCAATATCTGTTTTGTCTACATCTGTTTTGTCGACATCTGTTCTATCTACATCTGTCTTGGCGAAAGCACCGTGAGTCGACGAGGTTGACCCCTGGCCTGGCGGCGGCACCATTTTCGCCAATGAGCTAGGAATACTGACATGACCAGAACTGTTGCCACGCTCAAGGGCACTACCAGGCAGAGCGCTGGGTTGCAATAGACCCAATTGACTGGAGATACCAATCAAAATCTTGCGCACAGCATCAGCCGATTGATAGCGATCTCCCGGTGCCTTCTCTAGCAGCCGCATGATCACTCGCTCAAGCTCTTCTGGAAAATCCAAGCCAAGAGAAGCTTCTTTAAGCGACGCTGGCTTTTCAGTCAGGTGCAAATCCATGGTTTGAAACTTATGCTCACCAACAAAGGGCGGCGCACCAGTAAGACAGGAATACATGACACAACCGAGCGAATAAAGATCTGAGCGGTAATCAATTTTGTGACTTTGAATCTGCTCAGGGCTCATATACAGAGGCGTCCCCAAAGCCTCTCCAGTTTTAGTCAAACTTTGCATGGTGTTGTCGTCGTCATCGAGCAACTTAGCAATACCGAAATCGAGCAGCTTAACGTGCACAACCCCATCGTCACCCATGGTGAGCATGATGTTGCCGGGCTTTATGTCACGGTGCACAATGCCTTTACTGTGAGCAACAGCCAGACCATCTAAAAGCTCAAGAAAAATAGGCATGGCTTCTGCAATGTTGAGTGTGATTCTCTCCTTAATTACCTCAGAGAGTGTCACGCCTTCAACATGCTCCATAACCATGTAGGGGCGATCTAATTCGTCAATGCCAAAGTCATTAATGGCAACAATAACGGGGTGGTGCAAAGCACTGGCAGCTTTACCTTCCTGGTGAAATCTCATGCGCGCCTTAGCCGAGGCAAGATTGCTTTTAAGCATCTTTATGGCCACCAGGCGATCTAAGAAAATCTGACGGGCCAAGTAAATGACACCCATGCCGCCAGCGCCGATTACTGAAAGCAACTCATACTTTCCAACATATATGGTGTCTAAAAGTTCGTCGCGCTTATCAGCGTCATTAGAAGCCGCAGCTTTCGACTGCAGGTTAGCAACGGCATCCGACTTTTGACTGACATAGTCATCGCCAAAAGACATATATGGTTGGCTAGGCTCCGGGCCAGAAGCCTCACCAGCGCTATCATTCGCCCCGCCAGCAGGCGGAGATGGAACAAATGACTGATTGTCGCTCCCCTCGTCCACGGGTCTAGTTTCCTCGTCAAGTCCATTCTGATTATAGGACAGTCGTGAGCTACCTGCTCCCTCCCTTGCCGACCAGGTTTTATCAAGAGGTTCCCTGGCGGGGCCAACGGAACTGGAAGTAGATTGACTAGGGCTCGGTGTAGTATCTGAAAGATCGTTATTCATGGGCCATTAACATAGAAGAAAAACTAACTAAATTGAGCACAACACTAGAGATACGCACCAAGAACGATACCACAGCCGATTATCTACAGGCCCAAGTTAATGAGCAAGTTCTGAGTCATGGTCTCTGTCAAAGTCAATTCCGAAGTCTAAGCAAAGCAAAAGCTCGGAGACCCAAGGGGAACTCCGAGCTTTCAATTATCAGACTCTAGCTATATCTAGTTTTTAGTAGATATAGAGCATCTCGCGGAATTTAGGCAGTGGCCATAGCGCATCATCAACAATGGTCTCAAGTTTGTCTGCACCTTCACGCACTGAATCCATGGCAGGAATTATACGCTCCTGGTAGAACTTGGCTTTGCGGAGAAGATCTCCTTCGCCATGATCGCCGTTATCGTCTTTCTTGCCTTCTAGAATCAGAGCTTCGAGTTTGTCGATCTCAACTTGCAAGAATGAAACCTTATCGCAAACATGCTTAAGGAGATTCTCTTGTTCGCCAAGGTTTAAGCCACTAACAGCTGCTTTAGTAGTAGCAATTGTTTGGGCTAGCTTCAGTTGATATTCAAGAGCGGCAGGAAGAATTATCGTGCGGGCGATATTGGCAGTCAGCAATGACTCGATATTGACAGTCTTGCAATAAGATTCAAGCTGTACGTTGTAGCGGCTGAAGAGTTCATCTTCTTGCAGCACTTCGTACTTCTTGAAGAGCTCTTTCACTTCCTTTTCATTGAGAACAGGAAGAGCGTCAACAGTGTTCTTCAAGTTAGGCAGACCACGACGAGCAGCCTCATCGTGCCAAGCTTTCGAGTAGTTATCGCCATTGAACAAAATGCGCTCATTTTCAACTAAAGTCTGGCGCACCACTTTTTCAGCGGCCTCGTTAACACTAAGACCACCCTTGATCTCAGCAGCAATCGCTGTAGCAACAAAGTCCATCGACTCAGCGACGATTGTGTTGAGAACAGTGTTAGGCCAGGCAATAGATTGGCTGGAGCCAACAGCACGGAACTCAAACTTGTTGCCAGTGAAAGCAAAAGGCGATGTTCTGTTTCTGTCTGAATCATCACGTGGAAGATCTGGCAGAGTAGATACGCCGAATTGAAGAACTTTGCCGATTTCGCCAAGAATCTCTTTCTTGCCAGCAATCAGGGTTTGAACAACAGCCGAGAGCTTATCGCCCAAGTAGATGCTCATGATTGCAGGTGGCGCTTCATTAGCACCAAGTCTGTGGTCGTTACCAGCAGAAGCAATACTAGCTCTCAGCAGATGACCATATTTATTGATAGCGCGAACAACAGCGGTTAATACAACAATGAATTGCAAGTTGTCTTGCGGTGTTGTACCTGGCTCTAGCAAGTTATTGCCTTGATCATCGGCCATAGACCAGTTGTTGTGCTTACCACTACCATTGACACCACTAAATGGCTTCTCATGGAAGAGACAACGCAAACCATGCTTCTGGGCTGTCTTACGGAAGACTTCCATCAAAAGCATGTTGTGGTCAACAGCAACGTTGCTGTATTCAAATACAGGGGCTACTTCAAACTGAGCAGGTGCCACTTCGTTGTGACGAGTCTTAACTGGCACGCCTAGCTTGTAGCACTCAGCTTCAGTGTCCATCATGAAAGCCAATACACGTTCTTTAATAGAACCCCAGTAGTGATCTTCCATTTCTTGGCCACGTGGTGGCTTAGCACCAAACAAAGCGCGACCGCTGTTAATCAAGTCAGGACGCGACATGTAATAGGCTTCATCGATCAAGAAATATTCTTGCTCAGCACCGACTGTGCAATTGACACGCTTAACTTCTTTGTTACCGAGCAATTTAAGAAGGTGCACACTTTGCTTGTTTAGAGCTTCGAGTGAACGCAGCAGTGGAGTCTTTTTGTCGAGAGCATGACCAGAATAAGAGCAAAATACTGTAGGAATACAGAGAGTTTTGCCGTTAGTGCTTTCCATCAAGAAAGCAGGGCTGGTAGGGTCCCAACCGGTATAGCCGCGGGCTTCAAAGGTTGATCTGATACCACCAGAAGGGAAGCTCGAAGCATCGGGTTCGCCTTGAATCAAAAGCTTACCGGAAAATTCAAGAATAGCTCCGCCATCTTCAGCACTCGATACCAAGAATGAGTCATGCTTCTCAGCAGTCAAACCGGTCAACGGGTGGAACCAGTGGGTGAAGTGAGTAGCGCCTTTAGAAAGAGCCCAGTCTTTCATGGCATTAGCGACGATATCAGCCATCGATGGGTGAAGCGCTTCGCCGAAGTCTAAACAACGCACCAGAGCCTTGTAAACATGCTTAGGTAGAAGCTTACGCATAACAGAACGATTGAAGACATTCTGTCCGAATACTTCAGATACTGTGGTCTTGCTGAAGTCAACAGACATCTGCACAGGTTCACGACCTTGCACTGTTCTCTTAGCAGCACCGCGCGCATCAGCGTGAGGTGATGAGGATGTACGGCCTGTCATTGAATACCCTCTCTCTTTTACTGTCATTTCCTTACCTCGTTGAAATTGATTCTATTTACTAGCCAGAATTCTAATTTCTGGCTATAAGCCAAGCGCCTTGAGAATTACTCTCTTCTTGCGCTGGCCATCGAACTCTGCATAAAAAATTTGCTCCCACGGACCCAAGTCTAATTTGCCATCGGTGATAGGCACCATCACCTGATGATTAATCAAAATGCGCTTGAGATGAGCGTCTCCGTTATCTTCGCCAGTATTATGGTGGTGGTAGTCGGGGTTAACCGGCGCCAGTTTTTCCAACCATTGGTCAATATCTTTGATCAGGCCATTCTCCCAATCATTGACATAGACCCCAGCGGTTATGTGCATGGCCGAAACTAGGATGAATCCTTCTTTCAGACCAGATTCTTCTAGAAATTGCTGAACATCATCTGTGATGCGGATGTATTCACGCTTTTGCTTCGTGTCAAACCACAAATATTTGGTATGGGCCTTGAGGCCTTCTTGTACCTTCATATGTATTTTCCTAAGAAATGGGCACAATTTGCCATATTCTAGCCCACTTGGCCACGGTTACGAGTACCCAAGCGCAGTTCCGTAACTTTTGAGAATCAAGAAACTATCAAGTCATAACCAGCGCATATATCTCTATTAAATGCAGCGCTAGATTAAATGCCTAAATCGGGCTACAGATCTAGATCCGACAAAATTAACTAGACCACTAAATGCCGTCCAGCGCCTTTAGTGGATTGGACAGATCAAGCGCCTTAAGGGCTTTGAGCGTACCCTGGTAATCAAGGTGCTTGGCCTCATCCATCTGCCAACCCAAGACCCGGTCGAAGCTACCAGTTAAGCGGCGAGCAGTCTGACTGGCATGATCAACAATCACAGTGCGCATATTGGGCTGGAAGAATTCAAGCTTACCGGCACTTTTCATCAAGCTTACCTGGTCAAACTGACCGGCATAAAATGCCACCTGGTCTCCCTGCTTAACGATACCGAGGCCCTTAGTGACCAACAAATCATCTAATGAGGGGCGAGAACCCACTCCAGCATTTGGCCCGTGAATATGAAAAGGAATCTTGTCTGCTTTGGTACTAGCCGGAAGCCATGGCAGGGTCTGTTCACCTCCAGACACCGAGCGGCTCAACTTCAAAGAGTTAAGATCGAGAGTACGACCGGTTTCAACTCCTTGCCATGGATGTTTCTCACCCAAGATTCGGCTAAGTTCCAGCACATCAACAGTGGCCTTCCCCTGCAGATCTTTAGTAACGAGGGAGGCTGGCACACGCTCTGCGCCAGGGCCAACAAAAGCGAGACGGTCCTTAACCGGCATCACCAGCTTATCGTCAACAGCTTTGCCAATGCGATTGTAAATCGGCGGCGCGCCAAAGGCTCTACTGACGGCATAACCACCCAGGGCCATGCCGGGAGCGGCTTCGGTAAAATTAGTGAGACTGCGGCCGAGATTGTGAGCACTGGTATCGGCCAAGCGCTGGCGAGCAGTGTCACTGTCAGCACTGGCGGCCTTCTTAACAAAACCAGTGAGTGAACTAGCCGCTTCAACCCCCTGCCAGCCAAGACCGGCAACTGTGGCAACCAAGGCGACTTTCTGATTTTTGAGAAGAACGGTACCGACGGCGCCAATGGCCGCCCCGCCAGCAACTCTGGTGAGAACGTCAGCCGGATGCTCTTTGATATCACGACTAATTTCGTCGTAAAAGGCCGACGGTGTCTGAGAAAGAGTGCGCACAGTAACCTTAGCTACATTCTCGAAAGATGAGCTACCATCAGGTTGTGAATGATCGGGGCGGTCTACTGGCATCAAGAATTCCGTTTTCGCTGACTCAGCCGATTCGGCTGCAGGCTTATGCCGCGAGACTCTTAGCTACAAGCTTTAAGCTCCAGGCGATCTTGATATTAGAGATTGAGCCCACCCCTGTCATTGGGGAGACTACGAGAAGATTTAATCTGGCCAGATTTAATGCTTCAAGCCTTATTGGCGTTTGGCTTAACGGCGGGCTCTAACAAATGCAAACCTTGCTCAGCATCCTGCTGCTCAGGGTCTAAGTCGAGCGCTGCCTTATAAGCATCAATGGCCCGGTCAGAAAGACCCTGACGAGCAAACAATTTACCAAGGTGAGTCCACAAGGCCGCATGCTTTGGTGACAACTTCACAGCTTGTTCAAACTCAGCGCTGGCACGGTTCAAATCACCTTTAGACTCGGCCAACCAAGCCAAATCTACATGCAGAGCCGCAACATCGGGCTGCAGTCTAACCGCTTCTTCTAACTGCTCCATGGCCTTATTGGTGTGGCCAGCCTTTTCCATGAGGAAGGCTAAATCAGCATGGGCAAAGGCATCAGATGGATCCATGGCAAAACTGGCCGCATATTCTTTCTCGGCCTTGTTGAAATCTCCCATGCTGGCATAGGCAAAAGCCATAGAGCGACTTACCCGAGCATTATTCGGTTGGTAGCTTAATGCCCACTGAAATTCAGTGATGGCATCTTTCCATTTAGTCTCACGAGCAGCAGCAATGCCCTTGATGTAATGGGCTTTGCAGGCCGATTCTTTGAGTTTGTCTTTCTGCGCGTCATCGAGCGGAATTGGTTCGCCCAGCCCGACAACCATCATCGCTTCTGCAATTGCTTTCATCAAATTTGCCCGCATCAGAGCAACCAAAACATAGTCGCGGTGCACGGCTTTGATACCAGGTTCGCACATTATGGCTGACTGTAATTCAACTTCGGCCATCTCAGCATTCCACTGACCAAGGTAAACCCGAGCTAGCTCATAGTGATCAAGAGCCTCATTATGCAGGGCTTCTGCCTGCATAGCTGCAGCTTTTCGCTTACCTTCGCGCTCAGCGTAAGCAGCAGCAGCGATGGCTTGCTCTTCTGTTTGAGCCGGCGGCGCAGCAGAAGCATTGACCTGATTTTTATCAGTCTTAGAATCAGCATGAGAATCAGACTTAGATTCAGCTTGAGAGTCAGACTTGACCTCAACTTCAGCTTCGGCTTTCGCTTCTGGCTTACTTGCAGCTTTTGAAGCAACATAGTCAACTGCTTTCTTCACGGTACTAAACTTAGTACCAGTTTTAACTTCAGCATTAGCCGGAGCAGTTTCAGGCTCAACAGCTATCGCAGCACCAGCGATAGAGAAGCTAACAGCAAGCAGAGCCGCGCTGATAGCAAACGAACTCTGCGCGGTAAATTTAGAAGTGCGCTTAATAGTAGTCTTCATAGCCGTCTTTCTTTCTGACATCAACAATCTCATCTACCTCGACTGGCGCTCAGCAATGCTCACTAGCCCCATTATGCCATTGTAACCCCTCCTCAGTTCAACAACCGAAAGGCTACATCAGGCTCAGTGTTTTCCCCAGATTGAAAGCTTCAGGCCGTCGGCAACGGGGCTGCCACGATTGCGATACCATTGGCCTCGGCGAATTTAATCATTTCATCTTGCTCAACCACCAAGGTTTCTTTCGCTTCAACAGCTAAAACACCACCAGGGTTTGGATTATCACGCACCATTGAGTTAAGAGTGGTCATTCCCACTGTAGGAATATCAAAGCGCTGATCTTGATTAGGCTTTGAAACTTTGCAGACAACTACCGGCCCCTGAGCCAATTTAACCGCACGCTTGATGGCTTCATCGGTGCCTTCGATGGCTTCAAGTGCAAGAATCATGCGGTCTTTCACAATTACAGTTTGACCAATATCTAAGCGCGCAATCTCGCGAGCCACTCCCATTCCATACTCAATATCAGCATACTGAGCGGCTGAAGGTGGGGTGGAAGTAAGCACACCAATTTCAGGAAAGAGATGACGCAAAAACTCGGACTGAGTTAAAACCTTGAGGCCATGGGCTTCCATAATGTCACCAACAGCAAACTGAATGGTGTCATCATTGAAATTCGGCAACTTACTCAGCTCTTTAACTGCTATCCAGTCAAGCTTGTGAATCTGCCGCAACAAGTTGATTTTGGGAACCTTGCCAATAAAAACGAGGTTATGACAGCCTTCCTTTTTCATCAAACCAATGCTGCGCCCAATTTGCCCTGGCGCAATCAAATAAGTTTTATCAGCATGGGGCGACACCTGACTTTCAGCACTTTCTGAAAGAGCCAGCGCCACTACTCTATATCCACGCTCTTTGGCAGATTGAGCCAAGAGGGCCGGCAATTTGCCTTCGCCAGATACAAGACCTAATACAGTCGCCACTTGCACACTACTTTCCTGAGTAAGGGTAGAGAAACCCATGCCTACCGCCTTTAAGAGTCGGAGCCTTGCAGCCCAAATGATGATTCTTCAAGCAAAGAAGCTCTGCATAGTTTAACATGTTCTTGGCAGCCAACGGCCACCACGGCGGCTTGACAGGCCGAACGAGGGCGCAAGAAACCCCGCGATTAGCTCAGTACCTTGACATTGTTATTTAAAAGCATTTAACTGAATGAATCATATAGAATGCCCAGGCAGCCAATTATTCGGCCAATGTACAGACAATAGATAGCGCAAAAATAGCGGGAGAGCGGCCAATCGGCCACCGTGTAGAGAATAGGGATAAAGACCATGAGCGGAATGTCTATCAAGAATCAAAGACCATCATTTGCTAGAACTTCAGCAGTCAAGCTAACCGCCATCGCCTTCTTGGCTGGCGCCATGATGTTAAGCGGTGCTGCACAAGCATCAGCCCAGGGCGGCTTTAGCAGTACCAGTCAGGCGGCACGCAAAGGCCTGGGCGACGGTTCAAGCTTTTATATGTCTAGACGGCAGATTCAATTTGTAGACGATTCGCCCATCATTAAGAATAGCAACGGCCAGGTTCAACCAGGCGGCGCCACGGGCTTTGCCAGCCAGCAAGGCGGCCAAGCGCCACTGCAAAGGGCCGGTTTTACCTCTTATTCAAGCTCTCTGCCATCAGGTGCAAGCCCTGCCCTGCCCAAAGTTAACAATGGCGTGCCCGTGCAAACGCCGCCCCCAGCCGCGCCAAAATCGTTGAGCGCCAAAGCCGGTGGCCTTGGCAAGGGTAAGAAGACTACGGCTAAGCCCGCCGCAGCGCCAAAAGCCCCCGCCCAGCCGGAAGGCATTCATGCTTACAACAGCTACAAAGGTTACAACCCCTCAGCCCTTGCCCCCGGAGAGATGGCAGGTGGCGGCGCTGGCACTGTTACAACCAGAACGGGAAATGTCAAAGGGAGCATGCTTAACTGGTCTAGACGGCGAAGAAGCCAGTAATTGCCTCAAAAATAGATTCAGTGGCAAAGTCTGACGTTACAGAACTATTTACTCAATCAAGAAAAGTGCAAGGTCAGCCACAAAGCCTGTGGTAATATTCTTCATGTTGCGGCTGTAGCCCAGCTGGATAGAGCGCATGGCTACGAACCATGAGGTCGGGAGTTCGAATCTCTCCAGCCGCGAATCTTAAGACCATTACTACAAGCGCTCCTCTCACGAGGGGCGCTTTTGGTTTTGGGGTATGCAAAAAATCTTGCCGCTACTTTGCCGCTACCTTTTTGACCCTCACGGCCAAAGGCCATTAATCGCATTAGCTATGAGAACAGAAACTTGAGCTAAGCAGTTTCAATTACATGTTCAAAAGAAACCGCCCCGTAAGCGCACAGCTTTGCTGGTGCGAACGGGGTGGAAACAGCGAAGCTGTATGCTTCACCTGTGGTATCACATTCAGGATGACACGATGCGCGTTTACGCTATCATGCCATCACCACTTCCCCACTATCATTGCCAATCCGCCAACACTTTTCTTGGGTGGTAATGTCGTAACCACTTTGAGGTTTCGATGGAATCGCAATCTCTCTTTACTGGCAGCTGCCTCTTATTGACTGGCTCAACAAATGGGGTCACGAGAAACCAGCCGAAGCACCCTTGATGTTCGAAAATAATCGTGACTGAGTCAGCCGATTATTGCGATCAAAATTTATACTTGCAGGTCTTTTGGTGGATGATCGCAGGTCGCCCAAGCTAGTGATTCACATCTAAATACGCTTCAACCGTTTTGCCATTCTTGATTTTCACACAGAGGTTGCAAACACTATCTCCGCAGCTGTCAGAACCCATTGCGTTCCAATTTACTTCAAAGTCAGTATCACATGACGGCTTGCCGAGGTATTTTATTAATTGGTCCTTCTCCTTTCCTAGGAGAATCTGACTAGCGATTATATCGTCTGCTAGTCTATTCCGTTCATCCTCATCAGCTGCCAACCACTTAGCAAGGGCACGTTTACCCGCAATAATTTCGGCATTCGTAGCTGGTTTGCGCTGATAATAGAGCTCATTTATTCCGATTTGCTCGCGAAACAAACGAGCACGTACTTCGTGCTTATTTCCGCCAATCGCGCACGACTGACAAAATAATAGACAAAGTAATACTGTAAGGCTGAAGATAAGGCTCATATAGTTACACAACAAGAATTAAGAGCTTCGACCGAAATATTTGATAGCCCCCGTATTCAGATAACGACAAAGTATAGAGTTCCAGTTTAAGCACGCTAGCCCTATGTCTTCAGAGCTTACTCTAAAACGCTAGAAGATACATTTTCAGCATAAGGCTATAGCGTAGCTCTGGATGACGAGCAACTACTTCTTTATACATACTAAGTGAAGCAAGATGCAGGGCGGCATACAACGCTTCGAGATCAACCAGAAAGGCTTCATCGCTGAAATTTCCAAAAATTCTGATTAGTTCAGTCTCTCCCTCGTCTTGTGTTACCTCTTCTATTTCAAACACTCTAGTCGATTCCGGATCTTGAATGGCTATTTTCTTCTTGTAAAGTGCAACTTCGGGAAGTCCAAACAAAAGCTGATTAGCTATGGCCATCAATGGAACATTCTCCATTAAAAACACATTGCCATCATCCTCAATAGAAAAGTCTCCATACCAAATCATATTTGAAAACAGTGAAACGTTGACTGGAAACAACTCTGATCTATCCAAATCATGGAATAACTCGTTCTCTGGCTCTCTGATGAACCTTACTTCTGTCATCCTTCCAATCCTTTCGCACTAAAACACATCTCACGCCTGCTTTAAATATACAGCTGAGATCGACCGGCAATAAGGAGCCATTTCGAGCGGTACCGCCAGCAGTCTCACTTTGCGTCGACATTGTATAACAAATTACAGTCGTAGATGTCGCGCGGTGAAACAGTTTTCTCTTGCAACGGCAGGTTCTTTCCATAGCGCTCTTTCAATTTCTCTTTGACTTCTGGCGCAGTAAGATCGAAGCTTCCGAGGGTGCTAAGTTTCCCTAGTTCCATGCCTAGAGCCGACTTATACATTTTCCAGACTAGCTCAGAGCAATAGATTTTTTCGTCTGACCAACCAAAGTATTGGTCGTATGGCTTGCCCTTGAATTTAAGACCCTCATCCTTGAGTCTTTTTAACTGGCTAGGGCTGAGAGTATCGGGAGTCTTCAGTCGCATAACGGTATAGTGCTTCCCGTTCCCTCGTGCTATCCACTCATTTAGTGCGGTTGATTTAACCGGGCCAACGGCCTCATAAACGCACCAACTACCACCTTGCTGGAATAACACGCCCATGTGTGAATACTTCGAGTGAGTCGCTGCTTGAATCGCTTGACTCTGGCTTGATTTAGAAGTTTGGAAGATTATGTCGCCATCATGATATTGTGTGAGATGCTCAGAAGAGCAGGCGCATAACGTTAGCACAGAGAGCAGGCCTAACAAATTCGTGTTTCACATTAGCCTCTACTTGTAGTAAGACGTGAATTCTGCCACCAACTTGATTAAGAGCTAATAGTTCAAAATAGCCAGGTGAAGACCTTGATACTAATATCATTGGCATGGCGGGCTTCGCCGTTCGACAGGCTGCTGCCGGACAACAGCTAACTGTCTGTCTCTCTCCTTCTCAACCGCTGCTACTAGTTGGCTGTCCTCGACTTCTTGAGCCATAGCGATGAGATTACCAAATCTTTCGCTCACAAACTCAGGAGAAAATAAGTCAGGTTCCATTAAATCAAGCCTGAGATATTCACGAATACACGCAGCCGCCTCTTCCTTCGCACCGCTGCGAATCAAATGCAATACTATACCGCCTAGACGCTCTGGCATTTCTCTTCTATCGTCAAGCTTTCGATAAACTCTATAGGCTTTTCTCTCGCAGTTAATAGCCGACGCATAATCTTTTGGTCGTCTGTAATAGATCCACGACTGTTTCAAATAGAGCCTAGCCATCTGCCGACTCTCGCGACCATATAGTGCTGCAACAGTTCTATTTAATTTCGGATTGAGTTGGTCATTCCTCCACCTCGCCCCCCAGTAGTCATGGCCTGTTGCTAGAGTGAAATCTCCCTTGTCTGGTGCAATCGTATAAATCCGCTCTCCTAGTTCATAATCACCAAGGGCATCGGCAGTCGAGCCTAAGATCCTAGTTGCCTCCCAATACAAAGGACGCAGACTGAATAGAATACAAACGAGGACCAGTAGATTGAGGGAACCAACACATAGTCGAGCGAGATTGCGTATGGGGTGCGATTGCGCAGCTACATCGACAAGCACTACAAATTTACTTTTAGCACCGGAGCTTATGAGTTTTCCTAGAACAGAGAAACCGCCCCCAAACATCAGGTAAGCAAAAACCAATAATGGAATGACCGAAAGAGCTAGGTCTGCCAAAGAACGAAAATAGTAGAACTGGCCGGTGTCCATGAATGGGCCAAGGCATAGAACAACATCACAAGACAAAATTACCAGCCAAAGTATGGCAAGCAATCTAATCAGTTGCATCGTTGTCTTAAAACGCATTGGCACTCTAGCTCTTGATGTTTTATGTACTTTGCCAGCATACCCCTACTATCAATAATTCATAGGCTTTAAGTCGTGAGAACACGCAGAAATCCCATCTTCGATGGACCGGCGAACGCCCAAACAGGGCGTACAAACGCGATGTTTTTGGCCTAGGCTACCTGATGCTGATCAACGACAATTTCAGACCAGTAATTAGACGTCAATCAGAAGCAACTGAGTGACTGGCAATGACCTTTGCCCATTAAATGAGCCAGTCATTAAGAGACAGCTGCCAGCTTTACGTTCCCAATTGATCTAAGTTTCTTTCCTTGATTTAGGATTCTTAGTTCCTATACCATCGCTGCCTTAAGTAAGAAAAGCTGTTAAGCACCCAGCTGGTCTGAGCGCGATCAAACGCAGTGACTCTTATTAACATCGCGACAACAACGATATGTTCAAAGAGCAACCGCCCCCGTAAGCGCACAGCTTTGCTGGTGCGAACGGGGTGGCACTGAAAAACTGTGAGCTTCGCCTTCGGTATCACTTTCAGGCAGCACACAGTGGGCATCTCCACAATCGGTAAACCCAATGGTTCAATTGGTATCACTTTCAAGGCTCACCTAGCTGCGGTCTCGGGAAACGGTAAAACTCCTTTATCCTGCCATCACCACTTCCCCACCCTCTTCGCCACTCTGCCAGCTCTTTTCCGGGGTGGTAATGTCGTAACCTCTCGGAGGTTTCGACTGATGAATAATCTCACTTAACCGGCAGCTTCGCTGCCTCTGAAGACTGCGAAATCTATCTATTCGCTAAACTTCGGGTTCCGGCTTATGAAACAATAGCCGTATGCAAAAGTTCGAACCTTTCTACAAGCTCATGAACAAACCACCAGAGTGGTTTGCTCTTCTCTTCTGGTTCTATCCCATTTCTTTCGCGTTTGCGAGCTTCCTCGTTACCGGAATATCTAACAAAGAGGTCCTAGATATAGCATATCCTGTTTGAGGTTTTAAGGAGTATCAAGTATGACTGAAGAAGACTTTTGGAGAATAATTCACGACAGCAGAGAAGAAGCAGGCGGAACCCAAACTGGTCAAATTGAAAAGCTAACTGAGAAACTAGAACTGTTAAACGAAGACGAGCTGACTTCTTTTACCTGCCACTCATTTTTAGTTTCTACAAAATTGAACATATGGAAGGTCGTTGGCGCATTTCACATTATTTATCGTGATTTCAGCTTCTCGGAAGATCTATTTAGAGATTTCATTTCGGCGATAATAATGCAAGGGGAGAGTGCTGTAAAGAGCGCTATCGTTGAGCCGGATCTAATCAAAGCGGATCAACTTGAGGCTTGCGAAGCATTTCTTTCTTGTCCAAGCAAAGCATGGGCGAAACAAAATCCATTAAGGAAGTTCGACTTTCTTCCAGACTTACCTAGCTTAACAGGACAAAGATGGAATTCTGAGCCAGCAGGACCAAAGCTAGATACACTTGATATAAGAGAACTCGGAAAGATTTATCCTAGGCTTTGGGACCAGTTCGGTATCAACCCGAAACGGCCACCTAATTTATAGTCCCGGTATAAGCCATTAGGATTACCAATGACACCAACAATGAGAAAAGTGATTTTAGTTGGAGCCCTCGGAGCACTAGTTTTGCCACTTGAAGTATGGCTGGCGATTGCTAGCTATGCTAATGAATATTCAAACGGTGGAGAAGTAAAGGAATCTAAAAAATCACAGCCGGGAACCAACGACCTGACATTTGAGAATACTGTCTTTTCAACTGACTCGTCTAACGATCTTAAAAAAGCTTTGGATACCTGGCATAGCCACCTTGCACTAGAAATAATCACTCGATTTGACAAAGCTAGCCAATCATTAGCAGCTGGCGGAGGTGAAAGGTGTTCACAGATAAACTACACCGTTGAGAATGGTGAGTTAGTTAGTGCCGTAATTAAAAAAGCTAGTGGTTATGCAGCCTTTGATATAAACCTTTTGAACGCGCTGAGATCTCTAAATAAAAGCTCTTTTCTAAAACTTCCAAACGGATTGTGTTCAATTAGAGAAACTATAACGTTCACACGCGATCTAGGATTAGCACGCAAAGCATCTTGCGTACGAGCCCCTACTAAGTTTCCCAGCTGTTTTCCAAAAACTAATTAAAATCCACGGCATAAAAGAATTACTATGATATTTGTTTGCTCTATTTTCCTTTGTATTTTAATTGAGCTATGGACGGCTATAGAAATTAGTAGCAAATTGGTATCAGGGCTCGACACGAAATCGTAAGATCTGTCACGCACGAGGGGAGAATTTCACAGTCCCGCCACTGACCAGGGAATTCTTATGTATTTTGATCAAAGTCGACGAAACTAATTCAAACTTAGTCACAATCAAAGCTGCATCAACAGCGGTGAGGCAAAGGTTATGTGGAAGCGACGGACGAGAAAGAAAACAAAAAAGAAGGTAGTCAAGGAGACGAAAAATCCCTTCGCTAATGTCAGATTCTACGTTGATAATTTGCCAAAAAATGACTTGCCTAGATCCCAGCGACTGACGCTGATGGCTCAAGCTGGAAAAAACGCCGAAGAGAAATTTCAATCAGGTCTGCTGACGATTCATGAGGAAATTCAGCGAGTAAACCCTCTTCAACTCCTGTGCTCTCTTTCCTTGTACTTCTTACATTCTTTTGATCCAGCTCCCAACGAATGGAATAGACAAGAGAAGCTTTTCCAGCATCACTTAGAGGTCATTCAGGCTTGTGCGCTAAAGCACAAATGGGATGAGTTTGGAATGGAACGCACGGACCCACAAAAACTAATCGACTCGATTAACGAAGTAAGCCAACTGTTCATTTTTAAACGCGCTCAGACCGTGAATGATTCAATGTCTGAGGCTGACATTGAGACCTTTATGACACGCGAGGCCGTCCGAACACATACCCAAGCCGTAAGGAACTGGGGCTATCCGCAACATATGCATAGCCTTGTCCGAAAACTGATGGTAAAAATGGATGACGTATGCAAGAAAGAACACGGAATAAAAGCAAGTACTTGCGCGGATCTCTTGTTCGCGCTCGTCAAACAGAGCGAGGCACGAATGAACCGCCACTTGGAGGAGAGAATGAATTGCCTATCCAAGCCTACCAAACACGCAATGTTCGATACGTACAAGTCATCTTTTCCAGTTTGCCAATACCTTGAGCTGAGTGAACGTCTCGTAAACGATAAATCTGTTTCTCTCACGCAATTCAGAAATCATCTCTTCTGTTGTAGTGACTTCACTTTACCGTATGAAGTGTTCGTCATTCGCCCAGACTATGTACAAAGCTTGACCGATGAAGATATTTCAGAGGAAGCGATTAAGTGTTTGCTCGACTCGTGGAGTTTGCAATTCGGCGACATCACCGAGCAGGACGAATTTCTTTTCATGGGTAACCCTGTAAGATATCGCCCATTTATAAAGACTCTGGATGACTTCTATGTCTTGCCCGTGCCCGGGCTCTTAGTCAGTTTTTGTCTGCAAATGCTAGAGATGCTTTTCCAGTCAACTGGTAGCAAAAAAGTTTATGAAAAGGCTCGCGCCAAATTCCTGGAAGACCAAGTTGGTGAAATCCTTTCTAGCAGCTTCCCTCGAGGAAAGTTATACCGTAACAGTGAATGGACCTATGACATTGACGGTAAAACTTATGAAAATGATGCTCTCCTAGTGGTAGATCAAATTGCCATAATTTGCGAGTCAAAGTCAGGTCGTGTCGACGAGTCAGCTCGCCGGGGAGGGGCGCGACTCGATAACGAAATCAAAGAATTGCTAATTGAACCCGCCGAACAAGCTACAAGATTTGCGGACTTTTTGTCGCGTCATCCAAAAGTTCATGAGTTTGAAACTCGAAGCGGTGAAAGAAACGTAGTTGACGTTTCGCAAGTAAAAACGTTTATACCAATCCCTGTCACGCTAGATGACCTAAATCTGCGGTGGGACACAGACGCACTGCCAAAAGTAACAAACGACATGGTCAAGCGTTCTTGCCCGTTCTTGTTATCCGATTTCCTGATTGCCATGGATGTTCTTCAAAGTGAGACGTTACGTTTGCATTATCTGAAACGTAGATTTGATTTTCAGTACAGAGACAAATTTATCGGAGATGAAATCGATCTATTGTCCGTTTACATGAAAACAAGATTGGTGCATGAAATGCCTAATGAGGTGTTATATCTTGGTTCAGGAGAAGCCCATCCGATAGACGAGTACTATCTGAAAACATTCGAAGGCCAAGAGTGCCGTAGACCCGAGTTTCCACTCAACACTAGGTGGCAGGCGCTCGTTTCCAAATTCGATGCCATCGATGCTAATCAAGGATGGTCATGGATATCGCAGCCTTTCATCGATGTAAGCTTCGAAGATCAGGAGAAGATTGAAAAGCAAATTAAAGAACTTGCTCGCAAAGTCAAATCCGGCAAAGAAGAATGGATGACTTTGACGTTTTGCAATGGCTTCAAAAACCATATTCCAATTGTTTTCTTTGTTCATCGTGGCCCTAGCGATGATTTGGCACAAACGATGATGAATGCTTTTCGAAAGGCGAGTAAACAACTGGAAGGAAAGCTAGCTATCGGCGTAGGTATTGATGCAACGAACTTGCTCGTACCGTTTACTGCGATGGGCTTAATCACAGGCAGCGAACTTGTGAGGAGCGGTACGTAATAACTAAGACTAGGCTCGAATTCTAACCTTCACGGTCAGAAGTGAATACCGGTCAGGAGTTGCACCAAAGATAGTGCTTCACCAACTAACAAAGAAAACAAAAGGCCCGCATTAACTGCAGGCCTTTCTTGATTTATTAATTAACGCTCGACAGCCCCAAAGAGCATTACTAACGTTTTCTTATCATGCCAATCCTTTCCGGGGAAAAGTTGGGATATTGTTGGGATGGGTTTTTCCAAAGTCCCGAAAGTCTTGGGCGATGAGAGACTCGTTCCCAACCCCCTCGGTGTAAATGACTAGCATTCTTGACTAACATTAACTAAAGAAATTCAGAATAAGTTCAAGATGCTGAGCGAAAGTGAAACAGCGTCTGGAAATATACATTCTAAATACTCTCGCAGAGTATCCAATCATGGGCAAATAGGAGCAACCCCAACCGCCGCTAGCCCCTCCGAGAAGCTGTCAGCAAGATCATGTATGTTAGCGTCAATTTTATAGATACCGTCAGGTGCGATAAAGCCATAGAGAGTCCCCGTAGCAGAGGCACAGGCCAAGCCATTCGAAAAATCGCTTAGGTGCTTGTATTTACACTCAACTGACAGCTTTCCGTCTCGATGTACCACCCCGCACAAATGATTACCAGATTTGCTAAACACAACGGCACAATTTTCAGAAAAGGGCCTTGCAAAGCCGAAAGCGAAAGGAATAACTACTTCACCGTTTGTATTAATGAAGCCGTACAAACAGTGCTTTTGAATCACGGCAAGGCCATTCTTAAACACTGGGTCTTCCAAGCAATGACTTGGTTTGAGTTTATCTTCTGTGAAATCAGAAGAGTCAAACTCACCTACAAAATGCCTGGACCTATCTAGTGAGAAATCAGGACGGCCTGGCTCAAAAGAATATTCAAACTTGGCAGTGCCATCAGGGTTTAGATACTTCCTCTTGTACTTGCCAGAACCAGCACGATAATCGACAGCTGCTAATCCTTCAGAGAAGCTCCAAGCAAAGTCGCCAGTTGCCGGTATTCGCTCTTGGCCTTTCTTGTCGATGAATCCATATTTGGTGCCTCTACGGAAAACAGCCAAACCCTCAGAAAAGTCTCTTACATCGTCGAATTGGCATGGAATAGCTAGCCGGCCTGTTTTATCCACGAACCCCCAAAGCGAGTTACTCTTCAGCTGAACAGCAGAAAGTCCCTCCTTGAACCCTCTTGCTCTTGCAAAGGTGGGCTTAATCACCCAATTGTAGTTCCGGTCCAAATAGCCAAAACCTTCTTTCCTCGAAGGAGCAGCAGCTGCAAGCTGCTCGGAGAAATTGCCAGCGGCCCAAAAGTCTGGCCCCGATCGAATTCCTTCACGATCAATAAACAAAAATCGACAATCACTACCCTTGTCGGGACCCACTCTTATCCGCGCCCTTCCGCAGGAGAATTTACCAAGCGAGCCCTCAAGGTATGGGTAATACTTGTTCGCTGCGTAAATATTTACTACCAGTTTATTTTTGGTATCAATATAGCCCCAGCGCGGGCATGCCATCTCCAAAAGAGTGTTAGTGATGCTCTTAAGACTGCAGCCCGAAAGAGTTACACATGCGAGTGTGATCGCAACACCGACGTACAGTCTTCGAAAAGTATTCGCACACGTCATTAGATTCAATTTCCCAATTATTCAGAAGTCACGCTAAAAATGGTTTAGTCCGAACCTCTCACAGCGGCTTTTTCCTTGTTAAGCGGAGGAAGGCATGTTCTGACCCCCCGCCACCTAGAATCTCTCTATTCTACTAGTAGAATGTACCAAACTTACTTGGTGCTTGAGCCGGTAGCACTAGTGGATTGGGCAGAGTTCGACTGTTTCTATCAGGCTAGACTTAGCAATCTTAGTTAGCTCCTGCGTTTCAACGGAACTACTTTAGCTACGGTTTCTACTGCCGAATCAAACCACTCAGCTTGAACCATCTGTTTAACATCACGCTCAGCCTGCTTATTGCTATGAGCGTAGTGCTTCAGTGTGGTCTTGGAGTCTTTGTGATTCAAAGCGCCTTTGATCAGCGCAACGTTGACATTGCTGCTAGCCAGGGCGGCACCTAGGCTCCGACGCAGATCGTGGAGCGTAAAGCCTTCATCTGTTTTTAGTTTCAACGCTCCAAGCTTTTTGCCCTCATCGGAGCTATCGCCCAAAACGATCATGCGAAGACTAGTCCAAGCGCGCTTTGGCTCAACAATGTGACCGGTCTTGCCTTCACCAGGAAATACGTAACCGCCGCCCAATACTCTTTTGCGGCGCAGAATCAATTCAATCTCACGCGGTCCGAGCGCCACCACATAACGGCTCTTGGACTTTGTTTCACCAGCGCCAATAGTCCAGATCATCTGATCACAGTCTATATCGTTGAAATGCATGGCCAAGACGTTCGCTCGGCGCTGCCCAGTCAGTAGCGACATAAGAATGAAGTCTTTAAAGTACGGGTATTTGTCGCCAGCGCTTTCCTTATCCACAAGATCAAGGGCACTAAGCAAACGCTGAATCTCAGCAGAAGATAAAAACCTGTCGCGCGGCTGTTCTGGCTCTAGGTCGACATTTGTAAACGGGTTAGGGCCCTCGAATAGACCATGCTTGGTTGCCTTGTTGAACACGGCACGCATCAATTGGGTAGTGCGATTAGCGGTATAAGACCCGCGTGAACGCTTAAGATCGGAATGAAGTCTGCGCGCATCGGCGCTCGACACTGCTACAGCCCTCTTTCTCTTCAGGGGGCCTATATTGCGGGCAAAGTCCTTTTCGATAACTTGCCAAGTCTTTGCCTTCTGCTTAGCGTGGTTCTCTATATAGTCGCGAAACAGATCTTCAACGGTTTGCTCGGCCCGAGACTTGATGCCTGTGTCAAAAGGATTCTCACCGCTTGCTAGCCGCTGCCGCAGGGTGGCTACCATTGTTCTTGCTTGTTCAATGCTCAACGCCGGGTAGGGTCCCAAAGTCAACCGACGAGGAAAGCCATCAACCTTCTTATAGAACACAAAGCTCTTAAGGCCAGTTTTACCGACGCTCAACCGGAGATACTTCTCTTGAGTATCAGCATAATAAACCTGCTTTCCCACAGCCGGTGCTTCCAATTTATTGAGTGCTTTTACAGTGAAATTGAACGAACGCCCCATCTCTTCAGCCATTGCTTAATTCCTCGCCGTTATTTTCCAGCGTTTTGCCGCTACTTTTGGCGCTGCTTTGTCGGGATTTTGCCCTACCTTGCCGCTACCGCGCCGCTACTTTGCCGCTACTTTTGGCATCTATATTTAAGCATATCCAGGAAAACTGAATCTCGCACAAAAGAGCCAAAACACTGTCATACTAAGCAATAGGTAACTTTCAGTAAACTAGCGAAAAAGGGGGAAAACAGGCCGCCCTATGGCTACGAACCATGAGGTCGGGAGTTCGAATCTCTCCAGCCGCGATCTTTAGTCGAAAGACTTAAAAACGATTTTGCCACTCCGAAAGGTGTGGCATTTTTGTTTCTGTATCCCTCCTGTATCCCTTTGACGGGAAATATCAGTCAACAGTAGAGAAACGTAGTAACACCGCAGGCGGTGCTGCCTCAAGTTCGATAGTTTCAATACCTGTTCAAAAAAAACAACCGACCAGTGAGCGCACGGCTTTGCTGGTGCGAACGGGGTGGAACCGCTTTGCACTTTGGTATCACTTTCGGCGTCGAGGCTATGCTCTACTCCAGTAATAGTAAACCCTATTCAAAATAGAATTCCAGCGGACACAGTTTACCTTAGAAGCCACTACACTTGGCGTAATAGGCAATTTGCGAATCTCCGTGTTTAGCTAGCAAGAAAAGCTACAAATCATGTGCTTCACCTACGGTATCACTCAATCTATGATTTGTATGACCAGGTCGATTTCGTTACTTCAGCTTTATTTCGAACTCTTCGTCATCAAAGGAACTTTTGAAAATCAACTGTGTGACGGAAGTTGATTCTAGGATGTCGTCAGCGCACTTTTCACGCTTCTCAATTAGATTGAATTCCTTATCAAAAATCACTACCCCATAATCCCAGACCAGAACTATATTCGAGCCAACCAAGAAAACCTGAAATTCTCCAAAATCTTGTCTATATTCCAAAGAAGGAAAGGGTTCAACCTTGTAAGCAGTTTCCACAGTTGTGCAAATTCTCCCCTGTGAAACAACATATGCAATAAGACCTCCTCAGAATAGCAGCTGTCCCGTGGCACTATCTTCAACGACCACAACATCATTGGTGGCAGTATTTCTATAGTTCCGACCATAGGGCAAATATTGCTCGGTTCCGTCTGAGAATCTCAGATTGAGATCTTCCTGCAACTCCAATTTATTGGTAGTCACCGTCATCTCGATGAATTCGCTATTCACCAGCCGGAGGATGTTGTTGTCTTTCAAACTTTCAAAATTAGTTATTTTCATGGCTTTATGCCTTTTCTCAACGCTCACTAACAGCCTTGGTCAACAGTTAATCGTGAGTATACAATGTCATAACTTCACCCAACGATCTAGCATTTTGCGTCCATCGCCAAACATCGCTGTTTGAACTGCAAGTGTATTGAAGCAAAGCCCAAAGACATGCGTCCTTAGTTAATTTCCTGTAGGAACTGTCACGACCGTGATACCACAAGCATTTGCCGTCTCATGTAGACACATTTGTAGATCTACAAAGATCTTTCAGCAATGCCTCATCTCTGAAACCAATGCAGGGGCAGGGAAAAGCAGCTTTTTATCGTAGTAAACTTGTAGATAATTTGTAGACACTAAAGAGCAATTGCTCTCTTACTGCTGAACTTTTTTCCTAGCTGCGCAACCGCCTCTGTACCCGCACGAAATTGACAGCAGGCATATAAGGAATCAAAAGCAGTCAAGAAAACTGAGCTTACTGAGTTCTTCCAGCTGGCTCATCAGACTAAATCAATTTCGTGGTTAATGCATATCGCACACTTGTGAAATTGAGACAGCAGGGCGCTAGCACTAACTCCTGCAAAACGCCTACACGCCCCCGGTGATGCTTACTGCATGTATGTCGTGACAGTTCTCATTCTCAGATAACCATCAACTGATTTTGTAGACGCAAAATGATGCCTACAAATTATCTACATCTATTCCGTATACAATGGACTTTCATATTTACTTTATACGGGTGTGACATGTCTATTTTAGGTAATTTACTTTATTTGTGTAGATTTTCTCTTTTTTCTCGCGTTTGCCTAATTGCGCCTTTCGTCTTTTCTATCGGATATTCATGTTACGCCCAAGACTCACTTTCAGATCCCATTGTTTTTACGAGGCAGATCTCGTATTTAGTTGAAGCATGTAAGTTTACAGAAGCTAGTGATCTTCTCAAGGCTGCTGTTAACTCTGGAGATTCCGCACTTGTACCTACGCTACAGCAAATAGAGTTGCACTATATGCCTAGGATCAAAATTTCACCTACCGCAGAAGAATTGCTTAGGAAAGCAGACGCAAGTTATGCTAAAGGAGACTACAAAGCGTTTCGTGTTTTGAGCAAACAATGCACCGAGCTATATCCGCAATCAGAGTTTGCACACTTGATACTGTCCAAATCTTATTTCGGCGATGCGCAAGATTCCCTGGCAATTTCAGAAGCTAAGAAAGCCGTTAGCATTGCACCTGACAATATACAGGCACTTCAGCATTTGGGCAGATGTTACATGTATGCTCATCGCAAAAACGAGGCAGTAAAAACCTTCAAGGCGATACAAGCTATCGAGCCAAGAAATGTTTCTGCAAGGGATTTCTTTTCCATGCTAAACGATGTTAGGGGCAGAATTGGTGACATCCCAATGATTGATAGGCAGTTGGCGAAGAAGGAGCTAGAAAAGCAGGTAAAGAGTCAGTGACATGCTCCCCAAAAGTTGACCCATTTCAACGGTGACAACTGCATTTAAAATTGAACCTAGTAAGGGGGAGAAGTAAATGCGCAAGAACAAGCACACAGAACACCAGATCGTGGCAATTCTAAAAGAGGTTGAGAACGGAAGCCCTGTTATATAAGTCTCTCGAAAACACAACCTCCAGCTACAAACTATCTTTCGATGGAAAGAAAAATATGGCGACATGCAAGGCTCTGACGCCAGAAAATTGAAGTCGTTGGAAGATGAGAATGCCCGGCTGAAGAGGATGGTGGCAAACATGGCTTTAGAGAACGAAGCCATGAAGGATCTGATTCACAAAAAAGTTCTAACGGTGAACGAGAAGAGATAAATGGCTTGCCATCTCGTTCAGTTCAGCCTCAGCAAGCGGAAAGCTTGCGAGGTAGTGAACTTGCCACGCTCTACTGAAAGGTACAAGCACAAGCGCGATAGGCGCAGCATGTGCTTGACGATATACTATGTAATCTTCTCGGCCAATGGAGGAACTCGTGATGACACCCCTGAGGGACGATGCTACTCTCGAACATCTTTGTCGGCGAGCCGATATAATTTTCGTCGGAGAACTGGTTGCGATTGATCAAAGATCAGTGGGCATCTGGCATGGGCTGGCGGCGGCCATGGATAAGGCGACGTACCAGGTAATTCAATGTCTGAAATGCGATAGCCCTATGAAACCTGGACCCAAGTTCGACGTTTTCTACAACGGAAAGCCTTTAGGCGAAAATGCTTTGGCTGCTGATATCGAGTCCGTGGGTTTGCCGATGCCCGGTGACCGATTGCTTGTGTTCGCAGAGTTCGTACCTACAAACGGTACAAACCGGTATTGGGGTATCGGCTTTCATACATGTCGACCAGAGGACCTAGCAACAGCCAGTGCACTTCTTCAAAGATATACTCAAGATTCTGCCTGGTACCACTTGGTTGATGAAAACCTTTATCAGAATTTGGATTCCTTAGCGAGTTTCGCTCGGCAGATTTTAGAACAAGATCCATTTAACGCTGAGCGGCTCTGTAAAACCGTGTTGTCAGTTTTGCTTCCCGGGAACTCTGCTTGGCGAGCACCTTTCTACGACGTTCTGAGTGCCGTGTACAGGCTGACCGATCGAAGTGATGATGCCAACCTGGCAGATAAGGAACGCAGCCGCTGTTTAAACGACCAAGGACAATGAAGCAACATTTGTTGAGCCAGTTCAGCTGCCCGAATTACCAGTTAGCTTCCCCTATTTCCATACCATTAAGGTTGTAGACATTCTCAGAGTCAAGCTTCCATTTTAAATTGAGATTCAGACCCTCATTTTTGTTGTCGAAATCATCAACCTGTAAAGCGAAATCCTGAACAGCTTTCAAGTCTTGCAAGACCGCTGGGTTACCCAGACCGCACTCGTTTAGTAATCTTTGGGCTTCTGGAAGGTTGTTCTCGTCCAAGGCCTTAGCAGCATCAAGGGCGAAGATTACACTGCATGGCTCAAGGTTCTCTCTTATCTTGGCGTCAATATCAGCCTTGCGCTCTGAGCTTGCTCCAGAGTGAGCGCCATCGGCAGCGGGAACAGTAGAGCTTGGAGGACGTAATGGTCGAACTTCTTGAGCATATTCTTCAAATAGCCGTGAGGAAGACGGGCCAGAGTGATTGGTAGTAACGCTTGAACCATCGTTGCTTTCAAACTTTCCTAGCATTGGTTAACCCTCAAAAGAAATTGCCTGCGCCCCATGCAATTACAATAGTGCCGAGTGCGAACCAACTGGTGACGGATGCGTGACCAAGCTGTGACTTTATTCTTCCTCTAAGAAAACGAAACCCTGGCGTGCATTGCCAGGGTTTCGTTTCAGCACCGTTTTTCAACTTAGGCCTTGATTAACCTGGGTTTGAAGTCCCCCTGCTTAGCCAATCGATCCGAATGAGCCGGTCGGTCCAGCAGGGCCAGCAGGTCCGGAAGGACCGCCAGGGCCAGAAGGACCACCAGGGCCCGCGTTACCTCCGGGACCGCCAGGACCGAATGGACCACCAGGACCGGAAGGACCAGCAGGACCACCAGGGCCAGAAGGACCGCCAGGGCCGGAAGGACCACCAGGACCGGAAGGACCACCAGGGCCGGAAGGACCACCAGGACCACCAGGGCCGGAAGGACCGCCAGGGCCAGAAGGACCACCAGGACCGGAAGGACCACCTGGACCACCAGGCCCCTTAGGACCGCCAGGGCCGGAAGGGCCACCAGGGCCAGAAGGACCGCCAGGGCCAGAAGGCCCCTTAGGGCCCGAAGGACCACCAGGACCCGAAGGACCACCAGGACCCGAAGGACCCTTAGGACCGCCAGGGCCGGAAGGACCACCAGGGCCGGAAGGACCACCAGGGCCAGAAGGACCGCCAGGGCCAGAAGGGCCACCAGGACCGGAAGGACCACCAGGACCGGAAGGACCCTTAGGACCGCCAGGGCCGGAAGGACCACCAGGGCCGGAAGGACCACCAGGGCCAGAAGGACCGCCAGGGCCAGAAGGACCACCAGGGCCGGAAGGACCCTTAGGACCACCAGGGCCTTTAGGACCGCCAGGGCCTTTAGGACCGCCAGGGCCAGAAGGGCCACCAGGGCCGGAAGGACCCTTAGGGCCGGAAGGACCACCAGGACCAGACGGACCCTTAGGACCACCAGGGCCTTTAGGACCGCCAGGGCCGGAAGGACCGCCAGGGCCAGAAGGACCGCCTGGACCAGCAGGTCCACCAGGGCCGGAAGGACCGCCAGGACCAGCAGGTCCCTTAGGACCGCCAGGGCCGGAAGGACCACCAGGGCCAGAAGGGCCACCAGGGCCAGAAGGACCCTTAGGACCAGCCGGACCACCAGGACCAGAAGGACCACCTGGACCAGCAGGACCCTTAGGACCACCAGGGCCAGAAGGACCACCAGGGCCGGAAGGACCGCCAGGCCCAGAAGGACCGCCAGGACCAGCAGGACCGCCTGGACCAGAAGGACCGCCTGGACCAGCAGGACCCTTAGGACCACCAGGGCCGGAAGGACCGCCAGGGCCGGAAGGACCGCCAGGGCCAGAAGGACCACCAGGGCCAGCAGGACCGCCAGGACCAGCAGGACCACCAGGACCAGAAGGACCACCAGGACCGCCTACGCCGCCAGGGCCTGAAGGACCACCAGGGCCAAGAGGGCCACCAGGGCCAGAAGGACCACCAGGACCAGCAGGACCACCAGGGCCTTGGGGGCCACCAGGTCCGTTAGGACCTAAGGGGCCAAGAGGACCACCAGGACCAATCGGACCAGTAGGACCAGCGTTGGTCGCACCAGGCAAGTTGCCGGTGGTGGTGACGGGTGGTCCAGTGGAAGTAGTGGCTGATGTAGTGGTTGTGGTGGGCGTTCCGCCAGGGCCAGGAGCTCCTGTGCTAGTACCTGTGTTACCGATAGAAACCGGTCCAGCAGTGTTAGTAATGGGATAGGTGTATAAGCTCTGGAAACGAATCAACCCGTTTGCCACGCCTTGTTGGGCGGAAGCTTCACTACCCATGTTCAAACTAAAGAACACCATTGGTGCCGGAATACGAGCCATTAGAGTGGTTCTAACACTAGCAAATGGACCAGGTGATGAACCTGCTCCACCAGCTCCAGGTGCTGGAATTGCGCCACCACTGGTAGCGCTAGTGGTGGAGGTGGTACCAATTGGACCGTTGGTGCCAGTAGTACTTGTCTGACCTGCGCCGTTACCAGCGCCATAGTCTTCATATGTGATCAATTCTGCAGTGAGAGATTGAATCACCGTTCCGTCATAGGGGTGAGTGCCCAGGGCTGCTTGCATTGCAGAAACCGCTTGACCTACAGTACCTTGCTGACCGGCAGCCCTCGCGCAGTCTTTACATGCTCTGTCGCACATGTCAGCCGCGAAGACTAAGACGGTAATGTTGAGAGCCATTGCGCAGATTACAATTAAAATTGAAACTACGGCAGCTAGCTCGATCGCAGTGATACCTTTAAGCCGCTCTCGGAGCAACTTACGACTTGAAGGTACCGAATTTGGTTTATTAACCACCGAATGACCGCCTCCTGAAAAGGATGGTTACACGCATACGTCTACCAACTAATGCTAGAAGATCCACTGACAACTTGCGTGCAAATTTCGTGTAGTCACTGAGCCTTATGAACAGTTACAGCACTAAAAATCGACTGACATTCGTCCTGCGGACCGTCAACTTTAGACTCGCCACGGTCAACTCTACGGGCGGCAAGCGCAGCTGCCCATGCTGGTTTAGTGCATCAACTGCAATATTTCTTGTGGTAAAAAATTAGTAGCGAAAGAAATTTCTTGTGAAATTACTACCAGAAGGCAGCAAGCATTGGAATATGATATCGCTCCATCAAATCGCAAAATTCAGATGGACTACTTTGGGTATAAGTGACAGCAACATCGCGTCAATTGGCTTCTATGCGTGAAACCCTCCTGACGACGAAGAAAATAGTTTAATTTCAAAATCTCAATGCCTAGGCTCCTTACCGCCCAGTTGCAAAATCTCGGTCTTAATATCGGCTATCTCATTTTCACGAGCTGGGCTATTTGCGCGCACCCAAATGTCAATTGAATCAAGAGTAGCCGGCCTCAAAAAGCGGGTCTCGAAAAGCAAATGCCCATGAGCATGAAGCCATCGAATCGTCTGATTAGAAGAGGGAATATTGCAAACTAGCTTGGTCACCGCTCGCGGTACCATGCATCTGTCCTCACTGCCTTGAACCACTAAAACTGGAAGCTCCTCGCGGATCTTAGCGGCGTTGGGAAGTGTTCGACTGACAAAGCGTTTGGTCTTGAGCAACTCAGCAATAGTCAGCCCTTTTCGACAAAGTGGATCTCGCAACAACTCATCGACTATATCAGCATCGTTCGATACCAGGTTTTTGACAAAACTAGTTGTCGACATTCGGAAGCGAGGGTGAAAGAACAATGCCCAGCCAGCAGCCAAGATATTATCAGGATGCAAAACCATAAGCGGGTTTATCTTCACCGTCGGCCCCGACATAAGCAGCCCACTTACCAGTTCAGGATGCTCCGCCGCCAGTTTTACGCACATACTGCTGCCCAAACTCTCCCCCATGACAAACAACGGCAACTTTGGATGGTCGCGCTTCAGAGACTGTGCCAGGGCAACGATGTCGGCGTAAGAACCATCATAGTCAACGCTCTGTTTGCTCACACCACCAACGGCGAAAGCCTGCTTGTCATCGGTATAGCATCGGCCGAAGCCACGCATATCAGGCGCACAAGCGTAAAAGCCCTCGGCGGCAAAGGCCTTTCCAATGACGGCATAAGTATTTCCATGCAAAGTCAATCCATGAATGGCCAGCAGCATTCCAATTGCTTCTTTGTCCTTCGGATACCACTCGTAAAGGGGGAGATGAAGCTGCTTTGAGCGGTCTCCGTCGACAACAACAGTTATTCGATCAGCAGCATTTACTTCTTGCGCGTAAACACTCATGCATTGCATGTTGAACGCTACTAGTAACGCACAAAAGACAACTACCAATCGTTCGAAGGTCATCAACTATTCCTTTTGTTTCAAGACTCACAAGAGTTCTAAGCAATACAAATATTATCGCTATAGTAATACTTATCTCTCGTACTTTGGATAGGAACGTTGTCTAGTACTGGAAGCCTGAGAGGCTATGTGTATAGCATGTATCTATGCAGATGCCCTTATGCGGCCACGGCAAACAGAATGGACAACGCACAAGCCAACACCATCGAGATTGCTTAAGCATGCGGAATCCCCCCACCTTCTTGGGCACTTCTTGTCATCTGCTGCTATCCTACTGTTAGGCTTCTGCTCGAGGCAGTATGATGAACTACCATTGCTTGTTCTGGCGTATCTTAGGTGCGTGTCCGTCCGTTCCGCCACGTGGTAGGCGGCAATCGGTTGGCGTGGTTTGCTAAATAGGCGCGGCGATCGGAGAGGCTCGAATCCCGTTAGCGAAAGCCTGCGCAAGCAAAATTTCTA
>Ga0075152_10000059_pt1 | contig 86148 bp, 73 predicted proteins | sample JI61114C2DNA_FD_70964 | JGI IMG/M metagenome (GOLD analysis project Ga0075152, IMG submission 70964) | Wastewater effluent complex algal communities from Wisconsin, to seasonally profile nutrient transformation and Carbon sequestration -... | ecosystem: Engineered > WWTP > Effluent > Algae...
GGCGGCGGATACTTGGTGAAGACCTCCTTGTCGCGGTCGACGACCAGGCCCTTGCTCGCGCACGCGAAGCCGCCCGCCGGCAGCCCATAAAATCCGTTCTTGCAGCCCTCGCCCTCGACCCTGTCGGTCACCATCGTGCGCGTGCCGATGCGCATGTAGCCGAGCTTGCCCCCGGCGATGTCGGGCTGGCTGTACACCGTCACCACCTCGTAGCCGGCCATCGCGTGGACCGTCAGCGCCTCGGGCGCGGGCAACGGCAAGGGCGGCTTGATCTGGCCGTAGTCCTCCGGCGCAGTCGGCTCCTCCGCAGGCAGGTCCGGCGTCGGCGCCAGCAGCTCGTCCGACTCATCATTCTCGGCCCCCACGCCCTCGTCCCCGCCGGCCTCCGCGCCGCCCTCGAGCTCGGGCGGCGTCGCCTCGGGCAACTTCCCCTGCCGCTGACCCGGCTCCGCCCCGACCGGCCGCTCCTGCGCACGCGGCTCCTGACCGTCGGGTCCGGCGCCGCTGCACGCCAGCACCGACGCGCCGCACCACGTCGCCAGCAGCCAGTGCCTCGAGAGACTGAACATGCGCTCTGCATAGCGCACGCCCGGGCCCGGCGAAAGATTCCTGCACACGGCGGAGGCGATCGCAAGAAAACGCCATCACGGGGGAGCGCCGACCGCCGGCGCGACCGGGACCCTGCTCACACCTCGGCCCCCGACGGGAGGCTTCACGCTGGCGGGCGAGTGTCGGCGAACCAGTCGGCCAGGGTGTCGGGGACCCCGGCCGCGTTCAGCCGGTCCTTCGCTTCCTTCATCTCCTCGCGCTTCTTGCCGGCGTCATCGAGCAGCAGCAGCAGCGGGTACGAGCCCGTGATCCCGGTCCAGCGCTTGCGCAGCGCGTCGAACTCGTCCATCCGCGTCGCCGCCGCCCAGTCCTCCTCCTTGAGCTCGAGGATCCGCACGTCGCCGATCTGCCGCGCCGGGTGGCGGTTGCCGAGCTCCGTCTCGAGCAAGCGACAGGGCTCGCACCAGTCCGCGCTGAACAGCGCCGCGACCCGCTTGCCGTCCTTCGCCGCCAGCGCCCGCTGACGGTCGAACATCTCCGCCAGCGTCTCCTCGTCGCGCGGCCGCAGCCGCCGCAGGTCATAGCCGACCGTGGCCTCGGCCGTGCTCACCGCGACCGGCGCGACCGGCTGCACGACCGCCGGCTGCGACTCGCCGCCGCAGCCCAGCAGCAGGCCCAGGGCCCACGCGGCGGCCCCTATCGACCTGTCTTTTCGTTCCGGTCCCATCATCCATGTCCTCCGGGTCAGGTCGAAGTCACTCAGGTCGGGTTCAGCTCGCCGGCGAGGTCCTGCTGCATGCGGGCGCGCACCTGCGCCGGCGCGAGGCCGGCCGCGAGCAGGCAGTAGAGCTTGGTGAGCGCCGCCTCGGGCGTCATGTCGAAGCCGGGGATCACGCCGCAGCGGGCCAGCGCCGCGCCGGTGCTGTACAGGGTCTGCCGCACCGAGCCGCCGTGACACTGGGAGCAGTTGACGACCACGACCTCACGCGGGGCCTGGGTGGCCGCCGTGATCGCGGCGAGCAGGGCCGGGTCGCGGCTGGGCGCGTTGCCGACCCCGTAGGTCTCGAGCACCACGCCCTGCATCGGCGGCGCGAGCATGTGGCCCATCATGCGCGCGCCGATGCCCGGGAACAGCCGCAGCGACGCGACCTCGGGCCGGCAGGTCAGCGCCGCGTCCGTCAGCCGCCCGCTGCCCGGGGGGCGCAGCAGGTGGGTGTTGAGGGTGATGCTGACGCCGACGGTGGCCAGCGGCGCCAGGTTGCCGCTGTCGAAGGCGACGAAGTCATGATTGTGGATCTTCTGCGCCCGGTTGCCGCGCAGCAGCCGCGAGGCGAAGTACAGGCACACCTCGGGGACCGGCAGCGTGCCCGCCAGAAGGATCGCCGTGATGATGTGCTCGCGCCCGTCGCTGCGCACGTGCTCGAGGCTCAGCTGGGAGCCGGTCAAGATCACCGGCTTGCTGAGGTTCGGCAGCAGGAACGACAGCGCCGAGGCCGTGTAGGCCATCGTGTCGGTCCCGTGCACCACCACGAAGCCGGCGTAGTCGTCGTGACGCTCGACGATCGCCCGGGCGATGCGCACCCAGTCGTCGGGCGCCATGTCGGCCGAGTCGAGCAGCGGCTCGAGCGACACGACCTCGTGCGCCGGCATCTCCGCCCGCTGCAGCTCCGGCATCTCCGCCATGTGTTGCTGTAAGAAGCCCGGCTGCGGCTGATAGCCGCCGGCCGTCTTGACCATGCCGATCGTCCCCCCGACGTGGAGGACGCAGACCCGTGGTCGAGAACGCGCGCTCATGCGGGCGCATCATGCCAAAGCGCCCGCCCCGGCGTCCAGCCTCAGCGCGTCGGAACCACCGTTTCCACGGCGCTCGCTGCCACCGCCGCGCTCGCTGCGACCGCCGCATCCGCCGCATCCGCCGCATCGATGCGCTGCAAGAAGGCACGCGCGTCGCTGACGACCTCCTCGCGCAGCTCGGCGGGCTCGATCGACTCGAGGCCGTCGACGATGCTCAGCAGGCGGCGAGCCAGCTCACGACACGAGTGGTACGGCACGCGCCGCTCGAGCAGCTCACCCGGCTCGATCCATCGGTCCTCCTGACCGGGGTCCCACACCATATTGGCGATCCACCGCGCCACCCCGCCGCGGACCCGCAGCGTCGCCAGTCCGGGCCGGTCGGTGTCGATGCCGTAGCCCGGGTCAGAGCTGCCCCACAGGTTGCCCTTCGCCGGCTGCGGCTCGCGCGGGGCCTGGCCCGGCAGCACCCTCGCGTGGACGATCTGCGCCACCCGAAACACCCGCGCGTCGCCCGTCGTCCGCGAGTAGCCGCGCAGGTACATCACCCCGTCGTGCACCCGCAGCTGCCACGGCTCGAGGTCGTGCGTCTTGCGCGTCCCCGACCACGGGCTGTCGTACTCGATGCGGACCACCGCGCTGCCCACCGCCTGCAGCAGTCGTCCGACCAGCCGCGAGTCCATGCGCGTCCCGGTCGTCGCCGTCGCCGTCACGCTGCGCGGCCGCACCTTGTTCGGCGCGTCCGACTTGCTCTTCGCGCTCTCCTCCACCGCCGCGTCCATCTGCTCCACCAGCCGCTTCAGCCGCGAGTTCAGCTCCGGGTCCGCGACCGGCGAGAGCAACGCCGCCGCGAACACCACCGCCGCCAGGTCCTCCGGCTCCGGGTCCGTCAGCGGCAAGGTGAAGCTCGGGTCCAGCAGCCGCCACAGCTTGCTGCCGTGCACGAAGTCCAGCGGCGCGTCCCACTCCTCGCGCATGTACTTGAGCGCCCGCTGCACCGTCACGCCGGCCACGCCCGCCTTGACCGCCAGGGCCTCCTTGGAGGCGCCCTCGGGGTTGTCACGCAGGTGCCGCAAAATGACGCGGGCCGTCTCCTGTACGGTTCTGGACGAGTCTTGCTTCGCTTCGCTCCGGTTCACGGTGGCTCCCTTGGGGGCGCCCATCCTACCGCCTGTGCGGGCGCGGACGGGCGCCGGAAAGTAAAGAATCGCGCGCGTTCGGCGGCCTCGCCCACGCGCGCGCACCCTTCGACGCAGGATTCATTTCGGCAGTCACGGCCCGCAGGCGCCTGATCTGCTCCAGATAAGGCGCGCCATGGCGCCGCGCTCCGACGGCCCGCAATCCCCTGACTGGGCGCGAAATAACCCTTCTCTACCGCCGCGGACCCGAGACCTCCGGCGATCGCGGCGCCCCCGATCCCGCCGACTCACCACTCCCCGCCACGCCGCGTTCCCCGGCGATCTGCCGCGCCTTTGCGGTTGCGCCCCGATCCCCCGGGTGCCACTGTCCTCGCGTGATCACGGTCGTCCACGCCGCCGATCTGCACATCGACAGCCCGCTACGCGGCCTCGGTCGCCTCGAGGGCGCACCGGTGGACGACCTCCGCCTCGCCACCCGCCGCGCCTTCGTGAGTCTCGTCGACACCTGTCTCGAAGAGCAGGCCGCCCTCCTCGTCCTCGCCGGCGACGTCTTCGACGGCGAGTGGCGCGACTTCAACACCGGCCTGTTCTTCGTCCGCGAGCTCGCCCGCCTCCGCGAGGTCGGCACCCAGGTCGTCATGGTCCGCGGCAATCACGACGCCGAGTCCGTGCTCGCCCGCCACATCCCCCTGCCCGAGCACGTCTTCACCTTCTCGGTCGAGGCCCCCGAGACCCGCGAGTATCCCCGCCTCGGCCTCGCCGTGCACGGCCAGAGCTACGGCGCCCGCAGCGTCGAGGACAACCTCGCCGAGGCCTACCCGGCCCGCCGCCGCGACCTCTTCAACCTCGGCGTCTTGCACACCAACGCGGTCGCCAGCGCCGAGCACGGCAACTACGCGCCCTGCACCGTCGCGCAGCTGGTGCGCCACGGCTACGACTACTGGGCGCTCGGCCACGTGCACCGGCGCATGGTCCTGCACCGCGACCCCTGGGTGGTCTACCCTGGCAACCTGCAGGGTCGTCACGCGCACGAGACCGGGGCCAAGGGCTGCACGATCCTTCGCCTGGACGGCCTGCGGGTCGATCGGGTCGAGGAGCGCGAGGTCGACGTATTGCGCTGGGCCGAGCTGGTGGTCTCGGCCGACGCGGCGGTCGACATGGACGACCTGCTCGGCCAGGTGCGGCTCGGCATGCAGCGCGCCCTCGCGGAGGCCGGCGGCCGGGCGGTGCTCGCCCGCATCACCATCGAGGGCACCACGGATCTGCACGCCACCCTCGCCGCCGAGCCCGCGGCCGTACAGGCCCAGGTGCGGGCCCTCGCCGCCGAGCTCGGCGAGCTGTGGCCCGAGAAGATCCGCTTCGTCACCAGGCCCCCGCTCGGCGAGATCGGCGAGCTCTACGACCTCTACCAGGCCCTGCGCGACGAGCTCCGCGGCCTCGCCGAGGACCCCGCGGCGCTCGCCCGCTACAGCGAGAGCCTCGCACCGCTGGTCACCGCCGCCGCCCCTTTCCTCGGTCACCGCCCGGACGACCCCCAGCGCCTGATCGCCCGCCTCGGCGACCTCGAGTCCTTGCTGCTCGCCCGCCTCGGCGCCGCACCACCTGTCCCCAGGGCCAGCTCAATCCCCCACGCCGCGTCCTCGACGTGGGCCCCGGGCAAGGGCGAGGACGCGCGCCCGCATGAGGTTTGAGCGCCTCGCCCTCGAGCGCTTCGGCCACTTCGAGTCCCTGGATCTGGACCTCGGCGGCCGCGCCGGCTTGATCGTGATCCACGGCCCCAACGAGGCCGGCAAGACCACCCTGCTGCGCGCGATCCACGGGCTGCTGTTCGGCATCGACGAGCGCAGCCCCTACGGCTTTCGCTTCCCCTACCAGGCGATGGCGATCCACGCGACCCTGGTCGACAGCGCCGGTCAGCGCCTCGAGGTCGTCCGTCGCAAGCGCCGCAAGGACGCCCTGCTCGGCCACCTGCGCAGCGAGGCCGGCGAGGTCCCGCTCGACGAGCCTCGCTTCGGCCGCTACTTCGGCGGCGTCACCCCCGACCTCTACCGCTCCGTCTTCGGCTTCACCCACACCGACCTCCAGCAAGGCGCCGAGGTCCTGCAGGTCGCCGGCCTCGCCGAGCTGCTCGGCGGCGGTGCGCTCGGCGGCGGCGCCGAGACCGTGCGCCGCGTGCTCGGCTCCCTGCGCGACGAGGCCGACGCCCTGTTCAAGAGCCGCGGCAAGAACCCACCGATCAACCGCCACCTCGCGCAGGTCCGTGACACCCGCGCGGCCCTCCGCGACGCGACCTTCCAGCAGCCGCAGTACCTCGCCCTGACCCAGGCCCTGCGCGACGCCTGTCACACCCTCGCCACCGCCGACGCCGAGCTCGCCGACCTGCGCCTGCGCAGCGCGAGGCTGCACACCCTGCTCGCCGCCTTCGAGGACTTTCACGCCCATCAGCGCCTCGTCGCCCGCCTCGCCGACCCCGCGCTGGCCACCCCGCTGCGCCCCGCCGACGCCGAGCGCGCTCCTCCCCTGATCGCCGAGCTGCGCGGCCTGCAGCAGCGCCACCAGGCGCTCGAGGCCGAGCTCCAGCGCCTCGAGCAGCGCGCCGCCCAGCACCCCGTCGACCACGCGCTGCTGGCCGAGTCCGCCGTGATCGAGCGCCTGGTTCGTCGCGTCGAGACCGTCGCCCGCCAGCGCCGCGAGCTCCCGCGCGAGCACGCCCGCCTCGAGCGCGACCACGAGGCCCTGCTCGCCGAGCTCACCCGCCTGTCCCCCGAGACAGCCCGCTCGAACCAACCCGACAGGACAGCCACCGCCAATAACCTGTCCCAAACGCCAGCCGACCGCGCCCACCTAAATCTGTCCCAAGAGCCAGCCGATCGCGCCCAGCAAGACCTGCCCCAAGAGCCATCCGATCGCGCGCACCCGAGCATCGCCGCGATCACCCCCGCCGAGCTCGAGCAGGTCCGCCTGGCCCTGAGCCGCTGGCAGCGCGCCCGCCAGGAGCTGCAGGTGCTCGCCCGCGGCGAGGCCGACGACGAGTCCGACCTGGCCGCACTGAGCACCGAATCCGCCGCCCTCGCCGCCCGGATCCCCGACGAGCGCGGCGCGGCGCTGCTCGCCGAGCTCGAGCAGGTCCAGGCCGCCCATAATGAACTCGAGCGCGGCGAGCTCGAGCTCGTCCGCCAGGACGCCGAGCTCGAGCTCGCGCTCGCCCGCCTGCACCCGCGCCCCGCCGCCGAGGCGCTCGAGCGCCTGCCCCTGCCCAGCTTCGCCGCGGTGCAGGACATGCAGTCTCGCCGCCTCGAGCTCGACCGCGAGCGCCGCGACGCCCTCGACCACCTCTCACAACAGACCGCCGAGCTCGCCGCCGCCGAGGCCGAGCTCGCCCAGCTCGCCGACGAAGACCTCCCGGATCCCGCCCAGCTCGCCCAGGCCCGCCAGCGCCGCGACGAGACCTGGACGCTCGTCCGCCAGCAACTGCTGAGCAAGACCGGCACCGACCAGCGCGAACTCTTCGGCGCCCCCGGCGAGGCTCCGTCCGCCGCGCGCGTCCGCGTCGCCGACCGCCGCACCCTCGCCCGCGGCTTCGAGCGCGCCCTCGCCGACGCCGACCTGCTCGCCGACCGCCTCCGCGCCGACGCCGACCGCCTGGCCCAAAGGACAGCCCTCACCCACACCGCCGAGCGCGCCCGCCTCGCCCTCACCCGCGCCCGCGAACGACTCGCCGCCCTCGCCGCCGCCGAACAGGACTGGAGCGCCGCCTGGACCAACCTCTGGCGACCCACCGGCGTCCCACCAGCCGCCCCCGGCCCGATGCTCGCGTGGCTCGGCGACGCCATCAGCCTCCGCGACCTCGCCGCCAACCGCATGCGCCGCGCCCGCGACCTCGCCCCGCTGCGCCCGCTCGTCGTCGACTTCTCCGCGCGCCTGCGCGCCCACCTCGGAGATCCCGGCAGCGCCTGGACCGCGCTCGTCGGCCAGCTGCGCGCCCACGAGCGCAGCGCCCAGACCCTCCGCGGGCGCCTCGAGGCCGCCCAGGCGCGCAGCGCAGCGCTCACGGCCGCGCTCGCCCGCACCCGCACCGCCCGCGGCTTCCTCGAGCGCGATCTCCAGGCCGCCGTCGCCGACCTGCAGCTGCGTAGCACCGCCCTCGGTCTCGCCGCCGACCTCGACCCCGAGTCCGCGGTCCAGCGCCTCGAGGCCCTCGCCGACCTCGGTGAACGCCTGGCCGCCAGCGACCTGCAGCGCGCCGCCTGCGAGCAGGCCCGCGCCGCCCTCGCCGACTTCGACGCCGAGGTCGCCGCCCTGCTCGCCCGCCTCGCCGCGGCCCGCACCACACCGGGCGTTCACGACCTCGCCCTCAGGCCCACCACACCCCGCGATCACGCCCCGGAAATCACTACAACTCACCGCGATGACCTCGTCCCCATCACGCTCGCCCCCGACGAGTGCCCCGAGCAGCGCATCGAGGCCCTCAGCCGGGCGCTCGCCGAGGCCCGGGCCGCCGCCAGCACCCACGCGCTCGCCAGCGACGAGGCGGCCGAGCGTCGCCGCGAGCAGGCGCGCCTCGCCGCCGCCCTCAGCGCCGCCCGCGGCGAGTACGAGGCGCTGCTCGCCCGCGCCGGCGTCGCCGACGAGGCTGCTCTTTTGGCCATGTCCGAACGGACACTCCTACGCGCGCAGCTCGAGCGAAGCTGCGCCGACCTCGACCTCCGCCTGGCCCGCAGCCTCGGCGAGGGCCAGGGTCGTGGCGCGTACGAGACCGAATTGCTGGCCGCCCGCCGCGAGGCCCTCGTCAGCGAGCAAGACGCCCTCGCCCGCGCGATCTCCGGGCTGGATCAGCGCCGCCTCGCAGCCGTCGAGCAGAAGGGCCGCCGCGAGCACGAGGCCCAGCAGCTCGGGGGCGACCGCGCGGCCCGACTCGGCGCCGAGCTCGAGGTCATCAAGACCGAGCTGGAGGAGCAGATCGACCGCTACGTCCTGGTCCACCTCGCCGAGCGCGTGCTCGACCGCGTCACCGACCGCTACGCCCGCGAGAACCAGCCCGCGCTCCTGCAATACACCTCCGAGCTGCTCGCCCGCATCACCGCCGGCCGCCACCTCCGCGTCGTCGTCCAGCCCGAGACCCGCTCGCTCGCCGTCGTCGACAACAGCGGCCAGCTCCGACTCCCCGCCGACCTGTCCTCCGGGACACGTGAACAGCTGTTCCTCGCCCTGCGCCTCGCCTACATCCTCGACTACTGCGACCGCAGCGAGCCGCTCCCCATCATCCTCGACGACGTCCTGGTCAACTTCGACGACACCCGCGCCGCCGCCTGCCTCGCCGCCCTCCGCGACGCAGCTCGCGCCACCCAGGTCATCCTCCTCACCTGCCACCGCCGTGTGCCTGACCTCGCCCTCAGCGTCGCCCCCGACACCCGCATCCTCGAACTCCACGAGGCCCAGCACCCCCGCATACAGCGCCCCGCCGACGCCTGAGGGCCGCAGCCGCCCCTGGCGCCGGCCCCCTCCTTGACATGACCGGCGGGGCAGGCATTACTCTGTCCATACGAGGAGGTGCCCATGGCCAGCGACAACCAGGACGGGGACCACGGCAAGCGCCAGCCGCCCGCGCAATCGACCCCGCAATCCGCGGACGACAGCGCGGGCTCGGTCGCCCTCCTTCCCGAACCGTTCAAGGTCAACGCCGAGGCCGTCGACCTCGCAGCCGCGGCCGCCCGCGCAGCCCTGCGCCGCACGACCGGCGCCTTCGGTCGCTTCTCTCGTCCGACGCATCCGCCGCTCCTGGACCCGTTTCGAGCCGCCACCGAGCCGCTCAAGGTCCCGTAGAGCCCGCCGCGCGATCGTGTATCATTTGGCCGCGCTGGGCCTGTCGTAGCCCCTGCCCGCGCCGAATCCCGTGCGCATTCTTCACATCTCTGACCTCCATCGCGCCGGCTCCACCGAGACCTTGAAGGCGATCTGGGGCGGCCCGCAGAGCGCCCTTCGCAAGCTCCCGGAGGCCGAGCAGCGCTTCGACCTGATCGTCGTCAGCGGCGACCTCGCTGGCACCGCGCGGCCCGGCGAGTACGCCGAGCTGCACGAGTTCGCCGTCACCAGCCTGCTCCCCTTGCTGCGCGACCCCGAGGCCCGCGCCCGGGTCATCTTCGTCCCCGGCAATCACGACGTCGACTGGAGCGCCGAGCTCGGCCGCCCGCTGCAGCTCGCCGACCTCCTGCAGCAGGCCGCGGGCTCCGAGCAGCTCGCGCGCATGCTGCAGCGCTACCGCGAGGACCCGGCCCGCTCAGGTCTGCGCCAGGTGATCAGCAAGTACGGGCACATCGAGTGGATCGCCCTCGACGAGGCCAAGCAGGGCGCCCGCCTCGCCAACGTCCAGCGCTTCCTCGACGAGTTCTACGGAGCGTCGCTGCGCGAGCCCGGCCGCAGCTTCGACCTGCTCGCCGCGCAGGAGGGCCTCGACTGGTCGGCGCACGTGTTCCCCGACGACCGCATCGCCGTCTACGGCTTCAACTCCTGCTTCCTCAACGACCGCTACTGGACCGGCGCGGCCATCTCGCGCGAGTCGATCGCCAACGCCGCCGCCCACGCCAGCGAGCACGCCGACGGCTTCCTGCGCATCGCCGTGTGGCACCACGGCATCCACACCGACGGCTATCGCCCCGACTACCTGAATCAAGCCGACCTCGGCGCCTTGATCGTCGCCGGCTTTCAGGTCGGCTTTCACGGCCACATCCACAAGTCCGGCGCGCAGCAGCTCGGCTGGCTCACCGACCGCTTCGTGCTGGTCGGCACCGGCTCGCTCGGCGCCAATCAGAACCAGCGCCCCGACGCCGTCGGCAAGCAATTCTCGGTGGTCCAGCTCCACCCGCATCAGGTCCACGTGCAGGTCTACGAGCGCACCGGCGACATGGCCGTGTACACCCGCCGCCCGGCGCGGACCCTCCCGCTCGGCAACCAGGGCGAGCGCGAGCAGCACGAGATCTCCGCCGGCGAGCACCACCGCCACGCCCACGTCGACCGCCACGGCATCAGCACCGTCGAGGTCCGCATCGCCGAGCTTCGCACCCCCCACCCGATCCAGATCGCCGAGCTCAGCCCGCCGGTGTGCGAGGCCCGGGCCGAGAGCCCGCAGCGCTCCCCCGGCTTCGAGGTCCGCCAGAGCACCGGCCAGGACGGCGTCATCCGCTTCACGCTCTATCCGCCCGACCACCGCCCCACCGACCTCGTGTGGCGCTACCACGCCAGCAACGTCATCCCGCTGACCCAGGCCGAGGTCCCGCGCTACAACCTCGCCGCCCCGCGCGGCCTCGACAGCCACCGCGACCGGATGGTCGTCCGCGCCCACACGGTGCGCATCCCCTGCCGCCACCTGACCCTGACCTTCACCTTCGACGACCCCGTCGTCGACATGGACAGCGTCGAGAAGCGGGTCGAGCGCTGCGTGACCCACAACGGCGACCAGCTGTGGGAGCGCGTCGAGAGCGAGCTGGTCCGCTGCGAGCTCGTCAAGCGCTCCGCCACGGAGATCGCCCTCAGCATCGAGGCGCCGATCGTCGGCTACCGCTACGCGATCGCCTACCGCCCGAGCCTCGCCGGCCACACGCTCGACTACACCGCCGGCCGCATCGCCGCCAAGCTGCTCGACCGCTGCATCGCCGACCGCGAGCTCGGCCCCGTGCTCTCCTACCAGCTCGCCGAGATCGTCTCCGCGGCGATCTCCGCCGTCTTCACCGGCGTGTCCGCCTCGCCGGCCGGCGTGTCATGGATGGGCCTCCTGTGGGACGAGGCGCAGGGCCGCCTGCTCCCCGCCTTCGGCAACTTCGCCAGCCGCGAGTGGGTCTGCTCCTACCCCTGCGGCACCGGCGTCGCCGGCCACGCCTTCCGCTTCAATCGCCCCGCCGCCTGGTGCCGCGGCACCGAGCACACCAAGGACGCCCTGGTCTACCAGCGCAGCCCCGCCTACCAGCACTGGTCCCCCGAGCACGACTGGATCGTCTGCATCCCCCTGGTCGGCGACCCGCACAAGAACCCGCTCGGCGTCCTCCAGTTCGAGGGCGGCGGCAAGCAGCAGGGCCTGGGTGACCGCCTCCGCGAGTTCGCCAACGCCGCCCTCGCCCGCGCCGCCACCCGCGGCTCGTCCTGGGAGGCGTTTCAGCAGACCCTCAGCTCCGCCGTCAATACCGGCTTCTGGCAGGCCTGCGCCCTCGCCGACTGCCTCACCGGCTACCGCGGCTACGTCCACCACCTCATCGCCACCCTCGAGCTCGGCGGCCTCCCCGACGCCGCCTCTCTGACCGACGGCAGCTCGATCCGGCCCTGACCTTTTCGACATGTCCACATGGACATGTCCTATCGGACATCTATGTCCTTCGCCAAAAAACAAAGAGGCCCCGGTCGGGGCCTCTGGTGCGCTCGGCAGGATTCGAACCTGCGGCCCTCGGGTTCGAAGCCCGATGCTCTATCCAGCTGAGCTACAAGCGCAGAGGCCCGCAGCTTAGCCCAGGTCATCGTCCCGCGTGAAGTCCGCAGCCACCCGGGACCGCGCCGTACAACTCGCAAGGGCCCGCCGCCCCGCAGACCCGAGCCCCGAGGATCCTCCGCGTCGCCCCCCATCAGCCGCCCAGGACCCCGCAGCGGCCGTTTTCGCCGATTACCGTACTCGCGGGCACCCCGCCGCGACAGCGCCGTGCATACGACGGACCAGGCTCCTATACTGGCCCGGCTCGGCTGCTCGCCGACCAGGAGTCAGTTCCATGCGCGTCGCCTCGGTCCTACTGCGTCACCGTCCGCTCCTCGCCGGCGCGGGTCTCCTCGCCTTCGCCGGCCTCCTCGCCATCGGTCACCGTCCCGTGTCCAACGGCGTCGCCGCGGCCGATCTGCCGGCCCTGAGCCTCGCGCAAGCCGGGGACGCCGGGACCGGCGCGCTGCTCCTCGACCTCGTCGAGCCCGAGGACGGTGAGGGCGGCAGCGAGGCTGAGCTCGCCGCCCTGCTCGCCGACCTCGGCCTCGACTTCGAACCGGCCGGCTTCTACAGCGAGGGCGAGCACCTGTTCCGCGTCTTCGGCGACGAGGCCGCCCTCACGGCCTTGCAGGCCCGCCTCCAGGGCCATCCGCTGGTCGAGGTCGTCGAGCCCGAGCTCATGTACGACCTGATCGACGTGGCGGACGCGGACGCCGCTCCGCTCGTCGCCAGCGACGACCTCGAGGCCAAGGATCTCGAGGCCAGCAAGCGCCAGCGCGAGCGCTTCATCCCCGACGACCCGTGGTTCGCCCGCCAGTGGCACATGGAGATGATCCACACCCCCGAGGCGTGGAAGATCACGGGAGGCAAGGGTGCGATCGTCGCCGTCATCGACACCGGCGTCGCCTGGAAGGACCTCCCCGGCACCGCCAAGCAGGTGCCCGACCTCGCCGGCACCGCCTTCACCCACGGCCAGACCTTCGTCTCCGGCGCCCTCCCCGACGGCCTCGACGACCACCTGCACGGCACCCACGTCGCCGGCACGATCGCCCAGACCACCCACAACGCGCTCGGCGTCGCCGGCGTCGCCTTCGAGTCGACGATCATGCCGCTCAAGGTCCTCTCGGGCGACGGCCGCGGCTCGGTCCCCGGCATCGCCAACGCGATCCGTTACGCCGCCGACCACGGCGCCCAGGTCATCAACATGAGCCTCGGCGGCCCCCTCCCCTCCTCCGTCCTCGGCAAGGCCGTCGCCTACGCCCACGACAAGGGCGTCACCGTCGTCTGCGCCGCCGGCAACGAGAAGCGCTCCCGCGTCGGATACCCCGCCGGACATGACGGCGCCGTCGCCGTCGCCGCCGTCGATGGCACCGGCGTGCGCTCCTGGTACTCGAATTGGGGCAAAGACCTCGACATCTCCGCCCCCGGCGGGGACACCCGCGCCGACAAGAACGGCGACGGCTTCCCCGACGGCGTCCTGCAGAACACCATCGGCCTGCAGAACCCCATGCACAGCGACTACATGTGGCTGCAGGGCACGTCGATGGCCTCGCCCCACGTCGCTGGCGTCGCCGCCCTCGTCGTCTCGCGCGGCATCACCAACCCCGACGAGGTCGAGCGCATCCTCAAGCGCACCGCGACGCACCCCAACAACGTCGAGTGGGACAAGGAGTACGGCGCCGGTGTCGTCGACGCCCTCGCCGCCGTCGACGCCTCGGCCGAGAGCTACGCCCCCGAGCGCGCCGGCCTCGCTGGCCTGCTCGGTCTGCTGGGCCTCGCCAGCCTCGGCACCGCCGGCCTCGTCACCCGTCGCGCCCGCATCGCCGCCGGCGCCAGCATGATCGCCGGAGCGGGCATCGCCGCCGGCGCGTTCGGCTGCGCGCCGCTGGCCTACAAGCTCGCGGGCGTCACTGGCAGCGTCGCCGCCTTCGGCTCGCCGCTGGTGCTCTCGGCGCTCATCCCCGTGCTGATGACCCTCCTGCTGCTCGGCGTCCGTCCGCTGCGTGGCCTGCTGGTCGGCCTGAACCTCGGCTACGCCGCGCTCCTGCTGCACGGCGCGATCGTCCTCCCGACCCTCGTCTCCGGCGTCCCCGGCGGCCCCGGCATCGACCGCCTCTGGCTCCTGGCCAACGCCGTGCTGGCGCTCGCGCTCGCGCGTCGCACAGCACGCGTCCAGACCTGACGAACACGGCAACTCGCCATCGACGCCCGTGGCCCTCGGCCGCGGGCGTTTGGCATTTTTACGGCCCTTCTCCGGGCACCCCTCGCTGACCTGAGCGTCGGGAACCCCGCCTGGCCGCACGCCCGCGCGATCTCGAACCGTGCGCGACACCACAGGATCTCGCGCAAATCCCGCACTTCAGGTTTCAAACCCGGTTCTGGCTGGGCTCGGAGGCACAACGCGCGTTGATGCGCGAATGAAAGTCACTTTCAGTCACTTGCCTGAGCACGACGGCTCAGGTAGATCTTGATCGTCATTCTGAGAATGATTTTCAGCGCCGCCTCCGCGGGGCTCTCTCAAGGACCGTCATGATCGTGTGCCTGTGCAAAGGGGTTTCGAGCCGGACCATCCTGGACGAGGCGCGCCGCGGAGCCTGCACGCTCAAGCAGATCCGCCAGAGCTGCCAGGCAGGGACCGGCTGCGGCGCCTGCGTCCAGCAGATCCGCCAGCTCCTCGACACGGTGGCCCCGCGTCACGAGCACCACGGCTCGTCGGGCGTAGCGGACGATCGCTGAGCTGAGACTGCTTTTCATTGCCTCGCATCGACCGCGACTCGGCGCGGCTGGTGGTGAAAGTCGATCTCAGGGCGGCGCCGGCGACCGGACAACTTCCTGGCTCGCGGCCCCGTTCCAGCGGCTGCGTGCTAGCTTGCCGGCGCAATGAAGGGCAACGACAAGATCATCGAAACGCTCAACGACGTCCTGACGGCGGAGCTGACGGCCATCAACCAGTACTTCATCCACGCCAAGATGAACGCCAACTGGGGCTTCAACAAGCTCGCCGCCAAGATCCGCGAGGAGTCGATCGACGAGATGAAGCACGCCGACAAGCTCATCGAGCGGATCTTGTTCCTCGACGGCGTGCCGAACGTCCAGCGCCTCAACAAGGTCAACGTCGGCGAGACGGTCAAGGAGCAGTTCGAGCTCGACCTCAAGCTCGAGCTCGACGCCATCACCCGCTTCAACAGGGGCATCGCCCTCGCCCGCGACCTCGGCGACAACGCCTCCCGCGAGCTGCTCGAGCGCATGCTCATCTCCGAGGAGGCGCACACCGACTGGCTCGAGACCCAGCTCGGCCTGATCGAGAAGCTCGGCGAGTCGATGTACTGCGCGCAGCAGCTCTGAGCGCCTTCAGCGGGGAGCACCCCACAGCCTGAGCGCCGGGCCCGCCTCAGCCCTTGCCCGGCTTGCGCTTCGCTGGCCTCTCCGCGGCCGCTGCGGCCTTTGCCGCCTTCGCGGCCGCCGCCTCCTCCGCGGCGGCCTTCGCAACCGCCGCCTTCTCGGGGTCGATCTTCGCCCCATCGACCAGCGCGCCCGGCGTGATCGCACTGGCGCCCGCACCGGGCATGGCGAATCTCGACTCGTCGATCGGCGCGTTGAGCTCGAAGCGGGTCATCGTCGACACGGCCTTGGTCAACGTCGCGTCCAGCACCTGCTGGAAGGGGACGTTCAGCCCCTCGACCGCGCGAAAGTCCTTGAAGTGGATGGTCGCCGGCGTGTCGCCGAGCGGCGTCGCCTGCGTGAAGCTCTGCGAGACCGGTAACTTGCTCGCAACGTCGACGCGAAGCACCACCCGGTCACCCAGCGCGGAGGTCAGGGTGACCTCCGCGAGCTGCTTGCCCTCGACCGGCTTCATCGCCGTCGTCTCGGCCGTCTTGAAGTGTCGCTTCCACTCGTGGGCCAGGCACAGCGTCGTGCTCCACGCCGCCTGCTCGGCCTCCTTGCCGCCGAGCGCCCGCACCCCGTTGATCGGGTCGTCACCCCAGGGCTTGCCGCCGAGGCTGCCTGTCCGTATCAAGCCGACGCCCGGCATCTCCATCTCGCTGTAGTAGTCGCCGCCTCGCCACCACATCCTCGCCACACCCGTCAGGCCGAGCCCGCCCATGCTCACCTGCGACTCGGCGTAGTAGCTCGTCAGCGCGTCGAACTTCGCGGCCCCGCCCATCGCCTCGACCGAGTCCGCGAGCAGCTGCTCGGCGCCCGGCAGCCCCGGTTCGTTCGCCGCCGGGCTCGCAGCGGCCGGCTTCGCCGCGACCTTGGCCGCTACCGGCTCCGACCCCGGCGACGCGGTACACGCGGAGAGCGCGAGGGCAAGAGCGGGAGCACGAACCGCGGAGCGGCCGAATGCACGCAGCGAGTGGAACACGATCATGGTCGCACCTCGACGGGCGCTCGCCCGCTGTCTGAATTGGCGGCCGACAGGGCCTTCACGGCGGCCTCGAGCACCGGGTCGCGGCCGGCGATGAAGTCGGCGCGGGTCTCGGGCACGAGCACATCGGGGCGGACGCCATCGCCCTCGGCCACCGCGCCGCGGGAGCTGTGATAGTCGCCGACGACGTACTGCAGCAGGGCTCCGCCCTGGAGCACCTCGACCAGCGAGGGCAGCGCCGCGCCTGCCGAGGGTCGTGAGCCGAAGACCTGGGCGCGCTCGAGGTCCCGAAGTCCGGCCGCGAAGATCTCGGAGGTGCTCGCGGTGCCCTCATCGACGAGCACGATCACCGGACCGGTGAACGCGGCGGGGTCGGCCGCCACGTTGAACTCCTGGGCGAAGTCGCGAAACTGCAGCTTACCGAGGCTGCCGGGCCGGGTGAGCAGCATGCGGGCCACGGGGATCGACATCGCTCCGACGCCGCCCGGGTTGCCGCGCAAGTCGAGCACCAGACCGGTCATGCCCATCGCGCGCAGTTCGGCCATCGCCCCGCGCACCCGCTCGACCATCGGCAACATCCAGTAGTTGAACGCGAGGTGGCCGACCTTCGTTCCCGGGATCATGACGTGCGTGACGGTCGTGGGGATGTCGCGCAGGTTGCCGATCGTCACCATCTCGCCGCCCGGGATCACGCAGGTGACCTCTCGGGTGACCTCGACGTCAGCATTCGTGGGATCGAGGAAGCGCAGCGTTCGTGTGGCGCCCGGAGCGCCGTGAAGCGCCGCCTCGACCGCCAACATCGCGTGGAACGCGACCTCGTCCGGACGCAGCGCGGTCGCCTCGATCTTTCGAACGATCTCCGCGACCGGCTTGCCATCGACGGCGACGAGCACCGCGCCGCGCGGCACGCCGCTGTCGATGCCGCCGAGCGCCGCGTCGACCACGAGCAGCTGTCCTTCGATCATGCGCACATGCACCGGAGCCCGCGCCGGACCGGAGGCCTCGGACTCGACCGCGCCGCCGGGCGGCACGACCTTGAAGTGGCTCTGCTTCAGCGTCGCCAGCAAAGCGTTCATCGTCGCATAGGCCTCGGACGCGTCCTTCGCGTGCGCCAGACGACCCCCGAACTCGAGCCGCAGCGCCGGCCAGTCCTGACAGCCGAGGGTCGGGTCGAAGTGCTTCTCCTGGACGATGCGCCACACCTGCTCGAAGGTGGCGGTATAGGACGTGTCTGGCAGCGGCGGCAGCGACTGCACGTCGAGGCCGGCCCAGGACGGACAGGCCTCCTTCTGGGAGGTGACCGGTACGATTACGGGTTCAGGCGCAGGCTCGGCGACCGCGGGAGCCCCCCCGCAGGCCGCCAGCACCATCAGGGGCGCCAGCGACGCCAGCCAGAGCCCGAAGGCGCCGCGGGTCCGCACGTAGCGCACCTTACTCGTAGGTCACACGCTCGAGGGCGTTGAGGTCGAGGACGACGATCTCCTGGCGGCTGAGGCTCAGGATCCCGTCGCGCTGCATGCGGTTGAGGGCGCGGGAGATCTCCTCACGCACGGTACCGAGGCGGGCCGCAACAGTGTTCATGTCGAGCTGACGGGGGATCACGCAGCTCTTCCCCGCCTCGGCGCCGGCGCGAACCGCCAGCGAGAGCAGGAAGGATGCGAGGCGTCGCTCGACCGAACGTAGGGACAGGTCGAGCACCAGGTCGATCAAGCGGTTGGCACGAAATGCCATGTGCCGCATCAGCGCGAAGGCCAGCGGCTGCGAGCGCCCTATGAGGTTGATGACGCCTTCGGTCTCGAACTGCCACGCCTCCGAGTCCACCATCGCAAAGGCCGAGGCCGCGCACTGCACGTCCCGCGGCAGAAAGCCCTCGCCGATCAGCTTGCCCGGCTCCGCGAGGTACAAGATCTGCTCTCGCCCCTCGGATGAGATCAGGCTCAGCTTAAATTCGCCCGTCTTGACGACGAAGAGACCCGGACCAGGCTCGCCACGGCGGAACACGGAGCGCTTGCGCTTGACCTCGATGAGCTCGGCCCCGCGACACAGCTCAACCATGACCTCGTCTGGAACCTGGTCCCACCCGGCATAGCGCACGAGCGCCTGGCGAACTTGCTCGATTTCCGCAGCCTCGATCGGCATGGCGCGGAGTGTAACCGGTTTGGCGCGCGGGGGGGATGGCAAGCTCACATGCTATGCGCCAAACCGAATCTTGCGCCATGCGCGCACCCTCGAATTGCCGGTATCTAGACGGGCCTACATGTATGGCCTATGCTCACGGCGTCTTACCACCGCCGTAGGAGCTCACGAATGCACGCGCCAGCCTCAGCCAAGCCCCCCCTTCGTCTGCCTCCGCTGCCGCGCCCGGGTCGCCCGCTGTTCGAGCGACGGCGCCACCGGCCGGATGACACCGCCTCGGCGCTGGTGTCGGCGTTCGACCACGCCGTTCAACGTGCCGAGCTCGACGTCCTCATTGTCACCGACGAGTCAGGGATCCTGGTTTCGAACAGCACCACCGAGCTCGACCTGGCCATGCTCGCCGCGGTCACCCCGCTGGTGGCGCGAGGCTCGGCGCGGGCCAACGTCCGGCGCGACGGCGTGGAGCGTGAGTACAGCGTCCGGAGCATCAAGGTGCTCGGCGAGACGCTCTTCGTCGGCGCGCTCGGCGGCAACTTCGGGCCCCGCGAGCGCGAGCTTGCGACCAGCGCCAACGCGACCCGCCGCATTCTCCTGAGCTGACGGCCGGCCTGTCCCTTCGGACAGCCGCTAACGGGCCCCGGGGCCGCGCACGAGCTCGGCCAGCGCGAGCTCGAGGCCGCTGTCGGTGGTCGCGCCGATGCCCGCGCTGCCACCCGCCGGGAGCGGGACGTCCGGCTCGACGCCGTTGCCGTCGATGAGGCGGTCCTTCGGCGAGAAGTAGCGTGCGATCGTCAGGGTCAGCTGCGAGCCGTCGTGCATGCCGATCACGTCCTGCACGGTGCCCTTGCCGTAGCTGCGCTCGCCGACGACGCGCGCGCGGCCATGGTCCTGCAGCGCCACGGCGAGCAGCTCCGAGGCCGAGGCCGAGCCGTGGTCTTGCAGCACGACCAGCGGCATGTCGCAGTCACTGCCGTCCGGGTGGGCTCGTTCTTCGCGGAGGATCTGCCCGCCACGACCGCGGGTGCGCACGAGCACCCCCTCGGCCAGGAACATGTCGGCGATCATCACGGCCTCGGGCACATCGCCGCCGGGGTTGCCCCGCAGGTCGAGGACGACGCCGGCCAGCGATGTGCCGGCGGCGCGACGCAGCTCCTTGAGGTTGCGCTTGAACAGGTCCGCGGTGCCGCCGCGAAACGCTCGCACGCGCAGGTGGGCGAACTTCTGGCCGCCGCGCTCGGCCAGGGTGCCATCGACGAGGTTCTTGGGCTGACCTGCGAGGACGAGGTTGGCGGGCGCGGGCGCGGGCTCGCTGCGGCGCTGGACGGTGAGCTCGATGGTCTCGCCGTCGCTGCCGAGCAGCAGGGCCTCGGCCTCGGCCTGGGACAGCAAGAAGGCGACCTCCTGTCCGCGGATCTTGAGCAGCTGATCGCCGGGGTGAAGGCCGGCGCGCTGGGCCGGCGAATCAGGGAGCACGGCGGTGACCTCGACCCACGCCGGCTTGCGGCTGCCTGGTTCGGCGCGGTGCAGCTTCATCGCCATGCCGGTGGTGCCGCCGCGGCTGCGGTCGCGGATCTGCTGGCGATCCTCGGCGGTGAGGAAGTGGCTGTAGCTGTCCAGACCGCTGACGATCCGCTTCAAGCTCTCGGCCAGCACCGGCGAGGCCTCGACCGGGTCGACGTAGCGGTCGAGCACCGTGTGCAGCGCGGCGTCGAAGCCGGCGCGGTTCAAGCTCAGGCGAGCGGCCTCCGCCTCGCCCTCAGGCCACCAACTGTGCGCCGCTTGCATGCAGAGTGCCCCGAGCGCGAACGCAAGGACGGTGCAGCGGTGCATCATGATAGGCATGGTGGCGCACGAACGTTGGACAAGCCAGCCCCGGTCTTCGACCACCTCAGGCAGCCTGCGGGTGCATCAGCGGTGCGGCTCGCTCGAGCGCGGGCGCTGGGACCGCGGCTGCAACCGGGGTGCGGAGGACACGTCCCTGCTTCATCTCGAGCAGGAGGTTCAACATCGGGCGGGCGGTCGCGGCGTTGACCAAATGGCGGATGAAGACATCGGAGCGGGGGCGGGGCTGCATGCCCAACGAGTCTGCAGGCCGTGTTCCAGGGTCCGGATGATTGAGCGCCCGGGGTCCCAATGCTGGACTTTCAAGGACTTATGGCCCGATAGCCAGTCTGTGACCGCGCGTTCGCTGGCCAGCCGGCAGGACAGGCTGGCGATGCGGGGGCAGCATGGATGACGCGATGCCACGAATCGCGTCGAAATTCGCTGGCCAACACCGCCTGTCCCGCCGGCTGGCCGGGGCGTCCTGCCGGCTGGCCACTGCCCGCCTTCATCTTCTTCTCATCGTGGGCCGAATACGCGCCGAGAGCAGCGGACCCTCGACATGGGCCGGCTGCTCTCGGGTGCGAACTCGATGTTCTGGACGGGCGGGGCTCAGCCCGGTTCCATGCTGCGGGCCGACTTCACGAGCTCACGGATCTGCTTCGGGGACAGCTGGGTAGCGACGGCGTTGAGCTCGTCGAGGAGTTCAGCCTTGGCGCCGCCCTTTTGCTTGGCACGGGGGAGCAGCTCGGTCGGGTCACAGCCGAAGGCGGAGGCGAGGAGCAGCAGCGACTCGATTCGGGGGGCCTTGTAGCCGAGCTCGAGCTTGTTGACGGTCGTCACTGTGAGGCCGGTCGCCTTCGCCAGCTCCTCGATCGTCATGTGTGGCCGCCAGCCGGTCTCGCCCTGATTCTTGCGGCGGGTCTTCGGGGGAGGAGTCGCCGTCCGCCACAGTCTGATCCTTCGTCCGATTTCCTGCGCTACTTCATTCATGATGAGCTCCCGATGAGTTGACCCTGGCGCGGCATGATGACACGACTTGATCTTTCTCCTGAACCGTCTTCAAATGCGGATGCTCACGCGGCCAGGTCGCAAGAGACCGGAACCTTGGGCCAGGTCCATCTGTCCCCAAGGCCAGGCTCGACGGAGCGGACGGTGTTCGCTGAGATCGCTTGAAAACGCCGTCAGAACACCCCGCGCAGGCCGATCGACGGCAAGATGTAGCGTACTCCCTGCTGGTTGCAACCCACCGGGCCCAATGCTCCACCTGGCCCGGAGGCCATTCCAGCATCCGTACCGGGGACCATGCCCCCCGTGCTCGCCGCGCTCGGGAGGGTGCAGGCGAATATCTCCCGGTTGTAGGTCGAGTTCAGCACGTCGAAGATCAGCTGCAGGTTCCAGCTGCGAAACCGCCAGGTCCGCTCCACCCGCAGATCGAGCTGAAAGAACGCTGGTAGCCGGCGGTTGTTGCGGTTGTAGGTCAGCGCATCGACGACGCTCTGGTCGGCCAGCGCCGCGGTGTAAGGGCGCCCGGAGTTGACGTGTAGCCGCCCGCCGAGGTTCCACTTCTCACCGATGCGATAGCCGAGCACGATGTTGAGGATGTGCCGCTGGTCCCAGTTCGAGGGCGCTCGGCCGCCCTGGTCGAAGACCCGCGTCGAGCGCGACAGCGTGTACGCGGCCCACCCGTAGACGCGCTGACCCGGGGCCAGGCGCAGCATCGTCTCGAGGCCGTAGACGAGGCCGCGGGCGCGGATGACGAGGTCGTCGAACTCGGCGACCTGGCCCCTGGTGGTCGCCTCGGTCGCGGCCGCGAGGTCGTAGTCCTGCAGGTTGCTCAGGCGGCCGAGGTAGGCGTCCTGGGTCAGGATGAAGCGGTCGGAGATGGCGAACTCATAGCCGAGGCTGCCCTGCAGGTTGCGCTGCAGGCCGCGCTCGAAGCCGAAGCTCTCGACCCCGGGGATCGGCACCGGGAAGCTCGGCGGCTGGTGATAGAGGCCGATGTTTTGCCGCAAGGTCCAGCGGTCGTTGAGCTTCTCGCGCACCAGCAGGCGCGGGTCGACGCCGAAGGCGTGCGTGACGCTGGCCGCCTGCGGCAGCGTCGGCGAGGGCCCGAGCTGGACGTAGAGGTCGCCGCGCAGGCCCGGCCGGATGTCGACCCGGCCCTTGCGCCACAGCAGCTCGGCGTAGAGCCCGGTCGCCGACACGAAGCGGTCGCTGAGCAGCACCGACACATAGTCGGTGATCCCCGGCCCCGCGGCGGCCGTGTCGGCGCGAAACACCGAGAACTCCTGGTCAAGGCCGAAGCCGAACTCGCCGTTGCTGCGCTCGCCGAGCGGCAGACGCACGTCGAAGCGCGGCGAGACCTGCCACTGGTTGGTCTTGACGGACTCGAGGCCCGAGCGGTCGAGACCGAGCGCGAGGCTGTAGCTGGCCGTGCCGCCGCGGGGCAGCTGCTGGCGGATGCGCTGCTGCACGCGATAGAACTCGAACTGCAGGAAAGGCTCGGGAGCCAGCTTCTCGCCGATCGAGTCGAAGCTGCCGTAGGCGAAGGCGGTGTACTGCGCGTTTTGCCCGAGCTTGTGGTCGAAGCGGGCCTGATAGTCCCAGAACTTGAGGCGCGTGTTGGCCTGGACCAGCGTCAACACCCCGGCGGTGTAGCTGTAGCGACCGGCGAGGGTCAACGAGCCGCGGGCCTCGCCGCGCCGGCAGTCGAGCTTGGCGCGGGCCTTGCGGCTAAGCGTGGGATCGTCGAGCTTGCGGCGGCGACAGGTGGGGTCACGCCGACGATTGAGCGGGACCTCGACGAGGCCGCCAGCATCGGTGAGACGGACCTCGAATTCGCCGTAGACGCGGTCGCGGCGGGCGGCCTTCGTCCGACCCTCGATCATGCCGCTGACGTAACGACCGAGCCGCACCGGCGCGCCACCGGGGTAGAAGTCGACCTGATCGATGAAGTACGGGTGGATGACCGAGGGCCCGATCGCCACGTGGAACAAGATCGGCACGCGCACGCCGTCGAGGAAGTAGCCGGTGTTGCCCGGCGCCGCGCCGCGCACGACCACGTAGGGGAGAAAACCAGCCAGCTGCGAGGCGCCCGGCAGGCTCTTGACCACGCGAAACGGGTCACCGAAGGTCCCGGGCAGCGCGTGGATCTCGTCGTCGCGCAGGGTCGTGCTGGAGATCGCCACCTCGCGCTGCTGACGAACGATCGTGCGATACGGGTTGCCGTCGAGGTCGGGCGCGAGTCGATACTCGTAGACGAGGTCCTGCTGGTCGGCCAACTTCACGGTGATCGGTAGGTCGCGAAAACCCGCGGCCCGGATGACCAGCGCATGCTCCCCCGGCGGCAACCACAGCTCGAAGCGCCCCTCCGCGTCGGTGGTCGTGGCGACCTCCGCCGTGTCCCCGAGGATCCGCGCGCCGAACACCACGTCACGGCTGCCGTACACCAGCACCCGGCCGCGCAGCCGGGCACGCCCCTGCGGCGCCGCCGAGGTGAAGCCAGGTGCGGCCTCGGTCCTGGTGGCTGACTTTTTGGACATGTCCCCGGAGCCAGCCGGCGCGTTCATCGCCGCCATGATGGCGAGCGCGAGGACGGCGGAGACAGTCACCACCGGAGGATACCGGACCTCGCCGCCCCAGACACAGGTCCGGAACTTCGCCGATCAGCACGGTACGCCGAGGCCGTCGTTTTACGGCCCCGTCCGACCGAGCGCAGCTTTTCGCCGTCCGGGCAGTTTGATGGCGTCGGCCGTGGAGGCGGGCGTCGCGGGTCCGGCGGCGGCCCGAGAGCTGGTCGATGTCGCCACCGGAACCTGCTCGGCCCGCGCCTGCGGGCGCGGCGACGGCCACGGCGACGGTGACGGCGGAGTGGCCAGGTGAGTCGGCGCCTCGACGTACTCGCCGAACATCCGCTGCTTGACCTCCTCCAGGCCGGGACCGACCCGCGAGCGGGTGCCATCGATCAGCTCCTTGGCCTCGTCGGTCTGGCCGATGCGGTCGATGTGCTCGGCGAAGGTGAAGCGGCCGAGTTTGACGGTGCACGACGCCCACAGGAACACGGCCAGGAAGGCCAAGCTGATCAGTGTGCGCAGGGGACCGAGCACGGCGGGCTAGAGTCGCCGAAAGCCGCGTATCGCGGCAAGTTTCCGGCGATCTGCCGCATCAGCGGTCGGCGGCGGCGTCCTTGCCGAGCTCGCCGGCGACGCGGGTGGCCTCCTGGATCGTGCGTGCGAGCACCGAACGGATCCGCCCGTCCTCCATCGTCAATATGCCGGCGATCGTGCAGCCAGCCGGGGTCGTGACCTGGTCCTTGAGCGCCGCGGGGTGCCTGCTGGTCTGCAGCACCATGCGCGCGGCCCCCTGGAACACCTGAGCGGCGATCTGCAGCGCGACCGGACGCGGCAGGCCCATCATCACGCCGCCGTCGGCCATCGCCTCGATCATTACATAAACGAAGGCCGGACCGCTGCCACCGAGGCTGGTCACCGCGTCCATCAGCTTGTCCTCGACCTCGATGCAGCGCCCGACCGTCTCGAACAGGCGGCTCACCGCCGCGACCTCGCTGTCGCCGACCCCGGGCCCCCGCGCGAGCACGGTCATGCCCTCACCGATCAGGCACGGCGTGTTGGGCATCGCCCGGATCACCGACGACTGCGGCAGCCAGCCGGCGAGCTGCGTCAACGTCACGCCCGCGGCGATGCTGACCACCAGCTTGCCGGCGAGGGCCTCGCGGATGCCCGGCTGATGAATGACCTTGGCGATGCGCTGGGGCTTGAGCGTCAGCAGCACCGTGTCGGCCGCGGCGCAGGCGACGAGGTTGTCGATGGTGGCGGTGATGCCGTGGCGCTCGGCCAGCGCGTCGGCGACGTCCTGACGGCGCGCGGTTGCCACGACCTCGCGCGCGCCGAGCAAACCGGCGCGCAACAGCCCGCCGACGATCGCCTCGCCCATGATTCCGCAGCCGATGACGGCCAGCCGCCGTGTGTCTGTCATCGCCGGATCCTACCTTCAGTCGGAGCCGACGACCCGCGCGGGGACCACGTCGAGCCAGGGATCGTCATCATCCGCGACCTCGGCGGTGACCTCGGAAGGAGCCAACTCGAGGCCCTCGTCGATCACCGTGCCCCGCACGACGCCGCCCTCAAGCTTGAACTCGCCGCGCGGCTCGCCACCCTTCCAGCGCCCGCGCGCGGCCAGATCCAGCTCCGCCAACAGACCGACCCCCTGCTCCTCCAGCTTCTTCTTCAGCGCCTGCACGACCTGAAAATAGGCCCTGCGCGAGTAGCGCTGATTGAGGATGCAGTACGACTCGCCCCGCAGCCCCACGCACGCGAAGCACTGATCGCAGCCGCTGCAGTCGAGGCAGAGCAGGAGATATTGGGAATCCTCACATGCATCGCTGAGCTCGACGAAGTTGCAAGCGACGCAGCGCCGAGCGCCGCGAGAGCGAGTGCAACGGACGCAGTCCTCGCACTGGTCGCAGTTGCTGCAGTCGTCGCAACGCAGGCACTGGACACAGAACCGGCAGCGGTTGCACTCGAGGCTCTGGTCGCAGCGCAGGTTGCCCTCGCCAGGTCGGGTCGGGTCGCGAGCGGCGCGATAGGCGTCGATGAGCCCACGGAACTGGGAGAGCAGCGCATCGGGCGTGAGAGTCACGGGCACTCGAGGGTGCCAGAAAGCCCGGCCCCACCCAAGCGCGCGACGTTGTATGCTCCGCGCCGATGGCTCGCCGCCTGCTCCTGGCTTTCGCGCTGACCGCGCCAATTTTGCTCTCCGCGTGCCAGCGGCGCATCGGCTCGGCCTGCAAGGTGAGCACGGACTGCAGCCTCCGGGGCGACCGGGCCTGTGACCTCTCGTATTTGGTCGACGGCGACGGAGATCTCGACCCGGGCGGCAAGGGCGAGTGCATCGTCGACGGCTGCACGCCGAGCGCCTGTCCGCGGGAGGGGACCTGCGTGCAGGTCTACGGCGCCGAGTTCCTGAGCGTCGCTTGTGACCCCGAGCTCGAGGATCGCCCGCAGTCCTACAGCGATGAGCTCGCGGATCGCATCGCCGCCTGCCGCGCCGACCCGAGCAGTGAGAGCTACATCGACGGTGAGCCGGTCGCCTGCAACGACTGCGACTCGCACGAGGTGTGCCTGCCCGAGGGTCTTTGCGCCGACATCTTGTCGGTGCGCACGAGCTGTCGCAAGGAGTGCAGCCGCGACTCGCAGTGCCGCGACGGCTACGAGTGCCGCGAGACCGGCAGCAACGGGGTATATCGGGTCGCTAGCCCGACGTACCCGTTCGGCAACGGCTCGGTGAGGATCTGCCAGCCGGTCCGACGCGCGCCCGACGAGTGAGCCGCGACGTGGCCGACCGGCGGGACGCCGTGGCCCGCCCGCCGGCCACGCATTCCGAGGGACATCACGCATGTCCTTGAAATTACATGTGTGGCCCGTGGGTGTCGGGCTTGCTTTGGCAGCAGCGTCGGCATCACGCCGAGGAGTACACGAATCATGTTCAAGTCGATCCTCACCCTGCTCGCCTGCGCCGCCACGGCGGCCACCCTCACCATCTCCAGCCCGGCCCACGCGACCCCGTTCGCGGGCGCGACGACCTTCGCACTGCTGGCGCCGGAGCTCGAGGGCCAGTGCAACATCAACACCGCCACCCAGGAGCAGCTCGAGCTGCTGCCCGGGATCGGGCCCGCCATGGCCAAGAAGATCATCGACCACCGCGCCAGCAAGCCCTTCGCGGACCCGTCGCACGTCATCCGCATCAAGGGTATCGGCCGCAAGACCTTCGAGAAGCTCAAGCCCCGCCTGACGGTCAAGGGCGAGACCAACCTGCGCGAGGTCGGCGCGGACGAGCTCGAGGCCAAGAAGCTGTAGCTGCCGCTGCCGCTGCCGCTGCCGCTGCCGCTGCCGCTGCCGCTGTCGCTGTAGCTGCCGCTGTGCCTGCCGCTGCAGCGGTGGTCATCGCGGCGTGGATGAAGTCCCGGGCGGGCAGCAGTCCCGCCACCTGGAGGACAACGAAGGCCAGGGATGGCCCCCGCCCGCGGGCTCGCCGTGGAGGTCGACGTGCATGCGCGTCGACCTTGCGACCGCCCGCGAGCGGGACTTTTTGCTCGCACCGCAGCGCGCGCCAGCCCGCAGGTGACCCGCTGGAAGATCCAGGCTAGGTTGACCCGCATGCGAACGCGTCGCGCCCCGTACTGCTTCGCCTGGCTCGCCTGGGTCGCCCTCGGCGCCGGGATCGCGGCCGCTCCGCTGGCTTGCCACGCTCCCGCCGTGGAGGCGCCTTACGCTGCCGGTCAGCCCCCCAGTCCGGAGGTCCTGCTCGCCAGCGTCGCCCCGCGGATCTCAGCGCTCCAGGTGTCCTCGGCCAAGGTTCGCATCGGTCGCTCGCCGGCGGCCAACCTGATGTTCCTGGCCCAAAAGCCAGGTCGATTCTCCGGCCAGGTCCAGCTCGCCGGGCGAGAGCTCGTGTCCTTGGCGTTCAGCGAGGACGGCTACGCCCTGCGCAACGTCGCGGCCGACGGCCTGCCGGCCGGCTACTACGCCGGACCACCCGCGGACTGCGCGATCCGCCGGCTGATCGGCGTGCCCTTCGCCGCCAACGAGCTGATCGCCCTCGTGCTCGGCGGAGCACCCCGCGTCGCCGGGCCCATCGAGGTCATCGAGCAGCGCTGGGACCGCAAGCTCGGCCACGAGGTCCTGCGCCTGCGCACCGCTCAGGCCGAGCAGGAGCTGCGCTTCGCCTGGACCGCCGGCGCCTGGTGGGTCGCCGGCAGCACCCTGTGGCTGCGCGCCGCGGACGGCCGGCTCCAGCGCGTATGGTCGCTGCTGCACGAGGAGCTGCGCCCGGTCGGCGGCACCGTGCTGCCGGCTCGCACCCGGATCTCCCGCCCGAACGGACGCCGCGACGAGCGGGTCACGATCAGCTACCGCTCGCAGATCCCCGAGCCCGACCTCGGGGACGCGAGTCCGGTCGCCAGCAACGAGGACGAGGGCTGGGAAGACGAGGACACGGCGGTAGATGCCGATCCCGATCCCGCAGACGATCCCGATCCTGATCCCGCGCCCGCAACGGCCCCCTCACGTGTCCCCCCGCAGTTTAGGCTCGACGGCGCCGGCCTGACCCCCCGCGGCGACCTCTGCCGCCGCTAGGCGCTCGCCTTGTTCGCGCCTGACTCGGGCACGACGAAGCGGTAGCCGACCCCGCGCAGCGTCTCGATGTAGTGGCCGATCTCGCCGAGCTTCTTGCGCAGGCGCTGCATGTGGGTGTCGACGGTGCGGGTGGTGACGTCGACCTGCATGCCCCAGACATCGTTGAGCAGCATCTCGCGCGTTTGGACCCGACCGCGTCGCGCGAGCAAGGTGGTCAGCAGGCGAAACTCGAGCGCGGTGAGGCCGACGCGGTGGTCGTCGACCCAGACCTGATGGCCATCGAGGTCGACGCGCAGCCGTTCGCACTGACCGTCGTCGCTGACAGCGCCATCGCCGCCACGACGCCGAAGGATCGCCCGGATGCGCAGCAGCAGCTCGCGCACGCTGAAGGGCTTGGTGACGTAGTCGTCGGCGCCAAGCTCGAAGCCGACCACCCGATCGATCTCGTCGCTGCGAGCGCTGACCATGATCACGGGGACTCTTCTGGTTCGCTCCGACATGCGTAGGCTCCGGCACACCTCGGCGCCGGACATGTCAGGCAACATCCAGTCGAGCAGCACGAGGTCCGGCGGCTGGCTGTGCCCGAGCACATCGAGCGCGGCCGCGCCGTTGCGGGCCGCGAGCGTGGTGTAACCCTCGCGCTCGAGGCTGTAGCGCAGGGTGTCGACCAAGTCTTGCTCATCGTCGACAAGGAGGATCGTGCCAGCCATAACATTCCTGTCGTATACGAGGCGATCGTCGCCTGGCGCCACAGGCTCGCGACATCGCGGTAACGCATCCATGCGGGGCAGCCCCAGACCCATGACCGCTCAGTTCGGCGCGTAGTTGGTCCAGCCCTTGGTCCAGTCGCTGCCCGCGTCCTTGACGGCGCCGATGTAGTCGGTGGCCTCGAGGCCCGCGACCGAGCGACCATTACCGAGCGCCGGGGAGTCGGCGGCGGGGACGATGTCAGCGGCGCCCCAGGCGACGCTGCCGAGCTTCGGGTCGACGTCGATATGGTTGCGGTTGCCGGCGTCCTCGATGAAACCTTTGAGGTCCCAGGTCGAGCCGTCGCTGGTCTTGTAGGGGCTAGCGCCATCATCCACGACCGAGTTCTTGAACAGGACCGTGTCGGTGATGGCGACCTCGCCGGCGTCGGCCACGATCTCGGTGGCCTCCTCGGTCAGCTCGACCCCGGCGTTGTACGAGTACGCGAAGATCGCGTTGTGGATCTCCGCGCCGCTGCCTTCCTTGATCTTCACGCCCGTGCTCAGGGTCGGGATCAGGCCGGCGTTGGTCGCCGTGCCGATGAAGGTCAGGTTCGAGATCACCGGGCGCGTCCGTGGCAGGGCGTCGAGGTTCTCTTTCTGGTTCGACCACTCGAAGCCGAAGTTGCCGACCGCCGGATCCTGGTGAAGGAACACATACTGCAAGCTACCCGTGTAACCCTGATCCGCGTCGAAGCTGTCGTCCTGCGCGCCGGTGATGACGATGTGCTTGCCGCTCCAGTTGCCGCCGAAGGCCTCGATGCCGTCGTCCGCGCCCATGTGCGACTGCACGTAGTCGACCCGGGTCCCCGAGCCGCAGGAGTAGAAGGTGATGCCGTTGAGCTCGTTGTCCTTGGTCAGCTCGAAGCCGGCGAACTCGACGCGGACGTACTTGAGCGAGCCGCAGCTCGAAGCCGGATCTGTGCCGCCATATTGGTAGGTCGGATCATTGGCGTCGAGGCCCTCGGCCGCGCCGGTCCCGGTCTGGAGGTTATTCGGGGCCTCGCCGAGGAGCACGAGTCCGCCCCAGTCGCCGCGGGCGCGCGAGCCCTCGGGGAGCGCCGAGGTGAAGACGATCGGCTGGTCCGCGGTGCCCTCGGCGATCAGCTCGGAGCCCTTGCCGATGACCAGCGCGCTGCCGTTGCCGCCCTTGATCGTGACCCCCGGCTCGATGGTCAGCTTCGCGCCGTTCTTGAACGTGACGATGCCCGTCAGGGTGTGGTCGCAGGTCCAGACCGCATCCGATTCGAAGGTCCCGGCGATCTCACTGCCGCACACCTCTTCGCCGCCGGCGGTATCACTGGTGCTCTCGGAGCCCTCATCGTCCGCGGCGCCATCTCCGCAGGCAGTGAGCAGCGCGACCGACATCATACCCGTGAACATGCTGAGTCTCTTCATGGAACTTCTCCTGGTTCTCTTTAGCAAGGGCAGGTGACGCAAGCCCCACGTGGTCGTGACGTGTCAGCGACATATCCGCGGGCGGCCTATGTCATCAGATGTTGTAGCTCAGGCCGAGGACGAAGAAGACGCCGCGGCGGGTGCTGTAGAAGATGTCCTGGTTCGGCCCCTGAACCAGGCGGGTGCGCCAGTTGAGCAGGTTGAAGGCGTTGAAGGTCAGCGACAGGTTCTTGTGGACCCGCTGCGCGAGGGTCAAGTCGAGGGTGTGGACCGGCAGCTCGTAGACGTCGGGCAGGCGGTTACCGCCGACGAAGGCGATGCGCTTGCCGAAGGTGTTGAACAGCGCGCGGACGTTGGTGCCGCTGCGCTCGTTGTCGTAGCCGACGAAGGCATTGACCACATAGGGTGACTGGCCCTCGAGGTAACGCTCGGTCGAGGTCGGCGCCAGCAGGCCGCCGTCCTGCGCCGGGTCGATCTGCACCCGCGAGAAGATGTAGGCGAAGTTGAAGCCCAGCGAGACGTCACGCAGCGACTTGCTGACGAACTCGAGGTTCTTGCGACCCTCGACCTCGACCCCGACGTTGTTGGCGAAGCGAGCGTTGCGGTAGGTCTGGAGCCGCGGGCTGGTGGCGATGATGCGCTCGATCGGCGCGTCGAAGTGCTTATAAAAGACGCTGACGGCGAGGACCTCGCTGGCGCTGGGGAACCACTCCCAGCGCAGGTCGGCGTTCCAGATCTTGGTCTGGGTGAGCTTCGAATAGCCCTGGACGTTGAAGCCGCCCGCGAAGTCGACGAAGATGAAGGGCGCCAGCTCCCGAAACTCGGGTCGGGCGATGGTCTCGGCGCCGACCAGGCGGACGTTCATGTCCTTGCGGGCCGCGAAGATCAGGCTGGCCGAGGGGAGGACGTTGAGGTTCTTGAGCTGCGCGCTGGCGTTGGGGTCGATCGGCTGGCCGAAGAGGTCGAAGGGCTCGACGCGGATGCGATTGGCCTCGAGGCGCGCCCCGCCGACCAGGCGCAGCCAGCGGACCAGCGGTAGGTCGAGCATCGCATAGCCCGCATAGATCTCCTGCTTGCCGGCGTAGCCGTCCTGTCCGCCGGGCCGGGTGACCTCCTTGATCACGAAGGGCTCGGTGTTCCCTACCCCGGGCATACCCCCGCCGATGGTCGACGGCTCGAAGATGTTGCCCGTGCCCGAAGGAAGCGGGCCATTCTCGGCGGTCCAGCCGCGGGCCTCGAAGTCGAGGGTGCGCACCCCGAAGGTGCGGCGCTTGGCCTCCGCCCAGGCCCCGAACTTGAAGCGCGAGTCGAGCTGGCCCCATTGCTTGAAGGGCATCGTGAAGTCCAGCGCGCCGCTGCCGACGTGGTCGAGCAGCTTGAAGAACTGGAACTTGCCGGATTCGTTGGTCGAGACGTTAAAATTCTGGTCCTCCGGGCCGGCGTCATCGCGGCGAAAGAACAGCATCTCGCGCAGCAGCGGGTCGTCCTGGCGGGCCTGCGCGTAGGAGCCGAACCACTCGACCGTGAGGCCCTTCGCGGCCGGGATCTCGTGCTTGCCGCCGAGGCGGGTGAACGCGATCGATCGCATGATGTAGCGCAGGCGCGTGTTGCGACAGTCCATCTCGCCGCAGGTGGTGCGAAAGCGGCCATTGAGCACGCGCGACTCGTTGTCGGCGTCGCGCGTATAGAGACCGACCAGGCTGAGCCGGTTGTGTTCATTGAGCCGCCACTTGATCAGGCCCAGCGACGAGATCTGGACGTTCTGGGTGGTCTTGGTGCCCTTGATGTCGACGTCCGGGTTACGCGTATTGAGCGCGTAGTCGCTGCCCGCTGTTCCATAGATCTTGTAGGTCTCGTCGACGGTATGGGTCGAGTTGCCGTAGTTGACCGCCGCGAGGACGCCCAGGCGGGTGCCCCAGGGCTTGAAGGTGTTGCCGACCTGGAGACCGGCGCCCATGTTGGGCATCGCGGTCCGGCGGCCGACGGCGGTCTTGAGCGAGGGTAATGACTCGCCGAACTTCTCGAGCTGCTCGTCCGTGAAGGCCAGCTTGCCGTCGATGGTCGAGCCCTGGCGGATCGGTGCGCGGGTGTTGAAGGCGGACGGGAGGCCGCGGTCGAGGTTGCCAGTGGTAAAATTGTCGCCTCGGAAGCGATCGCCGGCGAGCCCCGACTGGAAGCTGGTCTGGGTGTTGACCCCGAATCTGGCGTCGATCTGCAGGGTCCACTTGTCGGGCGCCTCGCGGCTCTCGAGCTGCACCGAAGCGCCGGCGAAGTCCGCAGGCACGTCCGGCGTGGCGGTCTTCTGGACGTTGATCGCCGACAGCGCTGCCGAGGGGAAGATATCGAGGGGGACCGTGCGCAGGTTCGGGTCCGGGCTAGGCAGGCGGGCGCCGTCGAACAGGGTGTTTCCGTAGCGATGACCGAGGCCGCGGACGAACAGGAAGCGGTCGCCGACGATCGTGCTGCCGACGATGCGACGCGCGACCGCGGAGGTCGCCCCGCCGCCGGACTTGCGGATGTCGTCGCGGCTCATCATGTCGCGAGCAGCGACCGACTTCTTGCGCTCGACCAACTTGCCGGCCGCGCTCTCCTTGTTGATCTCCGCGGTGACCGCCACCGTCTGGGTCATGCCCGCGATCGGCTTGAGCTCGCGATTGACGTTGACCGTCTCGTCCTTGCCGACGACGACCCCGGAGATCGTCATTCCCTCGTAGGCGTCGTACCAGATCCTCAGCTGGTGAGTGCCCGGGGGCACCGGCAGCGCGAAGGTTCCGTCGATGTCGGTCTTGGTCTTCAGCGTGGTGCCGACGACGATCACGTTGACCCCGATCAGCGGCGAGCCGCTGGTCGCATCGCGCATGCGCCCGGTCACTGTGCCCGCAGGTCCGGCGAGCTTCGGGGCGGCCTTCGGCGCCATCTCCTTCTTCAGCGCCTCCTTGTCGGAGGTCAGATCCTCGACGCAGAAGTCGCCGTCGGCGCAGCCGGCGTCGTCCTCCGGGGGCGGCGTCGCCGGTGGCTCCTCGGCGGCTGGTGGGGCCGCGACCGCCGGTGGGGTCTCGGTCTGCGGCGCGTCCGGCGGGGCGGCGTCGTGCGCGGCCTGGTCGTCGACGCTCCAGCTTTGCGGGCCGTCATAGTCGCGTGGGCCGGCGGCCTGGGTTTCGGATACACCGATCCCGATCGTCGCCAGCGCAGCCAGCAACGACGGGCTCTTGCGGTCGAGCAAGGGCATTCTATTTGGCCTCTTGTGACGAGGCCGCCGATTCACGGGCGGCCTCGGTGTCGGGACAGAGCCGGGGTGGGCCCGTCAGTCCATGCGGGTCGTCAGAAACACGATGGGGCGTGCCTGGGCCGCGCGGGCGAGGTCGACGGCGCCGAGCACATTGCCGAACGCGGCGTCGTCGACTCCGTCGAGGTACAGGGTGTTGTCCGGGCGAGCGTTGAACATGCGGATGAGCTTCGGGGTCAGCTCGCCGTGCTCGACCTCGATCTTGTTGATAAGGGTCTTTCCGTCGGCCGCGACGGTGAGCACGAGCGGCTTGTTGGGGTCGTTGACCTGGTCGAGCTGCTCCTCCTTGTCATCCTTGGGCGGGAGACGGACCCAGAAGCTCTTGCTGACCACGGGCGCGAGGACCATAAAGATGATCAGCAGGACGAGCACAACGTCGACCAGCGGGGTGACGTTCATCTCCGGCTGGACTCGAACCTTCTTAAAACCACCGCCGAGTTGGATCGCCATGGCTACAGGGCCTCCTTGCCGCCATCCCACTGGCGCTGGGTGCCGACGGCCAGGGCGACGCCGCCGAAGCCGATGTTTTGGACCTCGTGAAAGAAGCCGCGCACCTCGGCGTAACGGAGCTTTGCGTCGCCGCGGATCAGCAGCTTGCGCTTCGGGTTGCGGGCATACGCTGCTTGCAGCTGGGCGAGCGCCTGGGCGCGTGAGAGGTCCTGCTTGTCGATGGTGTAGACCTCGCTGCGGTCGATCGTGACGGTCAAGGGGTCGTCCTTGGCCTCGGCGTCCGGGTCCGGGTTGAAGACGTTGACCATCTCGATCGGCTTACCGTCCTGCATGTTCGGGATGATCACCATGAAGATGATCAGCAGGACCAGCACGACGTCGACCAGCGGGGTGACGTTGATGTTGGGCTTGACGCCCTTGCTACCCTTACCCGTGTCGAGTGCTGCCCCCATTGGCCCCCTCCAGGTAGTCGATGAGCTCGCCGGCGGCGTGCTGCATGCGCATGTCGAGGCGGTCGAAGCGGCCCGACAGATAGTTGTAGAAGAGCACCGACGCGATGGCGACCACGAGGCCGACCGCGGTGACGATCAGCGCCTCGGCGATGCCCGCGGAGACCGCTCCGAGACCGCCGCCGCCGGCCGCCGCGATCCCCTGGAACGCGGTGATGATGCCGATGACCGTGCCGAACAGACCGATGAACGGCGCCGTCGAGCCGATCGAGGCCAGCATGCCCATGCCCCGGCGGGCCTCGGCGCTGAAGACCTCGAGCTTGCGGACCAGCTCGCGGCGGGTCAGCTCGATCGGGTCCTTGCTGTCGAGGTTGGCCTCGTAGGTGTCGATGCCGAGCGCTGTGATTCGGGCGAGCGGGTTCTTCGGGTAGCTGCGGGCGAGGGTCCGCAGCGGCCCGGCCTCACCGGCGTCGAGCAGCGGGCGGACTCGGGCCGCGAACAGCAGCGACTCGCGGTCAGTGCGAATGAGGACGAGGAGCCGCTCGAAGACGACGAACAGGCTGAGGAAGCCCATGCCGAGCAGCGAGACGGCGACGAAACGGGCCATGAAGCCCATGCTTTGCCAAATTTCGACCAGTGAGAGTTCCATGACGCTTGCCTCGCTAGTTGCCTGGCCTCAGCCGGCGGTGAGCTTGAAAGGGAAGTTGACGATGATCCACACCGAGATCGGCTCGCCGTCGAGCTTCGAGGGGCTGTACTTCCAGGCCTTGATCGCGGCGATGACGGCGCTCTTGAAGGCCTTGTCGGCGGCGGCCTGCTGCTCGGCGCCGGTGGCGGTGTTGCTGGATCGGAGGATCTTCGCGCCCTTGACGGTGCCGTCGCGATGCACGTGGAGCTTGACGACGACCTCGCCCTCGACGCCCGCCTCGCGCAGCTCCGACGGGTAGCCGGGCGCCTTGTTGCCGGGGTCGGCCTGGGGCACCGTCGCCTTCTCGGGGCGATCGACCGGCTTGGTCGGATCGATCGGCTCGGCCGCGGGCTTCTTGACCTCGGGCTTCGGCGGCTCGGGCTTCTTGACCTCGGGCTTCGGCTTCGGCTTCGCGGACCCCGTGCCGCTGCCGGCCTGACCTGTCCCGAAGTTCTTGTCCTCGGCGGGCTTGGCCTGCTCTGGGGGCGCCTCCTTGGGGATCTCCCGGGGGACCTCCGGGCGAGGCTTCGGCCGGGGCTTTTGGACCTGCGGCTTGGGCGCGAGCTCGGGCGGCGGCGGTGGCGGCTCCTCCTCGGGCTCCGGCTCCGGCTCCTCCTCGACCGCGAAATCTTTGACCTCGGGTTCGAGCAGAACCTCGACTTCCTTCTCCTTGCTGCGATCGAGCACGACCCAGGCGCTGAAGAGGACCAGGTAGCTCAGCGTCGCCAACGCCAGAGATCGCCGGTTGCGGCGCGCAAATACCTGATCGCGGGTCGCGGGGTCGAAGCCGTGGAACATCGGGGCCCGCCAACCATGGACGGGCGGGTTTGCAGGGCCATGGCGCGAATGTTCCTTCTGAGTAACAAGCTGTCGACTGAACTAGCGACGTTTGGAGCACGATCAGGTCACAGGACTGTCACAGCCGGGACGATCGGCGCCTTACGCGAGGCGTCGGACTCCCGTACGATCGCGGCGTGCGCATCGAGGGCCTCGGCTGCGAACTCGACGGCCGGCCGTTGCTGGCTGGCCTCAACTTCAGTGTCGACGGCGTGCCGCTGGCGCTGCTCGGACCCTCGGGCGCCGGCAAGAGCCTCGCTCTACGCTGCCTCCTCGGCCTCGCGCCGCCCCGGGCGGAGATCCACGGCGCGCTCATCCTCGACGATGGTCAGCGTGTCGCGCTCGCCGATGTCGCCGCGCTGGCGAGACTTCGCGGTCGGGTCCTGACCCTGCTCCCGCAAGCCGCCGCCGCCAGCCTCGACCCGATGCGCCGCGTCGAGGCCCAGCTGCGCGAGCTGCTGAAGTTGTATGCGAACGCCGAGGACTCACCGACCTCACTGCTGACGCGGGTCGGTCTCGACGCGACGATGCTACGCCGGCACCCGCATACCCTGAGCGGCGGGCAAGCGCAGCGGGTCGCGCTGGCGCTCGCGCTCGCGTGTCGGCCCGCGCTGCTGCTCGCCGATGAGCCGACGTCGTCGCTCGATAATCTGGCGCAGGCGCAGCTGCTGGACGCGCTGCTGGCGATCTGCCAGGTCCGGGAGATTCAGCTGATCCTGGTCACGCACGACCTCGCCCTCGCGGGCCGCATCTGTCGTCGGGCGGTCATCCTCGACGCCGGGCGTGTCGTCGAGTCCGGGGACATCGCGGACATCGTGGCGGCGCCGCGACATCCGGTCACGACCGCGCTGGTCGCTGCGGCCCGCCGTGCGGACGCCCTGTGGTCGCTCACGGCTGCGGATGGCATGACATGACGGACATGTCCGAAGGACCAGGAGTCGCGCTGCTGCGCGCGCGCGGCCTGGGGATCGCGCTCGGCGGACGTGAGGTCGTGACGGGCCTCGACATCGACCTGCGACCCGGCTCAGCCGTCGCGCTCGTCGGCCCCTCGGGGGCGGGCAAGTCGGCGGTCCTGCGGGCCATGGTCGGGCTCGAGCCGGCGCTGCGGGGCTCGCTGCAGTTCGCGGGCGCCGAGCTGGTCGGAGCCCCAGCCCGCGCGTGGCAGCCGCTGCGCCGGGGCGTGCAGTTGTGCTGGCAAGACGCGGGCACGGCCCTCGATCCGCACCTGACGGTCGCGCAGCTCTTGAACGAGGCGCGGGTGCTCATGGGGCTTGCGCGCTGGCGAGTGGGTAGCGTGGAGCTCGGTGAGGTGCTGCGCCGCGTCGCCCTCGATCCTGCGCTCGCGCGTCGTCTGCCAGGTTCGCTGAGCGGGGGTCAGCGCCAGCGCGTCGGCCTCGCGCGCGCGCTCGCGGCCGAGCCCGCGCTGCTGCTCGCCGACGAGCTCACCAGCGCGCTCGATCGTCCGGTCGCGTGGGAGCTCGTGGATCTGCTCCGCGGGCTGAGACAGGCCGGGATGGGCCTTCTGCTGGTCACACACGACCTTTCTCTTCTCCCAGGTACGGTGGACGAGGTGATCGTGCTCCGCGACGGCGAGGTGGTCGAGCGCGGGCCGACCGCGCGGGTCCTCGCCGCGCCGCAACACCCGGTCACGCGCGCCCTCAGGACCGCCGTCCCGCGCCTGCACAGCCCCTAGAACTGCCACCAGCCGCCGCGACTGCGCAGCTCGAACAGGCCGAAGCGCAGGTCGAGCGCGAGCTCGAAGGCCGTGTATGGGTAGTTGACCTGCGCGAGCAGACCGACGCGGCGGGTCCCGAGGCGCAGGTGCAGGCCGGCGCCGAGCCGGTTGCGCACGTCATAGATGTGGCCGACGTCGATGTCCTTTTCGGTGATGAACGCGACGGCCTCGCGACCACGCGCCCAGCCGATGTCGACGCCCACCGTGAACCAGGCCTGCGAGAGGCTGATGTTGCCCAGGAGGTAGTGCGCCCGCCGCGGGAACGTCACCGTCATCGGCTCGGGGTCGTCAGGCGTCGGCTCGGGGTCAGGTGTCGGCGGGTAGAGCAGCTGGTGATAGCTCGCGCCGACCTCGATCAGCCGGCCGCGAAAGAACGCCACCGACCCCTTCGGCGCCCATCGGGGCGCCCGCTCGCCCGGCAACCAGTGGCCGGTGACGCCGAGCGTGAGGTGGTCGAGCAGACCGAGCGCGACCTCGAGGCGGTACACCTGCGGGGTCCCGACACCGAGCGCCACGCCGAGCACGCCATGGTCGAGGTAGCGGGCCGAGCGAGCGACCTGACGGGTGAGATACCGCCGCGTCCTCTGCTTGAGCGGCTCGCCAGGCGCGGTCTCGGGTCCTTGCGAAACCTCAAGTCGCGTGAGCACCGGTGTGTCGCGCGGGTCCGCGGAGGGCGTGGACGCAGCGACAGGCGAGGACGCGGTGGCATCGCCTACGAGGGCGAGCGCGACGACGACGATGAGAGGAGCAGCTGGCAACCGCCACCATTGTTGCCGCAAACCGTGAGGATGCTCAACCTTCTCGCGCATGGGCCGGCTCGAAGCCGCCGCGCATACTGGCGGCGATGTTGACGAAAAAGCCCCTCTCTCGCGCCATCTACATCGTCGCAGCCAAGCGCACGCCGTTTGGGACCTTCGGCGGCTCGCTGAAGGACCTGACGGCGACCGACCTCGCGGTGATCGCGTCGAAGGCGGCGCTGACCGCCGGCAACGTGAGCCCGGAGCTCATCGACGCCGTGTGCGTCGGCAACGTCGCGCACACCTCGGCTGACGCGATCTACATGGCGCGTCACGTCGGCCTGCGCAGCGGCGTGCCGGTGCCGGTGCCGGCGCTGACGGTCAACCGTCTGTGCGGCTCGGGCTTTCAGGCGCTGGTCAGCGGCGCGCAGGACATCCTGCTCGGCGACGCGGAGATCGTGCTGGTCGGTGGCACCGAGAACATGAGCCAGGCCCCGCACGCCGTGCGTGGCATCCGCTGGGGGACCAAGCTCGGTCAGGACGGCAAGCTCGAGGACACCCTGTGGTCGTCGCTGCACGACCCCTTCGCCGGCTGCGCCATGGCGATCACCGCCGAGAACCTCGCCGAGAAGTACAAGATCACCCGCGAGGACTGCGACGCCTACGGCCTGCGCTCGCAGCAGACCTGGGCCGCCGCGCAGGACGCCGGCCGCTTCGCCGCCGAGCTCGCCGCGGTCGAGCTCAAGGCCCGCAAGGGCGTCACGCAGTTCATCGCCGACGAGCATGCCCGCCGCGACGCGAGCCTCGAGAGCATGGCCAAGCTGCCGACCGCGTTCAAGAAGGACGGCGTCGTCACGGCCGGCAACGCCTCGGGCATCTGCGACGGCGCAGCGGCGCTGGTGATCGCCAGCGAGGAGGCGGTCAAGAAGCACAACCTCAAGCCGCTCGCGCGCCTGGTCCAGTGGCACGCCGCCGGCGTCGACCCGACGATCATGGGCATCGGCCCGGTGCCAGCGATCCGCGGCGCCCTCGCCCGCGCCGGCCTCGAGCTCGCGGACCTCGACCTCGTCGAGATCAACGAGGCCTTCGCCGCCCAGTACATCGCCTGCGAGCGCGAGCTCGGCCTCGACCGCAACAAGACCAACGTCGACGGCGGAGCGATCGCCCTCGGACACCCGCTCGGCGCCTCCGGAGCCCGCATCACCGCCCACCTCGTCCACGAGCTCGCGCGCCGCGGCGGTCGCTACGGCGTCGGCTCGGCCTGCATCGGCGGCGGCCAGGGCATCGCCCTCGTGCTCGAGAACGTGTCCTGATACCCACGCCCGTGGGCGGCGCCCTGACGTCGCCCGCGGCGCTGCGGCGATCTAAAGCGCCAGCGCCAGCTGGATGACGACCAGCACCAAAAAGCCGATCAGGAACAACAGCGGCAGCCGCCCCTCGACGCCCGGCGCAGGCTCGAGGTCCTCACGCGGGCGCACGGGCAGCGGCCCGGTCCGCACGCGCTTGCGGACCACGACACCTGGCTCGTCGGACACCGCCCCACGATAATCAAAGTTCGCCGGCGAGGCAGCGACAAAGGCCGACCGCAGTCAGTGACCGGAGTTACAGAGCGGATCAGGAGTTTCGCGCGGCCGACGCTGGCCGCGCCGCCGCCAACGCCGTGGCGAGCGCGACCACGCGGGCCCGCACCTCCAGCGGGCTATCAGCCACCAACGCGCCGATCATCGCCACCATCGCCGCGCCACAGGCGGCCGCCCGGACAGCTCCAGCGGCATCCAATCCCCCGATCGCCACCACCGGCTGCCGCGCCGCCGCGCATGCCGCCGCCAGCCCATCGAAGCCGACCGAGGGCTCGGGCCGGGCCTTCGAGCGGGTCGGCAACACCGGACCAAAACCGATGTAGTCGACCGGCAGCGCCGCGCTCGCTCGCACTTGCGCGAGGTCGTGGGTCGACACGCCGAGGATGAAGCCCGGCCCGCCTCGCCGACGTAGCGCCGCCAGTCGCTCGGGCCAGAGCTCCGGGGGACCGAGCCGCGCAAGATCGGCCTGACCGAGGTGCAGCCCCTGGGCGAGGCCGGGACGCGCGAGAGCGGCCTCGACATCGTCGTTGACGATCAGCGGCACCCCGGCCGCGCGACAGACCGGCGCGACCTGCTCGAGCAACGCGACCCGCGTGGACGTGTCCCCAACCTTGTGGCGGAGCTGCAAGAGCTCCGCACCCTCACCATCCGGGCGCGCCCCGACAAGCCCCCTCGCGGCCGCGGCCGCGTCGAGTCCGCCCCCGTGGGGCCAGTCGAGGATCGCGTACAGCCCCGCCATCGCCCGCCCTGCATACCACGCCGATGCCGGCGTGCCCGGACGATGCGTTGGTGCGATGATGCGACGCCGCGTCGCAGTAACCCCGCTCAGCCCGTGAGCCCCCCTTCGCGCAGGAAACCCCGCCCGTGACCGACCTCCTCGCCGCCCGCGCCCAGATGGCCATGTCGCTGGCCTTTCACATCATCTTCGCGGTGGTCGGCATGGGCATGCCGCTGCTGATGGTCCTGGCCGAGCGCCGCTTCCTCCGCGGTCGTGACCCGGTGGACCGCGAGCTTGCCCGCCGCTGGGCCCGAGGCACCGCGATCATGTTCGCCGTCGGCGCGGTCTCGGGCACGGTGCTGTCCTTCGAGCTCGGCCTGTTGTGGCCGACCTTCATGGCCTTCGCGGGCCCGATCATCGGCATGCCGTTCTCACTCGAGGGCTTCGCGTTCTTCCTGGAGGCGATCTTCCTCGGGATCTATCTGTACGGCTGGGAGCGCGTGTCTGCGCGCGCGCACTGGCTGGCGGGCGTGATGGTGCTGGTCAGCGGCACCCTCTCGGCGGCGTTCGTGCTGTGCGCCAACGCGTGGATGAACACGCCGCAGGGCTACACCCTCGGCCCGGACGGCGCGCTGCAGTCGGTCGACCTGTTCGCCGCGATGTGGAACCCGGCCGCCCTCCCGGAGATCCTTCACATGACGCTCGCCGCCTATGCCACGGTCGGCTTCGCGGTCGCGGGGATCCACGCGTTCATGCTGCTGCGTCGCCCGGGCGACCGATTTCACCGCCGGGCCCTCGGCCTCGCGCTCGCGGTCGGCGGGGTGTTCGCGTTCCTCCAGCCGCTCAGCGGCGACCTCGCGGCCAAGCACGTCGCCGAGTACCAGCCGGTCAAGCTCGCGGCGATGGAGGGCCACTGGGACACCGAGCGCTGCGCCGGCCTGAGCCTCGGCGGCTGGCCCGACGAGACCAGCGAGACCACCCCCTACGCGCTCGAGATCCCCTGCGGCCTCAGCTTCCTGGCCTTCGGTGACCCGCAGGCGGAGGTGAAGGGCCTGAAGGACTTCCCGGTCGACGAGCGCCCGCCAGTGGCGATCACCCACATCGCGTTTCAGATCATGGTCGCGTGCGGCATGGCGATGATGGCGGTCGCCGCGATCGGCGCGTACCTGCGGCTGCGCGGCCGCGACCTCGCCGCCCCGTGGTTCCTGCGCCTGGTGGTGCTGAGCGCCCCGCTGGGCCTGATCGCGATCGAGGCCGGATGGACGGTCACCGAGGTCGGTCGCCAGCCCTGGGTGATCCAGGGCGTGATGCGCACCGCCGAAGCGGTCACGCCGATGCCCCACCTGATCGTCCCGTTCACGACCTTCACCCTGCTCTACGTGGTGCTCGGCGTGACCGTCGTGCTGCTGCTGACGCGCAAGGTCTTCACCGCGCCGGAGGAGCCATGATGGTGCTGCTCACCCCCGAGCTGATGGTCGCCGGCGTGATCCTGGTCGCCCTGGTGATCTACACGCTCAGCGCCGGCGCCGACTTCGGCGGCGGCGCATGGACCCTGCTGGCCTCGGGCCCCCGCGCCGAGGACCAGCGTCAGCTCGTCGACGACGCGATCGGCCCGATCTGGGAGGCCAACCATGTGTGGCTGATCCTCGTCGTCGTGCTGCTCTTCGTCTGCTTCCCCGGCGCCTTCGCGGCCGTCAGCACCGCGCTGCACATCCCGCTCACGGTCATGCTTATCGGCATCGTCCTGCGCGGCTCGGCATTCGCCTTCCTGCACGTCTACACCCACGCGGAGCAGGCCCACGACCCCGGTCCGCGCCGCTTCAGCCGCATCTTCGCGGTCGCCAGCCTCGTCACGCCGATCACCCTCGGCGTCACCCTCGGCGCGCTGAGCACCGGCATCCCCGTCGACCGCGCGACCGGCCTGGTGCGCACCGACTTCATCTCCGAGTGGCTCGCGCCCTTCCCCTTCGCCGCCGGCCTGTTCACGCTGTGCCTGTTCGCGTTCCTCGCCGCGGTGTACCTCGCCAGCGAGGCCGAGGACCGCGAGCTCTCGGACATCTTCCGCCGCCGCGCGTTGTTCAGCGCCGGCGCCCTCGGCCTCACCGCGCTGCTGGCCTTGTTCGCGGCCAGGGCCGACGCGCCGGTCATCCACACCGGCCTCAGCGCCTCGGGCTGGGCGCTGCCGCTGCACCTCGGCACGGGCCTCGCCGCGGTCCTGGCGATCGTCTTGCTGTGGCAGCGCAAGCTGCTGCTCGCCCGCTTCGCCGCGATGGCCCAGGCCGCGCTGATCGTCGGCGGCTGGGCGCTGGCGCAATACCCCTACCTCGTGTTCCCCGACCTGACGATCACCGATGCCGCCGCGCCACCCACCGTCCTGGTCCCGGTGCTCATCGCGCTCGGGGTCGGCGCCATCGTCCTCGTCCCGTCGCTCGCGTACCTGTACGTCATCTTCAAGAGCCGGGGCCGACCCGGGCACTGAACATGTGAGAAGTCCCCGGGCGCTCGCGCTCGTCCTCGCGCATCTGGCTGCTATCGTGCCGCCCATGGCCCGAGGCAGCACCAGCCGCAGCACCCCCGTGTCGATGAGCGACCCGAGCGAGGAGTGGGACCTCAGCAACGCGGTGCGCCCGACCATCGCCGCCGACAAGCCGTTTCGCCTGGTGAGCCCGTTCCCGCCCGCCGGCAGCCAGCCGCAGGCGATCGAGGAGCTGGTCGCGGGCCTGCGCCGCGGCGATCGTCACCAGCACCTGCTGGGCATCACCGGCAGCGGCAAGACCTACACGATCGCCAACGTCATCGCCCAGGTCCAGCGCCCGACCCTGATCCTCGCGCACAACAAGACCCTCGCGGCCCAGCTGTACGGCGAGTTCAAGGCGCTGTTCCCCGACAACGCGGTCGAGTACTTCGTCTCCTACTACGACTACTACCAGCCCGAGGCGTACATCCCCTCGACGGACACCTTCATCGAGAAGGACTCCAACATCAACGAGCAGATCGACCGCCTGCGCCACGCGGCGACCTACTCGCTGCTGAGCCGGCGCGACGTCATCATCATCGCCAGCGTCTCGTGCATCTACGGCATCGGCTCGGCGGAGGCCTACTACGGGATGGTCGCGCCGGTCTCGGTCGGCCAGACCCTCGACCGCGACATGCTGCTGCGTCGGCTGGTTGAGATGCAGTACGAGCGCAACGACATCGACTTCCACCGCGGGACCTTCCGGGTCCGCGGCGACGTGGTCGAGGTGTTCCCGGCCTACGAGGACGAGACCGCGGTGCGCATCGAGTTCTTCGGCGACGAGGTCGAGTCGATCAAGGAGATCGACACGCTGCGCGGGGCCTCGCGCGGGACGATGCAGCGCGTCACGATCTTCCCGGCCAGCCACTACGTGACCCCCGCCTCGCAGATGCGCCGGGCGATCCAGGGCATCAAGGAGGAGCTGCAGGTCCGGCTCGTCGAGCTCAAGGACAAGATCCGCCTGGTCGAGGCCCAGCGGCTCGAGCAGCGGACGATGTTCGACCTCGAGATGCTCGAGGAGATGGGCTTCTGCTCGGGCGTGGAGAACTATTCGCGCCACCTGACCGGCCGTAAACCCGGCGAGCCGCCGCCGACGCTGCTGGACTACTTCGCCGACGACTACCTGACGATCGTCGACGAGTCGCATCAGACGGTGCCGCAGGTCGGTGCGATGTACGCCGGCGACCGCAGCCGCAAGACCACGCTGGTCGAGCACGGCTTTCGCCTGCCCTCGGCGATGGACAACCGCCCGCTCAAGTTCGAGGAGTGGGAGCAGCGCTGCCTGCAGACGATCTTCCTCAGCGCGACGCCCGGCAACTACGAGCTCGGCAAGACGCAGGGCGTGATCGTCCAGCAGATCATCCGCCCGACCGGCCTGCTCGACCCGGAGATCCACGTGCGCCCGATCGGCAATCAGGTCGACGACCTGCTGGCCGAGATCAAGCTGCGCACGGCCAGGCAGGAGCGCGTGCTCGTCACGACCCTGACCAAGCGCATGTCCGAGGACCTGACCGAGTACTACAGCGACCTCGGCATCCGCGTCCGCTACTTACACTCGGACGTCGAGACCCTCGAGCGCGTCGAGCTGCTCCGCGGCCTGCGTCGCGGCGAGTACGACGTGCTCGTCGGCATCAACCTGCTGCGCGAGGGCCTCGACCTCCCGGAGGTCAGCCTCGTCGCCATCCTCGACGCCGACAAGGAGGGCTTCCTGCGCGAGACCAAGAGCCTGATCCAGACCTGCGGCCGCGCGGCCCGCAACCTGCACGGCATGGTCATCATGTACGCCGACCGCATCACCAACAGCATGCAGACCTGCATCCAGGTGACCAACGAGCGCCGCATCACCCAGGCCGAGTACAACCGCGTGCACGGCATCACCCCGCGCAGCACCCACGCGCCGCTCAGCGGCCTCGAGCAGGACGCCAAGCCCGAGGCGCCCGTCCGCAAGCAAAAGCCCAGCGACGTCCCGATCGGCCTCGGACCGGTCACCGACGCCGACCTCCTCCCCGAGGAGCTGACGGGAAGGATCGCCGAGCTGCGGGCCGAGATGAACGAGCTGGCCAAGGCCCTGCGCTACGAGGACGCCGCGAGAGTGCGCGACCGCATCCGCGTGCTCGAGGCCCGCAAGCTCGAGTTCATCTAGCTCGGGCGCGCAGCCCCCCGGTTTCTGGCATCGTCCCGCCATCATGGCCGAAGATAGAGCCCTCGACGCCCAGGCCCGCGAGCTCCACGAGAGGCGCTACATGGTCAAGCTCGGCCAGCGCATCCGCGCAATCCGGGAGGAGCGCGGCCTGACCCAGCAGGCCGTCGCGCGCTCGGCGGGCATCGCCACCGACATGATCTCTCGCCTCGAAAACGGCCACTACACCAGCCCGGGTCTACGCACCTTGCTCCGCGTCGCCGAGGGCATGGGCGTCTCGCTCGCTGCGCTGCTCCCGGATGCCGCGGGGGTCCCGAGCACTGCGCCGGAGAGCGCGCTCAAGCTGCGGCTCAGCAGCATGGCGCACCGCGCGGAGCCACCGGAGCTCGAGTTACTGGTCGACATCGCCGGGGTGATCATCGGCCGCACGCAGCGCCAATGAGGGCGGCGACCCGGCCTCGACGCGAGTCGGCGGCCGGAGACGACGCCCGAGGCTAGAACTTGAGGCTAGAACTTGAGGCTGTAACCGACGCCGGCGCCGCCGCGGATCAGCGTCGGGTAGACGGCGGTCTTCGGCGCGCTCTCTGGCGTCCAGTTCTGCCAGCGCTTGTAGCGGACGCGGTAACCGACCCCCACGAACAGCAGCACTGCGCCGAGCAAGGTGGCCGCGGCGGTCGCGGGCACGGCGAAGGTGTTGTGCGCCTGATTCTTGCAGGAGAACGTGTCCGCCGGCTCATCACAGCGGGTCAGCAGGATGCTGGTGATCATGCCCGCGGCGCCAAGGCCGAGGAGCGCGCCGCCGGAGATCATCAGGCCGGTGCCCTTGGCCTTGTACTTGCCGTTGGCGACGGTGGGCTCGGGCGGACGCTCGGGGCCCACCGGCTCGGGCGGGGGTAGCGGCGCGGCGGCCTCCACAGGGGCCTCGACGGGAGCTTCCACGGGAGCTTCGCCCTCGACCGGCGCCTCGCCCTCGGCCGGAGCCGCGACGTCAGTCGGCGTGTCCGTGGGCGACGCATCCGTCGGGGCCGCTCCGACAGTCGCGTCGGGCGCGGGGGTCGGCGCCGAAGCCGAGGTCGGCGCCGAACCCGGAGCCGGCGCCGAAGCCGAGGTCGGCGCCGGTGCGGCCGCGGGTGCCGGCGCAGCGGCGGGAGCCGCGAGTGCCTCATTGCAAGGCAGGGCCAGCAGGGTCGCGGCCAGGACAGAACAGGTGATCCGGGAGGTGATCGAGGCCTTCATGCGGTCTGCTTCCAAAGGGTGCGGGACGCCGACGTCGCGGCGAGTATCATACGGGGCTCGCAGCTTCACAAGCCCCAAGCAGGCCGAAGCTCCCGCCGCGATCGGACCTCCTCGTGCTCGTAGCGACAAGCTCACCGGGCGCGAAAACCGCGTTACACTGGGCAAACTTCCCCATGCCGATGCTCGCCGACCTCGACCAACCCGTCCGGTCCCGGACCCGGGACCTGCTCATCGGTGCTCTGTGCGGCCTCCCGCTGGTGGCGCTACTGGCCTGGCTGCTGCTCCCCAGCCTCATGAGCAGCATGCTCGGCAGCGCCGGTGACTACGACCAGCGACTGCGGGCCGAGGACGCGTACATGCAGGCGGTGTGCAGCCAGACCTTCGACCTCGCCCGCGACGAGCAGCTGTGCACCTGCGTCCTCGCGGTCGAGTTTCCGGCGCTCGACTGCCGGCAGCCGTTCCTGCGCTGGAGTCTGGAGCGCCACCATGGGCGCTGCGTCGATGCCGAGGTCCGCAAGGCCTCGCTGAGCTTTTGCAGCTGCATCGACACCCTGGCCGGGCGGATCGCCGAGGCCGAGCTCGCGGGTGGGAGCATCGGCGCCGACCTCCAGCGCGTGGGCAAGTGCCTCGAGCTACCGGACGCGTTCACCCTGCCCGAGCTGACGGAGCTGGCCCCTACCCCGCCCTGAGCCAGCCTCAGCCGGCGGCGAGTACGTAGCGCATCCGCCAGACCCGCTGCTCGCGGCGCAGCGTGGTGTCCTCGCGCCGGCTCTGGGCGTCGAAGGGGTTACCGCGCCAGAAGCTCCACGGCGCGATCATGTTGCGCAGCAGCGGACAGCCCTCGACGACCTCCATGATCTCCAGGGCGACGTCCCAGACGTCGCTGGCGACGTGCAGCTCGCCCCCCTCGCGCAGCTGCGCGGCGATCACCCGCACCAGCTCCGGCTCGATCACCCGGCGCTTGCGGTGGCGCTCCTTGAACCACGGGTCGGGGAACAGCAGGTGGAAGCGGTCGACGCTGCGCGGCGCGAACACCTGGTCGAGGTCGACGTTGAGGTTGCTGTACGCGAACACCAGGTTGCCGAGCCCGAGCTGCTGGACGCGCTCGCGGTTGCGCTCGAGGCAGGGCTCGCGGATCTCGAGGCCGACGACCAGCCAGTCGGGGTGGTTGGCGGCGAGCTGGAAGCTGAACTCGGCGTCGGCGCAGCCGAGCTCGACCTCGACGCGACACGCCGGGTCGAGCCCCGCGGGCCGCAGCGCCGGCCGGGCTCGCACGCGCATGAAGTGCTCGCCGAGCGGATTGACGTGCTGGCGGATCTTTCGCAAAGGGGCCTGTTCTTCGGGACAGGTCCTTCGGAGCAGGCGCTTAGCGCTTGCCCTTGGGGATCTTCGCCGCGTCCTCGAGGAAGCGCTTGAGGCCGACGTCGGTCAGCGGGTGCTTGATCAGCTGATGGATGACCTTGAGCGGGATCGTGGCGACGTCGGCGCCGAGACGCAGGGCCTCGAGCACATGCACGGGCGAGCGCACCGAGGCGACCAGGACCTCGGTGTCGATCTCGTAGTTGTTATAGATCTCGAGGATCTGGGCGACGGTGTCCATGCCGTCGTGGCCGACGTCGTCGAGGCGACCGACGAAGGGCGAGATGTAGGTCGCGCCGGCCTTGGCCGCCAGCAGCGCCTGGATCGGTGAGAAGCACAGGGTCACGTTGGTGCGGATGCCCTCGGCGGTCAGCTCCTTGACCACACGCAGGCCATCCGCGATCAGCGGGATCTTGACGACGATGTTCGGGGCGATCGCGGCGAGCTCGTGCGCCTCCTCGATCATCTCGTCGTGGTTCGTCGACAGCACCTCGCCGCTGACCGGACCATCGACCAGGTCACAGATCTCGGCCAGGACGTCGCGCATGGGTCGGCCGGTCATAGCGACCAGCGTCGGGTTGGTCGTGACGCCGTCCAGGAGGCCCAGAGACGCTGCCTCGCGGATCTCCGCGATGTCGGCGGTGTCGATGAAGATCTTCATGGGCGGGGGTGGTAGCACACGGCGGGCCTCGCTTGTCAATGCGCCTCATCCGCACTAGCCTGCGTCCCCCGCATGCCCATCCCGAAGCTTGGCGTCCTGTTGAACGACGAAAAAGCCCTCCACGCCGCCCGTGAGGCCGATCCCGTGGCTTTTGTCGTGCTCCGCTCGACGCTCATCAACCCCCCGCGAGCGGCCGGCGCCCGTGGCCTCGCCCAGCGCCTCGCCGGCCTGCACCCCGGCGCCAGCATCGTCCCCTACGTCTGGCACCTCGTCAGCCACGCCGCCGAGGACGGCGTCCGCGAGTTCGGCACCCGCTCGCTCCCTGGGGAAGCGCACCGCTTCGGCCACCTCCAGGACACCCCCGAGGTCCGCGAGGCCTGGCAGACGACCCTGCGCTGCGTGCAAGAGTTCGGGTCGACGCGCGTGCTGCTGCGCACGCCGCCGAGCTTCACGCCCGGGGCCAACAACCAGGCGCGCCTGGCGGCGTTCGTGGCGGCGCGCGCGGCCGAGGGCCTCGAGGTCGTGTGGGAAGCCGACGGTCTGTGGGAGCCGAAGCAGACGCTGGCGCTCGCGCGCAAGCTGGGGATGCAGACGGTGGTGCCGGCCTTCGACGGCGCGGGTCGGCCGTTCGTGGGCGAGCTCGAGCGACGCTGGTTGCGGGTCGACGGCGCGGGGCCGACCTCGAAGCTTCGCGGCGTGCTCGGCGAGGCGCTGGCTTACGCGGTCGGGAGCCAGACCGCGGAGTCGGTGGTGTTGTTCGCCGGTCCGCGCGCGTATGGCAACTTGCGAGCCTTCGCGCAGGAGCTGGCGATCGACGCGGAGGCGGACGAGGAGTTCGCGGACGACGACGACGACGACGACGACGACGACAACGCCGCGGACGACGACGCCGCGGACGACGACGCCGCGGAAGACAAGGACGTTGCGTCCTGAGTTGACCCGGGCGTCGAGATCAGGCGCCTCGAGCTCGTCTCCGTCTCAGGGTCGGCCGCAGTCCGATCTGGGGGCGCTTAAACGAAGAAAATCGCCGAGGTCAAAGACCACCGGCGATTTTCGCGGCGGGGTGTGAAACCCGCTCGGGGCCTACTCAGGCCGCGGTGCCACGCTTGGCAGCCTTCTTGCCGGCCTTCTTGCCAGCCTTCTTCGCGGTCTTCTTGGCCGTGCCGGCCTTGGCGCCGGTCTTCTTGGCAGCGCGCTTGGCGCCGCCGGCCTTCTTCGTCGCCTTCTTTGCACCGGTCTTCTTGCTGGCCTTCTTGCCAGCCTTCTTCGCGGTCTTCTTGGCGGCGACCTTGGCGGTCTTCTTGGCGGCGGTCTTCTTGCTGCCGGCTTTCTTGGTGCCGGCCTTCTTCGCGGCCTTCTTCTTCGCGGTCTTGCGCTTCGAGGTCTTCTTGTCCGCCTCGGGCGTGGTCGGGTCGTTGTTTTCGAGTGCCATAACGTCTGGTCCCTCCTTCAGGGGGCAACGGGTGGCTAAAAGCTACATATAAGTAAGAGGTAGTGTCAACGCCAATTAACATCTTTTTCACTCAATTATAGGAAGGTGAACGATCTTTGTAGGACGTTGGAGCCCTGGCGCGATTTTTTGTGAGTAAAATCCACCTATCCTGAGGGGAGTGCCTCCCTGTCAGTGTGCGGCCCGCGCCATGCGCGTTTTCGCTTGATCCTGGATACATACCGCGCCAGGCGCGCTATTTGAACCCCTTTGCTTGCAGCCGCCGCGCGGGTAAGCGACAAGAGCGAGGCCATGCTGAGCATCGACTGGACCTCTGAAGAACCCGCTGCAGCCGCGCTCCAGACCCTCGCGGTCGTCGTCCCGAGTAGCCTCTGCCCCGTGACCGTCGAGCGCCTGTTCGGCGCCCCCGTCGCCCAGGCAGCCGCTGCTGCCCGCTTCACAGGTCGTCCTGGTGAACAGTTCCGCTTCACCCGGGAGCGCGAGGGAACCCTACAGAGCGTCGTGTTGCTGGGAGTCGCCGACGCCCCGACCCCCGCCCAGCTGCGCAGCGTCGCCTACGAAGCCGTCCAGGCCGCCAGCAAGACGGGGACCGAGCAGCTGGTGCTCGACCTGCGCAACGGCCAGGGTGGGACCCTCGCCCCGTCGCAGTTCGGCAACCTGATCGCCCAGGGCCTGGAGCTCGGCACCTATCGCTACGACCGCTACATCGCCGCAGCCAAGCGCCGGCCCTCGACGGTCCAGCGCGTCACCGTGGTCAGCGACCAGCGGGCCGCCTCCGAGGGCGTCCCCCGCGGCCAGCAGGTCGCCGCCAGCGTCATCAAGGCCCGCGACCTCGTCAACGGTCCCGCCAATGAGGTGACCCCGTCCTACCTCGCCCGCTTCGCCGCCGAACTCGTCGATGGCCTCAAGGGCAGCGCCGATGTCCGACTCCAGGTGCTCGAGCGCGAGGACTGCGAGAAGCTCGGCATGGGCTGTTACCTCGCGGTCTCCCAGGGCAGCGCCGAGCCGCCGAAATTCATCCACCTGCAGTACACCCCTAAGGGTGAGAACAAGGGCCGCGTGTGCCTGGTCGGCAAGGGCGTGACCTTCGACTCGGGCGGGCTCTCGCTCAAGCCCAGCGACGCGATGATGGGCATGAAGATGGACATGGGCGGCGCGGCCGCGGTGCTGTGCGCGCTCGAGGGCGCGGCGCGCCTCGGCGTCCCGTGGGAGGTCCACGCGATCGTCGCCGCCACCGAGAACATGGTCAGCGGCCAGGCCTACAAGCTCGGCGACGTGCTGACCGCCTCGAACGGCAAGACCGTCGAGATCGACAACACCGACGCCGAGGGCCGCCTGACCCTCGCCGACGCCCTGATCTACGCCGGTAAGCTGCAACCGAACTTCCTGCTCGACTTCGCGACCCTGACGGGCGCCTGCATCGTCGCGCTCGGGCCGCACATCGCCGGCGTGATGTCGAAGGACGACGAGTTCGTGGCGCAATGGCTGGCCGCCGGCGAGCGGGCCGGCGAGGACATGTGGCGGCTCCCGCTCCCCGAGCCGCTCAAGGAGCAGCTCAAGAGCCCGATCGCCGACATGCGCAACACCGGCGAGCGCTGGGGCGGAGCCATCACCGCCGGCCTGTTCCTGTCGGAGTTCACCGAGGGCCACCGCTGGGTGCACGTCGACATCGCCGGCCCGGCGATGGTTCGCAAGCCCTTCGGCGTCAACGACGAGGGCGGCTCCGGCTACGCGGTCGCCGCGATGCTCGAGTTCCTGCGCTGAGCCGACTCGAACGAGCAGCGCCGGGCGCTCGCGGCCCGGCGCTAGCGACCGATCAGTTGAGGTACTTGATCTCGGTGATCAGGTTGTTCTCGACCGCGATCTCGATCTCGCTCGAGGTGCCGTCGCAGTCGAGGTTGCTCGCCACAAAGCGCCCGACCCGGGGCCCGCTCGTGCAGCGGATGAAGGTGTGAAACCGGACGTCGCGAGTCTGCGCCTTGCTACCCTGCGTGTCGGCCGGCGGACCCCACACCATGAACGCCACGAACTCCTTGTGACCCGCCTTGACCTCGCCGCGCTTGACAGCGTCGCGCTCCGCGTTCGAAAGCTCCGACCAGCGAGCCCACAGCCCCTTCTGCTCGAGGAAGGACTGACGCTTCGTCTCCTGCAGCCGCAAGAACGCGTCCTTGTCCGCCGCGCTCGGTAGGTTGTCGTGAAATTTACGGTCAAGATCAGGCAATCTCTCCCGTGTCATCGCGCAGGCCAGGGCGCTGCAGAGCAGGAGACCGGCGACCAGGCGCGAGAGCGTGGAGGTGAGGGGGCGAGACATGCGGTGCATCATAGAGAAGCCGGCCGGTGGTTCAAGAATGCGGCAGTGTGTGAAGCCCGGTGTCCGGCGCGGAGGCCATGGACGCGGGCCGCGGTGGTGAGCTTCGGCGTCAGCTGAAAAAACAGCCCGCATCCAGGCAACGCAGACCACGAAAGCAGGAGGTTCGCGTCGCCCCAAAACTCACGCACATAGCCGCCGCGGCGCGCGCGGTCCTGGTGGTGATGCTCGGGAGCGAGCGGCAGACGTTGACAGGAGGCGCCAAAATGATAGCCTGAGCGGGCTTTTTCGGCTGATCCAGCCGCCCTCTGAAAGATTTTCGTGGGCGATTCATGGGCGATTTCAATATCGGTGACAAGGCCGTCTACCCCGGCCACGGAGTGGCAGAAGTCATGGGCCTTGAGCGGCGAGAGATTGCCGGTTCAGCCATGGAGTTTTATGTCCTCCGGGTCCTCGAAAATGACATGAAGGTCATGGTCCCGAAGAGCAACGCCAACGCGGTCGGCCTGCGGCGCATCGTCGGGGAACAGCAGATCAAGGAGGTCTACGGCGTTCTGGAGCGCCGTGGGGAGAAGATCTCCACCGCCACGTGGAATCGGCGATACCGCGAGTACATGGAGAAGATCAAGACCGGCTCGCTGATGGAGATTGCCGCGGTCCTCCGCGACCTCTCCATCTTGCGTAGCGACAAGGACCTGAGCTTCGGTGAGCGCAAGATGCTCGACACCGCCCGGACCCTCCTGGTCCAGGAGCTGGCGCTGGCCAAGGGCGTCGAGAACTCGGACGTGGTCCGCGAGCTCGATACCATGTTCCCGCTGCAGTAGAGCGGTCACTGCCGTAGCCGTCGTGACCGCTACAGATCGGCGGTGCGCATGAACATCGGCTGCGCGAGCAGCCACAGGCTGAGCAGGCTCATGGCGATCATGCCGAGCATCATCACGAGGTGGACGCGCAGCGCCGCCTTGCGGTCGCCGCCATAGACGCGGAGCGCCTCACGCTGAGCGACGTAGATGCCGTAGATGTGGCCGACGATGACCAGCGCGACCTGCAAGTACCAGATGCTCTCCGGCGACCACAGGGCGGTCAGCGGCGCGCGGGCGGTGCCGAAGATGTCGTGACCCCAGCCGAGCGGATCGGAGATCAGGCGCCGGACCTTGGACCACTCCCAGAACACGTGCACCGCGTTGTGGGCCAGGTGATAGAAGAGGGCGATCGGCAGCAGCGTGTAGCTGAACTTGATGAACAGCTTGCGGACGCTGATGTCGGGGCGACCGCTTGCAATACGCATCGCGGCGCACAGCAGCCAGTACAGGAGGCCGGGCACGAAGATGCAGGCGAGCATCATCAGCGTAAAGGTCATCATCCCGCCCTGACTGCCGGCGAAGCCGAGCAGGTCGGCGCCGAACATCGCCACCTGGGCGTCGATGATCGCCCCGCGCAGCAGGGTCTCCCACTCCATCCACAGCGGGATCATCGCCGCGCCATGGAACGCGCTGACGATGAAGATCAGCAGCGCCAGGTAGGCCTCGTCGGCGCGGCTGCGGTGCGGGTTCAGGACGTCGGCGCCGCTGCTGCGCAAGCTGAGGCCGATGTTGTCGTGCGGACAGCTCTTCACGCACTCGGTGCACAGCGTGCAGTACTCGTTCTCGTTCATCGCGCCCATGAACTCGTGGGTCGGGCACGGGTAGCCGCGCTCGTTGCCGTGGTAGCAGTCCCGGGTCTTGCAGGCCTTGCACACCTCGGGGTCGCGGCGGCGCAGCTCGAGCATGCCCATCATCGCGTACTGACCAGACACGCGGCCGACGAAGCAGACGTAGCGGCACATCGCCTTGCGCTCGTAGACGACGAGCAGCAGCCAGGACAGGGCGACCATCAGGATGCCGAACACCGAGGTCAACCACGGCCGATTGGCGGCGTCGAAGATGATCTCGAGCCAGGTGATGAAGCCGAACAGCACGATCGCCGGCCACATCCACAATTTGAAGCGCGGGTACTTGCGGTTGAGGCTGGCGATCTTGCGCACCGGGGTCAGACCGCGGCGCATGAACCAGTCCGGGATCGCCGTCCACGGGCACATCTGGCACCACAGGTTGCCGAACAGCAGGACCATGAAGATCAGGCCGATCCACCAGATATTCCAGGTGAGCACCGGCGCGAGGTTTCGACCGGGCTCCTGCGAGCCGATCAGGCCGATCACGATCACCGCCACGAAGCCGACCACGACCGGCAGCTGGATCGCCGGCTGGAACCATCGGCTCTTCATCGCCCGCGCAAGCGGCTTCCAGCGCGTCAGCTCGAGCTTCCAGTACACACGCGGCTTGCTCCCGCGGCGCTCGAACAGCGTGAAGGACGCCAGCAAGATGATGATGATGCCGACGAAGAAGGCCTCGTTCGGGATCCCCGGCATCAAATGCACGTACGCCTTCTTCTTGACGGTCTTCACGTCGTCGAAGGCGCCAGGGTCGAAGAAGCCGCCGGTCTTGAGCTCGCCGAGTTGACGCGCGCTGAGCCCGACGTCGTCACCGCCAGCGTCGTTCTCGGAGAGCACCAGAGCGCCAGCTGCGGTCCTCTTGCGGCCGAATCTGTCCTCTGAGACAGCATCCGGACGGGTGCCGGGCGTGATGTCCTCCACCGGCGGCGGCGGCGGAGCTCGTGACGGCGTGATGTCCTCCACCGTCGGCGGGGCGGCAGCGTCGATGATGAGCGCCTGGACCTGGGGGTCGGCGCTCAAGGCCGCGTGCACGCCGACGATCGCCTCGCTGGTGTCGCGCGCCGAGACGCGCGCCGAGACGACCCAGGCCAGGCCAAACACCGCGAGGGTGCCGGCGAAGTAGCGGGCGAAGCGACCGCCGCGCAGGAGCTCGAGCGGATCGTCCTCGCTGACCGCCTGGGCGCTGATGATCGGGAGTCGCACGCGCGGCTTCACGAACCACCTCCGAGCTCGGCGACGACGACGACGTTGGGCGCCCGCATCCACGTGTCGGGGTCACTGGCCGCGAACAGGCCGGCGCCGAGGTCGACGGCCTCGCTGGCGTGCACCTGGCAACTGTCGAAACCACTGGGGTCGAGGGTCGCCCACAACACCTGCCCGCGCCCGGCAGCGAGCTGCGGGTTGCTCGCAGGACCGGCCCCAATCGCCAGGTGCGTGCGGTCCCCGTCGAGGGCGAGCGCCCAGGGCGAGTTGTCGGCGGCGAGCGCCTCGAGGCCGGTGAGCGCGCCGCACATCGTCGGCGACCCGCCGCCTCGCACGATCACGACGCCGTTGTCAGTCGGTCCGGCGGCGACCAGCCACAGCGGCGCCGTCGGGCCGGCTGCTGGGCGGAGGAGCACCGGCTGCCGCAGCAAACGGACCTGCTGGAGCGCCTCGGGGACATCGCTCGAGGGCACGCCGCTCGGACTGCAGTCGGCGCTCACGTGCCACAGCCGCGGCGGCTCGACCAGCTGCGACTGCACCGCGAGAAACCCCCCCGCGCCGTCGCCGGAGACGAACTGGGTCGACCAGCCGTCACCGCCGAGGTTGAGGCCGCAGCCGGTCACGCCCTGCGCGGCCTCGGCGAGCGGCGCAGTACCAAAATCGTCGGGCAGGCTGAGAACAGCCACCGACTCGCTGCCGTCACAGGCGAGGGCGACCTTCGAGACCGCGGGGTCGAGGGCCTGCAAGGCCCACGCGCCGACGCAGGGCTTGTGCATCACGCCGAGGTCGACGCTGGCGACGCCGGCCGCGAGGTCCAGCGGGTCGACGATCAGCAGCTCGCTTGGGGCGGTCCACTGGGTGACCTGGAGGTTGTTGGCGAACACACCGATCAGCACGCGACCGCTCGGATGCGGGAGCAAGAAGATGCCCTCCTGTCGCTCGTGCGCCAGCGCTTCGACTCCACTCGAGAACACCCCGAAGTTGAAGTACCGGTCGGTCGCAAACACCTCGCCCGGCCCTTGCTCGGCGAAGGCGGCCCGCGGAAATCGCAGCAGCGAGCCCGAGTCACTGTCCGGATAGTGGCCGATCGCCACCAGCAGGTCACTGTCGGTCAGGACCAGATCGTAGGGCTCGTCGAGCAGGTTGCCGCTGGTCTGCAGACCCGAGGCGTCGGGCTTGAGATCGAGGGCGATACGACCGCGCAGGACCGGCTTCGCGCTGCTCACGTCGAAGACGTCGATGCGATCGTCGAGGGTCTGGCTGACCAGCACGAGCGTACAGGGGCCCCCCGAGCAGCCGAACAGGCCCGCAGCCGCGCCACCGGTGGTCACGCCGGTTTCGCCGCTCGTCGGCTCGCTGCTCCCGGCGGTGTCCGAGGGGAGCGGGTTGTCCGGCAGGCACGCCGCGGCGACCGCGAGGGCGAGGACCGGAGAGGCACGGCGCCATGACAAGCATGACAGGCATGACATGCGGGCACGCTAGCACACTGTTCGTGCGAGCTGCTGCTCCTGCACAGGTCAGCGCCGGCATGACCGGCCCGATGCTGGCCGGCCGACGCTGCCAGGGGGCCCCACGGCGGGCTCACTCGCGGCGGCCGAGGGCGACCTTCATCAGCAGCAGGGCCTCGCGGGCCGCATTGCCGACCAGCTGGCTCTCCTCGGGCTCCGAGGCGACCGCGCTGAGACCGTCCTTGCCCATCACGAAGTTCGAGTCGAGGGTCTTGTCGCGTAGCTGGTCGAGGAAGGACTCCTTCGTCAGCTCGAGGTTGCCGCGGTAGTCATAGACCTTGATGCGGTTGATCTTGCCGGCGGCGTTGACCCCGATGCCGACCTCGAGGGTCAAGATGCCACCCGCGAGGATCTTCGGCTTGGTGCGCGGATCGATGAAGATGGCGACGCCGAGGAAGTCGCCGGCGGCGTCCTGGGCGATGAAGAACTCGGGCTGCTTGTCCTCGGGGTAGAGCTCGAAGCCGAGCTGGGCCTCCAGGAACTTCACCTCGGGGTCCGAGTACTGGTAGCGCTTGATCCGCCACGCGTTCGGGTCCGCGTCGGGGAACAGCTTCATCAAGTTGCGGTGGGTAATCTCCCAGGTGCCCCACTTCGCCAGGTGCGCCTCGCTCGGTCGCGCGGGCAAGGCGAGGCACATCAGCAGCGAGAGACCGATCTTGACCGCGAGACGCTTGAGCATGGGGCTGTCCCGGCCACGATGGCCGCGGGAGCCAGGGACGTCAAGCACCCCGGAAGCTTCAGCGGGCCGAGCCTAGAAGTCGGCGACCGCCTGGAACTGGAAGTTGTCGTTGTAGAGGCGGTTGCTGCGCCCCCCGTCCTCACGCACGAACGCGTATTCGGCCTTGAGCGTGAAGCGCGGCAGGACCGGGAAGCGCAGGCCGATGACGTGGGCCTGGAGGGCCTCGTCGTAGCGAAACTCGTCCGAGAAGTCGGAGTTGAGCGCCTTCGGGCCGCGCGGGCCGGGCACGGAGAGATCGGGGTCGGCGTGGTCGAAGCGGTACTGGAGGATGAGGCCCGGGAGCCGCGTCTTCTTGCGTCGCCACAGGGGCTGGGCGACCTGCGCGTAACCACCAAGCATGCGCCGGTCGCTGAGGATCGGGTTCATCGGGTCCTGACGGGCGGCCGCATCGAGCCCGTAGACGACCTCACCGCGCATGTGCGGGAGTGGGTAGGGGCTCTCGAACACCTCGTCGAGGTTGAGGTCGAGGTGAGCGCCGGCGCGCCAGGTCACCGCCTGCTCGGTGTCGACGAAGGTCGCGCCGACGAAGCTGGGGATCGAGACCGTGCTCTCCGGGTGCCGACCCCAGACGAATGACCCGCCGAGGTTCAGGGCGGCGACCGGGCGGATCATCAGGCGAGCCACAACCGACTTGTTGCCGTTGTTGTCGGGGGCGATGCCGAGCACAGAGCCGTCGCCGCGGTTGATCTTCTGGACCTCGCGCAGGCGGTGCTCGCAGGTCTCGTCGACCTCCCCGACCGGCTGATAGCGGTACAGCAGGTCGTTGCTGCGGGTCTGGGTGCAGGCGTCGCCGTTGAGGATGCCGACGTCGATCTCGATCGGACGCACCGGCTTGCCACCGCCGAAGGTCGGCTTCCACTTGACCATCGCGCCGATGTCGATCCACGTGCCCGGGTAGATCCTTCCCGCGCTCATCGCCAGCGGCCGCGTCGCCCACCAGCGCACCGGGGCGTCATGCTCCTCGTCCTCGATGCCGAATGGCACGACGAACGCGCCGCCGGTGATCTTAAAGCCCTCGCTGAACCAGCGCGGAGCCTTGCTCGCCCACGCGAAGGGGTTGACCTCGAGCGCGGCCGACTCCATCAGCACCACGGGGTTGAAGGCCGGGGAGACGTCGGCCGCCCCTGCCGTCGCCCGGGGGATCGAGAGGAACTCGAAGGCGATGCGCACGTAGACAACGTCGGCGTAGACCGGAGCACCGACGTACAGGTTTGCTGCACCGCCGCCGAAGTACGGCAGGGTCTTGAGTTTGTCGAAGGTCCCGGTATCCGGGTTTCGCGTCGACGTGTCGGTGCGTTGTGTGACCGCGAAGTTGAAGCCGAGGTAGCCGCGGATCTGGAGGCCACCGCCGCCGGTCGCGTCGTCGCCGAGCTTGCCCGGGTCGAAGAAGCCGGCGCCGCCGCCCGCGACCGGCTTGCGGTCCTTCGCGCCGCCGAACTTGATCTTGAAGTCGTCGCCGACGCTCGGCTGGCCCGGACGCGGCGGCAGCTCCTCGATCGCCGGCATCGGCGGAGGCGCCCCCGGAGCCACGGGCTGCGCCTCCAGGCGCGGCGGTGTAGCGACCGTACCGGCGGTGTCGCTGCCAAAAAAGCTCTCCCCGGTCGAGCGCGCGGCCGCGGGCGGTTCCGCCGCAACGGGGACCTCGAGCGGAGTATCGGCCGCCCGCTCGCTCGGCGTAATCGGTGCCTGCATGAGCCAGACACCGGTGGCGAGGACGAGCGGGTGCATGAAGCCCGGCTGACTCTACCTCAGGTCTGTCGCTTGTGGTACGCCGGGAGCGTGACCCGCTGGTTGCTCTCTCTGACCCTGGCCGTTGCGGCAGCTTGTGGTGGCTCTGGTGCTTCGGACCAGGCCGTCGTGGCGGGTCCCGAGGCGATGACCACCCCCTATCTCACGATCCAGGAGACGCTGGCGCGAGACAGCATCGACGGGCTGTCACAGCTGTCGGCCCGGGTCGTCACCGCTGCCGAGCCGGTCCAGGCCGCGCTCGGCGTCCCCGAGATCATCGCCGGGGCTGGTCGCGTCGCCGTGCCCGACATCGATACGGCTCGCCTCGCGTTCTCCAAGATGAGCATGGGCCTCATCAGCTATCTGAAGCAGCATCCAGGCGAGCGCGGCGACCTCGAGGTCGTATTCTGTCCGATGGCGTTCAACAACAAGGGCGCCTACTGGGTGCAGCGGAAGGGCGAGATCATCAACCCCTACCACGGGATGATGATGCTGCACTGCGGCGACAAGGTCGCATGGGACCAGGCGCCGGGCTGAAATGAAGTTAGCGGGCGGCCCTGGCCGTCGAGGTCAGATGTCGAGGTTTCGGGCGTTGAGGGCGTTGGTGGTGATGAATTCGCGGCGCGGCTCGACGTTGTCGCCCATGAGCACGGAGAAGACGTTGTCGGCTTCGAGGTTGTCGCCGACGCGGACCTTAAGCAGGGCGCGGCGGGTCTGGTCCATCGTGGTCTCCCACAACTGTTCGGGGTTCATCTCGCCGAGGCCCTTGTAGCGCTGGATCTGCAGACCCGAGCGGCCAAGCTCGCCGACGTGTTGGACGATGTCGATGAGGCGGGCCGGCTCGGCGACGGTGTCCTGGCCGCGTAGGAGGCGGTATGGGGGCGCGCCGAGGGTGTCCATGTAGTAGCGGATCTTGAGCATCTCCTGGACCGGGTAGGAGTTGAGGAGCTCGAGGTCGATGGTCTCGTACTGGGCGACGCCGTCGGCGATGATCTGCAGCTTGATCGCCCTGAGGCCGGTGTCGGGGTTGTCGTCGACGATCTCGGAGCTAACGCGGGCGAGCGGCATCCGCTGGCCGACTGCGGTGACCAGGCGGCCGGCGAAGCCCGACAGCAGGGCCTCGTCGCTGAAGACATCGGGGAGCTTGATCGCGGCCTGATGGAGCGCGTCGAGCAAGTTGTCGACGACGGGGGCGCGGTGCTCGCGGGCCATCGACTCCATCAGCTGCTTGTAGCGCTGCCCTTGGCGCGCGATCTCGCTGAGGACCTCCGGGGTGACGAGGTGCCCGCCGATCGTGAAGCGCAGGTTGTCGACGGCGTTGCCGATGATGAAGTCGTCGAGCGCGGCCTCGTTCTTGAGGTACGACTCGACCTTGCCGGCCTTGACCTTGTAGAGCGGTGGCTGGGCGATATACAGGTGGCCACGCTCGATGATCTCAGGGAAGTGGCGGTAGAAGAACGTCAGCAGCAGCGTACGGATGTGCGAGCCGTCGACGTCCGCGTCCGTCATGATGATGATCTTGTGGTAGCGAAGCTTGCTGATGTCGTAGTTGTCCGGACCGATGCCGGTGCCGAGCGCGGTGATCAGGGTGATGATCTCCTGGCTCGAGAGCATCTTGTCGACACGGGCCTTCTCGACGTTCAAGATCTTGCCGCGTAGCGGCAGGATCGCCTGGGTCCGGCGATCGCGCCCTTGCTTGGCGGAGCCGCCGGCCGAGTCACCCTCGACGATGAACAGCTCGGCGTTCTCGGGGTTGCGCTCCTGGCAATCCGCGAGCTTGCCTGGCAACGAGAGTCCGTCGAGGATGCCCTTGCGGGTGATGGTCTCGCGGGCTTTGCGGGCCGCTGCGCGCGCGCGCGCGGCCAGCAGCGCCTTCTCGACGATCAGGCGGGCCGAACGCGGGTTCTCTTCGAGGTAGCGGCCGAGCTCCTCGGTGACGACGGTGGACACGAGACCGGTGACCTCGCCCGAGACCAGCTTGTCCTTGATCTGGGAGCTGAACTTGGGGTCTGGGTGGCGGATGGAGACGACGCCGACCAGGCCCTCACGGACCTCTTCGCCGGCGAGGGTGCCCTTGTCGAGGGTGCCCTTGTGGCCCTTGAGCGCCCCGCTCTCGCTGGCATAGTGGTTGACGACCTTGGTCAACGCGGAGCGAAAGCCGGTCAGGTGCGTGCCGCCGTCGCGGTTGGCGATGTTGTTCGTGTAGCAGAGGATCGTCTCCTGATAGACGTCGGTCCACTGCATGGCGATCTGCACGCCGAGGACCACGGTCCTGCCCTCGTGCTCGAACTCGATGTCCTTGTTGAACTGAACGAGGTCGCCGATCGGCTCCTTGTTCTGGGCCAGGAGCTTCACGAAGCTCGGAACACCGCCCTCCCCGTCGAAGATCCGCTCACGACCAGTGCGCAGGTCCTTGAGGGTGATCTTGACGCCCGCGTTGAGGTAGCTGAGCTCGCGCAGGCGGTTGGCAAGGATCTCGAAGTCGATCTCCGTCGTGGAGAAGATCAGGGGGTCCGGGTGGAAAGTGACGCGGGTGCCGCGGCGCTCGCTTGGGCCGATGAGCTCGACCGGCGTGACCGGATCGCCGCGCTCGAAGCGGACCGTGTGGGCCTTGCCCTCGCGCCAGATGTCGAGGCGCAGCCAGTCGCTGAGCGCGTTGACGACCGACACGCCGACGCCGTGGAGACCGCCGGAGACCTTGTACGAGTTGTTGTTGAACTTGCCGCCGGCGTGCAGGACCGTGAGGATGACGATCGCGGCGTCGATGGTCTTGCCGCTGACCTCCATCGGGCCGGTCGGGATGCCGCGGCCATTGTCGTCGACCGAGACCGAGTTGTCCGGGTGGATCACGATCTCGATCGCGTTGCAGTGGCCGCCCAGGGCCTCGTCGATCGAGTTGTCGACGACCTCGAAGACCATCTTGTGCAGGCCGGAGCCGTCGCTGGTGTCGCCGATGTACATGCCCGGCCGCTTGCGCACGGCTTCGAGGCCCTCGAGCACCGAGATGGAGTCGGCGTTGTACTCGTCTACGGAGGCTTGCGTCTTGTCGGCTTCAGACATGGAAATGGCCGCGTAACGGCGTGCGGAAGGTAGCATGAACACGGCCCCCGGCCAAGCATGGGGAGCCCCGCCATTCGCCGTAATTCGCGCCATAGCGCCTGGATCAGGGGGAGAGTTCGCTACCGGCGATGCGACCGCCAGCGACTTCAATGTAGCGGCAATCGTCCCCTGGCTCGAGGTTGATGAAGTGTGGCGCCGTGGTGGTCAGCACGCACTGCCCGGCCTCCCGGACCAACGCCCTGAACAACTGCGCTGAACGCTCTGGATCGAGCTCGCTCGACACGTCGTCGAGCAGCAGCAGGGGAGCCTCTCCCGTGAGCTCGCGCGCGGCCTGAAGCTCGGCGATCTTGAAGGCGAGGATGAGCGCGCGGGCCTGCCCTTGCGAGGCGAAGATGCTCGCCGACTCGCCCGCTAGCTGCATGTCGAAGTCGTCCCGATGGGGCCCCACGGTGGTCGTACCCCGCTGTAGATCGTGTTGCCGCTGGTCGCGCAACGCCTCGGCCAGGACCTGCTGGGCCTCCCGGTCGCCGAGAGCGCCGACCTTGCTCACGTAGCGGACACTGGCCGTCAAGCTGGGTCCGTGGATCCTCGCGAAGGCCGTGGCGAAGCGCTCCTGCAGATCGATCAGCAGCCGCTGGCGGCGAGTCCAGATCCTTCCGCCCACCTCGGCGAGACCGACCTCGTAGGCCGCGAGCAGGTCATCTCGGGCGCGCGGCGCCTGCTCATCGCGCAAGACGCGGTTACGTGAGCGCAGCAACTTCTCGTAATCTTGAATGTCACTGATGTGTGTGCGCTCACGGGCGAACAAGACCCTGTCCAGGAATTGCCGTCGGCCGTTCGGAGAACCACGAAGCACGCTGAGGTCCTCCGGTGTGAACAGGATGGCCCAAAGCCGGCCGTAAAAATCGAGGCCCGAGCGGATGGTCTTGCCGTCGGCGAGCGCCTGACGCCGAGTCTGTCGCTCTCCCCGGCTCAACTGGACGACCAGGCGCGAACTGATGCCGACACGGTGGTCGAGACCGACGACCTCGACGCGGGCCTCGGGCTGACCGTGGCGGACCAGCGGGCCAAGATCTGCGCTGCGAAACGAGCGCAAGGTGCCGACCAGGTAGAGAGCCTCGAGGACGGCCGTTTTGCCGGCGCCGTTGTGTCCGTGGAGCACGGTGAAGCGCGGGCCGAAGCTGACTTCGCCCGCGCTCAGGTTGCGAAACTCGCGGAGGTTGAGGTGCTGGAGCTGCAAGTCAGATGCGCATCGGCATGACGACGCCGAGGTAGTCGGGGCCATCGACGGGGCGCAGGACGCAGGGGTCGAGCTCGCCCTGGAAGTCCATGTAGACCTGCTTGGTGTCCATGACCTCGAGGACTTCGATCAGGTATCGGGCGTTGAAGCCAGCGACCAGGGGCTCACCCTGGTACTCGATCTCGATCTCTTGGTGGGCGACGCCGAGGTCTGGGTTGTCCGCGGTCAGCTGTAGACTGCCCGAGGCGAGCTGGACGCGTACGGTCGCGGTCTTCTCGGGCGCCATGACCTCGGCCCGGCGGAGGGCGTCGATCAGCTCGTCGCGCAGCGCAGTGACGCGGCGCTTGTGATCGCGCGGGATGACCTGTTCGTACGGCGGGAACACCACGTTGTTGAGCTTGACCGAGAGCGTGAGCTCGTCGGCCTGCACGAACAGGTGCTGGCCGTCGACTGCAATGCCGACTTCGCCGCTCAGGCGGTCGAGCACGCGCTTGATCTCCAGCATGCCCTTGCGCGGGATGATGATGCCACGCTCGAGCTTCGGTCCTGCGAGTGGCAGGGAGAGCTTGGTTAGGCGATGGCCGTCGGTCGAGACCATGGTGCCGAGCTCGCCGTTGCTCTCGAAGAGCACGCCGTTGAGGTTCACTCGCGCCTCATCGGTCGACACGCTGAACTGAGTCTTCTGGATCAGGTCGGCGAGGATGTGACTCGGCACCCGCGTGAACTTCACGCCCTTGGTCGGGTCCGGCAGCTCGGGGAAGTCGGCGGGCGCCTGGCCCATCAGCTTGAACTCGCTGCGCCCGACGATCACCTGCGCCCAGTGGTTCTCCAGGCCCTTGATGCGCAGCGGCTTGGCCGGCAGCGTGCGCACGACGTTGTGCAGGTAACGGACGCCGAGAGTCAGTGCACCAGGCGTCTTGACCTCGACGGGGATGGTCTCGGTCACCGAGATCATCATGTCGGTCGCGCTGCACACCAGCTTGTTGTCCTTGGTCGCCCGCAGCAGCACGTTGGCGAGGATGGGCTGGGTGTTGCTGCGCTTGTCGGCGACGGTCTGCGCCAGGCCGAGCGCTGCGAGGAATCTGGACTGGTCGATCTCGAATTCCATCGAGGCCTCACTCAAATTGGGTGTGAAACACAGAGCTAGTTAGAGATCTTAACTCTTTAATTTAAGATCTCGTCGTCTTGATCGGCGCTGTGGAGCGGTGGGGGCGGACTGTATAGCATCGTTAAGACTCGCAAATCGGGAAAAGTCGGGGGTGTGGGCTGCCGGGGATGACGGGCCGGATTATCCCCGGTGACGCCGGGCTGCCCGCCATCCCCGGCCTTTCCGCAGCTCCGTCCACAGATGACTGTGGATGAGTCGGTTTGCGGACACGACGAACGCCAGGGCGCCGTGGGCGACCTGGCGTGCGGAACATGTGAGGCAGCGCCGAGCGGGGGCTCGAGAGAGGCGCTGTCAGGACGCGGCGCTGGTGTCGCTGGTGAGCTGGCGGCGCAAGGTGTCGACGGTGGCCCGGAGCTCGCGGTCATCGCTCTGGATGCTGTCGATGCGCTTGCAGGCGTTTATGACGGTGGAGTGGTCCTTGCCGCCGAAGCGCAGCCCGATCTCCGGGAAGCTGGCGCCGGTCAGCTGGCGACTCAGGTACATAGCGATCATGCGAGGTCTCGAGATCCCCTGGTGGCGGCGCGGGCCCTTGAGGTCAGCGATGCGGACCGAGAAGTGGGTGGCTACGACCTTCTGCACGCTCTCGATGCTGACGGGCGGGGGCTGCGCGTTCGGGGCCGGCCCGCCCAGCATCTCGCTGACGAACTCGCAGGTGATCGGGACCTTCTTGAGCGCCGCAAAGGTCGAGACTCGTACGAGCGAACCCTCGAGCTCGCGGACGTTGGAGCGGACGACGTTCGCCAGGTGCAGCGTGACCTCGTCGGCGATGTCGATGCGATCGTGCGCGGCCTTCTGTCGCAAGATGGCGACCCGCGTCTCGAGGTCGGGCGGCTTGATGTCCGCGACCAGACCCCAGTTGAGCCGGGAGATCAGGCGGTCCTCCATGCCCTGCATCTCCGAGGGCATGCGGTCCGAGGTCACGACGATCTGCTTCTCCGCTTCGTAGAGGACATTGAAGACGTGGAAGAACTCGTCCATCGTCCGGTCGCGTCCGGCGATGAACTGGATGTCGTCGATCAGGAGGACGTCGCACTGCTCGCGGTAGCGGGCGCGAAACTCGTCGAACTGGTTGAAGCGCACCGCGGCGATGAACTCATTCATGAAGCGCTCTGCGCTCTGATAGACGATGCGCTGCTCAGGGCGCTCGGCGTGAATGTGGTGGCCGATCGCGTGCAAGAGGTGGGTCTTGCCGAGGCCGACGCCGCCGTAGATGAAGAGTGGGTTGAAGCGGGTGCCGGGTTCATGCGCTGCCGCCCACGCAGCCGAGGCCGCGAGCTCGTTGCCCGCGCCCTTGATGAAGTTGTGGAAGCGATAGCGACCCGAGAGCTGCGGGGGAGGCGCCACGGGGGGGGAGATCTTCGTCGGCGGTGTGGCCGGCGCCGGGAGAGGAGTGGGGGCCGCGGGGAGCGTGGAGGTCCCCGCGTCGCCAGGCAGGACCTCGATCTCCACGTCGAAGATCTGGTCGGTGCGGGCGCGGAGCTCGTCGAGGACGACTCCGAGGTAGTGATTTTCAAACCACTCCTTCATGAAGCGATTGGGCGCCGTGAGATGCAGACGGGTGCCGCTCACCTGGCGCAGCGCGATCGGGCGCAGCCACAGATCGTACGTCTGCGCTCCCAGTCGCGGTTGCAGTCCTTGCAGGGCCTCGCTCCAGATATCGGTCATGAACCCTCCGTCCACAGCTTGGAAACGGTTGTGGAAAACTCAAAAACGGGTGGAAATACAGGAGGATGCGCGCCGCAATTGGCACCCTATCCACATCTTGTGAGTTCTTCGGAGGGGGGGACCGGGGAACTCTCGAGCGTGGGGGGGCGTCGCGCGCATCCGCCGTGCGAGATCGAGGCAATGAAGTTGTTTGCGCGCCGAGCGGCGCGGGACGAGTCTTCTACTCGGGGCGCGCTGCCGCCGACAAGGTGATCGCCGTCGCGAATTTGTAAGCGTTCGAGATCAAAGTGAAAAGCCGAGAGTTTGGGCTGGCTGGTCTCGCGCGAGAGTGCGCAGCCTCAGGGTCTTTACGGGGGTTATCCATTTGGGATCACTGGAAAAATCGGAGGGTGGGTGGGGGCAGGGGCGGACCAAGGAGAGAGCAAGCGGATTTGCGCCGTTCGAGTGCCGCAAGTCGGCTTGTCGAGCCAGTTTCGCGGCGTTGCTGAAAGTCGGATCTGAGGGGGCGGTGTAGGTGTGCCTGCCCGGCAGAGGTGTGTGCGAAAGGATCGGGTCGTCCAGCTGGAGCAATTTTTGGCCGTGGCTCGGTGCCACCGGAGAGTAAGGAGGAGCGCTCGCGCCGGTGGTCCTCGCGTTGACAGACCGGGGGAGCGCTGGTATCGATCCGGCCCCTTGCCGACCGGGGTCGCGCGCTCGCGTGTCGAGTTGTTGTCGGCCCCATCGATCCACTCACGGAAGTTCTCCCCATGAAGCGCACGTACCAGCCCCACAACCTGAGCCGCTCCCGTACCCACGGGTTTCGCGCGCGCAAGGCGACCGCCAATGGTCGCAAGGTGCTCGCAGCCCGCCGTCGGCGTGGCCGCAAGCGCCTGACCGTGTCGATCGGCGGCAAATGAAGCCCGAAGGCTTCCCTGCAGCGGTCCATCTGAGGAAGCGCAGGGAGTTTTTGCAGATCCAGGGCGCAGGGGCCAAGCATCACCTGCGCCACTTTCTCGTGTTCGTGGCGTCCACGGTTGCCTCCGCATCGGCGATGCCGCCGCGCAGACCGGGGGACGAGACCCTCGTCCGGCTCGGTGTGACGGTCACCCGCAAGGTCGGTCCGGCGGTCGTGCGAAACCGCATAAAACGTTACGTTCGGGAGGCGTTCCGGCGGAAACGTGGCAGCTTTACCCCTGGCTGCGATATGGTCTGGGTTGCGAAACAGAGCGCGGCATCGTTGGGCTACGACGAAGTGGCCGCCGCGATGGATGCCTTGACCAGGCGAGTACCGCCGGGAGCTGCGTGCTGAGACAGTTCATGATCGCGTGCATCCGCCTGTATCAAGTGGGGATCTCTCCGCTGCTGGGGCCGTGCTGTCGATTTTCTCCGAGCTGCTCGCACTACGCCTGCGCCTGCATCCGCGATCATGGCGCCCTGCGCGGCAGCTGGTTGACCCTGCGTCGCCTGCTGCGCTGCCATCCCTGGCATCCCGGGGGGCTCGACCTGCCGCCGCCCCCGAGGGGGTGTCTGCCCGCGTCCGTTGCGTCCACTGCGTCCACTGCGGCCGCCGGGGACACTACGGCCGCATCCTCTCTTCCGGAGCACTGCTGAGTCGTGGATTTTCAGCGCCGTACCTTGTTGGCGATCGTCGTCTGTGTAGCTATCTGGGTCGTCTACGCGAGCTTGCTCGCGCCGCCGCCACCAGAGCCGAAGGCGAATCTCGCGAAGACCACCACCGAGGCCGGGGCCGATGCCAAGGCCGCTGAAGCGAAGACCGAAGCGGCCGAGGCTGCCGCGGAGGCCAAGCCAGCCGTCGAGGTCCCTGCGGTCACGCATCGGCTTGCGACGGATCTGCTGGCGCTCGAGGTCGGCAACGTCGGCGGATTTGTGCGCCGTACCGAGCTGCTCAGCAAGCAGTTTCTGGGGTCGGATGGGCGCGGCGACGACTTCCTGATGCTGAGTGGGGACACCTCGCTCGCGGTCAGCTTTGACGCCAATGAGACCGACTTCCGGATGCCCCGTGGCGCCGGCTGGGAGGTCGTTGGCAAGTCGGACACCAGCTGGAGCCTGCGCTACAAGGACCTCGATGTGGAGCTCCTCGGCGATCTCAAGCTGACCGAGGGCTACGAGGGGCAGCTCAACGTCAAGGTCCTCAACCGCTCGAGCAAGCGGCAGAGCCACAAGATGCTGCTCAAGACCCAGTATGGGCTTCCGAAGGAGAGCAGCAGTTACAACATCCATCGCGGACTGTGCGCGACGCCCGACGACGTCGAGGAGTTCGCGGAGAGCGACGTGGCGGAGCAGTCCGGCACCATCCGCGGGCAGATCCGCTGGGCGGGGATCGACAGCAAGTACTTCCTCTCGGCGGTCGTGCCGACCCACCCGGTGCAGACCTGCGAGATCCGTCTGAGCGATGACGCGGCCAAGCTGGTCAACACGATCAGCTCGAACGCGGTCACGCTGGAGCCCAACGAGTCGCGGACCTACGAGTTCGGGCTGTACATGGGCACCAAGGAGATGGAGAGCCTGTCTCGCTACGCGGTCGTTCCGGGCGTGCACCTGGAAGATGCGGTCGACTGGGGCTGGTTCGGCGGACTGACGCGCTTCCTCGGCGAGAAGATGCTGTGGCTGCTTCGGGTCTTCTACAACCTGACCGGCATCTGGGGTGTGGCGATCATTCTGCTGACGGTCGTGGTCAAGGTCCTGACCTTGCCGCTGACCTTCAAGCAGATGCGCTCCATGAAGAAGATGCGAGAGATCCAGCCGGAGCTCACCGCACTCAAAGCCAAGTACGCCGAGGACCGCGTCCGCCAGGCGCAGGAGATGCAGGCGCTGTTCCAGCGCGCCGGCGTCAATCCGCTCGCGGGTTGCCTCCCGATGCTGGTTCAGCTGCCGATCTGGATCGCCCTGTACGCGATGCTGAACACGGCGGTCGAGCTGTATCGCGAGCCGTTCCTGTGGCTGCCCGACCTGACCCAGCAGGACCCGTACTACATCCTGCCGCTGGCGATGGGCGCCTTGATGTACTTCCAGATGAAGATCCAGCCGGCCGGCGTGGACAACGAGCAGGCCAAGATGATGGCGTGGATGATGCCGATCATCTTCACGGTCATGATGTTGTTCCTGCCGTCGGGCCTGTGCGTCTACATCTTCGCCAATGTGCTGCTGTCGCTGGTCCAGACGGTCATCCAGCTCCGTCCCTCGCCGACCGCCGCCGCCACGAAGTCCCAGGAGAGTTGAGAAAACATGGCTGACCTCAAGCAAGCTGCCTCGGCAGAACAACACCCCGTGAACGCGGACGAGAACTATGGCAAGGCGGTCCCGGTCGTCCGCTCGTTCCTCGAGTCTGTGCTCGGCCTCCTCGGCGTCGAGGTCGAGGTCGACATCGACATCGAGGAGGACGGCCTCCACTGCGACCTGAACACCAGCGAGGAGGACGGCGGCCTGCTCATCGGGCGGCATGGCGCGACCCTCGATGCGTTGCAGTACCTGACCCTGCGCGTGTTGCAGGCCGAGGGCTTCGACCGCATGCGCATTACCCTCGACGTGGGCGGCTACCGCATGCGGCGCGAGAAGAGCCTCAAGGAGCTCGCGCAGGGGGTCGGCCAGAAGGTGCTCAGCAGCGGCCGGCCCTACCACTTCGACCCGATGTCGGCGATGGAGCGCCGGGTCGTGCACATGACGTTGATGGAGATGGACGGGCTTCGCACCGAGTCGGAGGGCGAGGGTCGCTTTCGGCATGTGGTGGTGTTCCCGGCGCGCGAGGGTGACGGCCGCCGCTCCGAGAGCGACGACGCCCGGGCCTGAGCGTGGGGAGCGAACACGCGACGATCGTCGGCGTCGCCACCGGGACACCGGATGGTGGTGTGGCGATCGTCCGCTTGAGTGGTCCTCGCGCGGAGGAGATCGGTCGCGCGCTGTATGGCGAGACACCTGCAGCGCGGGTGCTCAGCCGACGGCGCCTGCGGCTGTCAGCCGATGCTGGTGGGGCAGAGGATGCGCTGGTGGTACGGATGCCCGGGCCGGGCTCGTTCACCGGTGAGGATGTAGTCGAGCTGCATATCCATGGTGGCCAGCTCAACGTCCGGAGCGTGGTCGAACGGCTGTTGGCGCTGGGTGCGGTGGCGGCCGACGCGGGCGCCTTCACTCGCCGGGCCTTCGAGCATGGCCGACTAGGCCTCGACCAGGCTGAGGGCATCGCGGCGTTGATCGCCGCACAGACCGATGCGGCGCTCGACCAGGCGCGACGGCTGGTTGCAGGAGATCTCGGGCGTGAGGTCGATGTGCTCATCGGGCGGGTGCACGGGCTTCGGTCCGAGGTCGAGGCCAACCTCGACTTTCCGGACGATGTCGCCGAGGGCGACCTGGGCCGATGGTGTGCGGAGATCTCCGGGCTCGCGGCGGTGCTCGAGTCGTGGGTGGTACGCTTTGAGGCCAGTCGACGTTCGCGGGAACGGCCAAGGGTTGTTCTGGCTGGGCCGCCAAATGCGGGAAAGAGCGCGCTGTTCAACGCGTTGCTCGGGCGGGCTCGGGCGATCGTTTCACCGTTGCCGGGAACGACCCGCGACTATGTCGAGGCGGAGTTGCGACTCGGCACCCATGAGTTGATGCTGGTCGATACCGCGGGGCTCCGCGAAGCGCGTGATGTCGTCGAGGACGCGGGGATTGTCCGAAGTCGGGAGCAGATGGACGGGGCGGACCTGGTCGTGTGGGTCGAGGCTGCCGATACGGAGTTGCTCGGGCCACCGGCCGGCGAGGTGGTGTGCGTCGAGAACAAGCGCGATCTCGGGATGCTTCGGGCCGGATGGGTTGGAGCTGTCGCTACCTTGCAAGGGGTCGATGAAGTTCGAGCTGTGCTGGAGCGGTGGAGCGAGGCTCGCGGACGCTCGCCGTGGATCGGTCTGGCTCGACATCGGGACCGAGCTGGCGATGCGCTGGTCGCACTGGAAGAGGCCGAGGGGCTGCTTTCGGCCGAGGGACCGCTTGAGGTCATCGCGTTTCAGCTCTGCATCGTGGAGCAGCGACTCGCCGAGGTCGGCGGACGGGGCATGCTCGGACCGATCGGGGATGAGGTGCTTCGCAGCATCTTTGGCCGGTTCTGCATCGGCAAGTGAGGCGACTGCCGTCGCGGCAGGGTTTGGAATCAGGAATTTGCGGCGAGCAGATCACGAAGATCTGCAGCAAAGGCGTCGATCTGGGCCGCGTCGTGGCTCGCCGTCATGGTGATGCGCAGGCGGGCTGTTCCACGTGGAACAGTTGGAGGGCGGATTGCTTGGACATGCCAACCACGTTCTAGCAAGGCTGCGCTCAGGGCCATCGCGGCCTGATTCTCACCGATGATGATTCGGAAGATCGGGGAACGCGGCGCCACCCCAAGGTGCCCGGCGAGTCGATCGATATTTGTCCACAGGCGTTGGCGCCGGAGATCACCCTCCGGTCCAGTGAGCAGATCGATGGCATGCTCGACCTGCGCGGTGCTCGTCGGGGAGGGCCCGGTGCTGAACACGAAGCTCCGTGCACACGCACGGATCCATCGACAGCTCAGGGCAGAGGCCGCGACAAAAGCGCCAGCACAGCCGAATGCCTTGCCGAGGGTTCCGACCAGTACGGTGGGCTTCAGATCGTGGCGGCCTGCGAAGCCGGTCGGGCGACCACCCACGGAAAAGAGGCCGAAGCTGTGGGCTTCGTCGAGGTAGAGGGCGCCGCCGGCCTCGAGGTGGGCACCGAGGGAGGTCGCGTTCGCGTAGTCGCCGTCCATTGAGAACAGGGCCTCGGTGACCCACCAACTGAGGGCGTCGTCGCCCCGACTGGATGGGGCAGTCCCGTGGGGTAGGACGTCGATCTGGGCGCGTGTGAGGCGAAGGCCATCGATCAGGCTGGCGTGGTTGAGGGCGTCGCTGGCTACCGGGTCGGTGGGTTCGATCAGCGCCGGGAGCACCCCAACATTGAGCTGAAAGCCGCTTGGAAACAGGACCGCGGACTCGGTGCCCGCGAGTTCGGCGAGTCGGGCCTCCACACGCCGGTGCTCGGGAAGGTCGCCACAGACGAGGCGTGAGGCCGTGGCACCGCTGCCCACATGGGGCAACTCGGCGAAGCTCGGGTGGTTGGAGAGGCCGAGGTAATCGTTGCTGCAGAAGCCGACGACCGGGCGGTCCTGGATCCGGTAGCGAACCCCGTCGCGCGCTGTGATGAGGGGCGGACTCCGGCTCAGGCCGGCGCGCTCAAGAGCGTCGAGGTGAGTGCGGAGCCGGCGGTCGAGGGGATTCATGGTAGCGCGCTCTTGACAGCCGTCGTCCGGTGCTGTTCTTACTGCGGTTCCGTGGGCACGAGCAAGTACCAATCTCTACAGGAATTGCTCGCATCCGGGGTCGCTGGAGTGGGAGGTTCGGTGCCCTGGGACAGGCTCGAGCTGCTCGCGGAACAGTGGCTTCGCTTCGGTCGGGTGATGAACCTGAGTGGAGCGAGAGACCTGCCAGCTCTGGCCGAGCAGATCGGCGAGGGGCTCCAGGTGGTCACGCTTGCTGGCAGACTCGGGTGTTCTGAGGGTCAGCGCTGGATCGACGTTGGATCCGGCGCGGGCTTTCCAGGGCTGATTGTAGCGACCTGTTTGCCGGTTGAGGTCATTCTTGTCGAGCCGCGGGAGCGGCGGGCTTCCTTCCTGGAGCTGATGCTCGCGCAGGTCGGAGGTCGTGGACGCGTGATTCGAGGTCGTTTGGAGCGCGGAGGCGTCGAGGTCCAGGGGCGACCGCTTCTGGACCTCGGTCGCTTTGAATGGGCGTCAGCGCGGGCAGTTTTTTCGCCGGTGGTTTGGCTCGAGTCAGCCCAACTTGTGCTTGGAGAGAATGGAGTGATCGTGGCGCACCTGCACTGTGGCGATGCGGATCCCCCGGGCTGGGAGCCGGTTGGTTCAGTCGAGGGGCCACGATGGTCAGTGCGCGGGTATCGCGGCCGCCCCTGACCGCCCGCCCCCCGCGCGGACAAGTCGCGGCGCCCCGATGTTCCACGTGGAACATTCCGGTCGATGTTCCACGTGGAACATTCCGGTCAATGTTCCACGTGGAACGTTGACCGGGCAGGCACCGCGGCAGATTCACACTCATCGATGTGAGCGTCGATCTCCGGGACTACACCCTCTGTCAGCGCCACTGCCGCCCGTAGTAAGGGGGCGGCCGCCGAGGGTTCACCCTTTCGACACAGGACCCAGCCGAGCGTGTCAAGGTAGTTGGGGTTTGCGGGGTCGGACGCGAGCGCTCGAAGCACGTAGGACTGCGCGAGATCTAGCTCAACGCCATCGAGTGCAAGCTGGTACGCAACCGCATTGAGGAGCAGCGCATTCTCGGGCTCGCGGGCCAGAGCAGCTGCGAAGTGCCGCTTCGCGCTCTCCAGCTGACCGTCCACGGTGGCGCGAAAACCCAGCATGGCGTGATACTGCACTTGCCAGGTCGGCGAGCGACCGAGCAGCGTGACAGCAAGCAATCCGCTGGCGATGCCCAGGCCACCGAGCGCGGCCAGCCACGCCGGCCGCTTGCGGAGCAGGAGCCAGCCGAGCGCGGCACCCGTGAGCAAACCGCCGAGGTGGCCGGCCTGGGCAATGCCTGGGATCACTACCCCCAGGGATAGGCACAGGATGATGAGGATCCCGAGGCTCAGGACCGAGATCGGGGCTATCCTCGTCTGAAGGTTCTCTGGCCCGAAGCGCCGGGCCAGCCAGAGGGCTGCCGCCTGCCCGAGGACGCCGGCGGAGGCGCCGACCACCATCTGCGATTCACACCACATCAGCGAGGCGAGGCACCCACCCGCGCTACTGGCCAGGAACAGCAGAAGTGTGCGCCACGGCCCCCAGGCGTGCTCAACCCAGTCGCCGATCGACCCCAACGCCGTCATGTTTAACAACAGGTGAAGCCACGAACCGTGCAGGAACCCCGTCGTCAGCACGCGCCACCACTCGCCATCCACCCAGACACGGGTGAGGTCGAGAGCACCCAACTTCACCAGCACAGCCTCGCTGCCCTCGAGACTCCACAAACTTTGGATGGCAGTGTCCAGCGGGGCCGCCGAGCTGCTGACCGCTGCTGCAAAGCTCGCTGTATAGACAAGCAGGCACAGGGCGATCAGCGTCGCGGTGATCGGGCGTTGTGGCAGGCGTCGCCACCACGCCATGTCGTCGTCAGTCTCTTGCTGCACGTCGGCCTGCACTGGCGCAACCTAGCAGAAGGGCGAGGCGCGGCCCGGAAGATCGGCCGATCGCCACGACCAGGGCGTAGTGAAGCCAGGGTAATTCGGGGCGAGACTTCGGCGCGTTGCCGTGATATGTCCTTTAAGACATGTCGGCTGCCACGATCGGGCACGGAGGGGCACTTTTGCGCCCACAGGAGGCCGATCCGCTGGCTTGCGAGCGGGCGTTGCCGGTTGCTATCGTGGGCCGAACGGGTGCGCTTCATCGTGATGCCAGTGGGCCGAAGACGCGTGGTACGGGCGTTCGCCGGCCGGGCCGGTCGGGGTCGGTAGGGACAATGGCTCGCCAGAACCTGCTGCTCGTCGACGGATACGCCCGAAACTTGCGGGTGCTGGAGGTCAGCCTGCGCAAGGCCGGCTTCAGCATCACGACGGCCGGGAGCGCCGAGCAGGGGCTTCAGTACCTCGAGCACGCTGAGCCGGACCTGATCATCTCCGACACGCAGCTACGCGGCGGCGATGGCTTCGAATTTTGTCGCGCGGTCAAACAAGACCCGCGTTGGGCCGCGATCCCCTTCATCTTCCTGACCAGCGCTGGCGAGCTGGAAGACAAGGTCCGCGGACTCGAGCTCGGGGTCGAGGACTACCTGACCAAGCCGATCTACGTGAAGGAGGTGATGACCCGCGTGAAGATGCTGCTGCAGCGCAAGCAGCAGGAGCGGCTCGGCCGCAAGGACACCCGCACCAAGTTCAGCGGGCAACTCGCCGACATGGCGATCGTCGACCTGCTGCAGACGATCGAGATCTCGCGCAAGAGCGGGACGATCGAGCTCGAGACGGACCTCGGCAACGCGACCGTGTGGTTTCGCGACGGCAAGGTGATCGACGCCCAGATGGGTCGATTGGCGGCGGCGGCGGCGGTCTACCGCCTGCTGGGGATCAGCGAGGGGAGCTTCGAGGTCGAGTTCCGGACCATCAGCCGCACCGGCGTGATCGAGGACGCGACGCAGACGCTGCTGATGGAGGGGATGCGGCGCGTCGACGAGTGGGTCCGTCTGCTCGAGGGCCTACCTCCGCTCGACCACGTCCTGACCCTCGATGAGCGCCTGCTCGCGGTCCGGCCGGAGTCGCTGCCCTCCGCCGAGACGACGCTGCTGCGGCGATTCGATGGCCGCCGGACGATCATCGAGGTCATCGACGATGTCGGCGTTGACGACCTCGAGGTCCTGCAGATGATCGGTGGTCTGTACTTCGAGGGTCTCCTCACGGACGAACTCGGCAGCGGGGACGACGAGCTGGTCGAGCCGTTGACGTCCGAAACAACGTCCTCGGAGGTCTGGGACCCCGCGGTGACCCGAGCCGGGGTCCCGCCGTTGCCGGCGATGCAGGTCGAGACCGTGGTGCCGGTGGCGACGGCAGCCGACCTCCCGCCGCTGCCGGCCTTTCCGTTGCCGTTTCCGAATCTCAGCACCAACGCAGATCATGATGATGTCTTGGTTGGAGGGATCCCCGACGACGTGCGCGAGCTGCCAGCGGAGCCGGATGACCGGGTCCTTGCGCCGACCAGCCCCCGACAGCGCATCACCGACAAGGCGCCGCCGAGCGCGATCATCGAGGCCCTCACCGTCCACAGACTCGAGGCCATCGACGGCCACATCGCGGTGCCGATGGGGACCGCCCGCGCCGAGGCCTTCGGCGAGCTCCAGTCACACCGCGGCGACGGCGTTCCCGACGCCCGTACTCACTCTCCGTCGTCCTCCATCGTCGTTCGCTCGCAGTCGTCGCGGGTCACAGCCGCGAACTCGGCCGTACATGCGGCCGCGAACTCGGCCGTGAACGAGTCGCGCGCCCCCTCAGAGGCGTCACGAACGTCGGCCTCCACCAGCTGGCTCAGCGAGGTCTCGCCGCAGCTGCTCGAGGAGAGCTCCGATGACATGGGCCGACTCAGCGCTCTGGTCGCGTCGCTCAAGCCGGTGCCGCCCCCCGAGCCGGTCGCGGAGCCCGAGCCAGTCCCGCCGCCCGGCCCTCGCTGGTGGTTGTGGGGGACAGTTGCGGGCCTCGCTGCAGTCGCGCTCGTGGCGGTCAAGATGTCGGGCGCGGCGAACCCTCGCCCGGCGCCGGTCGCACGGAGCGTAACCCCGCCTGTTGCTGCCCCCAAGCACTACGAAGTGGCGGCGAGGCCTGAAGTGCCAGCGCCGAAGTCCTCCGTGGTAGCGCCGGCCAAACCCGCAGACGCGGTGGGGCCCGTGGCCGCGGGGGAGCCCGTGGCTGTGGTGGAGCCCGCGCCTCCGATCCCGCCGGTCGACGTTGCGGCGCTGCGCTATCCGCTCGAGCGCGCGGCGAAGTTGCATCGGGGGAGTCGACTCGCCGAGGCGCTGGTGGCGGTGGATGAGGTGCTGAAGATGGCGCCGGCTCACGCGCCCGCGTTGCTGCTGCGAGCCAACGTGCTGCTCGAGCAGCGCGAGCTGGACGCGGCGAAGGCGGCAGCGGAGGCGGCGCTGACGAGCGATCCGCAGCTGGCGGAGGCTCACATGGCGCTCGGGGTGATCGAGCAGGAGCGGGGCGCCGGGGTGGCCGCGATCGCCGCGTACGAGCGTTTCCTCGAGCTCGCCCCCAGGTCTCGCTACGCGCCGAGCATCCGTCTGCAGGTCAAGCAGCTTCGCGGCCAGTAGTCGGAGTCGGCGCGCCCCGTGCCGACGCGGCTGCGCTTGAACTCGCCGTGAAAGCGCGCTACGACGCCCACGCTGGCCCGCAGGCGGTCCACTCTGCGATGCGCAACGGCCCGAAGATCCTCGCCATCGAGTCGTCGTGCGACGAGACCGCCTGCGCCGTCGTCGAGGGCTTGTATGTGCACACGAGCGTGATCGCCTCGCAGGTCGCGATCCACGCCAAGTTCGGCGGTGTCGTGCCGGAGCTGGCGAGTCGACACCACCTGACCGCTGCGGTGCCCGTGCTGCAAGAGGCGCTGGCGAGCGCGAAGGTCGAGCTCGCCGAGCTCGACGGGCTGGCGGTCACCGAGGGGCCCGGCCTGGTCGGCGCGCTGCTCGTCGGCGTTCAGCTGGCGTCTGGCCTCGCGCTCGCAACCGGGCTGCCGCTGTATGGGATCCACCACATGGAGGGGCACCTGTTGTCCCCGTTCCTCGGCGATGCGCAGCGGCCAGCGCGAGACTTCGCGCCGCATCTGGCGCTGTCGGTGTCCGGCGGGCACAGCGAGCTGGTGCTGGTCTCGGGGCTCGGGCGCTATCGAGTGCTCGGGTCGACGCGCGACGACGCGGCGGGCGAGGCCTTCGACAAGGTCGCCAAGCTGCTCGGCCTCGGCTATCCGGGCGGACCCGTGATCGACGCGCTCGCGGCCGAGGGCGATCCCCGGGCGATTCACTTTCCGCGTGCGATGCTCGCCGACCGCGATCGCTTCGAATTCTCGTTCTCGGGCCTCAAGACGGCGGTGTCGGTGTACATCGAGCAACATGGTCAGCCGGCCTCGCGCGCGGCGCTCGCGGACGTGTGCGCGTCGTTTCAGGCGGCGGTGATCGAGGTGCTGGTCGCCAAGGCCCGGTCGGCGCGGCGCAAGTTCGGCTGCACGGCGATGACGGTGGTCGGCGGTGTGTCGGCCAATCGCGGGCTGCGCGACGCGCTGGCGGCGGCTGCCGTGAGCGATGGCTTCGACCTGTGGACGCCGGCGCTGCGCTACTGCGGCGACAATGCGGCGATGATCGGGGCGGCTGCGGCGTTGCGGATGCAAGCCGGGATGACCCCGGGGGTTCGAGTGTTCGCGAGCAGGGCGATCGACGGCGCACGGGGTGCCGAATGAGCCGCGCTCGTTGCGAGGAGTACACATGATCGACGCGCCAGGACAGCTGCTGCGCCGCCACGGGCTGCACGCGCGGCACAGCTGGGGGCAAAACTTCCTGCACGCGATCGAGGTGCACGACGCGATCGTGCGGGCCTCGGGGGCGCGGCCCGGGATGCGGGTGGTCGAGATCGGCGCAGGGCTCGGGACGCTCACGGACCGGCTGTTGACGACTGGCGCCGAGGTCTGGGCGATCGAGCGCGACCGCGACCTGTGCACGGTGCTCCGCGCGGAGCTGGGGGACCGGCCCAACTTCGTGCTGCACGAGGCCGACGCGGTGCGCTTCGACTATGCCAGCGCGACGACGGGGCAGTCGGTGCCGCCGGCGATCGTCGGTAATCTCCCATACCAGTTGACCGGGCCGCTGTTGTTCAAGCTGCTCGACCACCACGCGATCACGGGGCCGTGGGTGGTGATGGTCCAGAAGGAAGTCGCGGATCGACTGTGCTCGCCGCCGGGCTCGCGCGAGTACGGCGGGGTCACTGCGGTGCTGTCGCGGGTGCGGGCGATCTCCCGGGTGTGCGCGGCGTCCCGCGGCTGCTTCCTGCCGCCGCCGCGCGTGGACTCGACGGTGATCCGCCTCGATCCGCGCGTTCAGGTGCGCGGTGAGGTCCGGGACGACGAGGGCTATCGGCTGCTCGTGCGGGCGGCGTTCCAGCAGCGACGCAAGGTGCTCAGCAACGCCCTGACCTCACTGGACAGCCGCGACGCCGCCCTGCGCTGGTGTATCGCCGCCGGGATCGACCCGAACATCCGGCCCGAGCGGCTCGGGCCCGAGGAGTTCGCGGCGCTGCAACGCGCGCGCGAGGCCGAGGCGGAGCTCACTCGGGGAGACGACGGTGCCGGAGCTCCCTGAGGTCGAATCTGTGCGCCGCGGTCTGATCGCGGCCCGGCTGCGGACGCCGGTGCGCTCCGTGTGGCGCAGTCTGTCGCGCTTGCGCATCGGCAAGCATTGGGCCGAGGAGAACCTCGGCTGCCTGCAGGGGGCGATGCCGGGTGAGGTCCGACGACGCGGGAAGTACATCCTGTGGTCGTTCACGGGTGAGGACGGTGGGGCGCTCGGGCTGGTGATCCACCTCGGAATGAGCGGACGGTGCGGCGTGGCGTCGGCGGAGCACGCCCGGGTGTTGCACACGCACCTGGCCCTGGGCTTCGAGGACGGTCGAGAGCTGAGGTTGGTCGATCCTCGGCGGTTCGGCGGGCTGCGAGCTGGACCGCTGGCTCAGCTGATTGCGACGCCGCCGATCGCCGAGCTCGGGCCGGAGCCGCTCGAGCCCGGGTTCTCGGGGGCGGTGCTCGAGCAGGCGCTCGGGGGATCTTCCCGCCCGATCCGGGACGCGCTGCTCGACCAGTCGGCGGTGGCCGGGCTCGGGAATATCTACGCGGTCGAGGCCCTGTTCCTCGCGGGGATCCACCCGCAGCTCGAGGCCTGTCGCCTGCATCGAAGCGCGTGGGACCGGCTGGCCGCGGCGGTCGTCACCGTGCTGCGTCAGGGGATCGAGAACGGCGGCACGACCTTGAAGGACTTCCGTAATGTTGTCGGCGAGGTCGGCCGTAATCAGGACGACCTGAAGGTCTACGGGCGAGTCGGTGAACCCTGTCCGCGCTGCGGCGCGCCGCTGAGAGGCTTCGTGTCGGGCGGGCGCAGCGGGGCCTACTGTCCCAAAGACCAGCCGCGACCGCGCGGTCGACTCCTGCGCTGAGGACCGAATTGGGCGGAGCCGGCGCGCGAGCGGCGTCCGCGGCCCCACAGCGGCGATCTTCGGCGCGCGAACAGACCGCTTGCCAGGGATTCGGCCATGGGCGCACACTTGCCCGCCCCAGCTCCGACGGCATGGACGAAGTCCACAGCACTGGTCCCCCATCTGGCTCTCGACCTGGACCACCCGGCCCGGCCTCCGGCACCGGTTCGTTGGTCTCGGGGTCAGCGATGCAGGACTCGCGGGCCGACGAGGCCCTGATGGTGAGCTTTCGTGAGGGCGAAGCGCGGGCCTTCGACGTGTTGGTGGTCCGGCACCGGCGGGGACTGTTCAATTTTTTGCTGCGCAGCGTGCAAAACCGCAGCCGCGCGGAGGAGATGCTACAGGAGGTGTTTCTGCGGGTCGTGCGGTCGAAGCAGCGCTACGAGCAGACGGCGAAGTTCACGACCTGGGTGTACACGATCGCTCGCAACCTGTGCGTGGATGAGAGTCGCCGGGCCAAGTTTCGCCGGACGGTCTCGCTGGACGCGCCGCGGCGCGGCTCGGGCGGTGAGGACGGCCCGGTGATGCTCGATTCGGTGGCCGCGGACCAGGTGGCGACCGACGACGCCGCGGCAGCGCCGCAGATCCGCGAGCGCATCGCCCGGGCGATCGACGGGTTGCCCGACGACCAGCGCGAGGTGTTCCTGATGCGGCAGGTCAGCGGACTCTCATTCAAGGAGATCGGGGAGATCGTGGGCGCGCCGGAGAACACCGTGAAGAGCCGCATGCGCTACGCGCTCGACAAGCTGCGCACCGAGCTCGCGGACTTTAATCGGGAGTGAGCTGTCCGTGGGGACAGGTGTAGCGAGACTGGTTCACAGCTCGGTGAGAGTGAGCTGTCCGTGGGGACAAGTGTAGCGAGGCTGGTTCACAGCTCGGTGAGAGTGATCTGTCCGCGGGGACAGGTGTAGTTCACAGCTCGGCGAGCGAGAGCTGGACGGTCTCGTGCTGGGGAGGCAGCTTCTCGGCGCCCCAGCTCTTGCGGGCCTCGGGAGGGAGGCCGCCGCGGGCCGCGGCGTAGGCGGTGAGGAAGCGGCGGGTGGCGGCGTTGGCGTAGCCGCCGCCGGCGAGGGGGCCGAACTCTGGCTCGTAGCGGCGGCAGATCTCGGCGAAGGCGGTGTCGCGGGCGTGCTTGGCGATGATTGAGGCCGCGGCCACCGCGACGTGGTGGGACTCGCCGTCGTTCACCGCCTGCAGCCGGGGGAAGTGGCGTTGCAGCGGGCGAAACAGGTTGGCGCCGTCGCAGATGATCGTGGCCTCGGGTGCCGCGTCGAGCCGGCGTAGCAGCTGCAAGGCGACGTCCTGCTCGAGGCGGTTGAGCTGGCCGCGAAAGGTGTGGTCGTCGATGACCTGGACCGAGACGAGCTCGCAGGCCCAGGCGACGGCGTGCTGGTGGATCTGCGCGGTGAGGGCGGCGCGCTGCTCCTGGGCCTTCGGACCGGAGCCGAAGCGCTTGCTGTCCTGTACGCCGAGCTTGGTGAGGGCGAGGGTCGACTTGCGGTCGAGCGCGACGACCGCGAGCGCCATCGGTCCGAGGATCGGGCCGCGGCCCGCCTCGTCGACGCCGTACACGTGGTCCTTCATGGCGCGTGCCTCTCACGCCTGGCGAGCATGGTGTTCATGGCGCGACGCTCTCGAGGCTGGTGAGTATGGCGTCGAGGCTGGCGACCGTGGTCGTTCGCAGGCGCAGGGCTTCGGCCCGCGGTGCGGAGGCCGCGGTATGGCGGGCCTGACGATGGGCGTCGCGGATGTGGCGAAACAGACCGCGGACGAACTTTCGCCAGCTGGCGGCGACGGGCTGGAGGGCGACCCGGTAGCGCTCGCGCAGGGCGCCCTCGCCCTTGGCGACGGCGGGGCCGTGCTCTTGCACGAGGCTGGCGACGAAGCCGGAGGAGTCGAGGCTGTCGAGGAAGCCCTGGGCCCACGGGACGAGGCGGCCGGTGAGCACGTCGCCGAGGGCCTCGGCACCTGGCGTTTGGGTCAGGTCGGTGAGGGCGGTCTGGAGGGCGCGGAGCATGCTGTCTCTGAGGACAGCCGAGAGATAGGTGGCGTCTTGCGGGGCGAGGAAGGCGCGGGCCGGAGCGGCGCCGGGGCGGAGGATGCCGAGGGAGAGGCACTCGCGGGTGAGCACGTCGTCGAGGCCGAGGATCTGGCCGTAGATGGCGTCGGCGAAGTTGACGAGGCGAAACTCGAGCTGGGTGGGGTCGCTGGCGTCGCCGATGGCGGCGGCGTCGGCCTTGGCGGCGAGGGCGGTGGCGGTGGCGAGCACGGCCTGGCGAGCGCGGGCTATCGCGTCGGCGAGGCGACGCGCGGTCAGGGCGCGCTTGAGCTCGCGGGCGCGCTCGAAGAAGTGGCGCTCGAGGGCGTCCTCGACGGCGATGAAGGGGTCGCTCGCCGGGTCGAGGTCGAGGCTTGCAGGGATCGCGGTGGCTTGTCGCTCCTTGGGCTCGGTGGAGCCGCGTGGGCCGGGGGCATGGGTGCGCAGCTCGAGGGCCGCGCTGGCGCAGACGGGGATGACGTCGAGGAGGAGGGCGCCGAATTGTTCCTGAAGGTATGCGACGAGCTCGGCGCGCTCCTCCGGGTCGAGGGTGTCGACCTTGTTGAGCACGCCGAGGACCTGACGGCCGTCGGCGCACAGGCTCTTGAGGGCGCTGCCCTCGGAGGCCGCGCCACCGCGGGTGGCGGAGAAGATCCAGATGATGGCGTCGGCCTCCTCGACGAATTCGCGAGTGACGCGCTCGTGGAAGGCGTCGAGGGCGTTGAGGCCGGGGGTGTCGACGACGGCGGCGTCGCCGAGGCGCGGGCCCGTGCGCTCGATCTCCATGTGGCGGATGCGGCTGGCCTCGAGGTCGTCGAGGTGCTGCAAAAAAGTGTGGACCTCGTCGCGGGCGACGGTGCTGATCGAGCCGTCGCGATAGTGGACGCGGGCGCTGCCGGAGGGGCCGCGACGAAACAGGTTGATCGTGGAGGTCGTTGGCAGCACGCCCATCGGCGCGACGGCCTCGCCGAGCAGGGCGTTGATGAAGGTGCTCTTGCCGGACGAGAACTCGCCCATGATGGCGATCGTCAGCGGCCTGGCGAGGCGCTCGCGGGCCGCGATCACGCCGGTGAGGGCCTCTTGTACGCCGCCGAGCGGGACGCCGAGGATGCGCCCGGGGATCGCCGCGAGCAGGCCGGTGGCGGCGGTCAGCAGGTCCTCGAGGCGGTTGCTGTCGACGGGCCGCGCGAGCTGGATCAGCAGGGCGCGCGCGTGGCTGTGCTCCGGGAACTCGGTGAGGACCTCGACGAGGTACTCCTGGGCGGGCTCGGCGAGGTCGCGCTGCAGGCACAGCTCCGCGGAGGCGAGTGCGCGCTGGCTGCGGAGCACGCCGAGGCGCAGGCCGGCGTCGCGCAGGGGCGAGACCTCGTCGGGGCCGTGCGGGCCGCCGAGGTCGGCCTGAGCGCGAAAGCGCGGCGGCGGGCCGGGTAGGAAGTCGTCGCTGGCCTGCTCGTCGCGGTCTTGCAGGCGCTTGCGGGCGTGGACGAGGCGCAGCTCCTCGGGGGCGGTGGCGCCGTGGTGCTGAAGCTGCTTGCGGATCGCGGCGACGACGGGGTCGAGTAGATCTGCCCGAAGGGCCAGGTGTGAGAGCTCTTGCAGCGAGGACTCGACGAGGTCCGGCGGCGCGGTGAGGGCGGCCTCGAGCAGGGCCTCGAGACAGGCGGTGCGGGCCGGGAGCGGGGCGAGGGTGCCGCTGGCGGGCCAGGTGGCGGCTTCGGCGAGGGCCCACAGGCGCTTGCGGCCGGGGTCGTCGGGGGCGCGCTGGAGGTGCCGCAGGGCGAGCTCCCTGGTGAGCGCGGGCTGGCTCTCGGGACCTGTCCCAAGGCACAGGCCGATGCGGACGCGGAGCTCGTCCCAGGTGGGGTCGTCGGGGGCGACGCGGGCGAGGGCCGCCTCGGCGCCGAGGCGGTCGCCCTTGGCGGCGAGGGCGAGGGCGAGGTAGGCGCGGGCGGTGCGAGCGGCGGCGTCATCGGTGTCGCCGGGGGCAGGTTCGGCCTCGCTGCCGAGCCAGGCGATGGCCTCGTCGAGGCTCTCGGTGGCGAGGGAGATCTGCGCGCCCTCGGCGAGGAGGAGCTGGCGGAGCGGGCCGCGGGTGCCCTCGGGGAGGCGAGCGCGGGTCTTGTGCAGCTCGAGCTGGGCGCGCTCGTGGCGGCCGCGGCGGGCGTGGGCGAGGGTGATCAGCAGGTGGAAGACGAAGCGAGTCTCTGGTTGCAGGCCGCCGACCATGTCGTCGATCGGCTTGCGGACGCGGCGGAGGGCGTCGAGGCTGGCGTCGAACTCGCGGCGCAGGAGGCTCTGGGTGGCCTCGACGAGCAGGACCGCGGGGTTGCGTTCGGCGCGCTTGCCGAGGCCCTGGGCGAAGGCGTGCAGGACATCGGCGCGGGCGGGCTCGACGAGGGCCTGCTGGACGAGGGTGAGCGCGAGGCTGAGCAGCAGGCTCGGATCGTTGGGGCGGGCCTTGAGCGGATCTTGGAGGCGGGTGTGGGCGGCGCCGAACTTGCCGGCGAGGCGCAGGTCACGGGCCTCGACGAGGGCGCGCGTGACCTCCTCCGGCTGCTGGGGACCGGCGACTTCGGTGATCAAGGTGCCGACGCGCTTGGCCCAGCCGCCGAGCGTGCTGCCGACCGAGCGCAGGGTGGTGGCGGGTGGCGGGGGGTCGTCCTTGCGATCGTCGCTGCCGTTGGTCATGCGGGCTCTGGGGTGGGTGCGAGATGAGAGAGCTCGCTGCGGAGCTGCTCGAGGCGCTGCTCGAGGGTGCGAAGCTCGGCGAGGGCGGTGCGGCGCGGGTCGGGGGGGGCGACCGCGGAGGCTGGCTCTTGGGGCAGGCTGATTGAGACTGGCTCTTGGGACAGGTTCGCGGCGGGCAGCGCGGGCGTGAACGAGGCGGCGCGCTCGAGCAGGGCCTGGAGGTGAGCGCCGAGTTGGTTGTGGGCGAGGATGATGTACTCGCGCAGGCCGGCGACGTTGGCGTCGACGGCGCGCAGGAGGGTGGCCTCGAGGTCGGAGAAGGTCCGGGTGAGGGCGTGGGGGACGGTCTTGCGGGCGGCGTCGCGGAGCTCGCGGACCGAGCGCTCGCGCAGGTACATGGTGGCGAGCGGGGCGGCGATGGTGACGAGCATGCCGGCGACGATGTTGCCGAAGTACATGATGGCGGTGCCGGCGATGCCGACGGCGAGGGTGCCGGCCTCGACGCCGACGGAGGGCGGCTCGAGGTGGACGGCGGGGCCACGAAAGCCGAGGTTTAGCATGGTCTCGGCGAGGCGGCGCTGGGCCTGTTCGCCGCAGGTGTGGATCGCGTCGCGAGTGAGCTGCTCGAGGGCGAGGCGGAGGCGCTCGACCTCGTGGTAGGTGAAGTGGAGGAGCGCGTCCTGGATCGCGCCGGGGAGCAGGTCGGCGGTGCTGCGCAGGTCGCTGCGGTCGAGCTGGGCGAGGATCGAGGCCTGCAGCTCGGCGCGGAAGTCGACGAGGTTTGTGTGACAGCTGAGGGCGATCTGGGCGCGCCCGGCGGAGATCGTCGCCTCGATGTGGTCGAGGTCGAGGTGCTGCTGCGAGAAGGCCTCGCGCACGGCGGCGAGCTCGGTCTGCAGCGCGGCGGCCTCGAGGCGCAGCGCGCGGGCCTCGATCGCGGTGTGG
>Ga0075152_10000060_pt1 | contig 85452 bp, 74 predicted proteins | sample JI61114C2DNA_FD_70964 | JGI IMG/M metagenome (GOLD analysis project Ga0075152, IMG submission 70964) | Wastewater effluent complex algal communities from Wisconsin, to seasonally profile nutrient transformation and Carbon sequestration -... | ecosystem: Engineered > WWTP > Effluent > Algae...
GCTGTATTTAATGCCTGTACTATCCGCAGCAAATCCAATTCATATATCACAGCGGCCAGTACACCCAAGGGGAAAAAATACGGTTTTGTATTTCTTGATTGTACCATAAAAGCCGATTCACCGGTCAACCGGTTATTCCTTGGCCGTCCCTGGCGCCAGTATGCACGCACCGTATTTCTGCGTTGTGAAATGCCCATGGCTATTGTTGCGGAAGGCTGGGAAAACTGGGGCAATCCAGCCAATGAAAAAACCGCTTTCTATGCCGAATATAAAAGCCACGGACCAGGTGCTTCACCAGCCAAAAGAGTGAAATGGAGTTCCCGGTTAAATGCCCGTGACCTGCCCGCTTATACGATTACCGCCATTACGGGAGGTACTGAGAACTGGCCCGCCATTGCTGTTCCGCCATTTAATTATGCTGCCTTTAATCAGCACAAAATTGAAGTAGTTAATCTCTATATGGGAACTGTTCCCAATAATAAACCCGCGGCTGATCGTGAAACCTCTATTACAAAAGATAATGTAACACGTATTGCAAAAGTACTCACCCCCACTCTGACCATCTACCGTCCGGATAAACCGAATGGTCAGGCCGTAGTGATTTGTCCGGGTGGTGGCTATACCATTCTTGCCTTCGATAAGGAAGGCACCCGGGTGGCCGAGGAATTTACAAAATGGGGTATTACTGCCATTGTTTTAAAATCCAGATTACCGGACGACAGTCTGCAATTCGAACGTCACCTGGCCCCCCTGCAGGATGCACAGGAAGCCATCCGCTATGTTCGCAGACAGGCAAAAGCCTGGGGCGTGCATCCCGGTAAAATAGGTATTATGGGATTTTCAGCAGGCGGACATCTGGCTTCCACAGCCGCTACACATTTTAACTTTAAAGCAGATGCGGCCGGAACGGATACGGTATCGGCACGCCCGGACTTTGCTATACTCATTTACCCGGTTATCAGTTTCGACAGTTCCATTACGCATAAGGGTTCCCGTAATAACCTGGTGGGTGCCACGGCATCAGAAGAACAGATACGCTTTTTCAGCAATGAATTGCAGGTAACTCCGCAAACGCCTCCCTCCTTCCTGGTACATGCCGGTGATGACGGCGCGGTGCCTGCGGAAAACAGTATCCGTTATTACCAGGCTTGTCTGAAAAATAAAGTGCCGGCCGAACTGCATCTATACCCAAAAGGCGGGCATGGATTCGGCCTGATCAATAAAACAACATCAGATAACTGGGTGGAGCGCTTACGCAACTGGCTGCAGTTATATAAATAAAGAATTATGAAACGACTACTTGTACTGGGCGTTGTATTCGCTCAACTGGCGGCATCGGCACAAACCTGGAAAGCCGATAATGGCAATGGCACTTTCCGTAATCCCATTCTGCATGCCGATTACAGTGATCCCGATGCGATCCGGGTGGGTTCAGATTATTATATGGTAGCTTCCAGTTTTACCCATATTCCGGGCTTGCCCATTCTACATTCAAAAGATCTGGTGAACTGGAGCTTGCTGGGACATGCGTTGAACATTCAGCCACCATATGACTACTATATCAAAGTGCAGCATGGAGCCGGCGTATGGGCTCCCAGTATCCGTTATCACAACAATGAATTTTATATTTATTACCCGGATCCTGATTTTGGCATTTATCTCACCAAAGCCAAAAACATCAATGGTCCCTGGTCAGCTCCGCTGTTGGTGGAAGCCGGAAAAGGACTGATAGATCCCTGTCCGCTCTGGGACGACAATGGGAAAGTATACCTCGTCCATGCCTATGCCGGCAGCCGGGCCGGTTTCAAATCCATCCTGGTGGTAAAGGAGATGAATAAGGAAGGAACGCAGACCATCACAGACGGGGTACTTGTATTCGATGGCCATGCGGAAGACCCCACCGTGGAAGGACCCAAATTTTATAAACGCAACGGGTTCTATTACATATTCGCCCCGGCAGGTGGTGTTAGCACCGGCTGGCAGCTGGTACTGCGGTCAAAAAACATTTATGGTCCCTATGAAAAAAAAGTGGTCATGGATCAGGGACAATCACCGATCAACGGACCACACCAGGGAGCCTGGGTAAATACCACATCCGGTGAAGACTGGTTTTTGCATTTTCAGGATAAAGACGCGTATGGCCGGATTGTTCATTTACAACCGATGAAATGGGTCAATGACTGGCCGGTAATCGGGGAAGATAAAGACGGTGATGGAAAAGGAGAACCGGTGATGATATATAATAAACCAACTGTGGGCAGGTCATATCCGGCTGTGACTGTTCCTGAATCGGATGATTTTAATACGCCCCGTCTCGGGCGTCAATGGCAGTGGCAGGCCAATCCCCGGGAAGGATGGGCCTTCCCTTCTCCGGATGGGTTTCTACAGCTGTTCTCGGTTTTACTTCCCGACTCAGTGAAAAATGCCTGGGACTACCCGCATATTCTGGCGCAGAAATTTCCCGCCGAATCCTTTACCGCCACGGTTAAATTCAGTTTCCTGCCCCGCTGGGAAGGCGAAAAATTCGGGCTGATCATACAGGGGGCAGATTATGGATATATCGCAATCGAAAAAAGAAAGGACGGCAACTACATTTCGCAGGCCATTTGTACCGGAGCCGACAAAGGCAATAAAGAAACAGTACAGGACGGGCAAAAAGCCGTTAAAACGGATATTTATTTTCGGGTAATAGTGAGTCCCGGTGCCCGGTGCAGTTTCAGCTACAGTGAGGATGGGAACCAATTTACCCCGCTCGGATCCAGTCTGGTGGCCAAACCCGGCCGCTGGGTAGGAGCAAAAACCGGATTCTTTTTCAGCCGTACGAATAAGACCAATGATGCCGGCCAGGTGAGACTGGACTGGTTTACTATATCACAAAACGAAAAATAACGCCATATGGAAAGAAGAAACTTTGTGAAGTATACTGCTGCTGCAGGTGCTTCGTTGATGCTCCACCCCTTTAGTGCATTCGCCACAGATAGTGGTGAAAAAATCAGGCTGGCCCTGGCCGGCACCGGTGCTCGCGGAACGGGTTTCTGGGGTAAAGACTTAATCAAAAATTTCAGTCATTGTGAATTTACCGGACTGATGGATATAAATCCGGGACGGGTGGCTTATGCCAGGGAATACATGAATGTATCCTGCCCTGTTTTCACCAACCTTGACGAAATGCTGAAAACGGTGAAAGCCGATTATATCATCGTAACCACGATGGATGCCACGCATGATGAAATAATTGTAAAAGCCCTGCAGGCCGGCTTCAATGTGATAACGGAGAAGCCCATGACCACCGATGAGGACAAATGCCGTAAAATCCTGGCTGCGGAAAAAGCATCCGGTAAAAAAGTAACGGTTGCATTCAATTACCGCCACAGTGTGCATGCCATGCAACTGAAAGAATTACTGGCGGCCGACCGCGTGGGAAAAATTACATCAGTGGATTTCAACTGGTACCTCAACGTGCATCATGGCGCGGACTACTTCCGCCGCTGGCATGGCCGGATTGCCAAAGGAGGATCCCTCTGGGTACATAAAGCCACGCATCATTTTGACCTGCTGAACTGGTGGCTCAACAGTGAACCGGTGGAAGTAACCGCCTATGGCAGCCTGGAACATTATGGCCGGAACAATGCCTTCCGGGGTACCAAATGCCGGGGCTGTGAACATAAAGAGAAATGTAAATTTTACTGGGATATTACCGGTAATAAGCAAAACGTGAACCTGTATGTCAACAATGAACAACACGACGGTTATCTCCGGGATGGTTGTGTATGGTCCAATGAAATTGATATTTATGATAAAATGAGCGCCCAGATCATTTATGCCAATGGAGTACAGGTCAACTACTCACTCACCACTTATTCTCCTTATGAAGGCTGGCAGATTGCCTTTAACGGAATGAAAGGCCGGATTGAAACCTGGGAAGATATTCCCTACCTGCAAAAAACACCGGAGGACCAGGCCAAACGGCATGCCATTGAAATGAGCAACGCGGATGATGCCATTCCGGGTGAAGTCAGGGAAATCATTGCCATGGACAATTTTGCAAAAGATTTTGAAGTCTATACCACCCCGAAAATCCGTGGCGGGCATGGCGGCGGCGATATCCGGATGCAACGCCGGATCTTTGTTGATAAAAATGATAACCCGCACCATATCATGGCTGGCACACGTGAAGGGGCTATGTCCATCCTGATTGGTATTGCCGCCAGAAAAAGTATCCAGTTGAAAAGACCTGTAAAAATCAGTGAACTCACCGACCTGGTGCCCATGGCTAACCGGTTTTAAATTAAAAAAAAGATGAAAAAAATACTCATTATCGCGATTTCTTTCTTCATTTTAAATGGTGCAGTAAACGGACAGTCGAAAAAAGAAAAGCAGGTGGCCGATGCCACTGAACAATTACGCAAAGCCATGGTGGATGGGGATAAGGCCGGACTTGAGAAACTGGCTTCAGACCAGCTGAGTTATGGACATAGTGGCGGGCATGTGGAAGGCAAAGCCGAATTTGTCGAAAAAATTGTCAGTGGCAAGTCTGATTTTGTAACCATTGACCTTACAGACCAAACCATTCTCATCAGTGGAAAAACAGCCGTGGTGAGGCATAGTCTGGCGGCAAAAACGAATGATAACGGGAAACCCGGGGAGGTACATCTGAAGATCTTACTGATCTGGCAAAAAGAAGGCAGTCAATGGAAGTTGCTGGCCCGGCAGGCGGTAAAAATTGTAAAATAGACCCGTTTCTTAAACAGAAATCCGGAAGCGGTTTAACGAGACCGTTCCCGGTAACGATTGCGTAAATAAAATTGCGCAATTCACTGATTAACAATGGATATAATGTTAGACTTGTAGCCCGGAATGAAGATTGAACAGGTAAAAACTTGCCAATGAGACACTTTACATTAATTATAATTCTATTATTTCCGCTGGCCCTTACCGCACAGGACTGGAAATTGCCCGTTGTTACAAGTCCAAAATTCAAAAAAGATACGTTGAGTATCGTTAAGTCTGGCGCCGTTCCCGATGGAAATACCCTGAATACAAAAGCGATTAACCGCAGTATTGAAACAATGAGTAAGAAAGGCGGCGGAGTGGTGCTCGTGCCGAAGGGGCTCTGGCTCACAGGTCCCGTAGTACTGCTTTCCAACGTGAACCTTCACCTCGCAACCGGGGCTACTTTATTATTTACCAAAGACAAATCACAATTCCCCCTGATAGAAGCCAACTGGGAAGGATTACCCCAGATGAGGAACCAGTCACCCATTTCGGCTACTGGTGCCCGTAATATTGCGATTACCGGAAAAGGGATTATTGACGGCAACGGAGATGAATGGCGGGCCGTTAAAAAAGATAAGTTCACCGAAAGCCAATGGAAAAAGAAAGTGGAAAGCGGCGGTGTGCTGAGTGAAGACAAAAAAACCTGGTACCCTTCTGCCGGATTCCTGAAAGGCTCCAAAATGCCGGCAAATCCGGGTATGATCGATCCGGAAAAGGACAGGGCTTTTTATGACAGTATCAAGGATTTCCTGCGGCCCAACCTGCTTTTACTGACACAATGTAAAAACATCTTACTCGAAGGAGTCACGTTCCAGAATTCACCGGCCTGGTGCCTGCATCCGTTGATGTGTGAGCAACTGACCGTACGGAATATATTTGTAAAAAATCCCTGGTACGCGCAGAATGGGGATGGTATTGATGTGGAAAGCTGTAAAAATGTACTGATCGAAAATTCAGTTTTTGATGTAGGCGATGACGCGCTTTGTATGAAAAGCGGACGCGATGCCGAAGGACGGAAAAGAGGCATGCCTACCGAGAATGTGATTATACGCGGTTGTACCGTATACGCGGCCCATGGAGGATTCGTAATCGGGAGTGAAATGAGCGGTGGAGCCCGGAATATTTATGTCAGCAACTGCACCTTTATCGGCACCGATATCGGCCTTCGTTTTAAAACCACACGCGGCCGCGGCGGCGTGGTGGAGAATATCTTCATCAAAGACATTTACATGAAGGACATTCCCGCGGAAGCAATCCTGTTCGACATGTATTATATGGCCAAAGACCCCGTGGCCATGGCCGGTGAAAAAAGAGAGCTGCCAAAAGTGGAAGCCAAACCCGTGGATGAAACCACTCCGGTATTCCGCAACTTCCATATCAGTAACGTGTACTGCAGCGGTGCCGAGAAAGGCATTTTTGTCCGGGGTGTACCGGAGATGCATGTGCAGAATATAGTGCTCGAAAACATGGTACTTCAGGCCCGTAAAGGCATTGACGTGCAGGAAGCTTCCAACATCACTTTCCGGAATATCACGCTGGAAACCGCACAGACCCATCCGGTGGTGGATGTAACGCAGAGTGATGTATTGACATTCGACCGCATTATCACAAAAGATGGAACGGAATTATTCTTCCGTTTCAGCGGCGACAAAACAAAAAACATACAGATTAAAAATACCGACCTGAACAAAGCCAAAGTAAAAACCAGTTTTGAACTGGGCGCCTCCGAACAGGAATTGAAACAGTTCTGAACGGGGAACTACTTTTAGCGGATCAGGCTCTTTAAACTGAACATCATGAAAAAACTGGCAGCTGCCTTTGCAATACTGGCCTGTGTCCACCTCTCTGCCCAGACACCCGGTCACCGTCTGTCTGAAACCGTGCTGAACATCTGGAAAGACTCCATCCCGATTGGCAGTCAGACCAAATGGAGTTATGATATGGGCGTGGTGCTCAAAGGCTTTGAAGGCCGTTGGATGAATACGGGTGATGTACGTTGGTTTAATGCCATCCAGTCCAAGATTGACTGGTTTGTACAACCGGACGGATCGATCAAAAACTATGAGCTGAATGAATACAATATTGACCATGTCAATAACGGCAAGCTCGTTTTATTACTCTATCGGGTAACCGGAAAAGAAAAATACAAGAAAGCGGCTGATCATCTGCGTGATCAACTCCGCACGCATCCCCGCACCAAAGAAGGAGGCTTCTGGCACAAGAAAATTTATACCAACCAGATGTGGCTCGACGGTCTCTACATGGGTGCCCCTTTCTATGCAGAGTATGCCATGCTCTTCCATGAAGACAGCGCCCTTAATGATGTGGCCAACCAGTTTATCTGGATGGAAAAACATGCACGCGATCCCAAAACCGGCTTACTCTATCATGCATGGGATGAAAGCAAGGAACAGCAATGGGCCAATAAAACCACCGGTACCTCTCCCCTCTTCTGGTCACGCGCCATGGGCTGGTATGCCGATGGCCTGGTGGATGCCCTGGATTATTTTCCCGCCAACCATCCGAAGAGAAAAGACCTGATCGGTATTCTGAACCGCCTGGTGAATGCCGTGGAAAAAACACAGGATAAAACCACCGGACTCTGGTATGATATCCAGCTGTACAACGGACCCGGTAAAGAAAAAAATTATTTCGAAGCTTCCGCCAGCTCCCAGTTTGTGTATGCCATTGCCAAAGGCGTCCGCAAAGGCTATCTCCCTGCGGCCAAAATCGCCATTGCCAAAAAAGGATATGACGGACTGGTAAAACAATTTATCAAAGAGGAAAACGGCCAGACCAATCTGCATGGAACGGTGAAAGTAAGCGGCCTGGGTGGCAAACCCTACCGCGACGGCAGTTTTGAATATTATATGAGCGAACCCGTAATTGTAAATGATCCCAAAGGTATCGGGGCCTTCCTGCTGGCCAGCAATGAAATGGAGATACTGGGCACACAGGTCAACGGGAAAGGAAAATCGGTTATGCTTGATCGTTATTTTAACAGTGAAAAAAGAAGGGATATTACCGGCACCGAACAATACTGGCATTATGTATGGGAGGAAAGAAGCCATCCCGGTTTCTATACCCTCGGTAAGATTTTTGAAAAAAACGGGGCTAAACTGGCTACTCTTGATAACGCGCCCACCGCGGCCGGACTGAAAGGCGCTTCTGTCTATATCATTGTGGACCCCGATCATAAAAAAGACAACCCCCAACCGAATTTTGTAAGCGCCAATGACATTACAGTAATCAGCAACTGGGTAAAAGCCGGTGGCACGCTCTTCCTGATGGCCAACGACAGCAGCAACTGCGACCTGACGTATTTCAATAAACTGGCCGGCGCCTTTGGCATTACCTACGAATATAAAAACCTGAACATGGTGAAAAACGACACGTATGTACAGGGAGAAATATGGCCCGAAGGGTCTTCCATCTTTAAAAAGAATTATCGCTTATTTCTGAAAGAACTGAGCCCGGTAACCGTGACCGGTCCGGCCAAAGCCGATGTAAAGAAAAATGAGGACATCATAATCGCCACGGCCCGGCTGGGAAAAGGTAAAGTGATTGCCGTAGGCGATCCCTGGTTGTATAATGAATATGTGGACGGCCGTAAACTGCCCGCCATCTATGAAAATTATGCCGGAGCGGAAGACCTGGTAAAATGGCTGCTCAGCAGCATCCGCTGATGAAACACAAAAAGCGCATAGCTGTATTTTTACTGGCCGGAATACTTTGTTTCCTGTCAGGCACCGCTATGCCTCCTTCAAAAATCATTGTCGATGCTTCCGGAAAAGGCGACTTCTTAACCATACAGGCAGCCATCAACAGCCTGCCCGACTCATCCATATCACTCAGGTTCATCTTTATCCGCAAGGGCCGGTACGAAGAAAAAATATTCATCAAAAAACAACAGCTTGTTCTTGAAGGAGAAGACAGGGCCGGGACATTGATCATTACCTCCATTGCCCGTGACGAATGGCGTTGTGAACATCCCGATGACTGGGGCGTGGCCACCGTGAATGTATGGGCCAATGATATTACCCTGAAGAACCTGACTATTACGAATAATTATGGTTTTGATTTTACTCCCCGTTCTATCACCTGTGCTGGTGATTCGGGAAAACAAAAAACCATTCGCCGCGACGGTCATCAGATGGCTTTACGTACCATGCAGCCATCCACCCGGCTGGCCGCCGTGAATTGTCATTTCCGCGCCTTTGGCGGAGATACCGTGAGTCCCTGGGAAACCGGTAACGGCATGTGGTATTTTAAAGATTGTACCATGGAAGGCGGCGTGGACTTTTATTGTCCCCGCGGCTGGGCCTGGGCAGAAAACTGTGAATTCATCAGCCATTCCGGTCCGGCCGCTATCTGGCATGATGGCTCCGGTCATAAGGATTCCAAAACGGTTTTAATCAACTGCCGTTTCAAAGGATTCGACGGATTTCAGTTGGGACGTTATCACCGTGATGCCCAGTTCTACCTGATCAATTGCGTGTTTGCGGCAAACATGAAGAATGAAGCGATTTACCGCGTACCCACCACCAATACCATTCAATGGGGTGAGCGGATCTATTATTATAATTGTCACCGGGAAAGCGGGGCTGAATTCGGCTGGTATGCGGATAACCTTCCCGCCGGACTGAATACCTCAGACATCACGGTAAACTGGGTATTCGGCAACCGTTGGAAACCGGTACCATAAAAAATGTATAAACACAACAGAAGATGAACCCTTTAAATGCAACCACAGCCGGCAAACCCGCACTTCCTGTAAAAATCCTGCAATTCGGAGAAGGGAACTTCCTGCGGGCCTTTGTGGACTGGATGATAGACAAAGCCAACCAGCTTGGTAAAATGAATCATGGCGTGGCCATTGTACAACCCATTGCTGGTGGCGAATTCATTCGCGACCTGTTTGCGAAACAGGATAACCTTTATCATGTATACCTCGAAGGGATAAAAGACAAACAACCCGTTAAGGAAGTAGCCATGGTGAAATGTATAACCGGCGTGTACAATCCTTATTCCGATTATAAAACGTACGAATCTATTTTCCTCAGTGAGGAGCTGGAAATGATTGTCTCCAATACTACCGAGGCCGGTATCCGTTATGAAGAAGGCGATGACCTGAATGCGGAACCACCCGCTTCATTCCCGGCTAAAATGACGGCCCTGCTCTACAAACGATTTAAAAAATTTAATGGCGACGCGTCAAAAGGACTCTCCATTATCTGCTGCGAACTGATCGAAGACAATGGTTCCACCTTGCGGCAATATGTATTAAAACATGCCGCGGCCAATGAGTTAGGCGTTGCATTTGAAAACTGGGTCACTACGCATTGCCATTTCTACGACACACTGGTAGACCGGATTGTTCCGGGCTTCCCCAAAGAAAACATTCAGGAAATACAGGCGGAAATCGGATTTGAAGATAACCTCGTGGTCAAAGGCGAATATTTTCATGTGTGGGCCATTGGCGGAGACAGCAGCATTAAAGAAAAACTGCCCCTGGATCAGGCCGGTATGAATGTACTCTTCATGGATGATATCCGTGAATTCAGGGCGAAGAAAGTGCGTATCCTCAATGGCTCCCATACCGGTATGGTACCTGTGGCCCTGCAACTGGGTTGTGCCACGGTGATGGATGCCTTCAATACCCCGGAAGTGGAACAATTCATCAATAAAATGGTGAACGAAGAAACCCTGCCGGTAATTGATGAAGATCCGGAAGAACTGAAAAAGTTTGCGGGTAAAATCCTGGAACGTTTCTACAACCCTTATCTCAAACATTACCTGAAAGATATTTCACTGAACTCCCTCTCCAAATGGGAGACCCGCAATTTCCCGACTGTTAAAGACAATTTTACCAAACTCAATAAAAATGCACGGCTGAACACGTTCTCTTTTGCTGCCTTACTCGTATTGTATAGCGGTAAATCTGCCGTGGAATTTACGCCAAATGATACACCCGAATTTGTTGAATTCATCCGCTCCACGTTTGATGCCGGCAATATTAAAGGTTGGGTGGAAGGCGTGGTTAAAAATAATAAAATATGGAAAGAGGATTTCTCCGCTTCCCCGTATTTTATTGATGAAGTGGCGGCAGGTGCCACCGCCATTCTGCAACAGGGAATGAAAGCGGCCTTAACCACACTGATCAGTCATTAATAATAAAAAACCAGCAGTATATGTCTCAGATTGTTTTAAAAGTTCACCCGAAAGACAATGTAATTGTTGCCTTAAAAGACCTGGCAAAAGACCAGACGATTCAATATGAAGGCGCAACGTATGTAATGCAGGAAGACATTCCCGCCAAGCATAAATTCTTTATGCAGGACATGAAGAAAGGCGATGAAATCACCATGTATGGAGTACTCGTGGGCAAAGCCCAGATGGATATCGCCCAGGGAGCACGGATGTCCACCGAAAACACCAAACATGCCGCAGAGCCCTATACCTACCGTAAAGTGGATTATAAATGGCAGGCACCGGATATATCCAGATTCAAAGGCAGGACCTTTAACGGATATCATCGCCCCGATGGCCGCGTAGGCACTGCCAACTACTGGCTGTTTGTCCCCACCGTTTTCTGTGAAAACAGGAATATGGACGTGATCCGCGAAGCCATGCACAATGAACTGGGTTATGCCGTAACCGATAAGTATAAAAATTACACGCATCAGTTACTGGAAGCCTTGAACAAAGGTGAAGACCTTACCCGTGTAAGCCTGGCTCCACCCACCGCTGCGGTAAAAAACAGCAATCGTCCTTTCAAAAATGTGGATGGAATCAAGTTCCTCAATCACCAGGGAGGATGCGGGGGTATACGTCAGGATGCTGCCGTATTAAGTAAACTGCTGGCGGCTTATGCCGATCATCCGAATGTAGCGGGTGTAACCGTACTGAGTCTGGGCTGTCAGAATTTACAGACCCAGGATTTCCTGAATGATTTAAAAGCGCTGAATCCTGCATTCAATAAAACGATGTTCATTTTTGAACAACAGCAGTCACAAAGTGAAGAACAGCTGATCGGCGATGCCATCCGGAAGACATTTGAAGGACTGGTGGAAGCGAATAAAATTGAACGTAAACCGGCCCCGCTGGATAAAATGTGTCTTGGAGTGAAATGCGGCGGCAGCGACGGCTTCAGTGGCATTTCTGCAAATCCGGCTGTTGGTTATGCCTCCGATCTGCTGGTGGCACTGGGCGGACAGGTATTATTAGCTGAATTCCCTGAACTCTGTGGGGCCGAACAAAACCTGATTGATCGTACCCCCGATGAAGCATCAGCAAAAAAATTCATCAAACTGATGTCGGCTTACAGCGACTCTGCAGAAAAAGCCGGCAGCGGTTTTCACATGAATCCTTCACCCGGTAATATCAAAGACGGATTAATCACCGACGCCATCAAGAGTAATGGCGCGGCGCTGAAAGGCGGTACCTCACCCGTGGTGGATGTACTCGACTATACCGAAGTGGCAAAGAAACCCGGCCTGAGCCTCGTGTGTACGCCTGGCAATGATGTGGAAGCCACTACCGGCAAAGCAGCCAGTGGAGCCACCCTTATATTGTTTACCACCGGTTTGGGCACTCCTACCGGCAACCCGGTTTGTCCTACGATTAAAGTATCCACCAACAGCAACCTCACCAAACGCATGAATGATATCATTGATATTGATTGTGGTCCGGTGATTGACGGGGAAAAAACCATTCCCCAGATGGGTGAAGATATACTGGAGTATTGTATCAGGGCGGCCAGTGGTGAAGTAATACCGAAAGCCGTATTGCTGAATCAGGATGATTTCATTCCCTGGAAGAGAGGTGTATCATTATAATTAATCAAAACAGCTAAAGAACGGATCATGGAGAATATGTTTTCACTTAAAGGAAAAGTAATTATTGTAACCGGCGGAACTGGCGTACTGGGTCATGCTTTTATCAAAGCGCTGTCTGCTGCAGGCGCCACAGTGGGTGTATTGGGCCGCAACCAGGCAAAAGCGGAAGAGCGTGTAAAAGAAATCACCGATGCCGGTGGCGAAGCCATCGTGCTGATTGCCGATGTACAGGATGAAGCACAATTGGTGGAATGCCGGAAGAAAGTACTGGATAAATACGGAAAAATAGACGGATTGGTAAATGGGGCCGGCGGAAATGTACCCGAAGGCATCCTGCAACCCGCCGATGATATTTTCTCCATGAGCGCGGCCGGGATGAAAAAAGCCATGGATATGAATGTCTGGGGCAGCATTATCCCCACCCTCATATTTGGAAAAGCCATTGCAGAAAACGGCAGCGGCAGTATCGTCAATATCTCTTCCGTGAGTGTGGAAAGAGCCTTAACCAAAGTAATGGGCTACAGCCTCGGTAAAGCCGCCATTGAAATGTTCAATAAATGGTTTGCTGTGGAACTGGCCAACCGGTATGGCGATAAAATCAGAATGAATGCCATCATTCCCGGATTCTTCCTGACCGAACAAAACCGTTTATTGCTAACCGATGGTAACGGTAATTTATCCGAAAGAGGCAAACTGATCATTGCCGGAACCCCCTATAAAAAATTCGGTGATCCGAAAGATCTGGCCGGCGCGCTGGTGTATCTGATGAGTGACGCGTCTTCCTTTGTTACCGGTACCACCATTAAAGTGGACGGCGGCTTTACCGCATTCAGTGGTGTTTAAGCAAACGGCGATTCGTGCAGCGATGCACACAACATAAAATGTAATAGAATGAAAAAGTTTCTGGATGAAAATTTCCTGCTGCACAATAAAACGGCACAGGAACTTTACCACGGCTATGCCAAAGACATGCCCATCATTGATTATCATAATCATCTTCCGCCAAATGAAATGGCAGAAGACAAACAATTTGACAATATCACCCGGGTATGGCTGAACGGCGATCACTACAAATGGAGAGCCATGCGGACCAATGGCGTGGATGAATCCTATATTACCGGGAACAAATCAGACTGGGAAAAATTCCAGGCCTGGTCAGCCACCGTGCCGTATACTTTACGTAACCCGCTTTATCACTGGACGCACCTGGAACTACAGCGTTATTTCGGCATTACGGAAATCCTGAATGCGGATACTGCCAAAGCGGTGTATGATAAAGCCACCAGCCTGCTGCAAACCAAAGAATACAGCGTACGCGGCTTACTGGAACGGATGAATGTAAAAGTGGTTTGTACCACGGATGATCCGGTAGACAATCTGGAATACCATCAGCAGATCCGTCAGAGCGGCTGGAAGGTAAAAGTGTTACCTGCTTTCCGCCCGGATAAAGCCATGAATGTGGACAATGCTGCCGGCTTCAACAACTACCTGACTGCATTGGAAAAAGCAGCTGATGTATCCATCAGCACGTATAATGATTACCTGGCCGCCATGAAAAAACGCCATGACTATTTTGTGGCCAATCAGAGCAGCATCAGTGATCACGGACTGGAAGAAATCTATGCAGAAGACTATACCAGCACGGAGATTGCCGGTATTTTTGCCAAGATCCGCTCCGGTGGTGAACTCAGCCTGCTGGAAAACCGCAAATTCAAATCCGCCATGCTGGTGAACTTTGCGGAATGGGATTGGGAAAAAGGATTTGTACAGCAATACCACCTGGGTGCATTAAGAAACAATAACAGCCGTCGCCTGGGACAGCTTGGTGCCGATACCGGCTGGGACAGTATCGGTGATTTCTCACAGGCACGTGCCTTATCGAAATTCATGGATCGCCTGGATGGAAACAACACATTGGCCAAAACCATTATCTATAACCTTAACCCCGCCGATAACGAACTGTTCGCCACCATGATCGGCAACTTTAATGATGGCTCAGCAGCTGGTAAGGTCCAGTGGGGTTCTGCCTGGTGGTTCCTTGATCAGAAAGACGGCATGACCAAACAGATCAATGCCCTCAGCAATATGGGACTGCTCAGCAAAATGGTAGGGATGCTGACCGACAGCCGCAGCTTCCTCTCCTTCCCGCGTCATGAATACTTCCGTCGTTTATTGTGCAATATCTTTGGCGAGGAAGTAGACAATGGCGAACTGCCCAATGATATTCCCTGGATCGGACAAGTGATTCAGGATATCTGCTATAACAACGCTAAAAACTATTTCAACTGGCAAAGTCTCGATCAACCCGAAACTGCAAAAGCCCAAACCTCTAAGTAATACGATTATGCAAACATTAGACTTATTCAATCTCGCCGGAAAGACAGCATTGGTTACAGGATGTGATACCGGCCTTGGCCAGGGAATGGCCCTCGCTCTTGCCGAAGCAGGCGCCAATATCGTCGGCGCTTCCATCGTGGACGATTATTCCGCCACAAAAGAGCTGGTGGAAGCCACCGGCCGCCGTTTCACTTATCATAAAGTGGATATCGGTAACCGGGAAGAACTGTATGCCTTTATCAATAAAGTAAAATCGGAAAATAAAATTGATATCCTCGTCAACAACGCCGGTATCATCATGCGCAAACCCGCGGCCGAACATCCCGATGAATTCTGGGATAAGGTAATTGCCATCAACCTCGACGCGCAGTTTATTATCGGCCGTGAATTCGGCAAACAGATGATCGAAAATGGCGGTGGAAAAATTATTTTCACCTGTTCCCTTCTGAGTTTCCAGGGCGGCATCAATGTACCAGGGTATACGGCCAGTAAATCAGCCGTGGCCGGACTGGTACGCGCTTTTGGCAATGAATGGGGCAGCAAAGGTGTATGTGTAAATGGTATCGCACCCGGTTATATCGCCACAAACAATACCCAGGCCCTCCGCGAGGATCCTGAACGCAGCAAGTCGATCCTCGACCGTATTCCGGTTGGACGCTGGGGTGTACCTGCCGACTTCAAAGGTCCCGTGGTATTCCTGGCTTCACCCGCTTCTGATTATGTAAATGGTGCCATCCTTTTTGTAGACGGTGGCTGGATGGCCCGCTAAAATTAAACACATGAAAAAGGTAACTAAAAATACAGGACCGCAACTGAAGGATTATAAGTCCAACACATATATGGACGGAGATATGGAAATCCGCTTTGCCATTGGTCCGGAAGAAACCAAACAACTCGATACACAAAAGCTGGCGGAAAATTTTCTGGTCAAAGACCTGATGACCGCCGACGCACTTAAACTGGTGTATTCGCATTATGACCGGGTAATCATCGGTGGCGCCAATCCGGTAAATAAAACACTGACCCTGCCCAATCATCCGGAACTGAGAGCGGAGTATTTCCTTGAAAGAAGAGAGCTCGGTATTATCAACGTAGGCGGAACTGGTACGGTAACAGCCGATGGAAAAAAATACAAAGTGGAACAACTCTCCTGTCTCTACCTCGGTAAAGGCACCAAAAATGTCAGCTTTGCTTCGGCGTCCAAAAAGAACCCGGCTTTATTTTACCTGCTTTCTTCACCAGCACATGCTTCATACCCCGTAACCCTGTTTACAAAAGAACAGGCATCCCCGGTAGAACTTGGCGCTCCCGAAACCGCAAATAAAAGAACCGTTTACAAATACATCCACCTGGATGGAATTAAGAGTTGTCAGCTGGTAATGGGGTTAACCGTAATGGCTCCCGGCAGTGTATGGAACTCCATACCCCCGCACACCCATACCCGAAGAATGGAAGTGTATTTCTATTTTGGTTTACCGGCAGAACACCGCATCATGCATTTCATGGGTAATCCGAAAGAAACCCGTCATATCGTAATGGCCAATAATGAAGCGGTGATTTCCGCTCCCTGGAGTACGCACTACGGTTGTGGTACCACCAACTATGGTTTTATCTGGGGCATGGCGGGTGAAAACTTAGTGTATACAGATATGGATCCGGCTCCGGTGGCCAGTTTAGTATAGTATGAAAAAAGTATGCTGCTTTGGTGAATTGTTATTGCGTCTGCCGCCGGCCAACGGCGGGGAATGGCTGCGTCATAACCAGCTGCCCGTATTTGTGGGTGGCGCGGAACTGAATGTGGCCACCGCATTAGCCACCTGGCAGTTACCCGTTAAATACTGTACGGCTTTACCAGACAATATTATTTCAAAAGATATCCGGGATTACCTGGAACAAAAACATATTGATACATCATCCATCATTCTCTCCGGCGAACGGATCGGCCTTTACTACTTAAAGGAAGGGGCCGATATGAAAAGCCATGAGAATGTGTTTGACCGGAAGTACTCTTCTTTTTCCACGCTGGGTACCGGTATTGTGGATTGGGACAATATCCTCAAAGATGTATCCTGGTTCCATTTCAGTGCCATTGCACCGGCCGTGAGTGCTTCTGCCGCAGCTCTCTGCAAAGAAGCCCTCGAAGCCGCGAAGAAAAGAAATATCACCATTTCCGTGGACTTGAATTTCCGATCACTCCTCTGGAAATACGGTAAGCAACCCATTGAAGTGATGCCTGAACTGGTACAATACTGCAATGTGATCATGGGCAATATCTGGGCGGCCAATACCCTCCTGGGTATACCGCGCAATGAAAAACTGATCGCCGCAAAGGAATTTACCATCCATGCCACGGAAACCGCCCGGGAAATATTCAGGCAGTATCCGCACAGTCACTGGGTGGCCAATACCTTCCGCTTTGATGGACAGGCAGACGATATCCGTTATTTTGCCACACTCGATAAACGGGACGGGCAGGTGCTATCTCCCGTTTTTCAAACGCGTTCTGTAGTGGATAAAGTGGGCAGCGGGGATTGTTTTATGGCCGGACTGATTTATGGAATCAGTTCCGGACATGCTGCAACGGAAATCATCGGTTATGCAGCGGCCGCAGCTTTTGCCAAACTACAGGAGAAAGGCGATGCCACGCAAAACAGTGTGGAAAAAGTAAAAACGTATTTAGCAAACCCCGTCATCAACTAACAAGACAATATTCAATCAACACAAAAATTCGACGAAATGAGCAAGAAAGTAGTAACCCTCGGTGAGATCATGCTGCGTTTATCCACCCCCGATTTCAAACGTTTTGTACAGGCTGATACATTTGATATCACCTATGGTGGTGGTGAAGCCAATGTGGCTGCAGCCCTGTGTAACTATGGTCTCAACGGCACGTTTGTAACCAAAGTGCCCAATAACCCCATCGGACAAAGTGCCATTAATCACCTGCGCCGCTATGGTGTGGATACGCAATTTATTGCCCGTGGCGGTGAACGACTCGGAATTTATTTCCTGGAAACCGGTGCCTCTATGCGTGCTTCACAAGTGGTATACGACCGGGCCGGCGCATCCATTGCCGACGTAAACCTGGATGAATTCGACTGGGATAAAATTTTCGAAGGCGCCGATTGGTTCCATACCACCGGTATTACCCCGGCCCTCAGTGATAAAGCCGCCGCATTAGCCGAAGCCGCCCTGAAAGCCGCCAAAGCCAAAGGCATCACCACCAGTATTGACCTGAACTACCGTAAGAAATTATGGAGCAAGGAAAAAGCCCGTGAAGTAATGACCCGTCTCTGTCATTTTGTAGATGTATGTATCGGTAACGAAGAAGATGCGGACACCACTTTAGGTTTCAAAGCCGGTGAAACGGATGTAACCAAGGGTGAACTTCACCTGGATGGCTACAAAGATGTATTCCAGCAGATGAAAGCCAAATTCGGTTTCAAATTCATCGCCTCCTCACTGCGCGAAAGCCACAGTGCCAGCGATAATGGATGGAGTGCACTGGTATATGACGGTACCGACTTCTACCATACCAAAAAATACAATGTACGGATCGTTGACCGTGTAGGCAGTGGTGACAGTTTTGCCAGCGGACTGATCTATGGCCTGGTAACCGGTATGTCTATGCCCGATGCCGCTGAATTCGGTGTAGCCGCATCCGCACTCAAGCATACCATTCCCGGTGATCTGAATCATGCAACACTTGGTGAGGTGAAGGATCTTATGAAAGGTGATGGATCTGGTCGCGTACAACGCTAGTCGGGAGTCGGGAGTTAGTAGTCGGTAGTCCCTTCTAAGAAAATATTCTTGACAATTAGGCTTTAATTTCTTAGAATATACTCTTTTACTTTAAGAGTTAATTCCAGACTATTCATACTCTTCAAACATCGGACTTTTAACTTTTTACTTTTGAATTTTGACTTAAATACGTTTTTATGATCATAGATACTTTAGCAAACGCCCCGAAATACTTCTCCATTCACCCGTTATTTGAAAAGGCTTTCGCTTTTATCAGCCGTACGGATCTGCCCAATGCGCCCGACGGGAAGCAGGAGATCAGTGAGGGACTGAAAGCGATCTTCAGTAATGCGCAAGGGAAAACGGCTGAAGCCAGCCTGTCCAAGTTTGAATGTCACAATAAGAATATCGACATCCAGCTTTGCATCCACGGTGTGGAGACTATTGGATGGACTCCCCGGGAAAAATGTGTAACGCCCAACGGCGGCTACAATGACGAAAAAGATGTACAGCTGTACCACGACAAGGCGGATACGTTTTTCCAGCTTACGGATGGACAGTTTGCCATCTTTTTCCCGGAAGATGTGCATGCGCCGATGATCGCGGAGGGAATGGTGAAGAAGCTGGTGATAAAAGTGAAGATATGAATCAGTCGGTAGCCGGGAGTTAGTAGTCGGGAGTCCCTCCTGAGAAACAACTTCTAATTACCGGAGAAAACTATTCATAAGAACTAATCGTTTTTATAATTAATGACTGGATCAGATTTTAAGCATCTTCGAGCTATAGATTTTTACTTTTTAATTTTGACTTTTGAATTATACTACTATGAGTAATACTAAGAAAATCACGAACGCCATCATCGCCCAGGGCATCCTCCCCCTCTACTTTAATCCAAGTGAGGAAGTGAGCCTGGATACATTGAAAGCGATATACAGAGCAGGGATCAAAGCCGTGGAGTACACCAACCGCGGGGAAGCGGCCCTGAGTAATTTTAAAAAAATGGTGGAACTGCGTAATGCGGAAATGCCTGGTTTGTTACTGGGTGTGGGTACCATTAAAAATATGGGTCATGCTACTGATTATATGGCTGCCGGGGCCGATTTCCTCGTGAGCCCGGGTTTTGTACCGGATGTGGCGGCTTACTGCGTGTCCAATGATATCTTTTATGCACCGGGTTGTATGACCCCAACGGAGATCATTGCCGCGGAAAATGCCGGTATCGGTTTTATCAAATTATTCCCGGGAAATATGCTGGGAACTGAGTTTTTAACTACAATTAAGGATATCTTCCCCAAACTGTTATTTATGCCCACTGGCGGGGTAGATACCACAAAGGAAAGTATTGAAAGCTGGTACAAAGCGGGTGTCTGTGCAGTAGGCATGGGCAGCAAACTGATCAGCAAAAAACTGATGGAAGCAAAAGATTATGCGACCATGGAAAGTGAAACAAAGAAAGTGCTGGAACTGATTGCCAGTATCAAACCTTAAAACCATTCTCATGCAGCAGGGCCAAATGAAAAGTAAAATGTCGAATTACAGATGGGTGATTGTCTCCATGCTGTTCTTTGCCACTACGATTAACTATCTCGACAGACAGGTACTTTCCTTAACCTGGAAAGATTTTATCGTTCCTGAATTCCACTGGAACAATAATGATTACGGTACCATCACGGCTATTTTCTCACTCGCCTACGCGTTTTCCATGCTCCTTGCCGGAAAATTTGTAGACTGGATGGATACCAAGAAAGGATTCCTCTGGGCCATTGGCATCTGGTCGATCGGCGCCTGCCTGCATGCCTATTGCGGCATTGCCACTTCCGGTATACTGACCGGTACCTGGTTTGTAGGTTTTGAAGGAGCCAAAGATTCCATTGCCACGGTGAGTGATATTGCAAAGATCACGTCCACCAGTGTAACCCTCTTTATTTTTGCCCGGATCGTGCTCGCATTGGGTGAAGCCGGAAACTTCCCGGCGGCCATTAAAGCGACGGCAGAATATTTTCCGAAAAAAGCCAGGGGATTTGCCACCAGTATTTTCAATGCCGGAGCCACCATTGGCGCGCTGATTGCTCCGATCTCCATTCCCTTTATCGCCAAAGCATATGGTTGGGAAATGTCATTTATCATCATTGGTGGTTTAGGCTTTGTGTGGATGGGTTTCTGGGTCTTTGTATACAAGAAACCGGAGAAACACCCGAAAGTAAACAGTGAGGAACTGGCCTATATTCAGCAGGATGACAAACACGCGAATGAAGAAGAAATGCTGGCACATACCAAAAAGATTTCTTTTGCCAAAGCATTCGGCTATAAACAAACCTGGGCTTTTGCCGTCGGTAAATTTATGACCGATGGGGTATGGTGGTTCTACCTGTTCTGGACCCCTGCCTATCTGAGTTCAGTCTATCACCTGGATTCAACCCAAAGCGCACCACAGATATTCACGCTTTATCTTATCACCCTTCTGTCCATTATCGGAGGCTGGTTGCCCACTTATTTTGTGGAGAAGAAAGGTATGAATCCCTATGCCGGCCGGATGAAAGCCATGCTGATATTCGCTTTCTTTCCCCTGCTGGCGCTGGCGGCACAGCCACTCGGCTATATTTCTGTCTGGTTCCCCGTGATCATTATCGGTATTGCCGGAGCGGCTCACCAGGCCTGGTCCGCTAATATTTTTTCCACCATCGGAGATATGTTTCCCCGTTCCGCAATCGCCACCATTACCGGTATCGGCGGTATGGCGGGAGGTATCGGCTCCTTCCTGATTAACAAGGGTTCCGGCAAATTATTTGATTATGCCGCCAATACCAATATGAAACTGATGGGCTTTGAAGGCATCGAAGCCGGCTATTTCATCATCTTTACCATCTGTGCCGTGGCCTACCTGATTGGCTGGATTATCATGAAATCGCTGGTACCCAAATACAAACCGATCACGGATCTGTAATACAAAACCGCATTAACAGGAATACGGCAACTGCGGTTACGCATTGCCGTATTTTTTTTACTCACTCCTTTTTATGAATAAACAGGCCCCGATATTTTTCCTGCTTCTTTTACTTGGCTGCTTTGCAGGCGGGCCCCATGCGCAATCCCTGGCAACCCTCAGCCGCCCGCAACCCGGCGCCTTCCCGCTGATCTGTAACCGGCAGCTGCCAGCCATACTCACGGATAGCGGGGATGCTGAAGTGGTGCAAATTGCGGCCCTGGCAGTGGCCACTGACCTGGAATTGGTCAGCGATACTAAAACGGGATTGATTCATACAGCCGGAAAGCAACCCCGCCTGATCATTGCCGGCACGGCAGGTCAGTCGGCGGTTATTGATCAGTTGGTAAAAGCAAAAAAACTGAGTCTGTCCGCTATTTCAGGTAAATGGGAATCCTATATCATTACAGTCTTGATTAATCCATTGCCGGGTATTAAGCAGGCACTCGTCATTGCAGGTTCAGATCCGAGAGGAACCGCCTATGGCCTGTTTGAATTATCCCGGGCGGCTGGCGTATCCCCATGGGTATGGTGGGCCGATGCAGTACCTGTGAAAAAGCAAAACCTGTATATCCTGCCCGTAACGGTTATTTCAAAAGAGCCTTCGGTAAAGTACAGGGGCATTTTTCTCAATGACGAAGACTGGGGACTGCAACCCTGGGCCGCGAAAACATTCGAACCGGAGACCGGGGATATCGGCCCAAAAACATATGCGAAAATATTTGAGCTGCTGCTTCGTCTGCGGGCCAATATGATATGGCCGGCTATGCACGATTGCACCAGGGCCTTTTTCAGTATCCCAGGCAATACAAAAGTGGCCGCAGATTATGGGATACTCATCGGCAGCTCACATGCCGAACCTATGCTGCGGAATAACGTGAGCGAATGGAAGGAAAAGATCATGGGACATTTCAATTATATCAGCAACCGTGATTCCGTTCTGAAATATTGGGAAGAAAGGGTGAAAGAAAGCAAAGGCATTAATGCCATGTACAGTATGGGCATGCGGGGTGTGCATGACAGCAAAATGGAAGGCGTAAAAGACAATAAGGATGCAGTGCCCTTGCTGGAAAAAATATTCTACGACCAGCGGGAACTGCTGACCCGGTATATTAACCCGGATATAGAGGCCATTCCGCAGGTTTTCACTGCGTATAAAGAAGTGCTTGATATTTATGACAACGGACTGAAAATACCGGAAGATATCACGCTGGTTTGGCCCGATGATAACTATGGTTATATACAGCGACTGAACAATGCCGGAGAAAAAAACCGTTCCGGTGGCAGTGGCGTTTATTACCATGCTTCCTATTGGGGACGTCCGCATGACTATCTCTGGCTCTCCTCCACCCATCCTGCCCTGATACAGGAAGAAATGATGAAAGCCTATCAAAATGGCAGTAACCGGCTCTGGGTGCTGAATGTCGGAGATATCAAACCCATTGAATACAATACCGAATTCTTACTCGATATGGCCTGGAATGCCGAACCCTTTAAAAACAAGGCTTATGCAAAAAAACACCTGCAGCAATGGGCGGCCGGTTTGTTCGGAAAGAACCTGGCACCTGAAATAACCTCCCTGATATGGGATTATCACCAGCTCGCGTTCCAGCGCCGTCCCGAGTTTATGGGTTGGAGCCAGACTGAACCCAGCACCAAAACCAATTATACAACCTTCAATCATTTCTATTACGGCGATGAAGCGCAGCAACGGATTAACCGTTACCAGTCTCTTGAAAACACGGCATCTACGATCCGGAGAAAGATTCAACCCAACAACCAGGCGGCTTTTTTCCAGCTCGTTTATTATCCGGTAAGAGGCGCCTCACTGATCAACAAAAAATTTCTGTACCGTGACAAGAGTTATCTCTATGCCCAACAGCAGCGGCAAAGCGCTTTTGAATATGCGCAACTATCAAAGGACGTTTATGACAGCATCCGCATGGAAACTGAATATTACAACAACCAGTTATCCGGCGGCAAATGGAAATACATGATGTCTGACCAGCCCAGGAAACTGCCCGTTTTCCTGGACCCCGTATTACCGGAAATCCGGATTGATACCCGGCACAGCTGGGGTATTGCACCGGAGGGTTGGGTAAAGAAAGATTCTTCACTGGCAAACGACACGGAGGAATATACACTACCTGGCATCGATCCGTATCACCGGCAAACGTATTTTATCGATATATTCCTGCAGGAAAACAAGAAACTGGATTGGAAAGCGGTTGCATCAGCGCCCTGGATCAAACTTTCTGCTACTATGGGCCGCCTGCTACCGGAGAACGGGCGCAGGCAAAAGCGGCTACAGGTGCAGGTGGATTGGAGTAAAATTGTACCAATAGAAATGCAAAGTGGTGAGATCCGTTTTTCCGCGGCGGGCAGGGAAATAACTGTGAAAATACAGGTGGAGTTTCCGGCCATGCCCAATTTTAATGGGTTTATCGAAAACAACGGATATATATCCCTGCAGGCCGCTCATTATAGTCGCCTGCAAAATCAGTCCGTAAGTCAATGGGAAACACTCCCCGGCCCCGGTTATTCCGGCGAAAGTCTCCTGGCGGTAAATGATGCAGCAGTCGGTACTGAAGCATTTACCGACAGCACGTTCATTAAAACCAGTAACGCTTATGTTGAATACGATTTCTATACGTTCACTTCCGCTATTGCACGTCTGACTGTTTTCAGTCTCCCTACTCACCCTCTCAACAATCATTACAGTATGCGATACGCGGTATCTGTGGATAATGGTCCATTAAAAATAATTAACTTTAAAACAGCCGGACGCAGTGAGGAATGGAAACAAAATGTATTGAGGAACCGGGCTGAAAGGAAACTGGATCTTTCGTATCTTGAAAGTGGCGCTCATCGTCTTCGTATTTATGCGATTGACCCGGGAGTGATTTTGGATGGCATGCTGATTGACCTGGGAGGGCTGAGGACGGGTTATGGACAAATCCCATAACCGCCATAATAAATTCTTTTTTTATATGAAATTTCAGACCCGTCTGATCAATTTTCTACTGCCCCTTGCGGCATACTTTCTCTTTGCCTTTCAGTGGTTCAATACCTATCAGAAAGCCTGGTATGCCAATATTCCGGAAGAAACACAGTTTTTGAAGGGTGCGATGACCAACCCCTATATTTATTATGCCTGGTTGTTTGGCATAACTTTCCTTCTGTTTCTGATAACTGGTATTGTATACCTGGTACGTGAAAAAACCGTACGCCCATTGATTTATTTCCTTATGGCCAATCTGCTGTTTACCGGTTACTATGTTTTTCTTTTCGCTGCTGATTTTCCGAAATGGAGCAGGACAGGGCCGGTGAATTTTTTGATTCTTTGTTTACTGGGGGGTTCGCTTTTCAGGTTTTATGAGGAGTTGAGAATAAAAGGAAAGGACTAAAATAAATATTCTTCACAAAAATTTACTTGCATGATCGTTACGCCTATATCATCCCATCTATATACGATCCAAACTGGAAGGAAAAATAAATCACCCTTGTTACTTATCTTCTTGCTGCTGCTCAGCATTGCCGGTAAAACACAAGACAGCCTGGTGAAAGTGAAGATTATTTCGCCAGGTCCAAATACAGTGCTGTTGGGTGAACTAGGCCATCCGCTGGGTAGCATCCTGACTGTCCGTGGAACGGTTGTAGAAGGGCCTGATAAAGGATATGAAGACGGTCCCAACCTGATCGTGCACATGATCAATGACAGCGCCACCCAGGTACCCATACAAATTCCGCTGGCACCCTGGTTTAGCGAATTTGGAAAAGGAAAATTGCCCGCCATCAAACCCGGAAAAAGCTATCGGTTACGGGTATACGAAACTGGTGAGTTTATCGGAAGCCCCGACGGTGCTTTTGAAGAAGCCGGTGTAATTATACAAACAACAGGCTATTACTTCATGAACCGGCTCGCCGTACTCGCCGGTGAAGAAACAGATCCGGTAGAATGGCATCCGGCTCAATTCCCGGATCGCGAGGCATTGCTCACCGGCATAGCGGAAAATGAAAATGACACTGCCTGTATTATAGGCAACGGCTGGAAACTGAAACTCGTTAATAGCCCGAAATGGGCGGCCACTGAGACCGGGAAACAGGCCGAAGTATTTGGGAAAATACAGGCAACCCCGAATAAAAATTTGTATTCTGTCTTGCAGGGAAGAACACGCTTAGTCCGCCTGGAAGATCAGCTGGGCAAACAGGTCAGTCTGCGTGGACTGGCTATCAGCCAGAACCAATACTGGTGGTTCAATTACCGAGGTACCGATATCTATGTGGAAAAAATGGAACAGCTGCCTGGCTGGTCTGATGAAAACCATTTCATGGCCATGGAAATAACAGGGATACTTGATCAGGAAAAACTTCCCCGGCTTGACCAGATCGGACTGAAAGATAACCGGGATTTAAAAGTGTATTATATAATCAGGAATGCGAAATGGATCCCGGTAAACGATTTACTGGACCCTGAATGGTTTGAATTCAGATAAGAAGTTATTCTCAACATCAGATTTATTTTAAGTCTGATATAAAAGTTATTGAAACCACCAATGAATAAAGAAACCCTCGCCTATAACAACGCACAAAGCGAAACGGAAAGGCCCATCTGTCAACTCCTGGCGTCAACTATCCATGCCGCTCTCCCCGAAGCGGAAAATAAAATCTGGCATGCCCACCCTGTCTGGTTTCTTGAAGGCAATCCGGTAGTGGGTTACAGTAAAATGAAAAACTGTATCCGGCTGCTCTTCTGGAGCGGAAAGACATTTGAAGAAGCCGGCTTAAAAAACGAAGGAAAATTCAAAGCGGCGGAAATCCGTTATACATCCGTTAACCAAGTGAATACCAGGGACCTGAAACGCTGGTTGAAAAAAGCCCGGGATATCCAGTGGGATTATAAAAATATTGTAAAGCGGAAAGGGCAGCTGGAACGATTGAAATAAACAAGCGATACCCGTATCTGTATTCTTGCAGAATTTTAACAAAGAAAAAACGGATTTTCCCCATGCAGATTACGTAATTTCTTATCTTAAAGGGATGCCAACGCAGACTTTTCTTATGCACATGAGTGCTATATCCTGAACCGATATTGAAATTAAATCAACTGTTTACAATGAAACAATTGCAGCGTATGGCCGACAGGAAGCCGGCCCTGATACTGACTTCACTGGTATTGTTTTTTGTAATCCTGACAATAACCCAGGATATGTTACGGGCTGACCTGAAGGATACCGCTTTTTACTTTTCAGAATCCTTCCTGTTCAGTTCCTTCTGGTGGATTTTTGGTCCACTGTTTTATTTGCAATATCGCCTGACGAAATACCCTTTACTCAAACCGGTCTTGTATTATACAGCACTGGTTATTCTTCCTATACTGCTGCATCTGTTTTTGTTTCCTTTACTGGTCTGGCTGTTGTCTGCATTGTTTTATTATCATACGTTTTCCTTTGAGCAGACATTGCGATACAGCCTGGCTAATCATTTTTACCTGTTGCTGTTGTTTTATTCAATGGCGGTACCTCTCATCCGGTTTTTTACCCGGCCGGAAAAAATCACTGAGCCGGTCCCTGCTGCAGACGTCTTAACCGACCTTAATCCCTCCCTTTATATCAACAGTCTGCTGATAACAGCACGGAACACCAGTTACCCGATACCGGTTTCCGATATCCTGTATATATCCGCTAATCCACCCTATATTTCTATTCATTTGCCTGGCAAAAAACACCTGCACAAGGAAACGCTGAAAGCACTTTCTGTAAAACTGAATCCGGAACAATTTGTACGGATACATAAATCTACTATTATCAATATTAAAATGGCAGTGGCCTGCACAACCCGGTTGAATGGCGACTACGATATCATGCTGATCAATAAAGAAAAACTCAGGGTGAGCCGGAATTTTGCAGCTGAATTCAAAAAGCGATTTGGCGAAACTCATCAGGTTACTGCAAAATAACCTCAGGTCAGAACAGTAAAGTTGATTTTCAGTGCTTTAAGAATAAAATTTGTAAAAATGCTCAGCAATGAAAACAACAACACTCCTTCTTATTCTTACAATTTCCTCCTTCCTTTTTTATAGCTGTAATGCCCAGTCGAAAAGGACGGTGGAAAAATCTGCTACCAATGGCGTGGTGGGTGGCCCATTTGAAAATGGTGAATTCTTTTATATCGGGATGCCTGATACCATCAAATCCATTGACACCAGTGCCGGCTGGAATCAGCAGGGTCAGCAACTGCTCGTCACCGGAACGATCTTTAAATCAGATGGGAAAACGCCCGCCCCTGATGTTATTCTCTATTACTATCATACGGATATTCAAGGCCACTATGCGGGCAAAAAGGGATTAGATACCCGTGTGGTCAGGCATGGCTATATACGTGGCTGGGTAAAATCGGATGCCAACGGGCAATATTCAATATATACTGTTCGTCCGGCGCCCTATCCGGGAAGAAACTTTGAAGCCCATATTCATCCGGCAATTAAAGAACCGGGTATTGATAAAGAATATTATATCGACGAATTCGTATTTGACGATGACCCGTTACTGACCAGTGAAAAAAGAAAAAGGATGGAAAACCGGGGGGGCAGCGGGATCTTACGTGTTTTTAAAAAAGAAGGGATGCAGATTGCGGAACACGATATTATCCTTGGACTTAATATCCCCAATTACCCGGAAAAAACAATCACAGAAAAGGAATCCGGCAAAAAAATCGGTGAAGATCAGCCATCCTTCATGCCTTATCATGCGTATGGCCCTGACAAGGGTTCACGAGCCTGCCCGGTATGCAAGTATGGCCGCTATCATGGAATCCTTTATTTTGTTGGAAACAATCCGGACTGGGAGGAAATCCGCAAATGGCTGGTCTTTCTTGAACAACAAACTGTACAAAGAGGTAAATTCCTGAAAACTTATTTTGTTTATGGCAACAGCCGGGATTATCATCCGGATATACGACAAAAAGAACTCGAAGCAATTGGCCGGACTTTACAGTTAAAAAAAACGGCCATGACCTTTGTTCCTTCTTTCACGGACGCTAAAACGGAAATTCATCTCAGTAAAATAAACCCGGAAGTGAAAAATACCCTGATCATCTACAGAAACCGTACGATCATTGGCAGGTACTTTAACCTGGAAGCGACAGAAAATAATTTCAGCACTATTGAAAATCACCTGGACACACGGAAAGGGAACTTTTTCTTCCTTGAGTAGTTATTGTCTTTGAGAGACACCTGATGTAAATCCAGGTATTCAGCAGTTCATTACTTTATCGTAATTTTATAAACGGTTACCTCCCCTTTAACCAATATTATTTAACCGCAGGACCATGAGAATAGGCATCACTCTCCTCCTACTGATTTTTTTCACCAGCTGTTTTAAAAGAAACGAGTCAAACGTAAATGCCCCCTGTACGGACAGTTGCATGGTCTTTAATATCCGGGTTACAACCGGACTGAATTCCGCAACCACTATGGCTAATATTCCCGTAGAACTGGGATGGTCAAAACCGGCTACTCCGCTCGGTGATCCCGGGAGACTGATCGCCAGGGGAAGAACCGGAACGGACGGGAGTATCCGTTTTAGTTTTAAGGCAAAAGCAAAAGAATTGCAAGGAGGTAAGTTTTATGTGACCGCCATTCCAGGCAGCCCGTTTTTCCGGCAACAAAATGAGTACTACGGTATACGGGATTATGACAGCCTGCTAAATGCCGCTGTTCACGTACCCGCCAAAGCGACATTGAAACTTGTTTTTAAAAACTTCAACCCGGTCAGCGCGGATGACTTTTTTCAATGTATGCCTTACTTCAACACCTATGGATCTTCAGGCATACCTGTAGAAATGAAAAAACCGGACGGGCAACTCAGCAATACCCATTTTTTTACCACATACGGCCAATTTAACAGACTGGAACTTACCGGAACCTCTGCCGGTGATCAATACACTTATTTCGATATCATCAAAAAGAAGAATGGGGTACGGGTGGATCTCAGAGATAGTATTTATATTGTAAAAGGAGAAACAAAGTTGTATGAGATTGAGTTCTGACCCAGGGGAAAAAACTTATTGCATCCATTCCGCATGATCATCCGCGAAGCCACCATACAGGATATAAAACAGATTCAGCGTGTCCGCAATGACGTGACCGAAAATACCTTATCGGATCCGGGTTTGGTTACGGATGAGGATTGCCGTGAATTCCTGACCCGGCGGGGGAAAGGCTGGGTGGCGGAAGTCAATAACGAAATCGTTGGATTTTCCATTGCCGATCTTCAGGATCATAATATATGGGCGCTGTTCCTGCATCCGGATTTTGAGAAAAAAGGCATTGGCAGACAACTCCATGATAGTATGCTGGAGTGGTATTTTACACAGACTTCAACAACCGTCTGGCTGAGCACTTCTCCCGGTACACGGGCGGAACAATTTTACCGCAAAGCCGGCTGGACGGAAACCGGGCTGTACGGAAAAGGCGAACTAAAATTTGAAATGACATTCGATATCTGGAATAACAGAAGCAGGTCCTGATTGCCGGCACATACGCCTGTATTCCATAACAGCATTACCGTTACAGTATAACCCGTTCAGCGAACCAACATATCTTGCCGGACAACGGCAATCACCTATGCATGCTGCTTTACATCATGGCCGCAGTTTGCACAGGCAATAAACTGATTTCCTTCTACCTGCGGCAGCATAAACCGGGATTCAGGAACAAACTGCTTACAGGAACATTTTCTGCAGGCACCATTCCCGGCCTGTGGCTGATGCAAATGGCCGGTATTTATAATTCCGGCAGGGGTTGTTTGTTTTACGGAAAAGCGGGAACGCGTTTTGCGCACCGCCTTGGCAAGTGTGGCTGGCATTTGTTTCAGGTTTAGTTGGTGAATTAAAGTAATTTACTCATTTTATATCAAAGTATAAAATCGGGCAACGATCCGGTCTGCGCCATTGTCATTGTCTAAACTCATTGCATGAAACCTGTTTTATTCAGTTGCCTGATCATGGCCCTGTTCATGGGGTGTAAAAAAGATCATTCCTCAACAATTGAAATTTACCTGCTGGATTCATTTACAAAGTCAATGGTGCAGGTGAGCGGCATTCCGGTTCAATCCATCAGCAATGCTGTACCGGAAGATCAGCCACTGGTAGCCGATAAAGATATTTTAACCTACAACAGATCCTCTGCTACTTTTACCCTGAAAAAAGATATCCGTCCCGCTATCGCGAATTATTCTACTAATACCGGCTTTGCCGTCATGGTAAACAAAGAACCCGTTTACTACGGTGTTTTTCATCCTGGCTTCCTTTCCTCTTTAACGATCGGCATAGCCACCATTGACCCTGTTCTTTCTTATAACAAGGAACTGCCCATGCGGTTTGTGTTTATTGATGGCATAACGGAATTGTTGTTACTGGACAAACGAAACGATTCCCGGCTCATCAATGCCCTGCGTGCATCCGGACGGCTCAGGTAATTAAACGGCATTGAAAATTCCTGTTTTTCAGGGATAGCCAAAGAAGGAAAGCAGGATATCTTTACCCGGTACCTGTAAATAAAATCTTCTTTATCATGCACCCCTTCCTCCGTAGTCTCCTGCTGCTCCTGATCCCGGTTTGCGGGTTAGCACAGAACGGGAAAAAAACACCCTCCAATCCACCGGCTCAATCTGAAACAGAACAAAGAACCAGGCAGGCCATGCAGGACCTGGAAAAGTTAACTCCAGAACAACGGAAAATGATGGAACAGATGGGGATTAAATTACCTGTTTCTGCGCCCGGTGTTCAGGGTAACGCCACCCAGTCAACCGGCTACAACAGTCTGGCGGGCATTCTTCCTCCCCGTGATGAAGCCCGGATAAAAAAGATACAGGCCGCCCCGCTGACCGATGCCGGATTGCCGGTTTTTATCAGCAATACACATTCCCTGGTGACAGGCCGGATAAAACCGGCCGCCGCTGGCCTGGGCGAAAATATGTATAAAGAGTTGCGGGCAAAAGGAACCACAGCCGCTGTAACCGGCAATATGGCAACCGGCTTATGGGTACTCGGTCGTGTTCAGACTGCGCTTTACCTGATGGGCAAAGCCCTGCTGGACGACCCGGCCAATACCGATAATCTGAACAACTATGCGGCTATGCTTACCATGAGCGCCGGTGAACCCCAGGCCATTCCTTTGCTCCATAAACTGAATAAACAATTTCCAGGCAATACCACCGTGCTGAATAATCTCGGGCAGGCCTGGTTTAATCTCGGCGATATACAAAAAGCTGATCAATACCTGGACAGCTGCCTGAAAATATTCCGGCGTCACCCACAGGCCGCTTTGACAAAAGCCGTGATTGAAGAAAGCAGGGGACATAAGGACAAAGCAGTGGCCCTTATAAAAGAAGCCATGATGCAGACCTTGTCGATGGATAAAGAAAATCAACTCCGGAAACTCGGCTATAAACCGGCCAACGATGATATCAGTTTCCCTTTCAAAAAAAACACAGATCCGCTCGGTCTGAATGGCTTTAAACATCCCGCGTTTCCGAAATCGTCAGCTGAAGAAATTGTTTTACGTAAAGAATGGGAACAGTTTTACAAAGAAGTGCAGGAAAGAAGCCTGCAGTTGCAACAAACTTTGAATAGCCTGATTCCCCTGGATAAAAAAATGGAGGAGGCAAAAGCGGCACAGGACTACTTTTTGAACCAGGGCAAAAACCCTGTTCTGAAGGAAGAACCCCCATTGCCTTTTGCCCGCAGGGCCGGTCTCAAACTGGAACTGCTGGACAAAGATGGCGGGCTGAAATTCAGACTGGATAAAGCCTTGAAAGACCTCAAAGCACATCATGCTAAAATGAAACCGGAACACCTGGCTTATCAGAAGGCTTACCAGGCCCTTGACCGGCAACATGCATTTCAGGTGGGCGAGGGTAAAGCGAATAAAGATTTTTGCCAGCAATTCAATTCCCTCGCGGACACTTACCTGGGTAAATGGAATGAGGGTCATGAAGCGCTCTATGATGAATACCTGCAGCAATTGCGGCTGAAACTGAATGAAGAAATCTATTGGTTGCAGTTTACCCAAAATCCGGAAACCTTCGCGGTCACCCGGATCCGGTACCAACAGCAATGGCTGAAGGGACTGATGGCTGTATCGTATAAAGAGATCGGCGATGTAACCACCTTTGAATCCTGTTTCGGAGATTTACCGGCCAGCCACAAGCAGTATGGCAAACTGGCTGCATTCAATGACATCCATTGTGTGTATCATAGCGAACTGAACCTGGGCATTGGAAGCATTGTCAGCAGTTGCAATAAAATGATCAGTTCACTGGAAATCGGTTTTGTAAAACTGGGACTTACACAGGATATGGATAAAAATACATTCGCGGATCAGTTCCTGAATTTTAATGTGGAATTATCCGGTGGCAAATCCGAAAGTGTAAAACTCGGCCCGTTAACCGCGCAAGTGGGTGCAAAAGGAACGGTGGGTATTGAAGTTGGCCGTAATGGTATTCAGGATATTTATGTATCCGGCTCCGCGGGTGCCGGAGTAAATACCAATGTCATGGGACAAATGGGCGATGACGGGCATCCCGCTGAAATGGGAGGCATCGGAGTTAGCGACAAAACCCTCATCAACGTATCCGCCGGTGGCCGTATCAGCCTCATCAGCGGGAAAGGAAGTTTTAACGGCGTGGAAATGGTTCTGTTGAAATAAATCAAACCGATAGTCTTTCCCCAAAAAAAATGCTCCTCAACAGGAGCATTAATTTTTTACGTATGATGTTCGAACCAGTAATCAATTTACGACCAATCCCGTTTCTCCCGACTCCCGACTACTAACTACTAACTCCTGACTGGGCTTACTCTCCCCAGATATTATCCTTTCCATCCAGCCATTGTTTCACCAGGTCAGTAGTTACTGATTTCGGCCTTTCCAGCGGGAAGCCGAGGGCCCTGTCCCAGCAGAGCGAAGCCAGTACGCCTAATGCACGGCTGACGGCAAAGAGTACGGTGTAGAATTCATACTCCACCATGCCGTAATGAACAAGCAGGGCGCCGCTATGAGCATCCACATTGGGCCATGGGTTTTTGATCTTGCCGATCGTCTGCAGGATTGGCGGCACGGTCTCATAAATATTCCAGATCGTTTGTACCAGTTTATCATCCGGCATATGCTTCTTACCAAATTCCATCTGGGCGGTAAAGCGCGGATCCGTTTTGCGGAGTACGGCATGACCATACCCGGGAACCACTTTCCCTTCGCCCAGGGTCTTTTTCACATATTCGGCTATCTGCTCTTTGGTCGGCAGATCGGTATTCAGTTCTTCCTGCATTTCAAACACCCACTTGATCACTTCCTGGTTGGCCAGACCATGTAAGGGGCCAGCCAGTCCGTTCATACCGGCCGCATAAGCGAGGTACGGATCACTGAGCGCGGAACCCACCAGGTGTGTGGTATGGGCCGATACGTTGCCACCTTCATGGTCGGCGTGAATCGTCATATACAAACGCATCAACTCGCGGAAACTCTCATCTTCATAACCCAGCATATGGGCCAGGTTACCGGCCCAGTCGAGCAGACCATTAGGCTGGATATGTTCACTGTTTTTATACTTGCGGCGGTAAATATAGGCGGCAATACGGGGCAGACGGGCCAGCAGCACGATACTGTCGTCGAATACCGGCAGCCAGTAATCTTTTTTATTGATTCCTTCCGCGTATTTTTTCTGGAAATAACTTTCGGTCTGAAGGGCCATTACACCCACCACAAACATGGTCATGGGGTGTGTATGGATCGGCAACGCGTCAATGGCCTCAAACACATGGGTAGGCACGTGGCTCCGGCGTTGCAGGATATTGGTAACATGTTCGGCATCCTCATCCGTGGGCAGTTCCCCGATCAGCATCAGGTAAAACAAACCTTCCGGCAGCGGCTCACTGCCATGCGGCGCTTTGGGCAGCCGGGCTTGCAGTTCAGGAATGGAGTATCCGCGGAAACGAATCCCTTCCTGTGCATCAAGCAACGAGGTTTCGGTTACCAGTCCGGTCATCCCCCGCATACCCTGATAAATCTGGGAAAGGGTAACCTCGCCGATTTTCTTATTTCCATGCTCTTTCAGGATGTCTTTTATCTCGGTTGCCACGCTGTCAGCTTTAGCTCTGAACCGGTCTTTAATTATTCCCATACAGCCTTATTTTCGGGGGATTTTTGATAATAATTGTGAAGCCATAAAATTACTGATTGCCATTTGTGGTAACAAATAATAAAAGGGAAAGTTTACTGGAAGTACGGAGTACGGGGTACGAGGTACGAGGTACGAAGTATGGACACCTGACACCAAAACTCTACTTCGGCGTCTTTCGGTACAACCAAACTGCCACAAACATAAATACGATATTCGGCAGCCAGGCAGCCAGGAAAGGGTGCAGATTACCCTTGGTGGCAAAAACAGTGGAAAACCGGTCGGAAATGATAAAAACGGCCGCAATGACAAATCCCATAGCCAGGTGCATACCACTCCCACCTCTGATTTTACGGCTGGCGATCACGGCCCCGATAATGGTCAGCAGGAGTACGGTGGCCGATACAGCCGTCCGTCTGTACCATTCCACCTGCAGGGTATTGAGGCCTTCAGTACCACGCAACTGCTCCCGCTTGATATATTCATATAATTCCGGGGACGTGAGCTTGTCCTTCATGTAGTCGTCCTTTTTCAGCTCTTCCGGCTTCAGACTGATGGTCAGCAGCAGGGTGTCATGCCGGACCATCCGCTCCCCCACACTGTCAATAAACCGTTCAGCCGCCCGGTATAGCTTCCATTTTTTGGTGGTGGTATCCCAGCTCATGGATTCCGCACGGAGATTATACACGACTTTATTCCCCTTGATCCGCTCCAGGAAAAAGCCGCGTGAAAATTTGATACTGGTATCATAATCCCGGATACCGACAAAGGTATTGGTGTCGGTACGCAGGTAAAAACAACGCATACAACTGCCATAGGTCCTGTTCTTTGACGGGTCCTTGGTATCAATATAGCGCGACTGAAAATTGGCTTTAATGGTATTGGCCTTGGGAATCCAGAAACTATTGCCCAGCCAGAGCATAAGGGCCAGGAACAAACCGCCAACGAAATAAGGGCGGAGAAAACGGTTATAACTGGTTCCGCTGGCCAATACCGCAATTATCTCAGAACGGGTGGCCATCCGGCTGGTAAAAAAGATGACTGCAATAAAAACAAACAGGGGAAATAAAAGGCTCCAGATCCAGGGTACAAATCCGAGGTAATATTTGTTGATGATTTCTTTGGTACTGAAACCCGCCGTTACAAAATCATCGGCCTTCTCACTGCTGTCTACGGCCACGGCTATGACCGTGAATAGCAGCATGCAGAATATAAAAGTGACCAGGAATTTCTTCAGTATGTACCAGTCGAGTTTGTGCATGGAAACGCGAAAATAACCAATTAACTGTTGACGCTTTGTGAAAGCCGTACTTATAACTTTTGCTTCAGCCGGGGAATCATTTCCTCTTTCCATGACGCAAAATCTCCCTCGCGGATATGTGTCCGGGCCTCTCCCACCAACCAGAGGTAAAAAGCCAGGTTATGCACGCTGGCGATGGTGAGACCGAGAATTTCCTTTGCCTTCATCAGGTGCCGCAGATAAGACTTGCTGTAAAACGCACTGGTGGCACAATCAATTCCCTCATCAATGGGGGAATAATCAAACTCCCATTTCTTATTATCAATATTGATCACCCCGTTGGAGGTAAACAGCATCGCGTTCCGGCCGTTCCGGGTGGGCATCACACAATCAAACATATCCACACCCATACTTATACATTCGAGGATATTCCAGGGTGTACCCACGCCCATCAGGTAACGGGGTTTCTGTTGCGGCAGGTGATCACAACACCAGTCACAGATTTCATACATCACCGGCTCGGGTTCGCCCACACTCAGCCCCCCGATGGCATTGCCATTGGCTTCTTTGGCGGAAATGTATTCACAGGAATGTTTACGCAGGTCTTTAAATGTGCCCCCCTGTACAATCGGGAAAAGGTTCTGGGTATACCCGTATTTAGGCTCCGTTTCATTAAAGCGGGTAAAACAACGATCCAGCCAGCGGTGGGTAAGCTCCATGGATTTTTTTGCATAGGCAAATTCGCTGCCGCCGGGCGGACATTCATCAAAAGCCATAATGATATCACCGCCGATACTGCGCTGGATATCCATCACATTTTCCGGTGCAAATAAGTGACGGCTGCCGTCAATATGCGATTGAAATGTCACCCCTTCTTCTTTGATCTTCCGGGTACCGGCCAGTGAAAAAACCTGGTAGCCCCCGCTATCGGTGAGGATCGGTTTAGCCCACCCGTTAAACCGGTGCAATCCACCCGCTTTTTCCAGCACTTCCAGTCCGGGTCGCAGGTACAAATGATAGGTATTGCCCAGGATGATCTGTGCTTTTACTTCATCGGTAAGTTGCTGTTGCGATACGGCTTTTACACTCCCCACAGTACCCACAGGCATAAAGACCGGGGTCAGGATTTCGCCGTGATCGGTGGTAATTTTTCCCGCCCTGGCTTTGGAACCTGGGTCGGTATGCTGTAATTCAAACTGGAGTCCGGGCATAATGGGCGCAAGATAAATGTAATTTGTCTTGCGGCAGAAGTGAAATGCAGCCACCTTTCCGGAAAAACAGCCGGTCCGTCCTGCATTATTCGATCATGCTTTCAAAATAAATGATACTGCCATCGGCCGCTATCCCTTCCACCACGATCCTGAATTTACGGGTCCGGTCATTATTATAAAAACGGATTTCTGCCACCCCTTTTTCCATCGGCACATAGGGTCGCCAAACAATGGTCTTCCGGTTATCCTTTTCAATTTTCGTCCCTTCTTTACTGTAATCCGGTTCGGTAAATTCCTTTGCTTCGGGATATCCTTCTATCTTTTGTTCCAGGAACTGGTAGCGGTCTTTTTCCCAATAGCCCTGCTCACCGGGCTTCTTCCGGAAAATGGCTATGGCAGGGGGCAACCCTTTCTCTCCGCCCAGGCGCGGAACAAACTTGATATAGGCTATCTGATCCGGCGTAATCCATTCCACTATATCCCGTTCCACCCGGGCATTGTCGAGGTAATAAATACTAATCGGAATGTTCCCGCTATAGCCGTTGTAAAAAAGGTGTTTGCCGCCATTTGAATAACCCAACCGCAGACTCCGCATATTGGTTCCTATATAAGTAAAGAGGTCAATCGCCTTTCCGGCTCTTGGATCGTTGAGTACATCCAGCGACTCGCCGGAGGCGTCGTATCCGCCAAAAATGGTTCCCTCTGCATATTTTTTTTCCAGCTCTTCCACCCGTTTACGGGATACCTGGCGGGGATCCGTATTCAAAACCACTTCCTCCAGGGTTACTATTTTTTCTGCAAACACAAGGGGATCATCTGTGGGCAAACCGGGCACAACCGGTTGCAGACCGGAATAGGGTAATAAGGCCGCCGTATTTTTAAACGCCTGGAAAAAAGCGGAATCCTTATTTTCGGCTGGGAGCTGTACGGTAAAAGTGCTGATCAGTTCCTCTTCCGAATTCCCCGGCAGCCGGCAATGGACGAGAGTTTCCCCGAAAACGGCCAGGTTATCTAATACAAACCGGCCCTGGTCATCGGTGGTTACCATATAGACTTCCTTACCGGTATAGGCGGAACGGAGACCGACAATAATATTCTTACCGGCCAGTATTTTTTTCCCCTTCTTTACAGTTCCCGAAAGCTGTAAACCACCCGTTGTTCGATTTTTAATGTATTCCTTACCGTTATAAATACTCTTGTTTACCGGTTCAGCCGTCAGCAAGTACAGGTCTGCGGCCAATGGATTACCCGCGGTCACGGGGGTACCCGCCTGTTGTAATGCGGTTTCCATGAATTTGTAACCATTGGCGCCGGCCGAATAGTCCGCATCGGTAATACTTACCGAGACATAGCGTAGAGTGCTGTCCGCGCATTGTATCCGGATCCTGTTTTCCCCTCTTTTACCCAGGTCCTTGTTTGTAACTTCCAGCCGGGTCCCCGTGTCAAAACTATGCCGGCTGATGAAAACGGGCCTCCGGGCCAGTACCGTGTCGTTCTCATCCAGTACCCGGAGTTCCGCTATGCCGGTCCGGAATTCGTGTAAGGGAATAAAATAACTGAACCGGGCTTTCAGGGTCATATTCAGTTCCACCACATACGCCATTTCATTCCCGATTATCAACTGTACCCGGGGCTTTAATACCCGCAGATCACGGGTACCGCCATTATCGAGGTCGAAGAAAATGCTGTCTGCCGTCTGTGTCACATGGATCGCTACGCCAGTTTCAACAGGGAGAGGCAGGGGCCGTTCGGATTCTTTCCCATTCTCCTTCCAGTAACAGGAATAGGATTCTCCTTTTACGGGAGTGAAAGAAAAAAATCCAAGGCCATTTACATCCGGCCGGATTGCCGCTATCTGTTCTCCTTTATTGTTTCGGATAGTACCCTGAAAATGATCAGGCGCCCTGAAGGCCACATGGTTTAAAGCCTGGTAAATGAGGCTGCCACCCTCCGGGTAAAAAACAGGTTGTCCCTCCCGGCTTTGGGCCGCATTGATGGCTAAATCCGAAGGGGCTTCATATAAAACCGGTTTCACCCATTGATCCGGAATTTGCTGCGTACCTGATACATCCGTATAGGCCCTCAAAAAAACCCGGGCTGTTTGAATGTTTTTAGGCATGCTGATGGAACCGGCCGCCGTGCCCCCGGTCAGGGGCAGACTGACAGCGGCCAGTTTCGAATATTGATTGTCCCATAACTCGACAAATAAAACTGAACTTTCGATGGTATCCAGGGCTGTCAGTATGTACCCCTTAAAGAAGATGGTTTCCCCGGCAGCATAGTACGGCCGGTCGGTCTGTAAATAGATTTTTTCATCCGGGCCTCCCTGCGGGAAAGCCGTCAGCATCGTGAAGAAATGAAAGAGAATAACTAAGAAGATTGATTTTTTCATATCAGAAATCTGTTTGCCTGGAATAAGGTTATTGAATGAAAGTAAAGAAAAAACGTAAAAACCAAATCTGTGTCGACATTGGCGGAAAAAAAATCCCGGGTTACTTATCCAAGGGTTGTGGAAAGCTTTTACCCCGGGATTGTTGGCGGTAGCACCTGCCGGCTTTACCTTCGCCGCTATGCCACCAATTCACTGGGAAGTAATTCTCTTTCTCTTTTTTATTGCCCTCACCCTTATCCAACTGTTTTACTACGGCTGGTTTTTCAGCCGGGTTGCCTTTTTTAAACCCAAGGAAAAAACCCAGACCCGTCAGCATCCGGTGTCTATTATTATTTGCGCCCGTGATGAAGACGAGAACCTGGCCCGCAACCTGCCGGGAGTGCTGGTGCAGCAATATCCCTACAGTACGGAAGTGGTGGTGGTCAATGACAATTCTCTTGACGATTCCAAATACATTCTGCAGGAACTGAAGAAAACTTTTAAATCCCTGCATGTGGTGGAACTGACGCAGGAAGCCAAACTGATTTCCGGGAAAAAATACCCGCTCTCCATCGGTATCCGGGAGGCGAAATACGAAGTGCTGTTGCTGACGGATGCGGATTGTGTACCGGCCAGTGAAAACTGGATCCGGAAAATGCAGGAAGCCTATGGCGAGGGTATTGAAATTGTACTGGGCTATGGGGCTTATCACCGGAGAAAAGGCCTGCTCAATAAACTGATCCGTTTTGAAACCTACCATACGGCCCTGCAGTATTTGTCCTATGCACTGGCCGGCACTCCGTATATGGGTGTGGGTCGCAACCTCTCGTATAAGAAGGATTTATTTCTGCGCAACAAGGGCTTTGCTTCCATCAATCATATCCCCAGCGGGGATGATGATTTATTCATCAATAAAGTGGCCACCAAAGCGAACACGGCTGTGGTGATTGATCCGGATTCAATAACCCGTTCCATTCCCCGCACCACCTGGTCCGGATGGCTCAGGCAGAAGTCGAGGCATTATACCACGGCCAAGTATTATAAACCCAAACATAAATTCCTGTTGGGTCTCTATTTCGCCAGCCAGTTCCTGTATTATCCGGCTTTTGCCGCCAGCATTATTTTTTATGACTGGCGCCTGGCGCTGCCGGTATTTGGACTGCGGCTGATTTTGCAGGGTATCGTATTGTATAAATCCATGAAAAAAATGGGTGAGGGTGATCTCTGGCCCTGGTTTATTTTCCTGGATATGTGGATGTTCTTTTATTACCTGATCTTTGCACCGGCTTTGTGGAGAAGACCCCGCCACAGCTGGAATTGATATACTATTATGGCAGCTCCTACTGATATTCTCTATAAATACTTCTCGGACTTTACCCCGGAACAACAGGTGCAATGGGCCGGACTGGAAACCCTGTACAAGGAGTGGAATGAAAAGATCAATGTGATTTCCAGGAAGGATATTGACAGCCTGTATGAGAAACATGTGCTGCATTCATTAAGTATCGCCGCGGCTTTCGAATTTGAACCCGGTACGGAAATTATTGATATCGGCACCGGGGGCGGTTTTCCCGGTATACCACTGGCCATTTTTTATCCGGAGGTAAAATTCCTGCTGGCCGACAGTATTGCCAAAAAACTGAAAGTGGTGGATGCCGTGGCAGAGGGGATCGGACTAAAAAACATCAGTACCCTGCATACCCGGGCTGAAGAGATTAAAAACCGCAAGTTTGATTTTGCGGTATCCAGAGCTGTAGCTCCCCTGAAAGAATTATGGACCTGGGCAAGACCCCTGTTACGTACCAAACCGGTATCTGCTGATTCTGAACATAATCCCGGGCTGATCTGCCTGAAAGGAGGAGACCTGGCAAAAGAGATTCAGGAAAGCGGCACACGCCCACGCATGATGGAAATAACAGATTTGTTTAAGGAAGAATCATTCCGGGAAAAATACCTGCTTTACGTATCCCGGTAATTTATACCACAAAGTGGTATTGGGCTTTACAGAATAAAATAAGACCTTTATTGTATGAGGCAGATTACGGTCTTTATTGTAGATGATAACAAAGAACTGAGAAATGCACTGGAAGAAATCGTGTCCATGTCTGAAGGGTACCGGTGTATAGGCACTGCCAGTTCTGCAGAAGAAGCCGTAGATCGTATTCCCATCATACATCCGGATGTGGTGCTGATGGATATCAACCTGGGCACGGAAGAAAGCGGGATTGATGTGGTCAGGGTCCTGAAACCCAAGATACCCGAGACCAATTTCATGATCTGTACGGTGTATGAGGAAGATGAAAAAATATTTGAAGCCCTGAGTGCCGGTGCCAGCGGATATATCCTGAAGAAGACTCCCCCCGGCCGCATGCTGGAAGCGATCCGAGAATTATTTGAAGGCGGGGCACCCATGAGCAGCCAGATTGCCCGTAAAGTGGTGGCGGCTTTTCAAAAACAACAACAACAATCCATTGCGGGTGATACCGAAAATCTGCACCACCTGACCACACGGGAACTCGAAATACTTGAACTGCTTTCCAAAGGACTGATGTATAAAGAAATTGCCCTGCAAACCTTCCTGAGCCCCGAGACCGTGCGTAAACATGTTTACCATATTTATGAGAAATTACACGTTACTAACCGGGTGGCCGCCATCAATAAATTCTACGGAAGGTAATTTTTGCAGGTTTTTGCGGGCAATAATTGAAAATAGGTCAAAAAATACCACAAAAGTGGTATTTGCCGGTATGAACAGGCTTCCTACATTTGATCTGTCAATAACAACTAAGTAAATAGACTTACAAGAACCCTTAACCTTAAAACTTATCCTACCCCAATAAAAGGGCCTTGTCTTAAACCATTAACAAAAAGCCCCCGCTAACAGCAGGGGCTTTTGTTATTTTATTCAGTGATATATTACCACTTGAGTTCCAGTTTATTGTTTTTTCGGTCGATATCCGCCATCCGAAGACTGGGATCAATTTCTACCTGTGAAAAATCAGTCAAGCGGTGGCTGCTTTCTATCACATAGGTGGCATGTGTCCATTTCCAGGGGGCATATACTTTACGGGGAATCAGCGTGTCCTCCACCGGTTTGGTTCCATACATCAGATTCAGCGGAATATAATGCAGCTCTTTGCTTCCATCTTTAAAACTGAGCTGCAGATCAACCGGCATCGGCATCAGACCGTTCCGGATCAGCCGTACCCTTGTTTTGCCGCCTTCTTCCCACAGACTGTCAATACCATAATCAATGGTTTTGGTGGAATTGACCCAGTATTCCTTGTACCAGTCGAGTTTTATATCGCTTTCCTTTTCGGCCACCCGGATAAAATCGGCGGCATTGGGGTGTTTGAATTTCCACTGATTATAATAGGCCAACAGGATACGGTCACGCATAGCCGCCCCGGTAATATATCCCAGCTGCTCCACAAACACCGCTCCCTTTGAATACACCGCAGCGCCATAAGCACCATTGGTATTAAAATGATCGGCGTGGGTGGTCAGCGGTTCTTCTTTACCGCTTTTTGCAAGGCCCACATAGCCACGGTAATTTCCATCATAGGCAAAGCCTTTACTATTATCCAGGAACGCAGTCACCCGGTCTTCGGCAAAAGAGGTAAAGCCTTCGTCCATCCATCCATACAATGATTCATTGGTACCCAGGATACCGTAATACCAGTTGTGCAACCATTCATGCAGCCAGGCACCGGGACCGATCAGCAGGGTGGACATGGGGTATTCCATACCGCCATCACCTCCATGTATAAACGAAAATTGTTTATAGGGATAGGCGCCGAAATACTTTTCAATAAAAGGGAGCGCTTTTGTTGCATCCGCCAGTACCTGTTCCCATTCTGCAGCTGTGGCGTTGGATACTTTATACAGCAAGTGAAAAGTGAGACTGTCCCGCACCTTTACGGATTTATGAATAAACTCCGGATCAGCGGCCCACATAAAATCATGCACATTCGGGGCAATAAAGCGCCAGCTGAGTTTATCCCCGGCAGTCCGGGTCACTTTTGCACCCGGGGCTTCATAACCGTAACCGATCTGATTGGGGTTTTGCAGGTAACCGGTTCCGCCGAGAATATATTTATTGTCAATCCTGATCGTTACATCAAAATCGCCCCATACACCATAGAACTCCCGCCCCACATACGGTGTGGGATGCCAGCCTTCATAATCATACTCACAGATTTTGGGATACCACTGACTCATGGAATACCGTACTTTGCTGCTGGGGTTGTCGCGTCCGCTGCGACGTATCTGCAAAGGCACCTGTGCCTCAAAATCCATATCAAACACCACTTTCGACTTCGGGGGAATGGGCTTATCCAGTTTAACCTCCAGAATGGTTTCATCCATGGAAAATGACTGAGCACGTCCGTTCATTTTCAGGGAAAGAATTTTCTGGTAGCCAATTTCTTCCGGCTTTAATTTCTGGATCCTGTCCCGCACCCGCATATCCCAGTCAGCCCCACGACCTGAAGTAATGGTACCCTGACGGCGACTCCGGGTATCCATCATACTGCCGGGCTGAAAGGCATTAAAGTACAGGTGATAAAAAACCCGGGTCAATGTGTCCGGTGAATTGTTCCAGTATTCCAGCTTTTGTTTGCCGCTAAACTGATTGGTCTGTACGTTCATGTCGATATTCATGACATACTTCACCCGCTGCTGCCAGCGGTCGGGCTGGGCCACCAGGGTAAGGCCGGCGAACAGGAAGAAAACAAGGGGCAGTTTTTTTATCATTTCACTGATTTTCAGTTAAAAGGTAAATGTCGCAAAATCCGGTTTAAAGGAAAAACTAAATTGACAAAGGGCAAACCCCATTTTCCGACGGAAAATGAATATCCCTGATTTCCGGGATATACAAGGGGTTTTTACGTATTAATTTTACGCAGATTTTCAGTGCAAAACTGTTTCTCCGGCCGGAGTCATGGGAAAAGCCGGGATTACTTTCTTCCTTTGCACCCTTAACCATTAAAACAACATCATGAAAAAGAATCTTCTTTTGCTGGCAGGCATTGCCCTGACTTCAACATTATTTGCACAGACAGAAAAAGGAACCCGGCTGATCGGCGTTGGCATTGGCAGTGTTTCATACACCAACAGTGACAGTAAAACATCTTACTCCAACACGCCCACCGTATATAAAAGTGAAGGCAACAGTTTCTCCATCAGTGTGAATCCGAACATCGGCTGGTTTATCCAGGACAATCTGGCCCTGGGAGGCGGAGTGTCACTGAGCTTTTATAAATCAAAAAGTACCAGCAGCAATACAGGTTCAGCCACGACGTCAACCTCAGAATCCACACAGCCCTCTGTGTACCTGTCCCCCTTTGCCCGTTATTATTTCGGCGGCAGTAAGGCCGGTATGCCCTTTGCGCATTTGAGCTTTCAGTATGGTATCTACGGCGGAAACAGTACCAGTAAGACCTCAACCGGCAGCAGCAGTGAAACCACTACCAAACCCAAAGGTGACTGGAATACGGGTATCCAGCTGGGTTATGAGCATTTTGTAAACACGCATATCGGTTTTTATGGCAGCATTGGATTTAACTATGGCAAATCCAAAACCATTTATGAATACAGGCCGTCAACCGGTACAGGCTATGATTATACCAGTGAGTACTCCCGCTTTTATATTCCTGTGAATGTGGGCCTCCAGGTACACCTGGCGCCAAAAGCTAAAAAATAAATTACGTACATAAGAAAGGCGTTATCAATCAACACTCCAAAACAGAATGTGGATTGGTAACGCCTCTTTTATAATTAATACTTTCCGCCACTCACCATTCACTACTCCTTCCCCGCCACCACAATCACAATCTCACCTTTCACCGTTTTCTCTTTAAAATAACCGGCCACTTCCTGCAACGTACCTCTTTTATTTTCCTCGAATAACTTGGTCAGTTCGCGGCTCACGCTGCATATACGTTCCGGGCCAAAAAAAGTGGCCATTTCCTCCAGGGTTTTTACCAGCCGCATAGGTGACTCATAAAAGATCATGGTGCGCTCTTCTTCCGCCAACTGTTTCATCAGGGTTTGCCGGCCCTTTTTTAAAGGCAGGAATCCTTCAAAACAAAATCGATTACAGGGAATGCCGCTGTTGACCAATGCCGGTACAAAGGCCGTGGGGCCCGGGAGTGATTCTACCCGGATACCGGCCTTGATACATTCACGGACCAATAAAAAAGCAGGATCAGAAATTCCCGGAGTACCCGCATCCGTTATCACAGCCATTGTCTTGCCGGCCTGCATTTGACTGACCAGATGCTGCAGCACTTTATGTTCATTGTGCTGATGATACGGGGAAAGGGGTTTGTTAATCTGGTAATGATTGAGCAGGTGTGAACTGGTTCTCGTATCCTCCGCTAAAATGAGATCCACCTCTTTCAGTACATCCAGCGCCCGGAGGGTGATGTCTTTGAGATTGCCGATGGGGGTGGGGACGAGGTAAAGCAAGGTTGAGACAGGTTGACGGGTTGAAAAGTTGAAAGGTTGATAGGTTGAAAGGTTAACAAGTTTACAGGTAAGTATTCTTAGAAGGTCCTTGTTAACTTTTCAACTTGTAAACTAGTCAACTACTATCTCGAAATACTCCATCACCGCATTACACAGTAATTTCTTACTCGCTTCTTCCGCAATGGCTTTGGCGTCTTCGGGGGAAGCGGCACTTACCTGCAGCGTGATATGTTTGCCCACACGTACATCCTCCACACCGGTCAGACCGAGGTTATCCAGTCCGCCAATAACGGCTTTTCCCTGGGGGTCCAGTAATTCTTTCAGGGGCATCACTTTTATCTGTACTGTGTAGGTCATGCTATTTTGTTTTTGAAGAGCAAAGATAAGACAACATAGGCCAAAATGATGAAGGGAACGGCCAGCCATTTCAGCAAAACAGCCGCCAGTACCGCTACCAGTACCAACAAGTACCGGGGCAGATTATTCTTCACCGTATAATCTTTGAACTTCATCGCCATCAGGGGCAGGGAGGAAACCATGAGTCCGGACAACAGCAGCACCAATCCGTATAAGAACCATTTGTTCAGAAGCAGGTCTACCATCCATTGTTCAGTACTGTAGAAATAGATCATGGGCAGGGAGGCTACAAGGATGCCCACGGCCGGAACCGGCATGCCCTTGAAATGATAAGACTGGCTGGTATCGAGATTAAAACGGGCGAGCCGCCAGGCCGCAGCGCAGGGCAGGATAAAGGCCGGTAACAGCCAGACCATACCCACTTCCACACCGGCGGGATCATTGGCAAACCCCAGTCGCAGAAACTGGTAAATGATCATACCGGGAGCCACTCCAAAACTCACCACATCGGCCAGTGAATCGAGTTGCTTACCCATTTCAGACGTGGCATTGAATAACCGGGCAACAAATCCATCCAGGAAATCCACCACGGCCGCAATGCCGATAAATAAAGTGGCCATCCAGATCTTTTCAGGAATATCCAACAGCTCCTGCCCGTCTGCGGTTACCTGTATAATAATGCCGTTTTGCAATACTGCCACAATGGCCATGCAGCCAAAGAAGAGATTGAGAAGAGTGAATATGTTAGGAATCTGCTTCATGAAATCAGTTGTGAGTTGTGGGTTGTGAGTTGTCAGGGTTTAAAGAACTACGGTTCCAACAGGTTTTGAAAAACCTTAAAGAAGGATTAGAATTTTAAATCCGGCTGCAACAACAAACAATGCTATTTTATTTTGTTTAAAATTTAATATTTACACTTTGCCTTTTATAACCGACCTGCATTCTTTCAAACTCTTCCCTCATTGGCACATTGGCATATTGGCTAATTGGCAAATTCGTTACTTTTTCATCAACCCCTCAATTTCTTCAACAGTAATCGGAATATTCTTCATCAGGTCCACATTTCCGTTGCGGGTGATCCAGAAATTATTTTCAATCCGTACGCCCATCTGCTCTTCCTCAATATAAATGCCGGGTTCGATGGTGAATACCATACCGGCCTTGATGGGATCGGTCTTGGTACCCAGGTCATGCACATCCACACCCAGGTGATGGGAAATGCCATGGTACAAATATTTGCGGTAGGCCCTGTTTTCCGGATCCTCGTTCTTCACATCCGTTTTCTTCAGTAACCCGATTTTCAGAAACTGTTGTGTGGCTTCCTCTCCTACTTTATCGGTATACTCCACAATGGAAATACCGGGCTTCAGGATGCTTTTGCAATAATTATGAATAGCCAGGCAGGCATTGTAGACCGTTTTCTGGCGACGGGAAAATTTGCCATTCACCGGCACCGTACGGGTAAGATCAGCACAGTACCCTCCGTATTCAGCTCCAAAATCCATCAGGATCAGTTCCCCATCCTTACATTCCTGATCATTGCTAACATAGTGCAGGGTGCGGGCCCTGTCGCCACTGGCAATAATACTGCCATATGCCGGTCCCGTAGCCCGCTGACTCAGGAAGGAATGAAAGATCTCCGCTTCAATTTCATATTCCATTACTCCGGGCTTAATGTATTTCAGCAGCCGGCGGAATGTGTTATCTGTAATATCTATCGCTTTCTGCAGCACTTCCACTTCAAGTGCGGTTTTGATGCCCCTCAGTTCTTTCATGATTTTTGCGGCCCGTAGAAAAGTATGGAGAGGATAACGGCTTTTCATTTCATCAATGAACCGGTAGTCGCGTGAACGCACCAGACTGGCTTTGCGGTCATTCTCGTTACTGTCGAGATATATATTATCAGCCAGGTGAATCCAGGGTTGCAGCAAGCCGTCAATACTGTCCAGCCATACAATGGTTTTGATTCCACTCATGTCCTGTGCTTCCTTTACCCGCAGACGTTTACCATCCCATTTTTCTTTCAGTTCATTGGGGCGAACCAGCACCAGTACTTCCCGGTATTTCGGGTCGGGGTTATCCGGATATAAAATCACCATACTGTCTTCCTGTGTAACCCCGCTGAGCCAGAACAGATCGCTGTTTTGTTTAAACGGATAAATCGCATCCCCGTTGCTGGGTACTTCATCATTGCTCACAAAAATGGCAATGGAATTTTTCTGCATCTGGCGTACAAACCGCTGGCGGTTCTGAACAAAGATGTCGGGGTTTAATGGCAGGTATTTCATACTTGTTGATTATTAAGTTGAAGCAAATCCAAATAGTCCGCTAAAGATAACATCCTCTCCCTTTATACCCTTGACTTTCATCACAAAACAGGCAGAAGTGTATAAAAATGAACAAATTTCAATATCCGGGCTGCTTTTTTGGATTTGCTCAAACATAAATTCATGAAAATGAACAGAAAACAACAGTTTCAGTTGTTCATTCGTTCATTTCTAATATTAAAAACGAACACTCGTTTGTATATTCCTGAATTCGGACTTACCTTTGTCGTTTCACCAAATGACGCTTGCATACTATGTCAGTACCAACGATGTTTCTGCGGTCACCCCGGTTAGTTAACCTCGGACTCCGCCACACCGATTCCATCCGTTATCAGTTAAGCCCCGAAGAATTAGTGCAGGATACAATCCGTATGGGCGAGGGCCAGCTCAATGATACCGGTGCCCTGGTGATCAATACCGGCGAGTTTACCGGCCGGTCACCCAAAGATAAATTCACAGTAAAAGACGATATCACAGCGGACACTATCCACTGGAATGATTTTAATATACCAATAGCCCCCGGGTACTTTGATGTTATTTTCGAACAGATCAGCAATTACCTGAATGATAAACCGGAAATATGGGTACGTGATTGTTATGCCTGTGCGGATCCGCGCTACCGCATGAATATCCGGGTTGTCAACGAAAAGCCATGGAATAACCTGTTTGCCTATAATATGTTTCTGCGCCCGACCGAAGAAGAGCTGGACGGGTTTACCCCTGACTGGCATGTGATTTCCGCCCCGGGACTGAAACTTGATCCCGCTGCCTGTGGTACGCGCCAGCACAATGCCGCGGTAGTATCATTTAAACATAAAATGATTTTAATAGCCGGCACCGGTTATACCGGCGAAACCAAGAAAGGCATTTTCACGATCCTCAATTACATTCTACCCCAGGAAAAAAATGTACTGAGCATGCATTGCAGTGCCAATATGGGAGAGGACGGCGATACCGCTATTTTCTTCGGATTAAGCGGTACGGGCAAAACCACCCTGAGTGCCGACCCTAACCGTAAACTGATCGGCGACGATGAACATGGCTGGACAAGCGACAGCATATTCAATTTCGAAGGAGGCTGTTATGCCAAAACCATCAACCTCACGGAAGAAAAAGAACCGGAGATATTCAATGCCATCCGGCCGGGTGCCCTGGTGGAAAATACCGTATTCTTTGCAGATAGTACACGGATCAATTTTGATGACGGATCAATTACCGAAAATACCAGGGTCTCCTATCCCCTGCATTATATCAGCAATGCACAGGAACCTGCCATAGGCGGGCTGCCTAAAAATATTTTCTTTCTGACCTGCGATGCGTTTGGTGTATTGCCCCCGGTATCAAGACTTACACCGGGCCAGGCCATGTATCAGTTTATTTCAGGTTATACTGCGAAAGTAGCCGGCACGGAAGCCGGAGTCACAGAACCGAAACCCACATTCAGTGCCTGTTTTGGAGCCCCTTTCCTGCCCCTGCATCCCGGGAAATATGCGAAAATGCTGGGACAGAAAATGCAGGAAAATAAAGTGAATGTATGGATGATCAATACCGGCTGGAGCGGAGGCGCATTCGGAACCGGCACGCGTATGAAACTGAAGTATACCCGGGCCATGATCACAGCAGCCCTGGAAGGAAAACTGGATGATGTTTCCTTTATCAATGACCCTGTATTTGGTATGGCCGTTCCCGAAACCTGTCCGGGTGTACCGGCCGAACTCTTACAGCCCCGCAATACCTGGGCTGATAAAACTGCCTATGATGAAAAGGCAAAATACCTGGCCGGTTTGTTTGTGAAGAATTTTGAAAAGTATAAAGACGGGGTGAGTGAGGAGATTTTGGCAGCAGCACCAAAAGCATAAGTACGACGTACGAGGTACGAAGTACGAAGTGCTGATTGTCAAATAAAAGAAAAAGTTCAGAATGGGCTGCCGACTACTAACTTCTGACTACTAACTTCCGATTAATTCCCTGGATGGTTGTTTGAAATATACCCGGAACAGAAAGTTCCGGGTTTTTTAATTTTTTTAACTCACGCTCCTGCAGCTAATAAAATTTTTTCGCCCTCTGAACGTTCAGATATAACATGATACGATTTGTTTACATAGCCCTGTTCAGTCTGTACGTGTCCGCTTTACAAGCGCAGCAAACGGGAGAGGATGTATTGTCCTGGAGTGCAGGGCGCAAACTGACCTGGAAGGATTATAAAGCGGCCCCCAATCCCTGCAGTGACGCAGCGGCCACCACCACCACTTACCTGAGTATTGATTATACTTTTTCCACAGGTGGCGGGTTCAGTTACACAATCAAATCCTGGTTTTCGCGTGACAAATCCTGGGGAAGACACAAGAGTGACTATATTCTCAGTCACGAGCAGGGTCATTTTGATATTGCGGAAGTCTATGCGCGTAAACTGCACCAACAGATGAGTGGATACCGTTTTAACAACCGGACATACCAGAAAGACCTTGACAGGATCTATAATCAGGTTACCCGAGAAAAAGCCTCCCTGCAGGAACAATATGACCGGGAAACGAATCACAGTATCAACGAAGTGAAACAGGCCGAATGGCTGAAGAAGATCAGCCGGATGCTGGAAGAAACAAAAGACTGGGCCGGTTACTGATTATTCTTCAACGGATCATTTCCCAAACCGGCTTGAAACCGGGTCAGCAACTGCAATAAGGGTTCAATATCTGATTCCCGGATACCAATCAACGACCCGGGTACCTGTGCCTGAAATTGCCGGTAGCGCCTGTAAATAACAACATCCCACCGCTTCCTGTTATGAATCCTGTTGGAAGCCACAATCTCAGTAAGACCACTGCTGACATACCGGAACTCCTGCGCTTTGATCGGCAGCCGGTTGTATATTATGCGGTTTACCGTATCGAGTATCCGGAGAAAAGGTTCCAGTTCATCCATATCCAGCTGGGTGCTGGTTTCGGTAAAAACAGTACTGTTGAACAATGAGCCTGGCAAAAAACAGATGGCCGTCATTTTCTCCCCGGTATTCAGATCCAGCGCCGTGATGGTACCGGTTTCTACCGACCCCAGTACAGCAATGGTATCCGTACTGATATGCACCATCCGTCCGGGCTGCATGATGAATCGTTGAAACCGGGAATATCCATAGCTGCTGTCCGGTTGTGCAAGCAGGGAAAAAGGGATAAGCATAAAAAAAACCTGCAGTGCTTTCATAAAAGAATTTACTGCAAGTTATTTTTGAAAAACTTTATGTGTTGTTAAAACAGACCGTAAAGTTCGGCATCGACTTTCCGGATGATCTCACCGAAATCCTCATCGCGTTCGGCGAATTTATTCTTGTCCACATCAATCACCAGCAGTTTGCCTTCTTTATAATCACCGATCCATTTATTGTAATACTCATTTAATTTCTTGAGGTAGTCCAGCCGGATATTCTCTTCGTATTCACGGCCGCGTTTCTGGATCTGTCCTACCAGGGTGGGTACGGACGCATTGAGATAGATCAGCAGATCCGGAGGCTGTACCAGCGTTTTAAGTGTCTGGAAGAAATTATAATAGTTGTCAAAATCGCGCTTGCTCATCAGCCCCATTTCGTGCAGGTTGGGCGCGAAGATATTTGCGTCTTCATAGATGGTTCGGTCCTGGATTACGGTCTCTGTCCCGTTTTGAATTTCCACCAGTTGCCGGAGCCGGCTGTTCAGGAAGAAAATCTGCAGGTTAAAACTCCAGCGTGGCATGTCCTCATAAAAATCCATGAGGTAGGGATTATGGTCCACATCTTCAAAGTTGGGGATCCATTTGTAGTGCTTGCTGAGCATTTCGGTCAGTGTGGTCTTGCCCGCGCCGATATTACCTGCAATTGCGATGTGTTTGGGTTTCTTAGCTTTTGCCATAACTGGATAAATTCCAAATAACGATTAATCAACTCCAAAACGGAGGGCTTCAAAGTAAGCCCTTTTTGGGAAAATCAATTTGATTTTTCCTGATTTTAAAAATAATTCAGGCCGATGGCTTCCCGTACCAGCGCCATCGTGGCCCGGGCACTTTTGCGGGCCTTCTCCGCCCCTATTTCCATCACTTCCCGCAAATAGGTTTCATTGTTCCGGATATCGGTGGCTTTCTCCCGGATCGGTGTGATAAATCGTACCATATCCTCTGCCAGTTGCTTTTTCATATCGCCATAGCGGATGGTGCACTGGTTATAATCTTCTTCAAATTTCCGGATCACGTCGTCACTGCTCACGAGTTTCATCAGCAGAAAAATATTCTCAATATAATCCGGCTTGGCACTGTTGGGTGTTGCAGGTCCGGCATCGGTCTTGGCCTTCATTACTTTTTTCCGGATCAGTTCGTCTTCATCAGATAAATAAAGGGTGGCCAGCTGATTTTCACTCTTGCTCATTTTACCCGCCCCATCCAGGCTCGGCACTTTTACCAGGTCATCCCCGTAGTTAAAAGCCACGGGCTCCGGGAAGATGTCGCCATAGCGGTGATTGAACCGGTTCACATAATTCCGGGCCATTTCCAGGTGCTGCTCCTGGTCCTTACCCACCGGCACAAATCTGGCGCGGTGCAAAATAATATCGGCCGCCTGCAATACAGGATAGGTCAATAACCCGGCATTTATATTTTCCGGGTTCAGCCGGATCTTGTCTTTGAAAGTTGTCGTCTTTTCCAGTTCACCCACATACGCCAGCATATTCAGATAGAGATAGAGCTCAGATGTTTCGTACACATGACTCTGGCAGTAAAGGGCTACTTTTTCGGGATCCAGTCCACAGGCAATATTCTCCGACAATACCCGGTGTACATTGGTCTTCAGCTCCTTTGTATCGGGATGGGTGGTGAGGGAATGCAGATCGGCCACCATAAAATAACACTCAAATTCTTCCTGCATCCGGACATAGTTCCGTACTGCCCCGAAATAATTGCCGAGGTGTAAAAATCCGGTGGGCCGGATGCCGCTCATAACTACCTGCCTGCCGGCGGGCAGGGGTTCTTTCATTGCTGCCATAGGGCGGCGAAGATAAGAATTCAAACGGAGTCGGCACAGGGTAACTACCGCTAATAAAACTCCTGCCCCGCAGTTCCCCGTCCTGATTATCTTTGTGCCATGGAAGTTAATGATCAGTTAGTGGACAAACTGGCCCATCTTTCCCGGCTGGAATTTTCCGATACCGAAAAATGCGCGATTAAAAATGACCTGCAGCGCATGATTGGTTTTGTGGAAAAACTCAATGAGCTGGATCTGCAGGGTGTGGAGCCACTCCTGCACATGAGCGAAGAAGTGAATGTATTGCGGGAGGATGAGACCGGAGGTTCCGTCAGCCGCACCGAAGCACTCAAAAATGCACCACTGCATGATGAACAGTTTTTCAAAGTTCCCAAAGTGATAAAAAAATAATATGGCACAGGGTATCATCCATCTGGAAAGTATTCACAAGAGTTATTTCATGGGAAAACAGGCATTGCCGGTGCTGAAAGGCATTTCCCTGGATATTTTTAAAAATGAATACGTTGCCCTGATGGGACCCTCCGGATCCGGCAAAAGCACCCTGATGAATATTCTCGGTTGCCTGGATACCCCAACCGGCGGAAAGTATATCCTGAACGATCATGATGTAAGCACCATGGCCGATAATGCGCTGGCGGAAGTGCGTAATAAAGAAATCGGATTTGTATTTCAACAGTTCAACCTCCTGCCCCGGCTGACCGCCGCCGAAAACGTAGCCCTGCCCCTGGTATATGCAGGTATGAATAAAAAATTAAGGAACGAAAAAGCCATGCAGGTACTGGAAATGGTGAGTCTGACCGACCGCAGTCACCATAAACCCAATGAACTTTCAGGCGGACAATGCCAGCGGGTAGCGATTGCCCGGGCACTCGTCAATGACCCATCCCTGATCCTGGCCGACGAGCCCACCGGTAACCTGGATACCAAGACCTCCTATGAAATCATGGAAATCTTCAATACCATTCATAATAACGGCAACACCATTGTACTGGTAACTCACGAAGAAGATATCGCCAACCATGCCCACCGCATCGTCCGTCTCCGCGACGGACTGGTGGAAACAGATAAGAAGAATGAACACGCGGGGCAGTATTTGCATCACTGATGCGTTTAAAAAACCAGCACCGTTAAAACTTTTCTTTCCGGAACTTTGTTGTCTAGGACATTTTAATCAGCATGTCAACCAGGATATATACCAAGATCGGCGATACAGGTTCCACCTCATTGATTGGTGGTACAAAAGTTCCCAAATCCCATTTACGGATTGAAGCTTACGGCACCATTGATGAACTCAACTCCCATATCGGGCTTTGTAATGATCTGCTGACCAATGAACCCGGCCGTGCCATCCTGCAGGAGATACAGGACCGTTTGTTTACCATTGGTTCTTCCCTGGCCTGTGATCCGGTAAAAGAACCCCGGATGCGGCTGCCGGATCTGAAAGAAACGGATGTGGAGTTGCTGGAAAAAGAGATGGACCGGATGAACGAAGTTCTGCCTGAAATGAAAAGTTTCATTCTGCCGGTCGGACATATCACCGTTTCCCAATTGCATATTGCACGCTGCGTGGCCCGGAGAGCGGAACGATGCTGTGTACGGCTTGAACTGGAAAGCCTGGAAGTGGAGCCGCTTATTCTCAAATACCTGAACCGGCTGAGCGATTACCTGTTTATCCTGAGCCGCTATACCGGCTATCTTTTACAGGCAGCTGAAATCCCCTGGAAGCCGCGGGTTTCCTGATCTTCCCGTATTTTTAGTGCTGCAGACAACCGTGTAAATGATAAATACGACCTGTATTTTACACACCTATTCTTTATCATAAACCAGCGATATGCGGCCTTCCCTTAATTACCTTGTCCCCATCAGCCTCTTTGTATTTCTGCTGGGCAGTTGCCAGCCTGAACCGGTTGATCCGCCCCCGACCGGGCCGGTGATACTACGGGATACCACCATCAGCAATATGGCGTATGGTACTGATCCGTCACAGAAAATGGATCTGGGCTTACCGGCCAACCGAACAGCCAATACAGCTCTGGTGGTGGTGGTGCATGGCGGAGGCTGGGTAACGGGCGATAAAGCGGAACTCAGCTGGATGCTGAATGGATTGAAAACAAGGGGTTTTGCCGTAGCCAATATCAATTACCGGCTCAGCTTTACGGCCGGAGATAATTATAAAATGCAGCTGGATGATGTGGACAGTGCGGTGCAGTTTACTTTGCGGCAGGCAGCAGTGCATACATTCAACGGACAAAAATTATATATCGCCGGGCATAGTGCCGGCGGACATTTATCCCTCTGTTATGCCTATACGAGAAACAGCAGCGGAAAAGTAAAGGCTGTGAGTTCACTGGCTGGCCCCACGGATCTGTACAGTATGGCTTATTACAATTTCAATATTTATAACCCGGTACTGCAACCCTTCCTGGGTGTACCCTTGTTCCCGGCCAATGCCGCGGCTACCCAGCGGTACCAAGACTGCAGCCCTTTTTACCAGGCACAGTCCACCGTACCACCCACCCTGCTTTTCCATGGAGAACAGGATATCGTGGTCACCCCCGATCAGAGTGCTTCCTTGTATGCAAAACTGGGAACGTTTGGTGTGGAACGCAACCGGATCACGTACCCGCTCACTTTTCATGACTGGTGGACGGATGGTCCGAAAGTGACCAATACCCTGGATGAGCTGAAAAACTGGTTTAACGGTCATCCATAAACGCTATCAGACAATTTTCCCGTCTTTCATCTGCAGCACGCGGTCACTGAGTTGTGCCAGTTCTTCGTTATGGGTAACCACCAGGAAGGTCTGCCTGAACTCTTTACGTAAATCAAAAAACAGCTGGTGCAGGTCTTTTGCATTGGCCGTATCCAGGTTACCGGTGGGTTCGTCGGCGAAGATGATATCGGGCTGATTGATCAGGGCCCGGGCCACAGCCACCCGTTGCTGTTCACCACCGGAGAGTTGATTGGGTTTGTTTTCCACCCGGTGCCGGAGCCCGAGCAGGTCCAGTAATTTCAAAGCTTCCGTTTTCACTTCCGTTTTCTTCCGGCCGGCCAGCCAGCCGGGAATACAGATATTTTCCAGGGCGGTAAATTCCGGTAAGAGGTGGTGAAACTGGAACACGAAACCGATATGCTTGTTGCGAAATGCGGCCAGTTTTTTACCGGACAGGCTGTTCAGCACGGTATTATTCATCCGCACTTCCCCCATATCCGCTTTATCCAGGGTGCCCAGAATATGCAATAAAGTACTTTTCCCGGAGCCCGAGGGGCCTACGATAGACACTACTTCCCCTTTGCTGATTTCCACGTCAACCCCGCGCAATACCTCCACATTTCCGTAGCGTTTGAATATATTTTTCCCGGTAATCATTCGTCAAATATCGCAAATAACGGGGGCCGGCAAACAGGTATACCGGGAGAGATTACAATTTTTTAGCATTTTCTTGAATAAACCGTGTACAACTAAGGATTTGGTAAATTCATTAATACTACTACATTTGCGGAAAATTAAGGGGAATTGCCGTGCAAACCGGAACCCTGAAAACTACCTGAAAAACAGGAAGGATCACAAAAATTAAATCTGAAAAGATGTTTTGGACACTTGAATTAGCCTCCTACCTTGAAGATGCCCCCTGGCCGGCCACCAAAGATGAACTGATCGATTATTCCATCCGTTCCGGTGCTCCCATTGAAGTTGTGGAGAATCTGCAGGAACTGGAAGATGAAGGCGATGTATACGAAACCATTGAGGATATCTGGCCGGACTATCCGACACAGGATGACTTCCTCTTTAATGAGGACGAATATTAAACGGACAGAATTGTACTGAACCCCTCACTGAGGGGTTTTTTTATGCCCTGCCGGGCTTTAATCCAGTTTATATTTGCCCAGATCTGCCGGATTGGTGATACTGATAAACTCCATTTTACCCCTGTTTTCCCCACGGGCCAGTTTCAGGAATATATCCAGTGATTTCCAGTACTGGTGATCCCGGTTGGTATCCAGTACCAGCAGGTGCGACATGATAATATTCCCCGCCATTTCCACCAGGCGCCTGGCGTGGAAATCAGTGTATTCATTATTTCCCAGGTCCATCACGGTTTTTACCGCTTCGGCATACTCTGTGGTCATTTCGGAGATATAATTCCGGTAACCGAGTAATTCCGGTTTCACTTCCATTTCTTCATAGGCTTTCATCTGGGCCAGGTAGCCACCCGTGGTTACCCCGCGTACCGCAGCCACCACCTGCAGCTGTGTGGTGCCTTCATAAATACTGGTAATACGGGCATCGCGGTAAATCCGTTCAATCGGGTAATCTTTCATAAACCCGGAGCCACCATGGATCTGCAGGGCATCATACGCCACCTGGTTACAGATTTCGGAGGAAAGACCCTTGGACATCGGTGTAAATATATCCGCCAGTTTCTGATAGGTCTTCATTTCCGTTTTTTCCTCCGGTGTCAGAGAACGTTCCTTTGAAATATGTTCATAGGCTTTGTAAACATCCACAAAACGGGCGGTCTCGTACAACAGGGTGCGGATCGCATCCACTTTGGCCTTCATCCGGGAGATCATCTCGTATACCGCCGGAAACTTGCTGATGGCACTGCCAAATTGTACCCGCTCCTGCGCATAGGAAACGGCTTCCCGCCAGGCCGCATCGGCAATACCCACCGATTGGGCGGCAATGCCCAGCCGGGCCCCATTCATCAGCGCCATCACATATTTGATTAACCCGAATTTGCGCTGACCGACTAATTCAGCAGGCGCATTTTTAAATACTAATTCACAGGTAGGCGAACCAATAATACCCAGCTTATGTTCAATCCGGCGTACAGTCACCGCATTGCTGTTGCGGTCATAAATAAACATCGACAACCCCCGTCCGTCGGCCGTACCTTCTTCCGACCGGGCCAGTACCAATGAAATATTCCCGTCTCCATTGGTGATAAAACGCTTCACTCCATTGAGTATCCATCTGCCGTCCACCAGAGTGGCTTTTAACTGCACGGCCTGCAGGTCACTTCCGGCATCTGGTTCTGTGAGGTCCATGGCCGCTGTTTCACCAGCCGCGATCCGGGGCAGGTAACGTTGCTGTTGTTCCTCATCGGCAAATTCGTGAATGGTCTCCGCACAGTCCTGCAGCCCCCATATATTCACAAATCCGGCATCAGCCCGTGATACCATATCCGCTGCCATGATGTAGGGTACGATCGGAAAATTAAGCCCGTCATATTTTCGGGGCAGGGTGATGCCCATCAGACCGGCTTTAATGATAGCATCCAGGTTCTTCTGTGTACCCGCTGCATACTGCACATGCCCGTCGATCAGCCGGGGGCCTTCCGCATCCACACTTTCGGCATTAGGCGCTACCGTATTCGCACTGATATCCCCCACGATCTCCAGTACTTTGTCATAACTGTCCATGGCATCTTCGAAATCCACCGGTGCATAATCAAACCGTTCATGTTCTGTAAAGTTCCGTTCTTTCAACGCCACGATTTTCTGCATCAGGGGATGGGTGAGATGAAATTTCAGCTCAGCGGTATCCGTATAAAAATTTGCCATGTCAACAGATTTTTGAATAATAAAATGAAGCAGTTGGACTACTTGATATTTTTTTTATAATAACTGATCATTTTGGGAATGATGGTTTCCAGGTTGCCCTGTATCACATAATCCGCCAGTTTATTGATCGGCGCATTGGCATCGTTGTTTATGGAAATCACCATGGCAGAATCCTGCATACCCGCTATGTGCTGGATCTGCCCGGAAATACCGCAGGCGATATATAACTTAGGCCTTACCGTTATACCGGTCTGCCCGATCTGTCTTTCCTTATCCGTAAACCCGGCATCCACCGCGGCCCGCGACGCACCCACTTCAGCGCCGATGGCATGCGCCAGTTCATACAGCAGGTTGAAATTCTCTTTTGAACCCACCCCATACCCTCCGGCAATGATGATGGAGGAATTCTTGAGGTTCACTTTCGATGTTTCCATGTGGCGTTCAATGATTTTCACCACCAGGTCCTCTTCCCGGAGAAATTGCCCTGCATCCAGGTATACCACTTCTGCCTTATGCGTATCCGATACTATTTCTTTTTTCATCACGCCTTCCCTGACCGTTGCCATCTGTGGCCGGTTATCGGGATTCACAATGGTGGCTACTATATTTCCGCCAAAGGCAGGCCGTATCTGGTACAGCAGGTTCTCGTATTTTTTACCAGCCTTTTTATCTTCATACTCGCCGATTTCCAGGTTGGTACAGTCGGCCGTCAGTCCGCTGGTAAGCGACGAGGAAATCCGGGGCCCGAGATCGCGTCCGATAGAAGTAGCGCCCATCAGTACAATCTGCGGTTTTGTTTCGCGGAAGAGTCCCACCGCCACGGCCGTATGCGGCAACGTAGTATAGGGATACAACCGTTTATCATCTGCCAGGTACAGGATATCCACACCGTAACGGCTGATTTCCTTTTCCAGACCGCCCAGGTTTTCTCCCAGCAGGAGGGCTTCGAGTTTACAGTTTAACTGATTGGCCAGTGAACGGCCTTTGGTCAGTAACTCATAACTCACTTCCTGTATTTTTCCTTCTTCGAATTCGCAGTAAACGCAAACATTATTCATGATGCCATTTTTTCCTTGATTGTATGGGGTTAACCGATGGTATGCTGACTGATCAGTTCCTGCATCAGCCATTCAATATCCGCATCCGCGGTACTGAGTACTTTGGATTCCTTTGCCTGAAAAACTATATTCTCCACCTGTCTTACTTTGGTTGGCGAACCGCCCAGGCCCAGTTGTACCAGGTCACTGTTCACATCCTTGGCGCACCATTCGGTAATACTCAGCCCCGGATGATCCGTATGTGTGGCCAGATAATCGTCTGCAGTACTGTGCCGCTCAGACAAGGTGGTGGCTCTTTTGAAGCGCATCATCCTTTTGGCATTCCGGGGACGGCAGTCAGGCGCTGTACTATGTGCCGTAATCAGCACAGGCAATTTGCATTCCACCACTTCAACGCCTCTTTCGAGCCGTCTTTTTACCTGGATTACCTGATCTTTCAGTCCAATCACGGCTTCCGCATAGGTAATCTGCGGGATCCCGAGTTTCTCTGCCACCTGAGGGCCTACCTGGGCGGTATCCCCGTCAATGGCCTGCCGGCCGGCAAAGATGATATCTGCCCCGCCTATCTTTCGGATGGCGCAGGATAACGCATAGGATGTGGCCAGAGTATCCGAACCGGCAAAAGCCTTATCGGTTAACAATACACCTGCGTCCGCTCCGCGGTACATGCCTTCCCGGAGAATTTCCGCAGCACGTACCGGTCCCATAGTCAGCAGGGTGATCTGTGTACCGGGATACTGATCCTTGATTTCCAGGGCCAGCTCAAGTGCATTCAGGTCTTCGGGGTTAAAAATAGCAGGTAAGGCCGCCCGGTTCACGGTGCCATCGGCCTTCATTGCGTCTTTGCCTACATTCCGGGTATCCGGAACCTGTTTGGCCAAAACAATGATTTTATACATGTATGGAAGTTGAAGACTACAAACCTTAAAAATCCATACATGAGAAAACCTGATAAAAATCAGGGGCGGGAATGTTTTAGCACCAAAAAGAGAAAGTACGAAGTACGAGACGTAAAGTAAAGCTGCATAAAAAAAGGGCTGTACCTTCTTTAGTACAGCCCTTTTACTTTTTATTTTTTACTTTTTACTTTCTTCTACATCTTATCAATCACCGCATTCGTCACCCCGGTGAAGCTAAACCCGCCATCATGGAACAGGTTCTGCATGGTGACAAAGCGGGTCATATCACTGAACAATGTAACGGTATAGTTGGCACAATCCTCGCCGGAGGCATTCCCCAGGGGACTCATATTTTCAGCATACGTGATAAATCCGTCAAATCCTTTTACCCCACTGCCCGCGGTGGTGCGGGTAGGTGACTGGGAAATGGTATTGATCCTGACTTTATTCCGGACCCCGTAATGGTAACCGAAATTACGGGTGATACTTTCCAGCAGGGCTTTGGCATCGGCCATTTCATTGTAATCAGGGAATACGCGCTGTGCGGCAATATAGGTCAGTGCCACCACACTGCCCCACTCACTGATGGCATCCATATTCCAGGCAGTATGGAGCAGTTTGTGCAGACTGATGGCGGAGATATCAAGTGTCTTGTGATTATGAGTATAGCTGATCTCGGTATAGTGATGCCCTTTACGCATATTGATACTCATTCCCACTGAATGGAGGATGAAGTCAATCTTGCCGCCAAAATGGGTCATGGATTCCTTTAATAAATGTTTCAGGTCATCGAGGTGGGTTACATCGGCGCCGATCACTGGTGCATTACCACAGAGTTCAGCCAGTTTATTGATCTCGCCCATCCGCAAGGCCACCGGAGCATTGGTCAGTACGATCTGTGCCCCCTGCTCATAACATTTCAACGCCGTTTTCCAGGCAATGGAATTTTCATCCAGGGCCCCGAAGATGATTCCTTTCTTTCCTTTCAGTAAGTTATTCGACATAACGCTTGGTTTTATGGCGGTAAAAATAAGGAGATATGCGGACAGCCCCTAAAATTTTGATCGGGTAGGAAAACCGTATTGACCCGGTAAAAAAATATCCGGACAACATCAGTACCGGGTTTGAACCGCTGCAGGAAACGATGGTCAATGGTTAAATAAACAAGTAGTCTTATCTTAGCCTGCAGAAATCAGTCATTCCTGATTTTTTCCAGTTATACTATGAGTACGCGTACAATTATTACCGGCAGCGGCTGCTATATTCCCCCGGTGGTGAAAACCAACCGCGATTTTGCTATTCAGACATTCTATGGCGAAGACACCAACCGGATTGAAACCCCCACAGAAGAAATCGTAACCAAGTTCCAGGATATTACCGGTATTGAAGAGCGCCGTTATGCCGCGGAGGAGATGAACTCTTCCGACATGGCAACGATTGCGGCAAAACTGGCCATTGAAGACAGCGGTGTGAATCCGGAAGAGCTGGACCAGATTATCGTGGCACAGAATTTCGGGAATGTTGTAAAACATACTATCCAGACCGATATTTTACCCGCCCTGGCTTCCCGTGTAAAGCATGACCTGGGAATAAAAAACCCCAATTGCGTGGCGTATGATATTCTTTTCGGATGTCCGGGCTGGGTACAGGGCGTCATCCAGGCCGATACCTATTTCAAAGCCGGTGCAGCAAAAAAAGCATTGGTGATCGGGACCGAAACCCTGAGCCGGGTGATAGATGTTTACGACCGGGACAGTATGATTTTCTCGGATGGAGCGGGTGCCACCATTCTGGAATCACAGGAGGTGGAAGAAAAAGGGCCCGGCATTTTGTCATGGAGTGTACAGAGCCATTGTGTGGATGAAGCCTATTATCTCTACCTCGGCAAAAGCAATTTTCCGGGTTCTGATCCCCGTGTCCGCTATATCAAAATGAAGGGACGCAAAGTGTATGAATACGCGATGCAGCATGTGCCTGCCGCCATGAAGGATTGTCTGGATAAAGCCGGCATCTCCATTACGGATGTCAAAAAAGTATTCATTCACCAGGCCAATGAAAAAATGGATGAAGGTATTATCCGACGGCTTTTCAAATTATACGGACAGAAGGAAATTCCCGAGCACATCATGCCCATGAGCATCCATAAACTCGGAAACAGTTCAGTGGCCACCATCCCCACCCTCTACGATATGGTTAAAAGGGGATTATGGGATAATCATGACCTGCGAGAAGGCGATATTGTTCTTTTTGCTTCCGTTGGCGCCGGAATGAATATTAACGCATTTTGTTACCGGATGTAAGCGGGTAACGGCCCGTACTTCCCCCCGTTTCCTGTATCTTCGCAGCCATTAAAAGCAGCAAGAGACCATGACGATTTCGTATAAATGGCTGAGTGAATACTTACCCGTAACCGTAGATCCGGAACGCCTGAGCCGGATCCTTACTTCCATCGGACTGGAAGTGGAAAGCATGCAACGGTATGAAGAAGTGAAAGGAGGATTACAGGGCCTGGTGATTGGCGAAGTGTTGCATACGGAAAAACATCCCAATGCGGATAAACTAACCCTGACTAAAGTAAATGTTGGCGCAGCTGAACCCCTGCAGATTGTTTGCGGAGCACCCAATGTGGCAACCGGACAAAAAGTGGTGGTAGCCACTGTGGGCACAACCATTTATCCCGTTACCGGTGAACCACTGACGATGAAAGTGGCCAAAATCCGCAGCGTGGAAAGTTATGGAATGATCTGTGCCGAGGATGAGCTCGGACTGGGCACCTCCCATGCCGGTATCCTGGTATTGCCTGCAGATGTGACCGTGGGCACTCCCGCCGCAGCGTATTTTAAACCGTACGATGATATTATTTACGAGATCGGCCTGACCCCCAACCGCATGGATGCGATGAGTCATTGGGGTGTGGCCCGTGATGTATGTGCCTTCCTGAGTCATCACGATAAAAAAGATGTAAAGGCAAAACTGCCTTACAGCAACGGATTGAAAACGGAATCCCTTTCCTTTCCGATTGAGGTGGAGGTGGAAAACAGTGCGGCCTGTCCCCGTTATTCAGGCGTCAGTATTGACGGAGTGACTATTGGAGAATCTCCCCTCTGGCTGAAACAGAAATTAAAAGCCATCGGTCTCCGCCCAATCAATAATATCGTCGATATCACGAATTATATTCAGCATGAAACCGGCCAGCCGCTCCATGCTTTTGATGCCGCCCTGATCGGAGGACGTAAAGTGATAGTGAAGAATTTACCCGCCGGCACTCCCTTTGTAACCCTGGATGAAAAAGAAAGAACCCTGCATGCCGACGACCTGATGATCTGTGATGAGAAAGAAGGCATGTGTATCGCGGGTGTATTTGGCGGATTGCACAGCGGTGTCACTGATAAAACAAAAACCATTTTCCTGGAAAGTGCCTTTTTTGAAGGGATCGGTTTGCGTAAAACATCATTCCGGCATAACCTGCGGACCGATGCGGCCAGCCGTTTTGAAAAAGGAACGGATATTTCCGCCACCGTGAATGTACTGAAAAGAGCCGCCCTGATGATCCGTGACATCTGCGGCGGTGAAATCGCCTCTGACATCGTAGATATTTATCCTGGTAAAAAAGACAAGACGGAAGTGGTGGTGAAATGGCATTATATTAAAAAACTCAGCGGTAAGAATTATCATCCCGATGCCGTAAAAGATATACTCAACAGTCTTGGCTTTGAGATTATCAAGGAAGGCATTGATGAATTGCGGGTGGCCGTTCCCTATCACAAACCGGATATCAGTTTACCGGCCGATATCGTGGAGGAGATACTGCGGATCGACGGACTGGACAATATTGACATTCCCGAAGCCATTATGATCACTCCGTCCGTGGAAGATAATTACGCACGCGAAGTGGTGAAAGAAAAAACAGCCGGCAACCTTGTGGGCCTCGGCTATCATGAGATGATGACCAACTCGATCACGAATGCAGCCTATTTTTCCGCAGATGAGCTGGAGTCCATGGTCAGCATGAAAAACAGTCTGAGCGCCGAACTGAATATTCTCCGGAATTCGCTTTTTGAAACCTCCCTGGAAGTGGTGGCCCATAACCTGAATCACAAAAACAATTCACTCCGGTTATTTGAGTTCGGTAAAGCGTACAGCACATCGGGACCGGGAAAATACAATGAAACAGAACAGCTCTGCTTGCTGCTGACCGGTAATACCCGGGAAGATGAATGGAAGCAGAAAGCCATACCGGCTGATTTCTATGCCCTCAAAGGCACTGTTGAATCGGTATTCCGCGGACTGGGCATTCGTCCCGATACGGTTGAGCCGTTGGAAGTACCCAAACTGGATAATCATATAGTTTATAAAATCAATAACCAGGTAATTGCCGGGGCGGGCATGGTCAGCAAAGCCATGCTGGATAAATTCGGCATCAAACAGCCCGTTTATTATGCCGGACTGAACTGGGAACTGATTTCCGATTTGGCCATAACTCACAGTCCCAGGATCCGGGAAATTCCAAAATACCCGGCCGTACAGCGTGACCTGGCCATGATCGTTCCCCGTGAACTGGCCTGGCAGGAAGTGGAAAAAACCGTGCAAAAGATCCGGCTCGATAAACTCCGGGAAATTAAACTGTTTGATATATTCGAAAGCGAAAAACTGGGTGCCGGTAAAAAATCCATCGCCGTCAACTTTACCTTCCAGGATGAAGAAAAAACCCTGACCGATAAGGAAATTGACGGATGGATGAATAAAATCATGGGCAGCCTGGAAAAAGAAATAGCCGCAGAAATCAGGAAATGAATAATCCAACAGAACAACTTAAACGAATACAGGATAAACTGCAGCAATTGCTGAAGTCGCATACGGCTGCGCGCAGGGAAAATGAGCGGCTGAAAGCCGAACTGGAAGCCATCCGGGAAAAACTGGACACCGAACAGAAAACGGCAGATGAACTGAAACAGCAGGTCAGTGTTTTGAAGATGAACGCGGGGGGAATGAGTGCGGCAGACAAGAAGGAACTGGAGAAAAAAATCAGCGGCTACCTCAAAGAGATAGATCGTTGTATTGCTTTACTGGGAGAATAATCAGACCCGTTTTACGAGGTGCATTTTCATTTCATCTTCCCCGTGTGACAATTCCAGTGTGTAGCGTCCGTAAGGAAGATCATTCAATCCGGTCCAGTTCAGTTCTTCTTTATCATGGGACATTTTCCGTTCAAAGGAACGGCAGATACAGCCCTGATCATCCTTGAGTACAACACGCAGCGGATGGTACAGTTTTACGGCTGTTAATTGAAGCTGTAACGCATCAATAAACATTGATGACTTGACTTTAGCAAACATGGGGGAAAGTTTTGGTTCGTTATCATTTCCCACGGTGGACCTTAACCTCTTAGTTTTCAAATGGTAGGAGTCTGCTTGTAAACGGTTCCGAAAGTAATAAAAGAAATCTGAAATTGCAATACCATGGACGAATTAATTCCCATTTCCGCGCTTATTGGTGACCGGACATACCGGATCAAGATAGAACCCAAAGACGAAGAAGTGGTCCGCAAGACCCTCAAAACCGTCAATGAAAAGATCGTGGAATACAAGACGCAGTTTGCCGGGAAAGACATGCAGGACTATATCGCCATGGTGATGATCTGGTTTGCCACCGAAATCGAAGAAAGCCAGACCCGGAACCTGGAACTGGACAATGTAACCGGACAGCTGGATGTGATTGAGCGGATGCTGGACGGGAAAGGCAGTTAGTAGTTCGTAGTCGGTAGTTAGTAGTCAATACACCGTTTGTGCAGCAATAAATTGGTTGAATCATTGGCAATTCTAAAATTTCAATAGTCGCCGGACACAAGTATTCTTCCTTGTATCTGGCGACTATTTTTATCCTATACTACTTAGCAGGGGCTGTTGACTACTAACTACCGACTACTAACTACCGACTAGTTAAATACTTCTGCCAGCTTACGTTCCAGCTCCTCCCCTCTTATATTCCTGGCGATGATTTTACCGCTGGGATCCAGCAGCAGGTTCTGCGGAATGGCCCGGATGCCGTATTGTTTGGCCACTTCATTTTCCCAGAATTTCAGGTCGCTGACATGGGTCCATTCCAGTTTATCATCATGAATGGCTTTCATCCATTTTTCTTTTTGGCCCGCCCGGTCGAGGGAGACACCCAGTACATGAAAGTTCCGGTCTTTATACCGGTTAAATACCTTTACCACATTGGGATTTTCCACCCGGCAGGGACCGCACCAACTGGCCCAGAAATCAACCAGTACATAACGGCCACGCAGGGACGAAAGACTCACCGGACGATCCAGTGTGTCATTCTGCGTGAATTCGGGGGCTATTTTACCCAGCCCTGTTTTTTTAGCCACTTCCAGGCTTTCTTTAAACTCCACGGCAGACGGATACTCCTTGCTGACGGCTGACAGATTATTAAACAGTGGCTCAATCTTATCTGCATCAATATCCCAACCGGCATATTGTTTCAGCGCATACAGTCCCAGCGGGGAAGCCGGGTTGTTTTTTACAAAAGCTCCGTATACATTTTCATTTTTCTCCTTATCTATGGCATCAATCTGCTCTTCCGTTTTTTGCTGATTCACCAGGTCCTTGGCTTTGGCAAATTCACGGTACTGCTCAATTAGTGGTTTCATCCGGTCCTCATACGGTTTCTCCTGATCACGCAGGCGGGTATACGCTTTGTGTACGGAAGAACCTTTTACTTTGATATTGCTGAATGAGTCAACAGCCGAGACTTTTATTTTACCAGGCTGAATAAATACGGCGGCCATATCACGGGAACCCACCATGGGGATTTTTGTTCCCTGCTCAACCGGCTTATAGCGAACACGGATCCGGGCCAATACCGGTTCCGCCGTTTTACCGGTAAACTGGTATTTCCCTTCTTTTACTTCAACACTGTCCGTTTTCCAGGAACCGTCAGCCTGATACTGAAGAAAAACCCATTCCGGCTGGTATTTCAGGTTGGTCAGTTTGCCCCGGAGGCGGAAGGTTTTGCCATTTTCCTGGGCTGCGGACAGCAGAGGCAGACAGAAAAAGAAAAGAATCCCGTATTTCATGTGTTGTTTTTTGAACTGGCAAATTACGATTTTCAGGCTTCCGGCAAGCCGGAAAACGGATGAATGAAGGCGCCTGCACTGTCACAAATACCGGATTTTCTGCATTTAACCGGGTTTTGTATCTTCGCTGATTACATGCCCGGTTGAATGAGCAACCGGGGATTTTGTGATATAAACGCATTGTGCACCAATTAAACAAAAAAATCAATGGATCCGAATATATTAGCAGCCGTTATTGGAGCGGGCGCCCTGATAGCGGGCACCGTGATCGGTAAGATTATTTTCTCGAAAAGCTCGACCAAAAAAGTAGAAGAAGCTGAATTACAGGCCCAGACCATACTGAAGGAAGCTGAACTGAGAGCCGAAACCATCCGGAAAGAAAAAGAACTGGAGGCCAAGGAAAAAGCCGTGCAGATGAAGGCGGCCCATGACAAGGAAGTGTTCGAAAAGAACAAAAAAATCAATGACGCGGAAAACCGTATCCGTCAGAAAGAACAAACAGTCAATCAGAAAGAAGGAAATATTGACAAACAGATCAAGGAAAACGAAGCCATCAAGGAAAACCTGAACCGGCAGATTGAACTGATCAACATCAAGCGTACGGAACTGGAAAAACACCAGGAAGAACATATCCGCCGTCTCGAAAAAATTTCCAACCTCACGGCAGATGATGCCCGCACGCAACTGATTGAGAGCCTGAAACACGAAGCACAGACCCAGGCCATGGTGCTGCAGCAGGAAATCATTGAAGATGCCAAGCTGAAAGCCAATAAAGAAGCCCGTAAAATAATTATACAAACCATCCAGCGTACCGCCGCGGAACAGGCCATTGAGAACTCCATCACCGTATTCAACCTGGAAAGTGATGAGATCAAAGGACAGATTATCGGACGGGAAGGACGCAATATCCGGGCCATTGAAGCGGCAACCGGTGTGGATCTGATTGTGGATGATACCCCTGAAGCGATTCTCTTATCCAGTTTTGACCCCCTTCGCCGGGAGATTGCCCGCCTGAGTCTGCAACGTCTGGTGGCCGACGGCCGTATACACCCGGCCCGGATTGAGGAAGTGGTGGAAAAAACCAGAAAGCAGATTGAAGAGCAGGTAATGGAAATCGGTGAAAGAACCGTGATTGAACTGGGTATACACGGCCTGCATAAAGAACTGGTCCGGATGGTGGGACGGATGCGTTTCCGTTCCTCCTATGGTCAAAACCTGTTGATGCACAGCCGGGAGACGGCCAACCTTTGTGCCACCATGGCGGCTGAACTTGGACTGAATCCCAAACTGGCCAAAAGGGCCGGTCTGCTCCATGATATTGGAAAAGTACCCGATGAGGAAAGTGAACTGAGCCATGCCCTGCTGGGAGCCAAACTGGCTGAAAAATATGGAGAGAACCCGGCCGTGGTAAATGCCATTGCCGCACACCACGACGAGGCGGAAATGCAATATGTGATTTCCCCGATCGTACAGGCCTGTGATGCCATCAGCGGTGCCCGTCCCGGTGCCCGCCGCGAAATCATGCAGCAGTACCTGCAGCGGATCAAAGACCTGGAAAACCTGGCCATGGCCTATAACGGCGTGGAAAAAGCATATGCCATTCAGGCCGGCCGTGAACTGCGGGTGATTGTGGAAGCCGATAAAGTATCCGACCAGGATTCTGATCGCCTTTCTTTCGAAATTGCCCAGAAAATACAGACCGAAATGACCTTCCCCGGCCAGATCAAAGTAACCGTGATCCGGGAAAAGAGAGCGGTCAACGTAGCAAGATAATAGTTTGATAATTAACAGGTTGGAAGGCTAATAAATCCCCTGTCAACCTGTTAACTTATAAACTTGTAAACGCTGCCTTTATATTTTTTTACATCAGGGTCAAAGTGATTTGGTATTTACCGTGGGTAACCTTACCTTTGCCGTCCCTAAAAATCAGGATTATGAACGCGATCGCATACGTACACGAGCAGCTGTCTGGTAAAAAAGAATTCCCGGCTTTCAAAGCAGGAGATAACATTACCGTGAATTACAAGATCATTGAGGGTAATAAAGAAAGGATCCAGTCTTTTAAAGGCGACGTGATCAAAAAGCAGGGCACAGGTCATACGGCCAGCTTTACCGTTCGTAAGATCTCTGACGGTGTGGGTGTGGAAAGGGTTTTCCCCTTCTATTCTCCCAATATCGAGTCTATCGAAGTGAACAAGACCGGTCACGTACGTCGTGCCAAACTGTTCTACCAGCGTACCCGTAGCGGTAAGAGCGCGCGGATCCGTGAAAAGAGAATGGCCGTTGCTGAAAAAGCGAAATAATGCCGGCTGGCAAACGAATACAAAGCTGTACCCCCGGGTGCGGCTTTTTTATTGCCTGCTAAACAGTTGTTTGTGTCCGGTTACAGGGGAAAAATCTCCCGGACCGGTTTTTACAATTAATATGCGGGTATTTTTAAGTAGTTATTATCTTTGTTTACTAATTAATCAGATTATGATACAACCTACATTACTGGGTATGCTGGGTACCAATGAAATCATCATCATCCTGGTGATCGTGCTGCTGTTATTCGGAGGAAAGAAAATCCCCGAACTGATGCGCGGACTGGGTAAAGGTGTTCGTGAATTCAATGATGCCAAAACCAATGTGAAGCGTGAAATTGAAGACAGTGCCACGGATGTGAAAAACTCTGTAAAGGAGTAAGCTCCCATCCCCTTTTTTTACCCTTCCAAAAAGCACCCGCTTTTGTTTCATTACACGTCTATTGAGCAGTACCATGCCCGGTTACAGGAGGCATCGCTGACCTGTGTACAGGCCGTAGAACACTACCTCACACAGATCCGGTCAAAATCACATCTGAATGCCTTTGTTGACGTCTATGCGGACGAAGCATTGGCAAAAGCCCGTGAACTGGACCAGCAACGGCTGGCCGGAAAACCCATGGGCCGCCTGCATGGTGTGGTGATTGGACTGAAGGATGTGATCGCCTATAAGGATCATACCCTGACAGCAGCTTCCGGTATTCTCAAAGGTTTTACATCCATTTATTCTGCCACCGCTGTGGAGCGTCTCCTGGCGGAAGAAGCAATTGTCATCGGTAACCTCAACTGCGATGAATTTGCGATGGGGTCCACCAATGAAAATTCGGTGTACGGTAAAGTGCTGAATGCCCTGGACGAAACCCGGGTACCCGGAGGTTCCTCCGGCGGCTCAGCCGTAGCCGTTCAGGCGGGTCTCTGTATGGTTTCCCTGGGCAGTGATACGGGTGGATCAGTCAGACAGCCTGCCGATTTTTGTGGCATCATCGGTCTTAAACCAACCTATGGCCGCATCAGCCGTTACGGATTGATCGCGTACGCCTCTTCCTTTGACCAGATCGGCATTTTTGCCACTAACATCCCGGATACAGCCCTGCTTCTTGAAATCATGGCCGGGGCAGATGAATTCGATAGCACTGTTTCTCACCGGGAAGTTCCTGCCTATACCCGGGAACTTACCAATGGCAACCGTTACCGGATTGCCTGGCTTGATCAGGCGCTTGATCACCCCAGCCTGGATCCGGAAATTGCGGCGGGTATTCATCAAAAACTGGAAGCGCTGAAAGCAGCCGGTCATACCGTAGCACCCGAAAAATTTGAACTGCTCGATTTTATAGTACCGGCGTATTATGTGCTGACCACAGCTGAAGCCTCTTCCAATTTATCCCGTTACGATGGAATAAAATTCGGACACCGTACAGCATCCAAAGACGCTGACCTGACTGAATTATATAAAAAGACCCGATCTGAAGGATTTGGAAAAGAAGTGAAACGCCGGATCATGCTGGGCACTTTTGTTCTCAGTGCCGGTTACTACGACGCATATTTTACCCGGGCACAACAGGTCCGGCAGCTGCTTTGCCGCAAAATGGAGGAGCTTTTCAAATCTTATGATTTTATTATCATGCCCACTTCCCCGGTAACGGCCTTCAAAGCCGGGGAGAAAACCGACGACCCGATTGCTATGTATCTCGCTGATATCTATACAGTCATGGCAAATTTGGTAGGCTGTCCGGCCATTTCCGTCCCGCTTTCCACACACAGCAACGGGATGCCCTTCGGTATACAGGTTATGGCAAACCGTTTTGAAGAAGTATCTTTGCTCCGGTTTTCACAACAACTCCATTCCTGAAAATCCGCCTGGTTTTAATCAACCCGTTTACCGTTTTATCCGTGCAACGAATACAACACATATCAGTATGTCTATTGGCCCTGTTACTCCTGGCCGTTCTGCCTGTACAAGCGCAGATCGTGTTGCCCACAACGGATACCACGGTCAGAAAAGACACGGTTTTGCCGAATATTGTCAATCAGGATCAGCTTAAAAAAGGGTTTACCAATCTTTTTGAAACCAATAATGTGGGCGGCGTAACCGGCACCCGGCTCAACCCGATGGCGGTGAGTTTTGTACAAAGCTATATGGCTAAATACGGGAAAGGACTCCGTGATATGCGCAAATGGGCCACCCCGCATTTCAACCTCATTGATAATATCCTCACTCAGCACGGATTACCCAAAGAACTGAAGTATCTGGCCGTGATTGAATCCGGTCTTCGTTACAATGCCATTTCCTGGGCCGGTGCTGTGGGTCCCTGGGCCTTTATGCCGGACGCCGGACGTCAGTACGGACTGATTGTATTGCCGGGCTATGATGAACGGCTGGACTATTATAAGAGCACCCATGCGGCCGCCCGTTTTCTCACCACCCTTTACCTGAAATACCAGGATTGGCTGCTGGTGATTGCCGCTTATAACTGCGGAGCGGGTAATGTGGACAAAGCGATACGCCGCAGCGGCAGCCGCGATTTCTGGAAACTGCAATACTACCTGCCTACTGAATCCATGAACCATGTGAAGAAATTCATTTCCACCCATTATGTATTTGAAGGCGAAGGGGGCATTACCACGGTTACCAAAGACGAAACCAAAGACCTGCTCGCCAAAAAAATCACGGAACTCAGTGAAGAGGAAATGAACAGCAGCGTGACCAATAAAATTTCAGGCCGTTTCAGTTCAGCCGTAATCCTGAAATACATTGACATGAAGCCGCTGCATTTTATCAAATACAATCCTGGTTTTGATGAAGCCATTGCCCTCAACGGCACGTATGAATTACGGCTTCCGCCCCAGCAGATGAATCTGTTTATTGCCAAACGTTATGAAATTCTGGAAGAGAGTATGAAAGCCCTGCTTGGTAATGCGGGTCAGCCCTCCGTTAAATAAATTAACCGGCGTTTATTCCCAGTACTTTTTTGATGGCGGCAGCTTTCAACAGGCATTCCTCCCATTCGGCCCCGGGTTCACTGTAATGCGTAATACCTGACCCGGCCTGAAAAGAAAGATACCCGACCGCCGCATTATACATAATACTCCGGATCACCACATTGAAATCAAAATCACCGGCCGGATCTATATACCCTACGGCACCGGAAAAAATGCCACGCTGTGATTTTTCATATTGCTCAATCAGCTGCATCACCCTCTTCTTCGGTGCACCCGTCATGGACCCCATCGGGAAACAGGCCCTGATTATATCCGTAAAAGATATATTGTCATTCAGTTCACCACTGATCGAGGAAATCATCTGGTGTACCTGCGGGAAGGAATAAATGCCATAGAGTTCATCCACGTTTACTGAGCCTTCCCTGCATACCATTGAGAGGTCGTTTCGCACCAGATCCACCACCATCACGTTTTCTGACCGCTCTTTCGGACTCAGGTAAAGCTGCTCCCTGTTTTCCCGGTCGGCAGCCTCGTTATCCGGTGCCCGCTTTGCGGTGCCCTTTATGGGTTGTGAGAGAATACGAAGGCCCTCTTTCCGGATAAACCGTTCGGGGCTGGCACAGAGCAGCCACTGATCATTGACCCGGTAAAAGGCGGAAAACGGATTAGGAGATAACTGGCTGAGTCTGTTGTATACCGTCAACGGATCAATTTCAGCGTTTTCTGCAAAAAACTCCTGGCAGAAATTGATTTCATAGCAATCGCCCCGTTGAATATGTTCCTGTAACCGGCGGATAACCGCCAGATACGTTTCCCTGTTGAAACAACTCCGGACATCCGGAACAGACATCCCCTTATCCTGATTATTTATTGTCTGCGATAGTATAGCGGTATATACGTCATCCGGATCAGTGCCTTCTATTGTCAGTTCAGTGGTACTGAGGCGAATCAGGATTTCGGGTTCAAAAAAGAACAGATCCGGGAATTCCAGTTTATTCTCCCTGGCGGACTGAACACCCATTGTTTCGGCACCGAGTTCATACCCCAGGTGACCAAACACCCATGATTTTTTTTGTTCCAGAAATGCCTGCAGGTCTTCCAGTGCCGTGCCTGCAGACCGGGCAATACTCCGCCTGCAACCGGCGGCAAGCAGGCATTCCACATTGTGCGGAGCCATCTGGTAGCGGTGATTGTCCAGAAAGCAAAAAGTGCTGAAGGGTTGAACCCAGTTCAGCACTTTCTGTTTTATCTGTTCAAAATTGCTTACCGGATAACTGGCTATTGGCTGTCTTTCCCGGTTCAATGCAATCAGAAAGGGGGTTAATTAATAATCGTCGTCTTCGTCGTCGTCATAATCCTTATCGTCAAAAAGATCTTTAAATTCATCATCCTCGAATTTGAAGTCTTCTTCTTCAGCACCTTTTTTTGCCGGTCCGGCGGGAGCTTTCTTCCCTTTGGATTTGGGAATATCGAATTCATCGAAATCAGGATCCCATTCTTCTTCTTCCTCTTCGGGTTTATCCCAATCATCAGTTTCTTCGACATCGGCATCATCGTCATCATCATCGTCTTCCCCTTTTTTAGGGGCTGCTTTTCCACCTTTCTTTGCAGGCTTCGCTTCTTCCTCGTCGTCAAAATCATCATCATCTTCGTCCTCTTCCTCTTTCTTCTTGGGTTTGGGCGCAGCTTTCTTGGCCGCTTCTACATCAACGGCAGTCAGTGTGGTCTTTTTTTCCTTTGCTGGTTTTATAGCCATAGTTTAACAGGATTAATATTGTAAAATTTCAGCGAAGTTTTTAATTAGCCAAATTTTTAAAATTTTTTTTTCTAAAAAAACAGCCGTAAGTACCGGATGGTCATTGGCTGATTTTCCCTATTTCACCTTAATAATCTGTTCCCGGCCCGGTCCATTGGAAATATAATGAATTTCCACCCCCAGGTACTTATTAATAAAATCAACATACGTCTTCATAGTAGCCGGCAACTCTTCCGCTTTGGTCGCTTTGCTGCTGGGGATATCCCAACCGGCAAACTGCTGATAAACCGGTTCAGGCTTTTCCCGGTCCATCTGGAAAGGCACTTCTTTTGTTTCAATCCCGTTTACTTTATAGGCCGTACAAACGTCCAGTTCCTTAAACGCGTCCAGTACATCGGCCTTGGTCATCACAATCTTGGTGACGCCATTGATCATACAGGCAAAATTAAGGGCAACCAGGTCAATCCAGCCACAGCGGCGGGGACGACCGGTCGTGGCGCCGAATTCATTCCCAATCTTACGGAGTTCCTCGCCTGTCTCATTGTCGAGTTCTGTGGGGAAAGGTCCGCCGCCCACGCGGGTGCAATAGGCCTTGGTCACCCCAATCACATCACGGATATGTTGCGGAGCCACGCCTAAACCATTGCATACACCGGCGGAAATGGTATTAGAGGACGTGACATACGGGAAGGTACCGAAATCAATATCCAGCATACTTCCTTGTGCTCCTTCGGCCAGAATACGTTTGCCCGCTTTCAGCTGTTCGTTGATAAAATATTCGCCATTTACAATATTCAGTTGTTTCAGGAATTCCAGCGCTTCAAAGAATTCCTCTTCCCAGGCGGTGATATCTTCCTGGAAATTATAATTATCCAGCAGCCGCTGGTGCTTCAGCCGGAGCTTGATATACTGGGTAGTGAAATTTTTATCCAGCAGGTCCCCTACACGTAACCCGTTACGGCCGGTTTTATCCATATACGTGGGGCCGATTCCTTTCAGCGTGGAGCCGATCTTCTGATTGCCTTTGGATAATTCGGCGGCTTTATCCAATGCTCTGTGTGTGGGCAGGATCAGGTGAGTTCTTTTAGAGATAAACAGGTTCTTCTTGAGATCAATGCCAAAAGAAGCCACGGTATCGCATTCCCTTTTCAGGGTTACCGGATCCAGCACCACTCCGTTGCCGATGAGGTTTACTATACCCGGGTGAAAAACACCGGAAGGAATCTGGTGGAGTACCACTTTTTTATCCTGTACATAGAGGGTATGTCCCGCATTGGGACCACCCTGGAAACGGGCAACCACGTCATAATCTTTCGCGAAGAAATCCACGATCTTTCCCTTTCCTTCATCGCCCCACTGGAGGCCAAGTAATACATCAACCATGATTCAATTTCTGTTTATTATTCCCACCGTCTGGCAGCTACCGGGCAATGGCCCGGGCGCCGCAAAAATACGGTATCATGAAAAAGCCACCGAATTAAATCCGGTGGCTTCCTGATATTTTATGCCCATCTGCGGGTAACTTATTCACTAAGGGTTTCCCTTAACGGATCAGCATCACGGTACCTTTTTTGGTCACTACCCGGTTATCCCGTGTCAGCCCCTCAATCATCCATACATAGACCCCGCTGGCCTGTTCTGCCCCGCTAAAGCGGCCATCCCAGCCATCATTCAGGGTTTTAGTGGAAAAGACCAGTTGTCCCCAACGGTTAAAGACCCTGAAGTAGTTATAACTCTTCATACCTACCGGGAAGGGCGTGAATTTGTCGTTTTTCCCATCTCCGTTGGGAGAAAAGCCGGTTGGGACATAAATGTCCGGTCCCTTATAAATGCGTACTGTAATGTACCCTTCACCGCGGCAGCCCGCAATGGTGGACGCAATCACCTGGTATTGCACATCCTGGCCAATGGCGCCTACGGTAACCACCGGATTGGGAATATTCAGGTTCCCCGGCCCGACCGTGCTGTTGGGGTTGCTAAGGCCTGTAACAGGCGTCCAGGCATAATTGATCACATCACTGTCCGAAGGCACAGCGAGTAACTGGAATTTATCACCCGGGTAGCCGATTGTATCGTATGGGAAGGTTTTTACTTTGATCGGTGGAGTTACATCAATCCGCATGTCATCAGTAACAAGAGAGGCGCAGCCATTCAGGTCCGATTTAATGGATAGCGTATAAATAACATCTTTGGATGGCGTGGACAGCGGACCGCCTGTATTGGGATTATCCAGATATGTGGAAGGCGTCCAGACATACTGTGTACCGCCGGTGGCATTCAGCCGGTAATTCTGCCCGTAACAAATAAAGCCATCCGGCCCGGCATTGGGTACCGGTGCTTTGTTTACGTTTACAATTACGGTATCATCATGCGTACATCGACCCAGTGTGGCGGTTACGATATACTGCGTGGTAACAGTGGGATTGGCGACCGGGTTATGTATACTGGTACTGCTGAGACCGGTGGACGGTGTCCAGGCATATTGCAGGGCGTTGGACGTGAGCTGCAGTTGTACCGATTTGCTTTCGCAAATCGTTGGATCCGTTTGCGGGGTCCAGGTCATATCATCAGTAAGACCCACCACGGCCGGGAAACTGGTACTGCAACCCAGGTTATCCTTCACCGTTACAGTATAGCTGCCGGGAGCCACATTAAATATATTAGAAGGCTGGAAGCTGGTCCCATTAATGGAATACGTGTAGCTGGTATTTCCTCCCGTAGCGGAGATATTGATCACACCATCCAGTCCGCCATTACAGGTGGCATTGGTATTCACCGAAGCGGCCTGCAATACGGCAGGCTCAGTAACCACAACCGGCTGGGTGCTGATGCAGCCATTATTATCCCGGATGGAAACAGTATAGTTACCGGCGGTGACAGTAAATGTACTTACGGATTGCCAGGTGGTTCCGTCCAGTGAATACTGGTAAGGAGCCACACCACCGGCACCATTGGCGGTTATGATTCCGGTATTCTGGTTGTTACAAACAACAGGTACAACCGCAGCTGTGGAAGTTAGCTGAGTTGGCTCATTTATAGTAACAGATACACTACCCTGACATCCATCTCTTTCTCGATAAAACACAGTGTATAATCCGGCCGCGAGGCCAGAAAATATATTAGAGTTTTGCCAGTTTAGGCCATCAACAGAATACTGATAAGGAGCATTCCCACCAGTGGGTTGTAAAATTGTAATTACACCAGTTGAGGACCCATTACAAAGTGCATCATTTGTTGTTGCAGTTGTCACAAGAGATGGTCCAGGTGCAATGTTTACAGGAATTATCGGTGTAAAACATCCAAATGCATCTTGTACAGTAAAAGTGTGTGGTCCGGCTGTTAGATTTGTAAAAGTATACGGCCCCGGTGCAGAAACGGGCGCTCCTCCATCAACAGTATATGTAAAAGGACCATTCCCTGATGCCGGAGTAACCGTTACCGAACCATTATTCGCCCCATTACAGGATGTGGGTGTTGACGTCACATTTGCCTGCATCTGGTTCAAATTGATCGTAATTGTATCTAGAGAAAACAATTGATTAGGGCTGCCATCACATGCTGAATATGTAGTTTTAACCACAAACTGACTTGAACCACTATTAACACACACGTTAGGAAAGTTTAAATCTAAAAGACCGGCTACCGATGTTGAAGAGTCTGCTGTTGAAACCAGCGCTCCACCTAAAGTATACATTTCTGAAATCACAAACCGGGACGGTCCATCAGATGGAATAAACTTATACCCCGTATTGTTTTCAGCCCAAACCGCATTGTTTTTACCTACTCCTGCAATTGCTATATCCTGATTCCAATTCTGAATACCCATGATTCCTCTTCCTGCATTTGTTGATGAATTGCAAGACTTACGTTCGAAAAACATTTCAATTATTCCAGTAGACTCATGAATAACTATCTGAAATGTATTTTGAGGAACAGCACAAGCACCAGATGTAACTCCAAAAACCCCAATATGATAGAAACTAACGACAAATTTTCTGCAAGGGGCTGTCCCCACCACTTCCCACTGAATTTTTCTATCCCCGGGGCTGGCTCCTATTCTTGGATCCAGATCGGAATAAGCCGCCATAATGGATGCTTTGGGATAATAAGTTGAGAACGAAGAACAAATCGTTCCACCCGCATAAGGAATTGCTTGTGTAATAGGCCAGGCATTTGCGCAACTTGTATTCGCAGGATCAAATGTTATCAGTCCATTAGAACCCACGACAGTTTTGTTATAAGTGGAGCCATAGAAACAAAAATTAAAAGGCAAATTAACCAGATAACTATACTCATCATCTGCATAAAGTGCAGCGTCTTCAGCACCAGTTGCAGTAACATATGGATAAGGAGCATAGGGAGTTGCAACTAATGTATAATTAGATGAAGATTTTATATGCGGAATTTGAAGATTTACAGGTGCGCAAAGCTGAGTACAACTCCGGTTAATTACAGTTCCGTTTATGTTTGTAGGTATACAATTTTGTCCAAAAAGTGCTGAATCTTTTTTCCATAACGATAGCAATAGAAAAAAAACCAGGAAGGCCATTATTTTTTTCCTCATAAATTACCAGAGCAGTTAGAATATAAATAAAAACAGCCAACAAGATAATGAAATAATTGGATATGTGTCTAATGCAATCATCTACAAACTAAATAACTTAGACTGAAAACCGGGATTTCAACTTTAATTTATAAACTTGCTAAAAATCAGCTTTTTATGATATAATATTTACTCCCATCTCACATCAAAAGACTCAGTACAAAGTACATTACTATAATTTTGAACTCTTGAGAAATTGGTATTTGCAGAAACATACTGTGAATAAATTAAAACCCCTTCACGTATAAACTTTACAGTACCGGCAGGATGTGTCCCAAGAATAGATACATACACTTGTAAATCTTCATTATTGTTGTGTTCAATAACTGCAACATAACCTGTACTAGTGCTTACATTTACGGCATTATCTTCATCAATAGAATTTGAGAAGCCTACAGCACTGAGATTGCTAACAATTGGTTTATAACTACATACAATCGAGCAAGTCGTAAAAAGATTTACTTTTTCAGAACTGTTGTTTACATTGAATGAACAATTGATTACAGTGAGAATAGCAAGGATTACAAAGTTTAAAATTTTCATATTATTAGTTTTTGTAAACTTACAAAAAAGATCACACTGGTATATCTTCCATATCATAGCGCTCCACCGATTCAATCCCCGGGAGTTTTAACAGGTTCTGTACCAACACGTCCAGCTCCTCCTTATCGTGCACATAGAGGCGGATATTGCCCCGGAAAAGGCCGTCATTGGCCTCAATGGTGAGAGCGGCGATATTTATTTTCAGTTCGCCGGAAATCAGGTTGGTGATTTTATTCACTACACCCACATCGTCCATTCCCACAATTTTGATACCCGTGAGGAAAGAAATCTCCTTGTTCTTAGCCCATTTGGTCTTGACCACCCGGTGGCCGTAATTGGCCAGCAGTTTGGCGGCATTGGGACAATTGGTCCGGTGTATAGTAAGGCCTTTGCCCGTGGTCACGAAACCAAATACATCATCCCCGGGAATCGGTTTGCAGCAGTTGGCCAGATTGTAGACGATCCGGTCACTGGTTTCTCCAAATATCACCAGTTCGGCATCTTTCTTTCCGGTTACCTGATGCGGCAGAAACTCATGCTTTTCCGTATGCAGCTTCACAGGTTTAGGCGCTTCGATCCGGTCACCCAGTACTTTGAATTCCTTGAGTTCTTTCAGGTCGATATTTTTCACGGCCACCTGGTAAAAAAGATCCAGGTGAGAGCCGAGTTTATACCACTGAACGATCTCTTCAATATTGTGCTGCGACATGTGAACGCCCATGCCTTCCAGCTTTCGCTGTACAGTATACTTGCCTTCATCCGCCACTTTCCGTTTCTCTTCTTTGAGTGCATCGCGTATCCGGCCCTTGGCTTTGGAAGTAACCACAAAACCCAGCCAGTCTTCCGAGGCTTTTTGTTTGTTGCTGGTGATAATTTCCACCTGGTCACCGCTATGGAGTTTATGACTGATGGGTACCAGCTTATGATTGACTTTGGCGCCAATGGTCTTCACCCCGATGGCACTGTGAATAGCAAATGCAAAGTCAAGTGCCGTGGAGCCCACGGGCAGCATTTTCACATCTCCCTTGGGTGTATACACGTAAATTTCCTCGGCCAGGAAACTGGTTTTAAAATCCTGCAGAAAATCGATTGTATCGGCTTCCTGGTTGGCGATTACTTCACGGATCTGCTGAAACCATTTATCAAAACGGCTTTCATCCGTGGTGCCCTCTTTGTATTTCCAGTGGGCGGCGAGACCTTTCTCCGCAATCTCATTCATCCGGCGCGTGCGGATCTGTACTTCCACCCATTTTCCCTGCGGGCCCATCACCGTGGTGTGCAGGGCTTCATACCCGTTTGCCTTTGGATTACTCAACCAGTCACGAAGCCGTTCAGGAGACGGATTGTATTCGTCAGTAATCATGGAATAGACTTTCCAGCAATCTTCTTTTTCCTTTTCAGTAGTGGAATCAAGAATAGCCCGGATGGCGAAGAGGTCATACACTTCTTCAAACTCCACCCCTTTCTTTTTCATTTTATTCCAGATCGAGTGGATACTTTTCGGACGTCCATAGACTTCCGCCTGCAGGTTGGCCTTTTCGAGTTTGTCTTTGATGGGTTTGATAAACTCATTGATATATTTCGATCTTTCCTTCTTGGTCTCCGCCAGTTTACGCGCGATTTCCCGGTAGGTTTCCGGCTCCATGTATTTCATGGCCAGGTCTTCCATCTCGGTCTTGATGGTATAGAGCCCCATCCGGTGAGCCAGCGGTGCATAGATATAGACGGTCTCGGAAGAAATTTTCAGTTGTTTCTCCCTTTTCATACTGTCAAGTGTCCGCATATTGTGCAGCCGGTCAGACAGTTTAATCAGGATCACCCGCGGGTCATCGGTCAGGGTCAGTAATATTTTTTTGAAATTCTCTGCCTGCTGGGAGGCATTCACATCAATCACGTTGGCGATCTTGGTGAGTCCGTCCACAATGCGGGTGATTTCCTCACCAAACTCCCGTTTGATATCATCCAGGGTGATATCGGTATCTTCCACTGTGTCATGCAAGAGCGCACAGATGGTGGAGCGTACCCCCAGGCCGATTTCTTCCGCACATATTTTGGCCACGGCAATCGGGTGAAGAATATAGGGCTCCCCGCTTTTGCGCCGCATGGTTTTGTGGGCATCCGCCGCCATTTCAAAAGCGGTACGAACCAGCTTCTTATCTCCGGGCTTTAATTTGCTTTTGATGACTTTCAGGAGGGAACGGTATTCCCGCAGGATGAGTTTCTTCTCTTCCTCTTCATTCAGATTATATTTCGGGAGTTGTGCTACGGTTTCCATCGGTCTACGAATTTAAGGAAAAAAGGGAAGAAAGATGTGAGATGTGAGATGTGAGTAAGATGCCTTTGCCAGGAAATTGTTTATAATAGCTGTAACCGCCCGCATACCTGCTCCTGCAAAACTAAAAGGGTCCGGCAATCCGGACCCTTTTAACTTATTAACCTATAAACTTAGTAACCATTTATCTTATCAACCTCCCGCTACTTCAGAAAATCATACCGCAGCATGATCTCATGGGCATTGGCTCCTTTGTCATAGACACTGAGCGGGTTGCTGTAGATATCAAAGCAGTAACCGATATTGAATTTGCGCTGGATCTTCACACCGGCTGAGAGCATCCAGCTCTGATGGGCCCGGATGGCCAGTCCCCACCAGAATATATCACTGTGTTCCACCCGGGCGCCGGCCTGAAATTCTGTAGGCGCATTGGGCAGGTAAGTCACCAGGAAGTTGGGTATAATCTTAGTAGCTCCGTCTACATTCCAGTTGTAACTGCCATGCAGGTAAAAATGGCGGTACAGACGGGCTTCTTCATTGCGGGTCAGGTTGCCGCTGTAAACATCCAGTTTTGACTGGATCAGCTGACTAACGGAGAGGCCTGCCTGAAATTTTTTCCCGGTATACGCCACCCCGATACCGGCATCCCCTTTAAAGCGGTTTTCGGAAGCGCCCATCACGGGGTCATTGCCCAGTGATTCCTGAATTTTACCCTTATCGATGGCAAACTGCTGAAAACGGGCTTCCAATCCTACCGAAAAGAGGGCATCGTTATTCAGGGGAATATGATAGGCATAGGCCGTTTGAATACCCGTACGGCGGGTTGGTCCGGTAACATCATTGTAGATATAACCACCGATTCCAATTTTGGCATTTTGCAGATAGCCTGAACCAAATAAGAGGGTTGTCTTGGGAGCTCCATCCATTCCATCCCACATGGTCCGGTAAGAAGCCCCGATCGATCCATGCCGGGTGGCACCGGCAGTGGCCGGATTAAAGAGATAGCCATGCTGATCATACAGCGAGGCGGTCATCAGCTGCTGGGCATTGATCGCCGAGCCGGCCGCGAGGAAAAAAGAAAGAAATATAATACGTTTCATTTTACTAAATTTTTGCATGATTAACGAAGAATGGTCACATTGCCTTTCAGGTACACCGTTTTACCATTGAGCAGAATATAGCTCAGTACATAGTAATACGTTCCGTCAGGAAGCGGTTTACCTTCATAGGTTCCTTCCCAGGTATTCTTGTAATCATTCGATTCAAATACTTTACCCCCATAGCGGTTAAATACCTGTGCCGTGGCTTTGGACAGACAGTTGCCATTCGTAATCAGCCACCGGTCGTTTATTCCATCTCCATTCGGCGTAAAGGCATTCATTGGTTTTACACAATAAGGAATAACGGTTACCGTCACATCATCGGTGGCGATACAACCCAGCGGGGTGGTTACCCGCAGGATATAGGTGGTGGTAACGGCGGGTGTGGCTTTGGGTGCCAGTACAGTGGCGGAACTCAGGCCAGTTGCAGGTGTCCACAGATAAGTTCCAATGGAACCGGTTGACTGAAGCTGGTAACTGTCACCGGCAATCACAATCGCATCAGTACCCGCATTGGCGGTGGCCCCGGGCGACACGGTTACGGTTATGCTTCCCTGTTTGGTACAGGTGCCCAATGTACCGGTTACGGTATAGGTGGTGGTGGCTTGCGGGGTCAGTACGGGGTTGGCTATTGCCGTATTGCTGACTCCCCCGGCAGGTGACCAGGTAAATGAAGCCGCATTACTTGTTACATTCGGAGTGAATGAGGCACCCAGGCAGATATTGCCGCCAGCGCCCGCACTCAGCGTAAGGTTATCGTTTAGTACGATGGAAACCGGGGTGGCCGCAGAGGCGCAGGTGGAGCCGGTATTTCTTACCCGCAGATTATAACTGCCGGCAGCCAGTCCGGTAAATGTATTAGCAGATTGATAGCTGGTTCCGTTATTGATGCTATATTCTTTGGTGGCACTGCCGCCGCCGGCCGCTGTTATTGTGATACTGCCGGCAGAAGTACAGGTAGCATCCGTTTTGGCAAAAGTAAGTGTGGGTGCCAGGTCTCTTTTCACAAATACGGTATCGGTAAATACCACATCACTGGCCACATCATTACACTGTCCGTAGGTAACCCGCACCACATAAGCAGTACTGTCGGCGGTGGGACACACGTTTGGAAAATTCAGGTTTAAAATACCGGGAGAAGCGGTGCTGGTATCGGCATTGCCGACCACCGTACCATTCACCAGTATCTGTGCCGATTTCAGCCGCGATGCTCCGCCACTGGGGGTGAAACGCCAGCAGGAGTCAATTCCATAACTGCCCCATACGGTGGCATTTTTACCCGGAGCTGCAATGGCATTGGTACGGGTCTGATCCTGCATGCCCAGGATGGTCCGGCCGCCGTTCCAGCCTGTACAGAATGGTTTGTCTTTGATATACACTTCCACAATACCGGTGCTTTCGTATAAGACCATCATATGGGTGGCAATATTGCCTCCGCAACTGGAACCGAAATAAGGCACTTCGAAATAGCTGACGATGAACCTTCTTTTTGGTGCAACT
>Ga0075152_10000068_pt1 | contig 80663 bp, 59 predicted proteins | sample JI61114C2DNA_FD_70964 | JGI IMG/M metagenome (GOLD analysis project Ga0075152, IMG submission 70964) | Wastewater effluent complex algal communities from Wisconsin, to seasonally profile nutrient transformation and Carbon sequestration -... | ecosystem: Engineered > WWTP > Effluent > Algae...
CGTCCTTCTTGCCGCCGCCGTCGACGATCGTGCAGTTGTCCTTGTCGATCGTGATCTGCTTGGCGGTGCCGAGGTCCTTGAGGGTCAGGTTCTCGAGCTTCTCGCCGAGGTCCTCGGTGACGGCCTTGCCGCCGGTGAGCACCGCGATGTCCTTGAGCATCTCCTTGCGGCGGTCGCCGAAGCCCGGGGCCTTGACGGCGGCGATCTGCAGGGTGCCGCGGATCTTGTTGACCACGAGGGTCGCCAGCGCCTCGCCGTCGACGTCCTCGGCGATGATCAGCATGCTGCGGCCCTGCTTCGCCACCTGCTCGAGGATCGGCAGGAGGTCCTTCATCGTCGAGACCTTCTTCTCGTACGTGAGGATGTAGCAGTCGCTCAGCGAGACGACCATGCGCTCCTGGTCGGTGATGAAGTACGGGCTCAGGTACCCGCGGTCGAACTGCATGCCCTCGACGACGTCGAGGTCGGTCGTGTTGGCCTTGTTCTCCTCGACCGTGATCACGCCCTCCTTGCCGACCTTGCTCATCGCCTGCGCGATCAGCTTGCCGATCTCCTCGTCGCCGTTGGCGGAGATCGTGCCGACCTGCGCGACCTCGTCGTCGCTGCTGGTCGCCTTCGACTGGTGGTCGCGGATGTGGCCGATGATCGCCTCGACCGCCTGGTCGATGCCGCGCTTGAGCTCCATCGGGTCGTGGCCCGCGGCGACCATCTTCAGGCCCTCGCGGTAGATCGCCTGGGCGAGCACCGTCGCGGTCGTGGTGCCGTCGCCGGCGAGGTCGGAGGTCTTCGAGGCGACCTCCTTGACCATCTGCGCGCCCATGTTCTCGAACTTGTCCTCGAGCTCGATCTCCTTGGCGACGGTGACGCCGTCCTTGGTGACCGTGGGGGAGCCCCAGGACTTCTCGATCACGACGTTGCGGCCCCGCGGCCCGAGGGTGACCTTGACCGCGTCCGCGAGGACGTTGACGCCCCGGAGGATGGCGTTGCGGGCGAACTCGTCAAAACGTACTTCTTTGGCTGCCATGGGATGTTCTCGCTTCTCTGAAAAATTGTGGGGAGGTGGAGGTGGGCGCGCGGCGCCTCGCGGCTCTCGCGGCGCCCGGGTGGGTGTCAGCCCTCGAGCACGGCGAGGATCTCTTCCTCGCGGAGGATCATGTGATCCTCACCGTCGAGCTTGATCTCGGTGCCGGAGTACTTGCCGAACAGGACCTTGTCCCCGGCCTTGACGTCGAGCGGGGTGCGCTTGCCAGAGTCATCGGACTTGCCCTGACCCACAGCGATCACCACGCCACGCGCCGGCTTCTCCTTGGCGGCGTCCGGAATGAAGAGGCCACCGGCCGTCTTCTCTTCCTCGGCCATACGCTTTACCAACACGCGATCGTTGAGCGGGCGAACCTTCGTCGTCATTTGCAAATCTCCTGTGTGCGACCAATCAAAATCGGGCGTAAATCGCCCGGATGGGCGCCCGCGCAAAACGCCGGACGCCCACGAACCGTTGAATTCAGTCCCCCCACGCAGACCCGCTTTTAGCGAGTGTGGAGGGGCATTGCTAGCAGTCGCGGGGAGCGAGTGCCAGGCGGCGCGAGTGTAGTTCTACCCCCCAGGGGGTCAACCCCCGTTCTTCATGTTTTCGCGTGCTCGCTTGGGCCCAGGTTTGCCAGGTTTGCTCACATAATTTCGTTGTCCGCCCCGCCCGGGCTGCTACCGTCGTTCGGTGGAGGTCGCTCGATGTCTCAGGCCAAGCTCGCGTTGGATGGTTCCCTGGAGGCTTTCTTCTTCACACAGGTCGGCGAGGCCCAGACCCGGGCGGGGGCCTGCCTGCCGCGGCAGGTCGAGGCGTACGTCGTTCACTTGCTCGCGGCCTTCATCGGCCAGTCGGCGGTCGCCGGGCGCCGCAGCGGAGCCCTCGCGCTGCAGTACCTCGCGGCCCGCGCGCAGGAGGGCAGCGCCCGGGCCCAGGCGCTGCGTCAGGTCGGCGACCGGGCGCTGTTCATCGCCGGGGTCGTGCCGCACAGCCTCGACCGCACGCCGGTCGACCTGCGCTACGTGCGTTCGCTGGGCTCCGACGCCTACCGTCAGGTCTCGCCGGGCCACGGCGCGCTGGCCGTATTCCACGAGCTGGCCGAGCACTTCGAGACCGCCGCCGAGGTGATCTCGGAGGCCACCGACGGACGTGGCGAGGGGGACCGCGACCTGCTCGGCCTCTACGAGCGCTGGCGTCGCTACGGTGAGACTCGCGACGCCCGCCGCCTGCTCGCGGCCGGTGTGGTGCTCGGCCGCGACGGCTCGGACACCCTGCAATGAGAACCCTGCGCGGCCTCTACCGCGGCCTCGAGGCGCTCTACGGCGCCGACTCGGGCGTCGACCCGGTCGACTTCCTGGTCCCCTTCACCGCCGCCGATTCGGCCGACGCCGCCGAGGAGCTGGTCGTCGTCCGCGAGGACGACGACGGCGTGGAGATCGGTCTGGCACTCGCCACGCGGGTGCTCGAGCGCCTCGAGGCCCAGGGCCACGCCCACGTGCTCGGTGACGCCGCCCTCGCCGACACCCTCCCCGTGCTCGAGGGCCTGAGCCACCTCTGTTACCTCGTCGAGGCCGCCCGCCGCGAACGCCCGGTCAGCGGCCTCGAGCTCGAGACCCAGGCCGAGGTCGACAAGCTCGCCCTGTGCCTGCTCGGCCGCTGGCCGGTCCCGGCCGACGACTTCGGCCGCCTCGTCGACCGCATCTTCTGCCAGTGGCGCCTGCTCCCCGGCCTCGGCGCCCCGCTGCGCGAGCGCTACCACCTGGCCAACCGCGTCGCGCTGGGCTTCGTGCGCCGGCTCGAGCGACCGGTGCGTGCCGGCCAGCTCGGCCCGCTGCGCCGGGCGCTGCGTCGGTTCTGGGGCGCCGACATGGCCGGCAAGCTCGAGCTCGCGGGCGCCTGAGGCCGGCGGTCAGGGTCGCAGCACGCAGTTGTCGATCAGCCGCACCCCGCCGAAGAACGCCGCGATGGCGACGAGCGCCGGGCGTGTCACGACCGCGACCGGCTGCAGGTCGTCGGCGTCCACCAGCGATGCATAGTCGACGCGGCCCGGGGCCAGCGCAGCCGCGGGGTCCTGCAGCAGGCCGGCGGCCGAGCGCTCACCCGCCGCGAAGCGCCCGCGCAGCGCCGCCAGATAGCGGGAGATCGCCAGCGCGTCCTGGCGCGCCTGCGGCCCGAGGTTGGTGTTGCGGCTCGACATCGCCAGGCCGTCCGGCTCGCGCACGATCGGCAGCCCGACGACCTCGCCGACGAGGTTCAGGTCCGCGTGCATGCGGCGAAGGATCGCCAGCTGCTGGTAATCCTTCTCCCCGAACAGCCCGAAGTCCGGCCGCACCAGCCCCCACAGCTTCGCCACCACCGTGCACACCCCGCGAAAGTGCCCCGGACGGCTCGCGCCGCACAGGTGGCGGTCGAGGCCCTCGACCTCGACCCAGGTGTGGGTCCCGTTCGGGTACAGCGCCGCCGGGTCGGTCGGACAAAACGCCACGTCGACCCCACAGGCCGCGGCTTTCGCCAGGTCCCCCGCCTCGTCGCGCGGGTAGCGGTCGAGGTCCTCGCTGGGCCCGAACTGCGTCGGGTTGACGAAGATCGACAGCACCAGCGAGCCCGCGCCCGCCAGCGAACGCCCGCTCCGCAGCAGCGCCTGGTGACCCTCGTGCAGGTAACCCATCGTCGGCACGAAGGCGACCGGCGCGCCCACCGGCACCCCGGCTCGCCACGTCAACAGCTCCTCGCGCGTCCGCAGCAACCTCATCGTCGGCTCCCGCTCACCCTGGCCCGTATCCACCGGCGCCCGGCTTGGCCCCGCCTGTCACCCTGGCCCCGCCGGGCGCGGCGGCCTCGCCCGCGAAGCTGTGCTCCGCGCCCGGGAAGCTGCCGTCCTGGACCTCGCGGACGAACTGCGCGAACGCGCCGCGGGCCACCCCGGCCAGCTCCGCGTAGCGCTTGACGAAGCGGGGCTTGAAGCGGTCGTCGAGGCCGAGCAGGTCCTGCATGACGAGCACCTGGCCGTCGCAGTCGGGGCCCGCGCCGATGCCGATGGTGGGGACCGCCAGCGAGGCGCTGACCTGGCGGGCGAGCGCGGCCGGGATGCCCTCGAGCACGAGGCTGTAGATGCCGGCCTCTTGCAGCGCGAGGGCGTCCTGGCGGAGGCGCTCGGCGGCGTCCTCGTCGCGCGCCTGGACCCGAAAGCCGCCGAACTCGTGGACGCTCTGGGGTGTCAGGCCGATGTGGCCCATCACCGGGATGCCGGCGGCCACGATCTTGCGGACGGCGTCGACCGTGCGGGCGCCGCCCTCGAGCTTGACCGCCTCGGCGCCGCCCTCCTGGACCAGCCGTCCGGCCGAGAGCAGCGCCTGCTCCGGGCTGACCTGGTAGCTCATAAACGGCATGTCGACGACGAGGTGCGCGCGCTGGACCGCCCGTCGGACGCAGCGCGCGTGATAGGCCATGTGCTCGAGCGTGACCTCGAGCGTGTGCGGATGGCCCTGCATCACCATCCCGAGGCTGTCCCCGACGAGGATCACGTCGACGCCGGCCTCGTCGACGAGGCGGGCGAAGGTCGCGTCATAGGCCGTCACCATGGCGATCCGCTGGCCTTCGCGCTTGCGACGGAGCAGGTACGGGACGGTCACCCGCCGCGGCTGGGGGGTCGTGGCATCAGGCGCGGCCCCGGGGATCTCTCCTGGCTTCCCGGTCTTGGGCGAGGTGGTCATGCAGGCGGCGCGGAGCATATCCGAAACCCACCGAAGCGCGCCCCCAAAACCCGGAAACGCCCGCCCTCCCCCGGACATCCGTCGCCCCCAGGCGCGCATCACGATGCGCCAAAACGGTGTGCTAAGTCACCGCGAGCCCCACGCCCCACGCCGTTGGCTAATGGATTCTTTGAGCCACCTCGGCAAACCTCGGGAGGATGGGATCGAATTGTCAGCTTTCTGCCGGGGCCCAGCGCCGCCGCGGTCGCGCCCAAAACACCGTATCCGGGCGAGTGAGCTCGCTCAACCGCCGCGGCCGCCCTCGCCCGGCACTTTCGACCCTCGCCGCGCTCCTGCTCCCCCTCGCCGCGTGCAGTGAGCCCGGCGACAACAACGCCGATGTCAGCAGCACCGGCGCCGCGGCCGGTACCGCCGACGCGGAGTCCACCGCGACCACCGCCCCCACCACCACGGCCTCCTCGAGCGGCGACACCTCGCCCGACGACACCGGCGAGGTCGGGCCCAACTTCGGCCTGCTCACCTTCACCTTCTATCCCGCCGACGCCAGCGGCTCGCCCGAGCAGCTCGGCATGGCCGGCGCGTGGCGGACCGAGCCCTTCACGACCGATGACTTCTTCGCAGCGCGCGCGCTGGGCCTGTTCTTCCCGCTCGCGCCCGACGCCGCCGACGCGCTCGCGGTGCACGACCCGCAGCAGTACGCGTGGGGCAAGGCGGACACCTGGCTGACGCTCGGCAACGGGCTGCGCCTCGGCCACCCGGACGGCGACGCGCTCGCGTGCCTGCAGGTGCTCGACGAGCTGTACCCGGTCTACCTGAGCGACGACGCCGACTTCTTCGACCCGGCCTGCGCGCCTGAGCCCGCGCGCTGGAGGCCGGGCGCCAGCTACGACCTGGTCGCCTACGGCGGCGCCGACTTCGATGACCAGCAGGCCAGCGGCGCGGTGCGGACCCCGAGCGCGTTGACGCTGACCGCACCGGACGCGGGCGCCTTCGACTTCCCGCTCGAGAAGGCCAAGGACCTCGCGCTGAAGTGGGAGGCCGACGGCGCCGACGACGACCGCGTGGTCATCCGCGTGTGGGATCAGTTCGCCCGGCAGCTGGCGATCCACGCCGCCGACGACGGCAGCTACACGCTGCCCGGCGCCGAGCTCGACAAGCTCAGCGTCGGCCCCGCGACCATCACCATCGCCCGCGAGCGCCTCAGCACCATCGGCCTCGCCGCCGGCTCGCTCCGCGTCGTCGCCCGCCACGAGATCTGGCTCTACCCCGACCTGTTCTGAAAAAATTCTTCGCCGTCCTTCACCGCCCGCGAGAGACCACCGACCATGCAGCGCAGAACATTCCTCAAGACGGCCGGCGTCGCCACGGCGGCCGGCGCCGCCTTCAGCGTCCTCAAGCACCCGCGGCGGGCCCAGGCCGCCTGGGGCGACTGGCCCGAAGACAAGCTCGAGGCCATGTTCCCCGCCGAGCGCCAGGCCAGCAGCGTGCTCGAGCTCTACCTGTACGGCGGCATGAACGCCTTCGACACCTTCTATACGGTGCCGGGCTGGGGGCAGGGCGACCAGCGCTTCCTCAACGCCTACTACGCCGAGACCGTCAATCGCTTCGGCGACTGCGGCTTCGCGGGCGAGCTCACCGAGGCCTTCGCCGACGACGAGAACGGCGAGACCGTGCACCTCGGCCCCTGGGTGCACCCGCTGCGGGCCCGACCGGACATCGTCGAGCGCATGCGCGTCGTGGTCCAGCGCCACGACCTGCTGCCGCACGAGGGCGCCAACCCCTACGCGCTGACCGGCAGCCGCCTGGGCTCGCCGCGCCTCGCCGGCGTCGGCGCGGCGATCCAGCGCCACTTCCTCGAGCAGCCCGGCGGCCTGCGGGCGACCCCCTACGCCTACATCCTCTACCCCGGCGTCGAGTTCCCGACCGACAACGTCCGCGCCGCCTCGGCGGTCGGCTTTCACCCCGGCTCCGCGCGCCCGCTCAGCGTCACCGTCGACCCCGACTCCCAGCTGTCCCAGCTGCTCGCGCGCCCGGCCATCGCCGGCCGCCGCGACGAGTTCGACGCCGCCGTCGACCACTACCTGCGCGCCTATCAACAGCGCTTCCGCCCCGGCGGCAAGGGCACGCCGACCCGCGCCGCCGCGCGCAACAACTACGAGTTCGCCCACTTCGCCCGCCACGGCGCCGACCAGCTGCAGGGCGTGCTCCCGGCCGAGCTGTTCGCGCCGGTCGCCGGCGAGCGCTGCAACGACAACGCCGGCGTCGACAAGCCGTCCATGCAGGCGCGCATGGCCGCGAGCCTGCTGACCCGCGCCACCGACCGGGCCCGCTACGTGCAATGGATCGACGGCGGCCTCAAGCCCAACCCCTCGGGCGGCCACGACACCCACGACGAGCACGTCTACGACTCCTCGCGCAACGTCAGCCACACGATGCAGGCGCTGGCCGACATCATCAACAAGCCCGGCGAGGGCGACCCCGGCAAGATCGACCTCGACGAGACCATGGTCGTCATCAACACCGAGTTCGGACGCACCCCGTTTCGCCAGGGCGACACCGGCCTCAACCACTGGCCGCAGGGCATGGTCAACGTGCTCATCGGCGGCCCCGTCACCAAGACCGAGCGCGGCATCTACGGCTCGATCACCGCCGACCAGGGCCACGCCCAGACCTGGGTCACCCCCGCCGAGAACCGCATGCTCGTGATGATGGCCCTCGGCATCTACCCCTTCAGCTCGCAGACCTTCGCCGTCGGCGACGTCGGCGGCGGCGTCAAGGACGAGCTCGCCGCCGCGACCCGCCTGATGCAGGTCTACATGGGGCTCAAGCCGTGATCACCCGAGGCGACACCATGATAACCACCACGACCTCCGCCAGCCCGCTCCGCCTCGCCCTCGCGCTCGCCGTCGCCCTCCCCGCCTGCAGCGACGACCCGGCCGCCGACACCGCGACCAGGACCGACTCGGGCGAGCCCACCGGCGGCAGCGAAGCCAGCGTCACCGACGGCCCCGACACCGACGCGCCGACCACCGACACGCCGACCACCGGCGCCGACGACGACGGCGGCGAGCCGCCCCCGCCGGACCCCGACGTCGCCGAGAGCTGCGACGCCGGCGACGAGGCCTTCGTCAAGCGCCTGATCCCGCTGCTCCAGGGCCGCAAGCCCGAGGGCATGCGCGAGGTCCGGCTGCTCGTCGGCATGATCACCCAGCTCGACGCGCTCGGCGTCGACGGCCGCGCCGTGCTCGCCCGCGGCCTGACCTCCGGCGACCTCTACCTCCGGCGCTGGCGCCAGTTCATGTGGGAGGAGCTGCGGATCAACCGCGTCGAGGTGAAGTCGAACTTCAACTGCTATTCGGTCACCAACGGCCCGCACGCCGGCGCCGAGCTCGCGGCGTTCATCCGCGACAACGCGGCGCTGAACACCAGCTTCGGGGAGAAGTTCAGCATGGCCGACGTCCTCGAGAGCGCCCTGCGCCTCGACGACATCAGCCCGATCTACCGCGCCGACCTGTTCGCCCGCATGGCTCGCCCGCTCGGCGGCGCCAACATCTCGCAGGAGGAATTCGAGGTCAACGCGCGCTCCAACTTCGGCGAGATCTTCGAGTCCGCCTACCTCGGTCGCCGCAGCGGCTGCCTCGAGTGTCACAACAGCGAGGAGTCCGTCACCTACAGCCCGGACCCGAAGTCCAACCACTTCTGGGCGATCCCCGGCAACTTCGAGCGCGCCATCTACGGCGACGCCAAGGGCCGCCCCGAGGCCGAGCTCTACGCGATGTTCCGCGTCACCGGCTTCCTCGTCGACATGGGCGGCACCAGGCCGTGGGGCATGAGCAGCTGCGGCAGCTTCGACGCCGGCCGCGACGGCGACATCCTCGGCGACAAGGGCTACCTCGGCGGCGAGCAGCCCAGCGGCCAGAACCTGTTCGACGTCGACCCGCTGCTCCAGTCCGGCTTCACCAGCCTGGCCGCCGACGGCCTCGAGATCGAGGACAACCTCGAGGTCGCGCCCGACCAGGCCCTCGCCTACCTCACCGCGACCAACCTGGTCAACGACGTGTGGAAGGAGATGATGGGCTACCCGCTGACGCTCGCCCACAACTTCCCCCGCAACGAGAAGCAGCGCGAGATCCTCCAGACCCTCACCGAGGCCTTCGTCGCCGAGGACTACTCGCTGCGCGCGCTGCTCACCGAGATCGCCCTGCACCCATACTTCAACGTCGACGCCCCCGACCTCTGCGACACCTCGACGGCGTACTTCCTCGAGCCGGTCTTCGAACCCTACGCGCCGACCAGCGCCGACCCCGACCGCCGCGGCAACGGCGTCGGCGACCGCGTGCAGCGCTTCAGCGCCTGGGTGCTGATCGAGTCGGCGATGCGCAGCATGTGGTGGGCCCTCCCGGTCCGCCACGTCGGCGGCCAGGACCAATTCCCCGCGATCGACTTCCTGCGCGACCAGGGCGCGTTCATCAAGGACGCCCAGAACGGCTTCAACGGGGTCGACTTCAACGGCCTGCTGTCGTGGGAGAACCGCGTGGCGACCGGCGACGACCCGCAGCTCGGCGGCGCCTGCACCGGGCCGCTCGGCCAGGAGTGCGCCACCTACGAGTGGATCGAGCTGATGCTGGTCGAGGCCTCGAAGACCCCGGGCACGACCGTCCGCGAGCTCGCCGCGGCGATCAAGGACCGCCTGATCGCCGAGCCGACGATCGCCGACGAGGCCGAGCTCGCCGCGATCGCCAGCGTCATGGGCCTCGACCCCGCGACCAAGATGAGCGAGGTCGACACCGGCACGCTCGAGGCCGCCGCCCGCCGCTTCGCCGGGCTGATCCTGAACACGCCCCAGTTCATGCTCTCGGGCGTCCCCAGCCGCGACCAGGACCCCGCCCACGACCCCGCCTTCGCGGTCCCCGGCACCGACACCGCGGCCCTCTGCGAGCAGCTCGCCCCCGCGGTCCTCGGCGACGCCTACAGCTGGAGCTGCGGCGCCGACGGCGTCAAGATCAGCAAGTGATAGCGACCCTCGCTCCCCGGGGAGGTCGGCACCACCGAACCCCGGGGCCGCAGCTCCGCCAGGCGACGCTCCACCAGCCGCCGCTCCGGCTCCTCCGGCTCGGGACAGGCGAGGTAGGCCTCCCATAACAGCCTCGCGTTGCCGGGGTTGCGCCGCGCCTGCTCCTCGAGCGCCCCGAGATACAGCCGCTCCGGCAGCGGCAGCAAGGTGTCGACGGCCCCGCGCTCATAACCGAAGCGGGCCGTCCCCAGCGCCGAGAGCTCGCGCGCCGCGGCCTCGGGTGCGCCCGCCCGGTCGTAGATCAGCGCCAGCACGTACACCGCGGTCTGACGCTCGCCACCAGGGGCCAGCTCCCGCGCCCGATACCCGAGCTCGAGCGCGCGCTGCAGGTCGCCCGCCAGCAACGCCGCCACCGCCCCGGCCTGCTCGGCCCGCCACGACTCGACCTCACCGCGCGCCTCGGCCCGCGCGAGCGCCCGCCTCGCCGCCTTCGGATCTCCGAGCCCGAGCGCCGCCTGGGCCACCAAGTAGTGCGTGAGCGGCGGCGGCGGCTCGCCCCGCCGCGCCGCCTCGACCTGCGCCTGCGCCAACCAGGTCTGCGCCTGCACCCGCGCCTTCCGCTGCGCCTCACCGAGCCGCGGCAGCGCGTCCTTCAGGTCGATCAGCGGCGGATAAGCCGGGACCTTCCTCAGCTCGCGCAGCGCCGCGACCACCAGCACCGCCGGCGCCCCCGGACAGTCGCGGGCCCGCTGCGCCCACGCGACCTCTCCCGGGCTCTCGTCGGCGCGCTGACTGGCCCGCACGAGCAGAGCCCCGGCCTGCCGCTCGAATTCTCGACACAGGGTCCATGGCCGCCCACCCGCCTCGGCCCACACGTTCGTGGCCACCGGGGCCTCGGCGGGGGCGAGCAGCAGCGACAGCCCGAGCAGCAACGACATCGCGGCGATCGTGGCCCAGCGCCCGCGGCTGCACAACCGGCGGGTTCGGGCAAAAATTTGGCCTGTGGCCCGCGGCATGAAACCTTCGCCCCGTGAACCCGCCGCCGCGCAACCGCCGTCGCCCGCAGCACCCGGCCAATCGCCGCCGCGCCCGGCCCTCCCCGGCCCAGGCCGCGGCCCGCCGACACTCGCGCTGGCTGATCCAGCAGCTGCAGCGCGCCGGCCTGTGGCTGCGCGATCTGCCCCGACGCCTGCGCCAGGCCGCCGACACCCGCGAGCCCGCCGACACGGCCGTGTCCGGCCGCCTCCGGCCCGTCTCGGGTCCGATGCGCAGCTGGGACGAGCCCGCCGAGGACAGCAGCCCCCAGATCGTGCGCCATGAGGACACCCCGGCCGTCTCCGGCAAGACCCAGCCGACCCCGGCCGTCGCCCGACAGCCCTTCCAGCGGCTCAGCGCGCTCGGCCAGCAGATCTCCCCGCGGGCGCGCGAGCTCGGCCGCCAAATCGGACCCCAGGCCGCCGCACTCGGCCGCCGCATCGCCCCCCTCGCCCGCCGCAGCGCCTTCGCCACCGGCCGCGGCCTCCAGGCTGGCCTGCGCCGCCTCGCCGACCTTCGTCCGCTGCTCACCCTGCTCGGCCGCGGCTTTGCCGGGATCGGCAGACTCACCGTGCGGCTCATCGGCGGGCTCATCCTCGGCCTCCGCGCCATCGCCGAGCAGACCGCCCAGGGCCTTCAGCGCCACCGCGGCCTGCTCCTCGCCGTCCTCCAGCGAGGCGCCTGGTGGGCCGCCCTGGCCCTGCTCCTGCTCGGCGGCCAGGCCCTGCTCGGCGCCGATGGCCAGGTCCCCTTCGACCCCCAGGCCCTGCCGATGTTCGCCTTCGGCCTCGGCCTCTGCGCCCTCCTCCTCCTCGTCGCCGCCCAGACACGCCTGCGCTGGGCCGCCTTCGCGCTCGGCATCGGCCATGGGGGCCTGCTCACCCTGGTGTGGGCCGTGACCACCGCCGCCTGATCCGCGGCCGCCCCGTGGCGGGCTCCGCCGCGGACGCGTACGCTGGCGAGGTGACGCTGCGCCCTCTCGCTCTGCTCGCCCTCGCCGGCCTGGCCGCATGCCAGCCCGGGGCCAGCGACGCGAGCGGCGACGAGAGCAGCGGCACCACGAGCGAGCCGACCCCCGCACCCGCCTTTTTGAACCCCGCCCTGGGAGATTTCCAGATCGTGGCGACCCAGCTCGAGGCGGAGCAGCTGGTGGTCCAAAACATCGAGCCTGGGGTCACCCAGGTGCTCATCGACGACCTCGCCATCGGCAGCCTCGACCTGGACAGCCCCTTCGGCACCCTCACCGCGGACAGCCTCACGCTGCTCCTGCGTGGCGCCCTCGCCGTGGGCGAACACAGCGTGCAGCTCCGGACCCCGAGCAAGGACGGCCCGCGCTACTCGGTGCAGCTGACCATGCAGGTGACGCAGCCCGGCCCGGACGCGCGCCCGACCTTCAGCGCCGTCCTCGACCCGGCGCCGGTGGCCAGCGGCACGGCGTTGCTCGCCTCGGGCGCCGGCGCATCGAGCCTGCTCGGCGTGTTGAGGTCCGGCGACGCGGGCCCGGAGCTCCATCTGCTGCGCGCCGGCCCCGAGGGCTGGGACAGCGAGCAACCGGTGGTCGTCCCGCTCGCGGGACATGTCCCCGAGGCCACGTCGTTGGAGCCCGCCGTCGCCATGCTGGCGGTCCCCGAGCCGGACGGCGGCCCGCCCCGTCGGATGCGCGTCGCGTACACCGTCGCGCTGCCGGCATCCTCGATCGCCACCCGCGACGTGACCCTCGACCCCGGGCCGATCGTGCTCGACCCTGTGACCGCCTTCGACCTCCCTGCCGCCCTCGCCGGCAGCCCGGTCGAGTGGGCCGCCTTCGGCCGCCCCGCGCTGCTCGGTCACAGCCTGCTCGTCGAGCTGATCGCCGCCGCCGACGCCGAGCAGCCGCACCCTGGCGACCACCGCCTGATCACCAGCTTCTGGCGCGGCGAGCCGCTCAGCTGGACGCCGCCGCAGCGCATCGGCACCGCCACCCCGACCGACCTCGACAGCCTCGGCCCGGCACCTGTCCTCTGGGACATCCCCGACACCCGCAGCCCCTCCTTGTCGGTGCGCCTCGGCGGCGCCTTCCCCGGGGTGCTCAGCGTCAGCGACAACGGCGCGATCTCGATCACCACCCCGCCGCTGAACGCCGCGCTCGACGTCCGCGGCGAGATCGCGCTCGCCACCCTCGTCAGCGACTTCGGCAGCCGCACCGTCGCCGCCGTCGATCCCCAGGGCCGCTTCAGCCTCAGCATGCTCGACACCAGCCGGGGCAACCCCGCGCGAAAGATCTCACCGAAGTCGGAGCAGCTCGCCGGCGTCCCCGTGACCGGGCCGCTGGCCGTGGGCGTCGGCCGCGGCTTCCCCTTCTTCCTCGTCCCGCACGGCGACGCGGCCCCCGTCGGGGTCGTCGTCAGCGACGGCCAGGACAGCTTCGTTCAGGCGCTCGGCGACCTCCACTGCGACGCCGTCGCGCTCGCCGTCACCCTCGCCGGCAACGACCCCGAGCTCGCCGCCGTACCGCTGGCCTGCCTCGCCGACGGAGCGCTGCGCCTCGGCCACATAGCGATCCTGCCCGCCGAGTAGCTCCCCGCTGGCATCGCTGGCGCGCCCATGTTACTTCGCCTGCCGTGTCGGTTCTCAAGCGCGTCGCTCTGGTGATCACGGTCCTGCTGCTGGCGCTGGTCGGAGCGGCCGCCTGGATGCTCCGCTCGCGCGCCGAGGAGATCCCCGCTGAGCTGCCGCCCACCGACGTCGACCCGATGTCGATCGTCATCCCCGGCGGCGGCGGCCTCCCCGATCTCAGGCTCGCCGACCACAAGGGCAAGACCCTCTACCTGATCCTCGGCGACCGCGAGAGCATGCAGGCCCGCGAGAGCAAGGAGTTCGACCGCGCGCTCAACCGCTGGACCTACCCGCCCGACGTCGTCGGCTTCGCCATCGGCGACGCCGAGGGCTTCAAGCTGCTGGCCGGCAAGATCGAGGAGATGCTCGGCGCGATGCGCCCCGAGATGCGGCTCCCGCTCTACATCGACTTCGATGGCACGATCACGAAGGCCTTCAAGCTCCCCAAGGGCCACACCGGCATCGTCGTCCTCGGCCCCGACGGCGCCCTCAAGCTGCGCCACAGCGGCCCGCCCAAGCCCAAGGACCAGATCCTCACCCCCGAGGACGACATCATCGCCCGCCTCAAGCTCGCCCTGCGCGCCGAGGAGCCCGCCCTCCAGCCCGCGCCGCCCTTCAAGGTCGGTGAGCTCGACAACGCCGCCTGCGCCGGCAAGACCTGCCTCTTCGTGTTCCTCGGCGCCCCCGTCAAGAAGTCCGAGCTCCCCGGCGTCGACGGCGGCTTCGACGGCGGCATGGAGGACAGCATGAAGCAGCTGCAAAACCCCAGCATCCGCCTCGCCGGCCTCGTCAACGACCTCGAGGAGAAGCTCGCCGCGAACGACAAGGACCAGGCCCTCGCCAGCAAGGTCCACATGACGCTCGTCGGCAGCCTCGCGGACGTCGAGCTCAAGCACTGGCGGACCCTCCCGACGACCCCCGAGGCCCGCGCCGCCTTCACCATCCCCGAGGGCGAGGCCGCGCTGGTCACCATCGACCCGGCCGGCAACCTCGTACAGCGCGAGCTCGGCGTCGTGCCGATGTACAAGCTCGGCCGCATCAGCGAGCTGCTGGGCATCGACCTCGGCGACCGCAGCGAGTAGCGACCGGGCCGACAGCGAGCCGTCTTAGCCCGCGATCCTGACGACGGTCTGCCCCTGCGCGAGCCCCTGAGGCGCCGGGGCGAGGCCCGGGATCAGGTCAGCGCGGCGAGGCCATCGAGGTCGGTGAGCACGACGGTGCGGCCGAACAGCTGCACGAGCTCCTTGCGCTTGAAGGCCGCGAGGGTCAGCGAGATGGTCTCGCGGGTCGAGCCGATCAGGTTGGCCATCTCCTGATGTGTGATCTTCTGATCGATCTGCAGCCCGTCCTCGGTCTCCTTGCCGTACTCCTTGCCGAGGTCGAGCAGCAGCGCGGCGAGCTTGGCGTGGACGTCGCGGAACACCAGGTGCTCGATCTTCATCTCGACCAGTCGGCGGCGCTCGCCGACCACCTTGATGAAGCGGAACGCGATCTGCGGCCGCGTCATCAGCAGGTTCCGGATGCGCTCGCGCGGCAGCACGGTGATGATCGAGTTCTTCATCGCCTCGGCCATCTCCTCGCGGGGGCTGCCCTCGAGCACGCAGAGCTCGCCGAAGAACTCGCCGGCCGCGACGTAGGTGAGCGTCAGCTCCTTGCCGTCGCGCGACACCTTGCTGCACTTGATCCGCCCGCCCTGAATGAAGAACACGTGCTCGCCCGGGTCGCCCGGCAGGTACACGATCTGACGCCGCTGCAGCTCGCGGACCTCCACCTCGCCGGTCAGCTCGCGGTACTGCTCGGTCGATAACCCCTCCAACAGCGGGATCTTCCGCAGGTACCAGAGCGCGCGCTTTTCATCCTTGAGCGAGGCGGGTGGGATGGACATGGGGCTCCTCCGCTCACCGTACGGAAGCCCACGAATTCCTGCAACGCGGTGACGCCCCTGACGAAGCCTGGTCAAAGCGTAAGCTTCACCACATACCGCATGGTGTTTACCCGTCACACCAATTCACATAAAAGCATCAAAACATATGTTCATGCTCGGTTCATTTGGCGATCGAGAACGCCCTTCGGGGCTCCACCCGCGCCCCTGGTAGGCTGGTGCCCTCGCATGTCCCTCGCGTCCGGGCTCCCGACACCGATCCGCAAGCTCCTCTCGGAGGCCGAGCTCGTGCTCGAGGCGCCGTACACCCGGCGGATCTTCACCAACCGCGACCTCGCCTTCGACCGGATCCCGGTCATCGGCTTCGACATGGACTACACGCTCGCCATGTATCGGCAGGACGAGCTCGAGGCGCTGTCGATCCGCTGCACCCTCGACAAGCTGCTGGGCCGCGGCTACCCCGAGGCGCTGCGCGACATCAAGTCCGACCCGGCCTTCGCGATCCGCGGCCTCGTCGTCGACAAGAAGTTCGGCAACATCATCAAGATGGACCGACACGGCTACGTCGGTCGCGCCTACCACGGCAAGCACATGCTGCCGAAGCCCGAGCGCAAGGCCCTGTACCGCGCGCAGCGCCTCGGCACCGAGCGCGAGCGCTTCGCCCCCGTCGACACCCTGTTCGCGCTGCCGGAGGTCACGCTCTTCGCCGAGGTCGTCGACTGGATCGACCACCGCCCCGAGGTCTGGGGCAGCGCCGGCCCGCCGAGCTACGAGCAGGCCTGGATCGACGTGCGCGAGTGCATCGACCAGGCCCACCAGGACGGCTCGCTCAAGGACCTGATCCAGGCCGACATCGGCCGCTACTTCCAGCTCGACCCCGAGCTCGGCTCGACGCTGCACAAGTTCCGCAGCGCCGGCAAGAAGCTGTTCCTGCTGACCAACAGCCTGCTCCCCTACACCGACCACGTCATGCGCTACGTGCTCGGCGGCCAGCTCTCCGCCTACGATGATTGGCGCGACTACTTCGACTGGGTGATCGTCGGCGCCTGCAAGCCGAGCTTCTTCACCGGCAACGCGCCGTTCCAGGAGCTCGACATCGCCGACCGACCGATCGGCAAGCCGGTCGCCGAGCCCCGCCGCGGCCGCATCTACCTCGGCGGCAACCAGCTCGGCCTCCAGGCCGCCCTCGGCGTGCACGGCGACGAGGTCCTCTACGTCGGCGACCACATCTACGGCGACATCGTCAAGAGCAAGAAGAGCTCCGGCTGGCGCACCGTGCTCGTCGTCGAGGACCTCGAGCACGAGCTCGACGTCCGCCGCGACCGCCACATCACCCTCAAGGAGATCGAGCACCTCACCTCCCTCCGCATCTCCCTCGCCGACGACATCAGCGCCCAGCGCTACCTCTCCCGCCTCCTCGCCCGCATGAGCCCCGAAGAGCTCGCCCAGAAGGGCGTCCCCGCGGCCGACGCCGAGCACATGCTCGTCGACACCCGCGCCCAGGTCCGCAAGCGCTTCGACCGCCTCCGCCGCTACGAAGAAGAGGTCGCCGACACCCTCGAGCGCCGCATCGCCGACGTCGACGAGGCCTTCAACCCCTACTGGGGCTCCGTCTTCGCCGCCCGCCGCGACGCCAGCCGCTTCGGCGCCCAGGTCGAGAGCTACGCCTGCCTCTACACCAGCCGCGTCACCAACTTCCGCTACACCTCGCCGACCAAATACTTCCACTCCCCCCACGGCTCCATGCCCCACTGGCACAGCTCGGTGAAGTGAATCCAGGTGCGCGGGAGGTCTACGTCGGCGAGACCCGCGTCTTCGGCGATAAGGTCCATCACGTCGGGGCCCTGCCTGGCCAACCGCGGCAGGCTGTCCGCCCGCAAACACGGCCAGTTCGCCGAGCTCGACGACGCGACGATCGCCGCGCTCGAGCAGATCATCGGCGACGCGATGGCCGGCTCCGTCGGCGACCCCCCGTGACCGCTCTTTCGGGGCCTCGACCACCGCGCGGTGGCGAGCGATCCGGGCGCGTGTATGATGCTCCGCGCCATGGCCGACCAGAACCCGCTGCTGTCCGACCGCGACGTTGAATTTCAGCTCTTCGAGGTCGGCGACGCGCGCTCGCTGTGCCAGCTCCCCGCCTTCGCCGAGCACAGCCCGGAGACCTTCGACATGTACCTGCGCAGCGCGCGGTCGCTGGCGCGGGGCCCGCTGTTCGCCGCCTATCGCCCGATGGACCTCGAGCCGCCGCTCTTCGTCGACGGGCGCATCCAGGTCCACCCGGCGATGCGCGCGATCTGGCCGCAGATGGCCGAGCTCGGGGTGCTGGGGGCGACCCGGCCCTACGCGGTCGGCGGCCAGCAGCTGCCGCGCACCGTGGCGATCATGGCCGACGCCTACCTGATGGCCGGCAACCTCGGCGCCTTCGGTTATGTCGGCCTGACCACCGGCGCCGCCCACCTGATCGAGGCCTTCGGCGACGACTGGCTCAAGGACCAGTTCATGCGCCGCATGTACGCCGGCGAGTGGACCGGCACGATGGCGCTCACCGAGCCGCAGGCCGGCTCGAGCCTCGGCGACATCACCACCCGGGCGACCCTCGCCGAGGACGGCACGTACCGCGTCTCGGGCAACAAGATCTTCATCTCGGCCGGCGATCACGACATCACCGACAACGTCGTGCACATGACCCTCGCCCGCCTCGACGGCGCACCGCCCGGGACCCGCGGCATCTCGCTGCTCGCCGTCCCGCGCCGCCGCTTCGCCGCCGATGGCGTCACCCTCGAGGACAACGACGTCTCGACCGCCGGCATGATCCACAAGATCGGCTGGAAGGGCCTGCCGAGCCTCGTCATCAACTTCGGCGAGCGCGGCGACTGCCGCGGCTGGCTGGTCGGCGAGCCCCACCAGGGCCTCTCCTACATGTTCCAGATGATGAACGAGGCCCGCATCATGGTCGGCGTCAACGGCGTCGCCACCGCCAGCGTCGCCTACCAAGAGGCCGTCCGCTACGCCCGCGAGCGCCGCCAGGGCCGCCTGCCCGGGGCCCGTAATCCCCAGGCCCCGCAGGTCCCGATCGTCGAGCACGCCGACGTCCGGCGCATGCTGCTGCGCCAGAAGGCGATCGTCGAGGGCGGCCTCGCCTTGCTGGTCCAGGTCGCGCGCTACAGCGACCTCGCCGAGCACGCGCCCGAGCCCGCGGTCCGCCAGCGCGCCCAGCGACTGCTCGATTTGCTGACGCCGGTGGCCAAGAGCTTCCCCGCCGAGCGCGGCTTCGAGGCCAACGCCCTCGCCCTCCAGGTCCACGGCGGCTACGGCTACTCGAGCGAGTACCTGCCCGAGGCCTGGCTGCGCGACCAGAAGCTCAACAGCATCCACGAGGGCACCACCGGCATCCACGGCCTCGACCTGCTCGGCCGCCGCGTCTTCGCCGACGGCGCCCTCGTCGCCCTCGCCGACGAGTTCAACACCGCCATCGCCGACGCCCGCGGCACCGGACTCCCCTCCGCCTGGCTCGAGCAGTTCGAGCTCGCCATCGCCACCGTCGCCACCCTCACCGCCCTGCTCGCCCGCCGCGGCCAGGCCGGCGAGGCCGAGTTCATGGTCCGCCACAGCGCCGACTACCTCGACCTGTTCTCGACCCTCGTCGTCGCCTGGCAGTGGCTGCGCCAGGCCACCGTCGCCGCGCGCGCGCTCGGGGCCGCCAACGCCGACGACCGCAATTTTTATGAGGGCAAGCTGTGCGCCGCCCAGTACTGGTTCGCCACCGAGCTCCCGCGCATCGACCACCTCGTGCGCCTGTGCCAGGAGGGCGAGGACTCGTACGCCCGCATGCGGCCCGAGTGGTTCTGACCGCGCGACGACCGGGCGCCGCGACGATCGGGCGCCGCGACCACTAGACAGAGCGACCGCGAGGCGCAGCGGCCTCGCGGTCGTCGCTCTCAGCGCACGCCGTAGATCACGCCCTCGCCGGCCTCGATCAGGTAGGCGCAGCGGGCCGCGCCGACGTTGCAGCCGAGGCTGCGCGGCATCCAGCAGATGTTGTTGCCGTCGCGGCAGCCGTAGTCGCCGGTCTGGGTGCCGCACCAGCCGAAGGCGTTCTCATAGTCGTGGAACATGCCGAAGCCGCGGTAGGTGGTGCAGCCGTGGGTGCACACGTCGGTGACGGTGGGGTCGGCGTAGAGGAGGCTGTCGCGATAGCCCCAGCCGTTCGGGGTGCTGTTGATCGACGCGAACGGGATCGCCACCCCGCGGTCGGAGAGCATCCAGTGCTTGCCGAGCGAGACGCCGTTCTCGATCAGCTTCAGATAGATGATGATGCGCTCCTTGAAGTTGTCGTTGCCGGTCTGCAGGGTCTTGCCCGACGAGAAGCCATTGACGGTGTCGCCGACGACCCCGCTGTCGGTGAAGATCGGGATGTCCCAGTGCGCGGGCTTGCGCAGGTAGTTCATCACCTGCCAGCCGCCGCCGTCCGTCGTCATCTCGCAGTACACCTTGTAGTTCGGCTTCGGCCCGACGCCGTCCGGATCGATCGTGAAGACCCCGTCCGTGGCGGCCGGGTTGCTCATCTTGATCGCCTTGCAGCTGGCCTGGATCTCGAGCTTGCAGACATCGCTGCAGCCGTCGCCCTTGACCTTGTTGCCGTCGTCGCACTCCTCGCCCGGGCCGAGCAGCTTGTCCCCGCACACCGCGTCCTTGCACGCCACCGTGCACGCGCCCTTGTCGCTGTTCATCATCCCGAGGTCGCACTCCTCGCCCATCTGCTCGAAGCCGTCGCCGCACTTCGGCAGCTGACACAGGTCCGTGCAGCCGTCGTCCTGGTCCCCGTTCATACCGTCGTCGCAGGCCTCGCCAGGGTCCACCTCTCCGCTGCCGCAGCTCTCCATCTTGCACGTCGGGCTGCAGTCGTCGCCCGCCACGATGTTCCCGTCGTCGCAGCCCTCGCCCGGCCCGACATCCCCGTCGCCGCAGGTGTTCGCCGTGCAGTCGGCCTTGCAGGCCTTGCCCGCCCCGTTGTTCTCGCCGTCGTCGCAGACCTCCGTCCCGCCCTCGGTGTTGAAGAGCATCCCGTCGCCGCACGCCGCCGCCTTGCAGCTCGTCGTGCACGCGCCGTTGTCCGAGTTCGCCGCCCCCGCGTCGCAGGTCTCGTCGACCTGCACGAACTCGTCGCCGCACACCGCGTTCTTGCAGAGGTCGGTGCACGCGTCGGTGTTGTCCGCGTTGCCGTCGTCGCACTGCTCCGCCCCCGTGACCACCCCGTCGCCGCAGCTGAGCAGCGTGCACGCGTTACTGCACGCGTCGTCGTCGACGTCGTTGCCGTCGTCGCAGCCCTCGCCCGGCCCGACGTCCCCGTCGCCGCAGCTGTTCGCCGTGCAGTCGGCCTTGCAGGCCTTGCCCGCCCCGTTATCGGAGCCGTCGTCGCAGCCCTCGCCGGGGTCGACGCTGCCGTCGCCGCACACCCCCTCGGGCTCGCCCGTCGAGCTGGTGGTCCCGGGCCCCGTCGTCGGCGCGTCCGTCGTCGTCGGCGACCCCGTCGTCGAGCTCGTCATCGCGACCGTGCTGGTCGCAGGCTCGGTCGCGTTCGAGCTCCCGCTCCCGTCGTCGCTGCAGCCGGTCGCCAACAATGCGACCCCGAAGGTCGCCCCCATACCCCATCCAATGCGTGCCATCCACGCATGATGCGCACACGCGTGCGACGCTGTAAACCTCGGGCTGCGGGCCCTGGCGCGGAGATCGACCCGCTCGCTCGCAACTCGCGGGTGAGGACCCCCCGCGCCGGCATGGGGCCGCACATGACCGCGGGCGCGGTGCTGCACGCCGATCTACGGTCACTCCCGCGCGCGGCTCCTTGGTAGCCTCGGCGCGATGCGCTCCATGACCTGCACCATCGCCATCCTCCTGCTCACGGCCTGCGGCGGCGACGAACAGCGAGCCGAGTCTGACAGCGCCAGCGCCGCGACCACCAGCGCCACCGCGACCACCGGCGGCACCGGCAGCACCGGCAGCGCGCCGACGACCAGCGCCACGACCGGCGGCATGAGCGACAGCGACGCGAGCGGCAGCGGACCGACCACGGAGCCGATCGGCACCAGCACCGGCGAGGCCGCGACGACCACCACCACGACCGCCACCACCGCGAGCGAGTCCTCGACCGGCGCCGGCACGACCGGCACGACCGGCGGCAGCACGGGCGAGTTCGTCTGCGACCCGAACGACGTCGAGGACACGCTGGCGTTCACGTACGTCGGCCAGTTCGACACCGGCATCCCGGACGCGGTGCTGCAGGCCTCGTACTACAACGTCGACGCCGACGAGGTGATGATCATGTCGTTCAGCGGCAAGGCGCGGCGCTTCACGGTCGACGGCACCCCGCTCGGCGATGTCTTCGACGTGCCGCCGCAGGCGCTGCCCAAGCTCGACGGCGCGACCTACGATCCGGTCACCAAGGTCGGCCTGCTGATCAACCAGGACTGCGTGCTCAACGAGGTCGAGGCGCAGACCCTGGCGATCCTCAAGACCCAGCCGCTGGGCTTCGGCATGAGCATCTGCGCCGGCCTCGCGCTCGGCCTCGACAACAACCTCTACATCGCCAGCTACGGCACCGACGAGATGGTCACGATCTCCCGCGACGGGCTCAAGGAGCTCGGCCGCGTCAACCTGGTCCAGGTGGCCGGCCTCGACGGCTTCGACGGCATCGCCCTGATCGCCGGCAGCGACAACTTCCTGGTCATGAGCACCTCGCCGACCACCAAGGCCGCGATCGTCAACCCCGCCGGCGGCGTCGTCGTGCCCGCCTCGGACCTCGGCCAGGCCATGCCGCCGATGATCGGCGGCATGCCGATGCTTCCCGACGCCGTCCTCACCCTGTGCGGCAACGGCCACGCCTGGGTCTGCGAGGCCTACAAGGCGACCTGCTTCGACTACGCCCCGGCCGGCGGCGACCAGAACGCCTGCGAGTGCCTGGTCCCCCAGTGAACGCAGCGAAGCCCCCGCACACCGCTGTGCAGGGGCTTCGATCCTTCCACGAGCCGCTCAGGTGGTCGGCTTGGGCGCCGCGGCCATCTGGGCCTTCATGCGCTCGGCCATCTGCTCGGGGCTCAGGTCCTCCTTGTGGGTGGCGACGCCCCACATGATGCCGGCCGGGTCGACAGCGGCGCCGTAGCGGTCGCCCCAGAACATGTCGGCGATCGGCATGATGGGCTTCGCGCCGGCGGCGGTGACCTTCTTGAACGCCGCGTCGGCGTCGGTCGTGTAGTAGTGCACGGCGACCGGCGAACCACCGAGCGTGACGGCCGACTTGGCGCCCATCTCCGGGAACTCGTCGCTGAGCATCAGCTTGCTGTCGCCGAGGGCGAGGGTGGCGTGCATGATCTTGCCGTCGGGTGCGGGCATGCGCTCGATCTCGGTGGCGCCGAGGGCCTGCTTGTAGAACTCGATCGCGTCGGCGGCCTTCGGGACGACGAGCGCCAGGGTCACGGTGTGATACCCGGGCGGGGTGGTCTGCGTGGCCGGAGTGCCGGCGATCTTCTTCCACGCCGGCTCGGCGCCGGGCTTGGGCTTGGCCGGCTTCTTGGCCTTCTTGCCGGCCGGCGGGGCCGCGCCGAACACCAGCGCCGCGCGCTGGCCGGTCTGCTCGGGCGTGAGGTCCTCGATGTGCTGCGCGATCGCCCAGCGGTGACCGAAGGGGTCGATGACGCTGCCGTAGCGGTCGCCCCAGAACTGGTCCTCGAGCGGCATCTCGGCCTTGGCGCCGGCGGTGGTGGCCGCGGCGAACAGGGCGTTGGCGTCGGCGGTGTAGACCATGAGGCTCGCCGGGGTGCCGCCGAGGGCCAGCGGCGACTTGGTGCCGTCCATCTCCTCGTCGATGAAGACGATCGAGTCGCCGATCTTGAGCTCGGCGTGCATGGTCTTTCCGTCGGGGCCGGGCATGCTGTAGATCTTGGTCGCGCCGAGCGCCTTGACGTAGAAGGCGACCGCCTCGTCGACGCCCTTGACGGTGAGCTGCGGCGTGATCGCGAAGAAGCCGTCGGGGATCGGCTTGACCGCCTTGGCGACCGGCGCGGGCGCGGGCGCGGGCGTCGGATCGGGCTGGGCGGTGTCGGCCTTGGGCGTGCCGCCGCAGGCGAGGGGAGCGAACACGAGGAGAGAGAGGAGCGCGCTGCGAATCTTCATGGGGGGCGCGGAGCGTTACAAAACCGCGCACCGAAGTCCAGGCGCCAGATCATCGTTCCGTGAGCAGCACATCATCGCCGGGCGGCTCGGCATACAGCCGCTCGACCAGCGCGGCCCGCTGCCGCAGCACCGCACGCTGATTGATGTAGCCCTTGTCCGTGATCTCCCCGGCGTCGAGCGCCGGCGGCTCAACGAGCAACAGGGCGCGAGCGATCCGCCGACTGCTGCCCGCGTGCGCCGCGTTGTAGCGCTCGAGCGCCGCGATGATGTGCGCGCGCACCGAGGCGTCGTCCACGAGCACCTCGAGCTCGGCCGCACCCGCGCCGGCGAGCGCGCGACAGCCCGGCAAGCTCGGGAACACCAGCACACCGATCTCCGCCTGGCCCTCGCCCGCGACCACGAGGTCCTGGATCGCCGGGCAGCCGCCGGCTAGCGCCGCGATGCGGACCGCGCCGACGTTCACCCAGGTGCCCGAGGTCAGCTTGAAGTCCTCGGCGATGCGGCCATCGAAGACGATGCCCTTGCGCGGGTCGGCCGGGTCCGCGAGCCGGCCGGCGTCGCCGGTGTAGTACCAGCCGTCCGCGTCGAAGGCCGCGACCGTCTGCTCCGGCTCGCGCACGTAGCCCGGCGTGATGTTCGGGCCGCGCGCGCGCATCTCCAGCTTGCCCTCGCGCGGGACCAGCTTGACCTCGCAGCCGGGCGCCGGCAGCCCGATGATGCCGGCGTGGTCGATCGGGAAGTGCACCGTCGTGATCAGCGGTGAGGTCTCGGTCGCGCCCCAGGCCGAGGCCATGAACAGCGGGACCCCGCGGGCGCGCAGCGCGACCGCCTCGAGCCGCTCCCACAGGTGCTGCGGCAGCGCGGCGCCGGCGTAGAACAGCAGGTCGAGCCGCTCGAACAGCGCGAGCCGCAGCGCGGCGTCCTGCTCGAGGTAGGGCAGCAGCACGTCGAAGCCGCGCGGCACGTTGAAGTACAGCGTCGGCGGGTGGGCGCGCAGGTTCTCGGCGGTGCGCTCGATCAGGCCGGGCGCGGGCTTGCCGTCGTCGATGTAGAGCGAGCCCCCGTGATAGAGGACCATGTTGAAGTTGTGATTGCCGCCGAAGGTGTGGTGCCACGGCAGCCAGTCGACCAGCACCGGCGGGCGCGCGCGCAGGAACGGCCACGACTGGGCGATCGCCTGCTGGTTGGAGCAGAGCATGCGCTGGGTGTTGAGCACGCCCTTGGGCAGGCCGGTCGAGCCCGAGGTGAACAGGATCTTCGCCAGGGTGTCGGGGCCGGTGGCCGCGTGGGCGGCGTCGGCGGCCTCGAGATCGTCTGTCTCTTCGGACAGTTCATTAAAGGTCCTCTGCCCGGGCCCGGGCGTGGTGCTGACGACCGCCGCGAGGTCGGGCCGGGCGATCGCCGCCAGCGCGCGCGCGTAGCGGACCCCGTCGGCCGCGTAGACCAGGCCCGGGGCGACCCGCGAGACGATGTGCCGCAGGTTGACGAGGTCCTGAGAGACCAGGCTGTAGGCCGGCGACACCGGCACCGCGGGCACGCCGACCTGCATCGCCGCCAGCTGCAGCAGCGCGTTGTCGACCCCGTTGTCCGACAAGATCAGCAGCGGACGGCGCGCGTCCAGGCCGCGTCGCAAGAGCGCCGCGCCGAGGCGACGCACCAGCGCCCAGGTCTCGCCGTAGCTGACCGTGCGCCAGCCCGCGCCCGCCCGCTCGCCGAGGAACACCCGCCCCGGCGCCTGCTCGGCCCAGCGACGCAGCGGCTCGCCGAGGGTCTCCGGATACGGGCCCAGCGGGCTCGGTGAGCGCAGCACCATGCTCCCGTCGGCGTGGTAGCAGACCTCGACCTCCGCGGGCGCCAGCGCGAGCGACGGGTTGCAGGTCATCGGCGGGGGCTCCTCGTCATCTCGTCATCTCGTCATCTCAGCCGTCGCAGCGTCGGCGGCCGAGCTCGGTCATGTCGACGCTGCCGAGCTTCTCGACCGACCAGGCGAAGCCGTCGTCGTCGTAGGTGTTGAGCCACAGCTCGGGTCGTCCGTCGGCGTCGAGGTCGAGGGCGCCGAGCAGCATGTACTGGACGCCGGCGCCGGCCTGGCCCTTGAGCTTGCGGACCGGGACCTCGCCCTCGGGCACGAGGTAGAGGCCCGAGAAGCTCGGCGGCGCGTCGGCGTCGGCCGCGGGCAGGGCGATCACCGCGAGGGTCTCGGGCTTGCCGTCGGCGTCGAGGTCGACCTGCGCGACCTGGCGGACCTGCAGGCCCTTCGCGGGCGCGAGGTCGGGGTGCTCGCCCAGCAGCGCCGCGCGCAGGCGGGTCCGCAGCGGCTCGCTCGCCGCCTTGTCGGCCTCGGCCGGCGTCACCGGCGGGATGACCTCGACGAAGTCGGTCTCCACCGGCGCGATCGCGTGGCCGCGCAGCGCATCCACTGGCGCGTCGACCACCAGCGCCGAGCCCTCGCCGCAGTCCGCCTTCCCGGTGCCGGTGACGCGGGTCACCTGCCCCGACTCCAGCCGCGCCGTGCTGCCGGTCTTCATCAGCACCAGGCACTCGTCGCCCTGGCTGAACTTTGGGACATGTGCGAGATGACAGGCGACCGGCGTCAGGCCGGACTCGCTGGCGGCCAGGAACACCCGCCCGTGCGGCTCGGCCGGCGGAGCGACCGCGGGAGCCATCGGCGGCAGGGCCTTCACGGGGGCCGGCGCGACGGACGGGGCCGGCTCGCCGCACGCGGCCGCCATCAGGACCATCGGGAGCATCAGGAGGCGGTGAGACAGGTACGCGCGCATGGTCGCGGCCACCCTACCACAGCCGCCCGGCCTGGCGACGACCCTCGACAGCCGACCGCGGGCCGCGCTACCACATGGCATGCACCTCCACCCGCGTCCTCGCGTTTCGGTCCTGGCACGCGCAGCAGTGGCGGCGGCGCTGCTGGCCCTCGCCTGCACCAAGGACGCCGGCACGACCACGACCACGGCCACGAGCACCAGTGACACCACCGCCGCGACGGCGAGCGCCAGCAGCAGCGGAGGCACCACGCAGCCGACCACCAGCATCACCACGATCGAGACCTTCGGCGACGTCTCGACGAGCGCGCCGGGCAGCAGCGGCGACACCACGGTCAGCACCGGCACCGGCTTCGAGACCGGCATGGAGACCAGCACGGGTCTCGACACCGGCACCAGCACCGGTGAAAATACCAGCACCGACGGCACGAACACCGGCGATGTCAGCAGCAGCTCGAGCACCGGCGGCGGCCTCGCGGAGGGCGAGGTCTGTCAGGACCAGCCCGACGCCTGCGCCCCAGGCCTGCTCTGCTGCTATCCCTGCGGCATTCCAGATTGTATGAACAAGTGCATCAAGCCCGACCCCCGCTCGATGATGTGCCCGCTGTTCCCCTGAGGGCGCGCCCATTCGCCGCGCCCGCACGGCCCGTGCCTCTGCAGCGCACGCCGCTGACCCGCTCTCCCACCGCTCGCCCTCTCATCACCATGCGCACCCTCCGTCCCCTCGCCTCGCTGTGTCTCATGGTCTCGCTCGGCCACCTCACCCTCGCCTGCCGACCCGCGCCGCTGCAGCCGACGGCCCGGCCCGAGCCCGCCATCGTCGCGCCCGCGCCCGCACCCGCCCCCGCGCCCGCGCTACCGGAGCCCGAGACCTGGGTCGGCACCATCGCGCTGCTCGGCGCGAGCCTCGACATCATCGCCCGCCTCGAGCCCGACCCCGACAAGCCCGGCACCTGGCGCGGCCGCCTCGACATCCCGATGCAGGGCATCAAGGACTTCCCGCTGCAGGACGTCGACCTCGACGCCGAGGGCCTCGAGTTCACGCTCGCGCCGCCCGGCGCCAGCGAGGCCCAGCGGGCGGTCTTCGTCGCCAGCCGCGAGCCCGACGCGGGGACCGCCCAGGGCGAGCTGAGCCAGCACGGCCAGCGCTTCCCGCTCGAGCTGCGGCGGCTCGCGCCTGGCGAGGCCCCGGATCTCGGCCCGAAGCGGCCGCAGGAGCCCAAGCCGCCGTTCCCGTATTCGGCGCGCGACGTCAGCTTCTCGAGCCCGGTCGACGGCGTCCTGCTGGCGGGCACCCTGACCGCGCCGAACGACGGCGCCAGGCATCCGGCCGTGGTGCTGCTGACCGGCTCGGGCGCGCAGGACCGCGACGAGTCGATCATGGGCCACAAGCCCTTCCTCGTGCTCGCCGACCACCTGACCCGCAACGGCGTCGTCGTGCTCCGCTACGACGACCGCGGCGTCGGCGGCTCGGGCGGCGACCTGACCACCACCTCGCACACCACCCAGCAGCGCGACGCCAGCGCGGCGCTCGCCTGGCTGCAGAGCCAGCCCGAGGTCGACCCGAGCCGCGTCGGCCTGATCGGCCACAGCGAGGGCGCCAACATCGCGATCCTGACCGCCGCCGCCGACAAGCAGGTCGCCTTCATCGTGCTGCTCGCCGGCATGGGCGTCAGCGGCAAGCAGATCTTGCCGATGCAGATGGCCGCGCTGCTCCGGGCCGCGGGCGCCGCCGAGGACGCGATCGCCGATCTGGTCAAGCTCGAGAACCAGCTGATCGCCGCGGTGATGAAGAAGGCCCCGCGCGCCGAGGTCGAGGCGCTCGCCCGCGAGCTCACCCGCCGCCAGCTCGAGCAGAGCAAGCCGCCGACCCCGATCACCGCCGAGCAGCTGGAGACCCTGGTCAAGGCCGGCCTCGCCGCCTTCGAGACCGAGTCGTTCCGCTCGCTGCTGCGCCACGACCCGCGGCCCGCGCTGCGCAAGCTCAAGAGCACCCCGGTGCTCGCGCTCAACGGCTCGCTCGACCTCCAGGTCCCGGTCACCGAGAACCTCGGCGAGATCGAGAAGGCCCTGCGCGCCGCTCGCAACAAGGACTTCACCGTCAAGCAGCTCCCGGGCCTGAACCACCTGTTTCAACACGCCAAGACCGGCCAGGTCGAGGAGTACAGCAAGATCGAGGAGACCCTCGCCCCCGAGCTCCTGCACGAGGTCAGCAGCTGGATCTCGGCCCGGACGGCCGCGAAGTAGCCGAGCCCGGGCCGCCCCAGGAGCTTCAGGCCGCGCGCTTGCGGCGGGCCCACAGCTTGCGCAGCGCGCCGAAGATCAGGACCCCGCTGAAGATGTAGGTCTCGAGCGCGAGCAGCACGAGCATCGGGTCATAGGGCGCGCGCATGCGGGTATCCCCGAAGTAGATCGCCGCGGTGATGATGATCGCCCACAGGTGCAGCGCGAGCATGCCGTGGCGGGTGACCGTGCGGCGCCAGAAGCAGGTGAAGATCGTCAGCAGCGCCGGGATCGCTATGAAGGCGGTGTAGAAGGTCTGCCAGCCCTGGGCCTTGTGGCGCCACATCTCGCGGCCGGAGTCGGGCCACGGGGTGTTGTAGCCGGCGAGCATCAGCACGTTGATCGCGGCGTAGCGCAGCTGCCCGAGCATGCCGGTCTTCTTGATGCACTTCTGCATCAGCTCGTCGAGCGGCTTCTTGTCGGCGATATAACCGACGTAGGAGAGCTCGGCGCCGAGGGCAGGGTCGAGCTGCACCCACGAGTCGGGCGCGGTCTTGGCCCGCTTCTCGAGCTGGATCAGCGGCGGGGGTCCGAAGCGGATGCGGCCGCGGCCGGGCTCCTCGGGGGTCGCGGCGGCCTTCTTGTTGTGACAGCGGCCGAAGAGCTGGTTGAAGTGGCCGTTCTCGCTGACCAGGCCCCAGCGGCCGGTGTGGTGGTGCATGTGCAGCGCCGAGAACACGAGGACGACGGCGAGCGGGACGCCGGCGAAGACGAGGTGCTTGAAGTGCACCTTCGGCATCGACTTGCGCATCACCAGCCAGACCACGCCGAACACCGCGATCGAGAGCAGGATCTGCGGGCGAAACGCGGTCGCAATGGCGGCGGCGGTGCCGGCGAGCCAGGCGTCGCGGCTGCGGCCCTCCTGGGCGAGGCGCAGCAGCGCGTGGGTCGACATCAGCAGGAAGGCGCCGAACGGGATCTCGCTGAGGGTGTAACCACCGAGCGAGATCAGCGGATAGTAGAACACCAGCATCGCGCCGAGCAGCGGCGGGACCCAGCGGTAGCTCGAGACGCGCTCGGCGATGCGGTAGCCGTAGCCGACCATGATCGTGCCGAGCAGCGCGTAGGCGATGCCGATCGCGTCGTAGTTCTCGCGGCCGAACACCCACTTCAGCAGCGCGAGCAGGAAGTGGGTCCCGTAGGGGAAAAACGCGTGGTACTCGATCGGGTCGCCGAAGCGGTCGAGCATCTGGTCGGCCCGGCTGACGTAGCCCCGCATGTCCGAGGACACGTAGTCGCCGAGCGGATGGACCAGCAGGTTCCAGTGCACGCGCACCGCGAACGCAGCGATCACGACGACGATGAGCCAGCGGTTACGGTGGAGCCAGGCTTGGAGACGGTGTGCGGTCGAGGCGGGCAAGGCGAGCGGAGATTCTTGAAAAAAAAGCCGGCGGACTCTACCCGATCTCGAGGCGTTGCGACGAGTTCGGGGGCGCACAAAAAAGCCGCCGCCCGGGCGAACTGCGTCGGGCGGCGGCAGAGATCGCGCCCGGCGCGCTTGCAGGGGCGCGCCGGGCCGCTGGGCGGCTAGAACTCGAGCCAGGCGACGTCGCTGAGGTCGCCGAGCAGCGAGGCCTTGATGCCGAGGTCCGAGAGGGTCAGGACCTGGTCACCGACCACCATCGAGCGGCGGATCGGGGGGGTCCAGCCGAACTCCGGGTCGCCGGCGGGCGTGTGCTGGATCTGCCCGACCGGGAGGATGCCGTCCTGGGCGTCGATGCTGTAGCCGAGCGCGCCGCTGAAGTGGGTCTCGGTCATCGTGTTCTCGTCCCAGGTGTACGACTCGGTCGGCACCACCGCGAGCTTGGTCTTCCCCCAGTACAGGAAGGCCTTGTGGTCGAAGATGGCCTCGGACCAGCCGAAGGCCTCGCCGAGCGCGGCCTGCTGGATGCGCGTCGGCTTGCTGAGATCCGAGACATCGAAGAGGCTCAGCTGGAGGCCGAGGAGCTGGCCCTCGTCGGTGCCGTCGTAGCCGACGCCGAGCAGCAGGCCCTCGCCCACGGGGTGCAGGTAGGCGCTGTAGCCCGGGATCTTGAGCTCGCCGACGGTGACCGGCTTGGTCGGGTCGCTGAGGTCGATCGCGTACAGCGGGTCGGTCTGGCGGAAGGTGACGACGTAGCCGGCGGTGCCGATGAAGCGCACGCCCTGGATCTCCTCGGTCTTGCCGAGCTCGCCGACCTGGCCGATCTGCTGCAGCTCGTCGCCGACCTGACGCAGCACGCTGACGAAGCTCTCGCTGGTCTGGCTGTCCCAGCCCTGCTGGTCGGTGGTGGCGAGGCGCAGGTCGCCCTCGAACTCCGACAGCGACCACTGGCTGCGGATGCGCCCGCGCACCTCGCCCGAGGCCACGTAGCTCGCCTGCTCCGCGCTCGCCAGCGAGAACTTGTGCACGTACGACTTGAGGCCGTTCTCGAGGTCCTCCGCGTTCCACTGCTGCGGCAGCCACGGCGTGGTCGTCACGTACAGGTTGTCCTTCGAGGCGTAGACCGTCTCGCCGTCCGAGAACACGCCGATGCCCTTGCCGAGCGCGAGCGCCTGGGCGAGGTCGACCGTCAGCACCGAGAGGGTCGACAGGCCCGAGTAGCTGCCCGCGTGGCGCATGTCGACGCAGTCGACCAGGCGGCCGGTGGTGATCTTCGCCGCGCCCTGCGACAGGTCCTCGAGCACGAACTGGGGCAGCCAGTCGTCGACCTTGGAGTTCTCGACGATCGCCAGGTTGTAGAGCTTGGCCTCCTCGACCGCCTTGTTCCACTCGACCTCCCACGGGTCCAGCGGCTCGCCCTCGCGGAAGCTCGGCTTGTCGCCCTCGGCCGCGTTCGGGGCGGGCTCGCCGCTGCCGCCGCTGCTGCCGACGGTCGCGTCGGGCGGGACCTCGCCGTCGCTGGGGTCGGCGCTGGTGCTGATGCTGGTGCCCGGCTCGCCCGGCTCGCCGTCGATGGGCTCCTCGAAGGCGTCCCAGTTGAAGAACTCCTCCGGGCCCTTGAACAGCAGGCCGGTCGGCGGCGAGCGCAGGACCACCCGCGCGACGCTCTCGATCAGGCGGGCGCTGACGAGGTCGCCGTTGATGTAGAGGTTGCTGACGATGCGCAGGTTGTCGGGGTCGCTGATGTCGACCTCGACCAGGCGCAGCACCGAGCCGGTGTTCGCGGGGAAGTGCTTGCTGAGGTCGAGGCTGGGCGCCGGCGCGGGCTCCTCCTCGGGCAGCGGCAGGTCCTCGCCGCCGACGCCGTCGTCCGGGATGGGCTCAGGCTCGCCGATGCCGCCCCCGCCGTAGTTGTAGATGCCGGTGCGGATCAGGAGCATCGCGCGGTCCTCGTGGAGGAACATCTGCGCGTCCCAGGCGTCGCCGTCGATCGCCAGCGAGCCGCGCAGCTGCGGCGACACGCCCGAGACGTCGACGAAGTGCAGCTTGCCCTGCGCGAGCGCGAGGACCCGCTCGCCGTCGGTCTTGATCAGGTCGGGCTCATCGACGCCGAGCTCCTGGACGTTGGTTTCGGAGAAGTCCTTGCCGCCCTCGCCGCCGTTGTCCTCGCCGCCCGGGTCGCCGACCGGGTCGCCGCCGCTGTCGCCACCCTCGCCGGCGGCGGTGTCGCCCGCGCCTTCGTCGAGGCCGACGCCGTAGTCGGGGTAGCCCCAGATGTTGCCGGACTGCTCGAGCATGTCCTTGGCGTTGCTCTTGGCGTAGTCGAGCACGTCGTCACAGCTCTCGAAGTCGTACAGGAGGCGGGGGTCGAGGTCCGCCGGGATCTCACGGTCGGTGCAGCCGGGGGCCGCGACGGTGAGGGCGAGCAGCGAGGCGAGCGAGAACAGGGAATGGCGTTGCATGATCGAGATCTCCAGAAGGTAAGGGCCGTGCCGGGACGAGACGGGCCGGGGGATCCAGCACGACACGGCCTAACGTAGCAGGAGCCGTGCCAAGCCGAGAAGCGGCCTCCTGCTGGCCTATAGCGATCATTTTGCGGGACCCGCGGCCCGACCGTGACGCCCCTGCCCGACCCCCCGGGGCCAGCCACGACACGCAGGGAGTGAGCGCCCGCACGGGTTATTCACCGACGCAAAAACGGGCCCGGCGCGGCGCGCAGGGCCCGTCGTGCGGGCGACTATCGGTCGATTCCGGCCCTCAAGTAGCGAGGCTGCAGAAGGCCTCGTAGTCGATGAGCTCGATGTCCGCGGGCGCCTTGCTGCACACCCGGCACTCCGGGTCCTTGCGCAGCTTGAGGGTGCGAAACTTGGTGCCGAGCGCGTCGAACACGAGCAGGCGCCCGGACAGGCTCTGACCGACGCCGAGGATCAGCTTGAGCGCCTCGTTGGCCTGCAGGGTGCCGATGATGCCGGGCAGCACGCCGAGCACGCCCGCCTCCTGGCACGAGGGCGCCATCCCGGGCGGCGGCGGGTCGGGGTAGAGGCAGCGGTAGCAGGGGCCGTCGAAGGGCAGGAAGGTCGTCAGCTGGCCCTCGAAGCGGAAGATCGACGCGTGGATCACCGGCTTGCCGAGCTTGAGCGCCGCGTCGTTGAGCAGGTAGCGGGTCGGGAAGTTGTCGGCGCCGTCCACCACGAGGTCGTAGCCGGCGACGATGTCCATGATGTTCGCCGAGTCGAGGCGGGTCTGATGCGCGACCACCTTCACGTCGGGGTTTAGCGCCTGCAAGGTCTGCCGCGCGCTCTCGACCTTGGGCATGCCGAGCCGCTCCATGTTGTGGAGGACCTGGCGCTGCAGGTTGCTCTCGTCGACGAGGTCGTCGTCGACCATGCCGATGGTGCCGACCCCGGCCGCCGCGAGGTACAGGCTGGAGGGCGAGCCGAGGCCGCCGGCGCCGAGGAACAGCACCTTGGCGTCGAGCAGCTTGCCCTGGCCGAGCTCACCGACCTCGGGGAGCATGATGTGTCGGCTGTAGCGCTTGACCTGCTCGGCGGTGAGGGTGCGCGGGCGCTCGAAGGGGTGCCCGGCCTGCTTCCACGCGCGAAAGCCCCCGGCCATCGAGCTGACGCGGGAGTAGCCGAGCTCCACGAGCGAGCGGGCGGCCAGCGCCGAGCGGTTGCCGCCCGCGCAGTAGAGAATCACCTCGCGTCCGCGCTCGGGCACGAGGTCCTCGATCTTCATCTCGAGGAAGCCGCGGGGGATCCACTCGGCGCGGGGGATGAAGCCTTGCTCGTACTCGTCGCGCTCGCGGATGTCGATCAGCACGGGCGCGGCGCCCGGCGCCTGACCGAGCACCTGATTCTTGGTCTCGTCGACCGACACCTCGTGGATCGATCGCTTTACCTGGCTGAGGATGTCGCTGAAGCTGGCCATGTCCGCAAACCTCCGTACCGGCGGACCGCTCGGCGCGCCAGCGACGGCGGTTGTACCAGAAGTTCGCGGGCCCCTGACAAACGCCGTACCTCGGTCCTGCTCACGGGCCTCGCTGCTATACTCCGCGCCCCCGTGCCGAGCGCCCCGCAGCCTGCTCCTCCCCGGCCCCCCGGGGCTGTTCCCTCTGGTCCCGCGGCCTCCGGCCTCGTCGGCCCCGGCCCCGGCCCCGCCGACGATCGCGCCGCCTTGCAGTCGCTGGCCCGCAGCCGCGAGCGCCTGATCGAGCAGCTGCACCGGCGCATCGTCGGTCAGCAGGGCGTGATCGACCTGCTGCTCGTGTGCCTGTTCGCCGGCGGACACGGGCTGTTCGTCGGCGTGCCGGGGCTGGCCAAGACCCTGCTGGTCAGCAGCCTGGCCCAGGCGCTGGACCTGCAGTTCTCCCGCGTGCAGTTCACGCCCGACCTGATGCCCTCGGACATCACCGGCTCGGAGGTGCTCGAGGAGGACCCGGGCACCGGTCGGCGGCAGTTTCGCTTCGTCGCGGGTCCGGTGTTCTGCAACCTCCTGCTCGCCGACGAGATCAACCGCACCCCGCCGAAGACCCAGGCGGCGCTGCTGCAGGCGATGCAGGAGGCGCGGGTCAGCGCGGGCGGCCGGACCCACCCGCTGCCGCAGCCCTTCCACGTGTTCGCGACCCAGAACCCGATCGAGCAGGAGGGCACCTATCCGCTGCCCGAGGCCCAGCTCGACCGCTTCACGCTGCAGATCGTGGTCCGCTACCCCGACGAGGAAGCGGAGCGGCAGATCGTCGCGCTCGGCGTCGACGCTGGACCGGCGCTGGTCCCGGTCCTGAGCCCCGCCGAGCTCACCGCCCACCAGGCCCTGGTCCGAAGGATCCCCGTGCCCGCGTCGGTGATCGCGCATGTCGTCGCGCTGCTGCGGGCGACCCGCCCAAGCGAGGGCGCCTGCCCGCCCGCCGTGCGCGAGCTGCTGCAGTGGGGCGCCGGACCCCGCGCCGGCCAGCAGCTCGTCGCCGCCGCCCAGGCCCGCGCCGCCCTCGACGGCCGCGCCGCCGTCACCATCGCCGACGTCCGGGCCCTCGCCCCGCCCGTGCTCGAGCACCGCCTCGTCCGGAGCTTCGCCGCCGAGAGCCGCGCCGTCAGCGTCCCGGAGATCCTCGCCCGCGTCCTCGACGCCGTCACCACCTGAGCTGGCCCCGAGGACATGTCCCAGGACCCCGCACAGGCGCTCGCCGCCGTCGTCCCGCCCGAGCTGCGCGACCTCCTGCGCGGCCGTCAGCTCGTGCTCGCAAGGCCCGTCGGCGGACCCCACGCGGGCCGACACACCGGCGTGCGCGCCGGGCTCGGCGACCAATTCCGCGGCCACGTCCCCTACTCCCCCGGCGATGACCCGCGACGCATCGACTGGCGCGCCGTCGCCCGCCGCGACCGCCTCGTCCTCCGTCAGACCGACGCCGAGGACGCGCTCTCGCTCGTCCTGCTCGTCGACGCCGCCGGCGGTATGGCCTATGGGACAGGTACCAGCAACAAGCAGCGCCACGCCGCCGCCCTCGCCGCCGCCCTCGCCCACCTCGCCCTCCGCCAGGGCGACAACCTCGGCTTCGCCCTCGGCCGCGACGGCGCGCTCGAGCTCGCCCAGCTGCGACCGCGCTCCGGTCCCTCGCGCCTCGGCGCCCTCGCCCACGCCCTCACCCGCGAAGCCTCCGGCGTGTGCCCCCTGCCCGACCTGGTCGCCGCCGTCGCCCCGACCCTCCCGCGCCGCAGCCTCGTGCTCCTGCTCTCCGACCTGCTCGACCCCGACCCCACCCGCCCGGACGCCGACGAGCAGTTCCTGCGCGGCCTCGCGGCCCTGCGCAGCCGCGGCCACGACGTCGTGCTCGTGCAGGTGTTGCACCGCGACGAGCTCGAGCTCCCCTGGACCGAGCGCGGCATGCTGCGCTTCGAGGACCCACGCGGCGCCCGCGAGGCGGTCGAGGGCCACGCCCCGGGCCTGCGCCCCGCTTATCTCGAGCGCCTGCACGCGCACCTCGGGGGCCTCGAGCGCGGCTGCGCCGAGTCCGGCTTGCACCTGCACCGAACCGTCACGGATGAGCCCTTGACGGGCGCGCTGCTGGCCCTGCTGGCGCGCCTGTCCGGGCACCCCGAGCCTGCGCCCACGCTCGAGCCCGCGGGGGCCCGCCGATGAACCTGCCGCTACTCACGCTCCGGTTCGGGCAGCCCGCGGGGGCCCGCCGATGAGCCTGCTCGCGCCGCTGATGCTGCTGGGTCTGCTCGGCCTGGCGCTGCCGCTGCTCGCCCACCTGCGCGGCCGGGAGCAGCCGCGCAGGGTCGCCTTCGCGGCGCTGCGCTTCCTCGCGCCGCGCGACGAGGTGATCACCCAGCGTCATCGACTCCGCGACCGATTATTGCTGGCGCTGCGGCTCGGCCTGCTCGCCCTGCTCGTGCTCGCGCTGTCCCGCCCGGTGAGCGTCGGCGACGCGCGAGTGGCCGTGCTCGGCGAGGCGCACGACGCCGTGTTGCTGCTCGACGCCTCCTTCAGCATGGGCTTGCAGGTGGACGGCCACAGCCTGCGCGTCGCCAGCGAGGACGCGGGCGCCGCGATCCTCGAGGCCTTGCCGGCGGGCAGTCGCGTCGGCCTGCTCAGCACCGACCCCGCCGGTCCGCGCCTCGAGCTCAGCGCCGACCCCGGGCGCATCCGCCAGGCGCTCGCCGACTGGGCCGCGCAGCCCCCGGGCGCCGGCGCCTGGACCCTCGAGAGCGGCCTGCCAGGCGCGCTCGCCCTGCTGCGCCTGGCCGGCGACGGCCCCCAGCGCCGCGTCGTCTACGCGATCGGCGACCTCACGGCGCGCGGCCTCGGCAGCCTGCCCGCCACCGCCGCCCCCGAGGTCCCCGTGCTCCCGGTCCCCGCCGCGGGCACACTGACGGCCCCACCACCTGTCCTCGAGCACCTGTCCCTCGAGTCAGTTCACTGGAGCCCCGCCCGCGAGATCGACCCGCAGGCCGTGCGCATCTCCGGGGAGGTCCGGCGCCACGGCCCGGCCGGCGGCCCGCCGCGCCGCGTCGTCCTGGTCCTTCGCATCGCCGACGAGGCCACCGCTCGCGCGGAGATCGACGTGCCCGCCGCCGGCCTCGCCTCCTTCGAGTTCAATCACACCGCCGCCGCCGCCGGACCCACCGCCGCCACCGTCGAGATCTCCGAGCTCGGCGACGATGCGCTGCCCGGCGACGAGGTCCGTCACCTGTGGCTCGCCGGCGAGGACCGCATCGAGGTCGCGCTCGTCAACGGCGACCCCAGCGAGATGCGGGCCCACGACGAGGTGTTCTTCCTCGCCACCGCGCTCGCGGCCAGCGGCTCGGCCCGGCGCCTGAGCGTGCACAGCCTCGCCCCCGACCAGCTCGAGGCCCGGCTGCGCAGCGGCGACCACCTCGCCGACGTCGACGTCCTCGTGCTCGCCAACGTGCGCGCCCCCGCCGAGGACATCGCCCCCGTGCTGCGCGATCGGGTCGCCGCCGGCATGGGCCTGTGGATCTCCGTCGGCGATCGCGTCGAGGCCCGCGCCTACAATGAGCGCCTCGGCGAGCTGTTGCCGCTGCTCCTGCGCGAGCCGCTGATCGTCGGCACCGCGCCCGGCCGCACCGAGGCGCGCAGCGAGGGCGTCGCCCCGCCGAACCTCACCCACCCGATCCTCCTCGGCCTGCACGGCGAGCTCGGCCTGCTCGGCACCCGCACCCGGCGGATCTTCCTGCTCGAGCCCGACCCGAGCCGCTCCGCCGAGGTCGCCCTCAGCTTCACCAGCGGCGCCCCGGCCCTGATCTCCCGCCCCTTCGAGCGCGGCCGCGTCGCCATGCTCACCACCTCGATCGACCGCGACTGGTCCGACCTCCCGCTGCGACCCGGCTTCGTCCCGCTGGCCGAGCGCGTGCTCGCCTGGCTCGACACCGGCCACCCCGGCGCCTCCGCGGCCACCATCCGCGCCGGCGAGCCCCGCCTCATCCCCACCGACCGACCCGTCACCGTCCACACCCCCGACGGCCAGGAGCGCGTGCTCCCGCCCGAGCTCGAGGGCCAGGCTGTCTTCAAGAACACCCTCGTCCCCGGCCACTACCACGTGACCCGGCAGGGCGGCGAACCCCTGACCTTCGCCGTCCAGCGCGACCCGGCCGAGAGCGACACCACCGCGGTCCCCGTGCGCCCCTTGGCCCTCGACGGCGACCAGGTCCTCGCCGCCGCCCAGCACCCGCGCTGGCGCCCGCTGGTCCAGCTCGCCGCGCTGCTGCTGCTGCTGGAGACGCTGCTGCGCCTGCGCCGCTCCAGGCGTCGGCGCTGACGCGGGGCGTACGCTGCACGCGCGAAGGGCCGCGAGTCGATGACCCGCAGCCCTGGCTTCGAACATCCGCGACGCGTGCGTCGCGTACGGCGCTACTCCGCGGCGGGCTCCTCGGCACCGCCCTCGGCAGGGGCCTCGCCCTCGGCGGGGGCGGCCTCGGCGTCGTTGGTGAGGCCCTTCGGGAAGGCGCCCTCGCCGGAGAACGCGGCGGTCAGCTCGGTGATGGTCGTCTTGGCCTCGGTCGGGATGGCCTTGACCTTCGCGATCGCCTCCTTGCCGGTGGCCTTGATCTTGTTCGGCATCTCCGGGATGGTGGTCAGGTTGAGCTCGATGCTCGCCTTGGCCTCGACGCTGAGCTCGGCGGCCGCGTCGGTGAGCTGCTTCTTCAGGTAGGTGGTCGCCTTGGGGGCGAGACCGACGACCTTGATCGACATCTTGCCGATCGCGGCGCTGGCCTTGGAGGCGCGCTTCGGGATCGTCGTGATCGCCACGCCGGCGGCCTTGATCTTGCCGAGCAGCGCCTCGACGTCGGCCTTGGCCTCCGCGGAGATGTTGGCGTCCGCCGAGATCTCGACCTTGCCGTCCTTGAAGGCCACGCTCGCCATCCCGCCCAGGGTCTTGGCGTCGATGCTGTACTTGGCCTGGATCGCCGTGAACTCCTCGCCCAGCGCGGCCGCATCACGCAGCGGCTGCGAGACCCAGTCGACCTGTGCGGTCATCTGCTTGGGCAGATCGTTGAGCTCGTCGAAGGGATTCTCGTAGGTCGGAGCGGCCGGCGGGGTCAGCTCCGCGGAGTCCGAGGAGCCGCCCTTCTTGCAGCCGGGGGCGACGACGATGAAGGCCCCGAGGAGCAGCGAGGAGAGGATGGTGCGGGAGAGGATCGATGTGCGTGCCATGTCGAGCCGGCAAGATACTGGAAAGGTCGCGGGGTTGATGACCCCCCAGGACGTGACCCTGCGCGCTACGCGGACGCGAGCAACTCGCCCCGCGGGCAATGCGCATCCGGTGTGCACCGCCAGAAACATCGTCTGCCGTGGACCTACCGGACCGCGCATCGCTCGATTTTGGCCGCCCGAGGTTATTTTCCTCCATGTTGTCCCGTTTTTCTTGGGAGATCTGCCTCCGACCCTCGAGACCAATTCTGCCCCGCGGCGAATGCGCTGGCCGGTGTTCTTCGCGCGGGCTCACGCCTGTGCGCGCTACATTCTCCGGCCGGGCGAACTGCGCCGCCCGAGCCGGAGCGCCCCCGTTGATCCGACGTTCTCTCTTCCTCGACTTCGACCACGAGCAGTGGGGCCGCCTGCGCGCCGATACTCCGCTGACGCTGAATGACACCGACCTCGACCGCATCCGCGGCCTCAACGAGTCCGTGTCGCTGCCCGAGGTCGTCGACATCTACCTCCCGCTGTCGCGGCTGCTCAACCTCCACGTCGCCGCCAGTCAGGAGCTCTACGCCGCGACCTCCACCTTCCTCGGTCACCCGGAGTCGGTGCGCGTGCCGTACGTCATCGGCGTCGCCGGCAGCGTCGCGGTCGGCAAGAGCACGACCGCGCGCCTGCTGCGAGAGCTGCTCGCGCGCTGGCCCAACAGCCCGCGCGTCGACCTGATCCCGACCGACGGCTTCCTGCTCCCGAACGCGACCCTCGCGGCGCGGGGCTTGATGCGGCGCAAGGGCTTCCCCGAGAGCTACGACGCCCGGCGCCTGCTCGCCTTCGTCGCCGACCTCAAGGCCGGCCGGGGCGGCGTGCAGAGCCCGGTCTACTCGCACGAGAATTACGACATCTTGCCGGACACGTTCATCACGCTCGGCGCGCCGGACATCGTGATCATCGAGGGCCTGAACGTGCTGCAGACGCGCACCGACCCCGACGCCCCGCAGATCTTCATCTCCGACTACTTCGACTTCTCGATCTACGTCGACGCCGACGCCGATGACCTCGAGCGCTGGTACCTCGAGCGCTTCTTGACCCTGCAGCGCACGGCCTTTCGCGACCCCGCCGCTTACTTCCACCGCTACGCCCACCTCTCCGAGGCCGAGGCGCGCCGCGTCGCCGCCGAGATCTGGGCCGAGATCAACGCGCCGAACCTCCGCGACAACATCCTGCCGACCCGCGAGCGCGCCGACCTCATCCTCGAGAAGGGCAGCGACCACTCGGTCCGCCGCGTCCGCCTGCGCAAGCGCTAGGAGCCCGCACATGAACTGGCGACGCGCTTCGGACCTGTCCGAAGGGCCATGAGAGAATCGCCGGCGGACCGCCGGGCGCAGGCGCTACGCGGGCGGCTGCACGCAGTAGATCGCCAGATTTTCCACGCAGTTCTTCGCCGCCCCGCCGATGAAATCTCCCATCAGCTTGGCGTTGGCGACGCCGACGGCGCCGGTGATCTGGAGATTGGCCCAGTCGCCGCAGTCGACGTTGGTCGCCTGCCAGGTCTTGTCCATCCCCGTCCACACCGAGACGGGGGCAGCACCGATCGGATTGATCAGCGGCACCGACAACTTCTTGCGCACGCCGAGCAGGGCCTCCTTACCGGTGATGAACACCAGCGACCCGCCGGCATTGGAATAGGCGCGGTACGGGGCCAGCACCCAGTTGTTCGAGCCGCCCTCGTTCGGGCCCAACGACGCGACCCGCGCGACGCCGTCCACGGCCATCACCTTGTAGCCGAGCCCGAACTTCATCGCGCAGGCCTTGTCGCCGCCGGCGATCCCGACGAAGTTCTTGAAGTTCCCGCTCATGTTCTCCAGCACCTGGATCTTCAGCATGCCCGCCGGGACGATATCTTTGCAGTCGTCGCTGCAGAAGCCTGGCACATTGCCGTTCTTCATCCCGTCGTCGCAGCTCTCGTCGCCGTTGGTGAGGTTGTCCCCGCAGACCGGGAGCACGCACTCGCTGGTGCAGAACCCCATGTCGCTGTTGTCCCCGCCGAGGTCGCACTCCTCCTCCGGGCCCTGGTCGCCGTCGCCACAGATGTTGTTCTGGCAGGTGCCCAGGCAGGCCTGGTTCGGGCCGTTCTTCTCGCCATCGTCGCACTCCTCGCCGTTTTCCATGACCCCATTGCCGCAAGACAGCTCGTTCATGCAGGACTTGGAGCAGCCGTCATCCGGTTTGATGTTGCCATCATCGCATTCCTCGCCCTCCGACACGACCCCGTCGCCGCACACCACGGGCTCGCCGGTGCCGCCCGATCCGGTGCCCGTCTCCATGACGCCGCTGCTCCCGGTGGTCTCCGGCTCGACGCTGGTCGCCATCTGCGAGGTGTCCGACACGCTGGTGTCCGCCACGCTGGTCCCGGGGCCCGTGGTCCCGGGGCCCGTGGTCCCGGGGCCCGTGGTCTCGGGGCCAGTCGTGCTCGTCAGCGGGTCGCTGGTCGGCGTGACGCTCGTCGAGCCCTCCCCGCTGCCGGTCGCGTCCGCGGAGCCGGACGAGACCTCGAACAGCGGATTGTTCGCGCTGCAGCCGGCGAAGCTCAACGTCGCTAACACACCCAGGCGAGCATATGAATAACGCATCAGGCCTCCAGCCTAGCGCCCCTGCCAGACCCTGCCAAACCCCCGGCGCCGGCCTCACGGGTGCAAAACAATCGTGACAGTGTTCCGTGGCGATACGCGCCGCGAGGACGTCCGCCGAATCCAGGCGCGCGACTCGGCGCGGCCGCTCGCCGAAGCGACGCGCCCAGCACCGCGGCCGCGAGCGCCTCCTATCGCTCGCCCCGGATCTGCCGGCTCAGCGCCTGATGCTCCTCATAGGGCGGCACCTCGAGCACCGGCTCCGGCGTGCGCAGCAGCTCCGGCACCGCGAACAGGTCGGCGATCAGCCCCGGCGGCGCGACCACCGGCGCCGCCTCGCCGAGCGCGGTCCGCCGATGCGCCGGCGCATAGCGCTGCTTGAACGCGATCATCCGCCGCAGCGGGTGCTCGAGCAGCCGGTCCGGCGTGTGCTCGAGCAGCCGCAGCACCTCGCGCACCAGGTCGAACTGGCTGCACACCAACATCGCGTCGCAGCCCGCCTCGAGGCTGCCGCGCACCAGCGGCTCGGGCTGGAAGTGGTCGGCGACCGCCTTCATCTCGAGGTCGTCGCTGAACACCACGCCGTCGAAGCCGAGCTCGCCGCGCAGCAGGTCCATGACGTCGGGGGCGAGGGTGGCCGGGCGCGCGCGGTCGAGGCGAGGGAACAGCACGTGCGCCGTCATCACGCTGGCGACGCCGGCCGCGATGGCGGCGCGAAACGGCGGGAGCTCGACCTCGCGGAGGCGGTCCAGGTCATGCTCGAGTCGGGGCAGCTCGAGGTGGCTGTCGCTGAGGGTGTCGCCGTGCCCGGGGAAGTGCTTGGCGCAGGCCGCGACGCCTTCGGCCTGCATGGCGGTGATGAACGCGGCCGCGTGCCGGGCCACTCTGGCCGGCTCACGCGCGAAGCTGCGGTCGCCGATCACCGGGTTGTTCGGGTTGGTGTCGACATCGACGACCGGCGCGAAGTCGAGGCCGATCCCGAGGTCGGCCAGCTCACGGGCGATCGCCGCGGCCACCGCGGCCGTCGTCTCCGGCTCGTCGCGCTCGCCCAGCTGACGCATCGGCGGCCACTCGGTCCACGGCGCGCGCAGTCGCTGCACGCGACCGCCCTCCTGGTCGATCGCCAGCAGCACGGGCACCTCGGGCGGCGCGGCCGCGTGCAGCGCGGCCGTCAGGGCCCGTACCTGCGGCGGATCCACGATATTCCTGGCGAACAGGATCACCCCGCCCAAACGCCCCTGGGCCAGCAATTTCGCCAGCTCTCGCGGCAACTCGGTGCCCTTGAAGCCGGCGAAGAGGAGCTGACCTGGCTGCCACAGGCTCGTCATGGCCGCAGCCTAGGAGTTCACGCGCCCGCGTGCAAACTCCTGGCCGTTCTCGCCCGCGCCGGTTGACGCCCCCGAGCGCGGTTGTTAGCGTCCGCCCGCTTGCCGATGTCGATTTTCACGCCTCGCCCCGTCGCCACGTCGCTCGGCCTGCTCGCGCTCCTCTGCGTCAGCCGTGTCGCCCACGCGCAAGCGCCCATGGGCGGCGGCATGGGCGGCATGGGCGGCATGGGCGGCGGCGGCATGCCCCAGGGCCCCGGCGCCGGCGGCAAGAAGGAGAAGAAGGAAGGCCCCGCCGAGGCCGCTCCCAAGGACAAGCAGGCGCTCCAGCCGATCGAGCCCGTCCCCGCCCAGCCGCGCGGGCTCCGACAGCTCCAGATCTTCGAGCTCCACGGCTACATGCGCATGCGCGCCGACTACTTCCATCGCCTCGACCTCGGCCTCAGCAAGGGCCAAAACCAGTCGGTCGGCCTCGGCTACGGCCAGGCCGGCGACCTCGACAGCAAGTTCTTCCCGCCGCCCGCGGTCGCCAACGAGACCGTCGACGGCCAGCCGGTCAACCCCGCCGCGGGCGGCACCGACGCCAACTGCTTCGGCACCCTGATCCAGAAGGGCATCAACTCCCAGAAGGCCGGCCGCCGCTGCGGACGCCACAACGGCTTCGGCAGCGCCAACATGCGCCTGCGCATGGAGCCGACCCTGCACATCACCGACACCGTCAAGGTCCACGCGACCATCGACGCGCTCGACAATCTCGTGCTCGGCAGCACCCCGGACGCGTTCATGGGCGACAGCCCCTTCGCGCCGATCGACCTCTACACCCGCACCCAGAACCCGCCGAGCGCCGGCCTCAACAGCTGGAGCGACAGCCTGGTCGTCAAGCGCGCCTACGGGCACATCCGCTTCGGCTGGGGCCTCGACATCAAGTTCGGGCGCATGCCGCACCACTGGGGCATGGGCCTGGTCGCCAACGACGGCAACGGCTACAACCGCGGCGAGCGGGCCGACATCGTCCGTCAGCTCGACATGGACTACGGCGACTCGGTCGACTCGCTGCGCCTCGGCTTCGACTTCGGCAAGGACCGCCGCAACGTGCACACCTTCGAGGCCTCGTGGGACTGGGCCTCGAGCGGTCCGACGACCTCGCAGCTGCTCGGCCAGTCGTGGAGCTCGGGCAACCGGGTCGGCCAGGACTTCAGCGCGGAGAAGTTCGACAACGTCTATCAGTGGCGCCTGTCGATCCTCCGCCGCGACGACCCGGCGATGCTGCAGCGCAAGCTCGCGCTCGGCCGCCCGGTCGTCAACTACGGCGCGATCGCCTGGATCCGCAGCCAGGCGGTCGACCGCGTCACCGGCAGCCCCGGCCTCGGCGACGGCCTCGGCACCAACCCGACCTGGGCCGAGAACAACGCCGACACCGGCCTCGGCCGCAACGGCAGCTCCCTCGGCAACGGCGACCTCGACGAAGAGGGCGACAACGGGATCCAGAACTACGCCAACCTCCTGATCCGCCGACGCGCCCTCACGATCACCCCGGACGTGTGGCTGCGCGTCAACTGGAAGACCCTGCGCGTCGAGCTCGAGGCCTCCGGCGTCATCGGCCGCATGTTCGAGCGTGACCTCGACCGCGACGTCACCGAGACCGGCTTCGAGTACGCCGACGTCGGTAAGGGCGGCGACCTCAGCAAGCGCACCTTCATGCAGCTGGGCTACGCCCTCGAGTTCAAGTACGGCCTGTTCAAGGACCGCTTCCACCTCGGCCTCGACCACGGCTTCGCCACCGGCGACCCGAGCGGCACCCAGGGCTACAACCCGCAGAGCCCGCTGATCGCCAACGGCGTCGACAGCCGCTGGACCAACTTCCGCTTCAACCCGGCCTACATGCAGGACCTCCTGCTGTTCCGCGAGCTCCTCGGCACCGCCGCCAACGCCGCTTACTTCAAGCCGTGGATGGCCTTCTACTTCTTCGACAACAACTTCTCCGGCCGCCTCGACATCGAATACGCGATCGCCCACCAGCGGGCCGCGACCTGGGGGAACAAGGCCAACTACGGCCTCGAGATCGACGGCGCCCTCCGCTACCACGACCAGCAGGAGCCGATCTTCGTGCAGCTCCAGTACGGCGTGATGTTCCCGTTCGGCTCCTTCAACCGCAACAACAGCACCTACGCCGGTCTGCCGGTCGAGAACAACGGCGACGCCAAGGCCGCCCAGACCGTCCAGGCCCAGATCGGCATCAAGTTCTGATCGCCTGACTCGCCGACTTGCACGGCGCCAGGCGACGGGTCACCCTCCGACCCGATGAGCAAAGCCAAGAAAGCCGCGCCCCGGTGGGTCTGCCAGGCCTGCGGGATGGTCACCTCCGGCTGGTTCGGCAAGTGCCCGAGCTGTGACGCCTGGAACTCCATCGAGTCCGAGCTCGCCCCGCCCAGCCCCGGCGAACGCCCGGTCGGCGCCTCGAGCGTGGTCGCCTCCACCGACGCCCAGACCCAGGTCGACAGCCAGCCGCGCCGCCCCTGCGGCATGAACGAGGTCGACCGCGTGCTCGGCGGCGGCCTGGTCCCGGGCAGCGTCGTCCTGCTCGGCGGCCCCCCGGGCATCGGCAAGTCGACGCTGCTGCTGCAGGCCAGCGTCGGCCTCGCCCGCCGCGCCGGCCTGGTGCTCTACGCCAGCGGCGAGGAGTCGGTCGCCCAGGTCGGCTCGCGCTGCGCCCGGCTCGCGGCCAGCCACAAGAACTTGTTGTTGATGGCCGAGCAGCGCATCGAGGAGGTGCTCGGCCAGGCCACCGAGCGGGTCAAGCAGCTCGGCGCGCTGATCGTGGACTCGGTCCAGACGGTCTACTCCGGCGGGCAGGAGGGCCTCCCCGGCAACCTCACGCAGATCCGCGCGGTCACCAGCCAGCTCGTCGCCTTCGCCAAGCACCACGGCGTCCCCGTCGTCGTCGTCGGCCACGTCACCAAGGACGGCCAGCTCGCCGGCCCCCGCCTGCTCGAGCACCTGGTCGACGCCGTCCTGTCCTTCGAGGGCGACGAGGAGCGGTCCACCCGCCTGCTGCGCGCCACCAAGAACCGCTTCGGCAGCACCCAGGAGCTCGGCGTCTTCGAGATGCGCGGCGATGGCCTGCGGGAGATCGCCAACCCCTCGGAGGCCTTCCTCACCGACCGCGAGGCCCCGGCGATCGGCTCCTGCGCCACCGCCACCCTCGAGGGCTCACGCCCGCTGCTGCTCGAGGTCCAGGCCCTGCTCGCCGCCAGCTTCGGCAACCCGCGCCGCACCTGCGTCGGCGTCGACCCGGTCCGCCTCGCCATGCTCATGGCCGTGCTCGACCGCCACGCCGGCCTCTTCGTCCTCGACCAGGACGTCTTCGTCAACGTCGTCGGAGGTATGCGCCTCTCCGAGCCCGCCAGCGACCTCGCCGTGCTCCTGGCGATCGCCTCGAGCCACCGCCGTCAGGCCCTCCCGCCCGGCCTGATCGCCTTCGGCGAGATCGGCCTCACCGGCGAGCTGCGCCCCGCGCCCCGCACCGAGAGCCGCCTGCAAGAGGCCGCCCGCCTCGGCCTCAAGCGCGCCATCCTCCCCGCCGGCCCCAAGAAGTCCGCCCGCGCCATGCAGGACAACCTCCCGCCCGGCATCGAGCTCCGCCTCGCCCGCACCGTCGCCGAGGCCATCGAGCTCAGCTTCGCCGCCTAGCTGGGCATGAAGTACGGCTCACAGTAGTGGACCCGAAGCGCGGGGACCCACTCCGGCATCTCCAAGTCGAGGGTCTTCACCTCGATGGTCCCGCGCGGGGTGTCGAGCGCCGGCATCAGCATCAGCCCCTCTTTGGTCAGCCACACCAGGTCATCCTTCGTAAACTCCTTGAGGAGCAGCGAATACCCGTCACCGGCGTCGGGCTCGACCTGCTGGTTCAGCTCCTGGATCGGCTCGTCCGCGGGGTCGTAGGGCACGCCGTCGTGCGGCTTGTCGCCCTCCCCCCACTCTTTCGTGCACGGCTGGCTCACCTCCGCACCTGGTGGGGCGCAGACCTGACAGCGATACGAGGCCCTCGGATCGTTGCAGGGGGTGAACTCGAGGCCTTCGTCCGCTATCCAGCTGTCGCCCTGCGTGAAGCGCCGGACGTCGAGCTTCACGCCCGTCCAGGGCTTGGGATTGGGATCGAAGGGTCGAAACAGCTGGATCCGGGCCTCCACCGCGAGGAAAGCCGCCTCGGGGATCTCGATCTCCCCGGCGTGCAGCGGCTTCGGCATAGCGAAGCGCACCGCATAGATGCCCACGTAGTCGTACTGCGGGCCGAAGTCCTCGTCGCTCGAAAGGAACAGCTCAAACACGCTGGCCTTGCTGAACTGCAGGTCCTGACAGTTGGGGTAGTCGCCCATCTGGTTCATCAACCACGAACACTCGCCGAGCGGATTCTCGTTCACGAAGAACGTGTCCGCCGCAGCTGCCGTGAACTCGCTCTGCAGGTGCTCCGCGCACTCGGCCGGGAACACCCACATGCCGTCCACCATCGTCGTGTCGCCAGTGTCGCCCGTCGGGTTGCTGGTGGCCGTCGCGCTCGCGGCGCTCGTGGTGCCCGTGGTGCCCGCGCTCCCCGTCGTCGTCACCCCGGTCGCGTCCGTGCTCGTCGGCGCGCTCGACACCGAGGCCGTGTCGGTCAACCCGCCCGACGCGCTCTGCCCGTCGCTGTCGACCGGGTCGCTGGAATCCGCGAGCTTAAAGCCGGGGTTTGGCCGCCCGCAGGCCGCCGCAAGCATGCACACCCCAAGGACTGGCCAGAGGCTCCGCATCGACGATTCACCCTACCACAGACCACAAGCGCGCGGGACGCCTGCGAAGCGCCGCGAGCATCTACCCGGCTCAAACTGGTAATTTCCGGCGCGTGCGACTAAACCGCGGTTCAATGTCCAGCGCCACTGCCATGGCAACGTCCTTTGGCCCCCTCGATCTGGGCGAGGTCTACCGCCGATCGTGTGAGTCCATCACCGACGAGGTCGAGGGTCTGCTCGAGGTCGTCGAGGGCGCCCTCCCGGCGGGGCTCCGGGGCGTCCTGTTTCGCAACGGGCCCGGCCGGCTCGAGGTCCACGGGCAGCGCTACGGCCACCCCTTCGACGGCGACGGCCACCTGAACCGCTTCGCCTTCACCGAGCGGGGCGTGGTCTATCGCAACCGCTACGTGCGCACGCGGGAGTTCCTCGAGGAGGAGGCCGCCCGCAAGATCCTCTATCGCAACTTCGGCACCAACATCCCCGGCGGCTTCCACAAGAACCTGCTGCGCATGCGCTTCAAGAACGCCGCCAACACCTCCGTGGTCATGCACGGCGGCCAGCTGCACGCGCTGTGGGAGGGCGGCCTGCCCCATCGCATCGACCCGCACACCCTCGACACCCTCGCCCGCGACGACCTCGGCGGCGCGCTGCGCAACGACCGTTCGTTCATCGAGCGCCTCATCGCCCCCGAGCTGCCCTACTCCGCCCACCCGCGCCTCGACCCGAACACCGGCGACCTCTTCAACTTCGGCACCGTCTCGGGGCTGAAGCCCGCCCTGATGCTCTACCGCCAGGACCCCGCGGGCGCCTGCGTGCTGCGCGAGCGGCTGGTCCTCCCGGCGGCCAGCTTCCTGCACGACTTCACGGTCACCCCGCGCTTTCGCGTGTTCTTCCTGACCCCCGTCGCCTTCGACCTGCCGCGCATCTTGCTCGGCCTGGCGACGCCGGTCGAGACCCTGCACGCGGCGCCAGGCCCGACCACGATCCTGCTGCTGCCGCGGCGCGGGACCCAGGCGCGCAGCTACAGCGCCCGCCCCTGCTTCATCTTCCACTTCGCCAATGCCTTCGAGGACGGCCCGCACGTGGTCGTCGACGCCGACCGTCTGGAGCGCCTGCCCAGCGTCCCGATCGCCACCAAGCCGCGCCCGGGCCAGTCCGCCCCCGAGTATCCGCGCACGATCCTGACCCGCTTCATCATCGACACCCGCAGCGGCCGGATCGAGGAGCGCGCGCTCACCGAGCACACCGGCGAGCTGCCGACCATCAACCCCGCCTACTGGACCCGGCCGCACCGTTACACCTGGTCGCTTGGCACCCCCCTCGACCAGCGCGAGCCCTTCAGCACCGGCCTGCTCAAGGTCGACGCCGAGACCCGCAGCTCGGTGTTTCGCGACCTGCGCCCGAACCTCACCGGCGAGCCCATCTTCGTGCCCCGGCCGAACAGCGCGGCCGAGGACGACGGGTGGATCCTCTCGATGTGCTACGACTCGCAGCGGCACACCGGCGAGCTCCTCGTCCTCGACGCGGCGGACCTGCGCACCGTCTGCCGGCTCCGCATGCCCCACCACAGCCCGCTCGGCTTCCACGGCACCTGGGTCGGCGCCCTCTCCGCCTGAGCTGAACCTGTCCCAGAGAACAGCTCCAACGGCAGCGCAGCCAATCGCCGCAGCCAATCGCCGCCGCCAATCGCCGCAGCCAATCGCCGCAGCCAATCGCCGCCGCCAATCGCCGCCGCTACTTGCCGGCGGCCTTGGCGACCGGCTTGGCCTTACCGCGGGCGTCGTCCTCGGCGGACGCGGCCGGCACGACCTTGACTGGCGAGGCGCCCCGCGCGTCGTCCCTGGCCTTGCCCTCGCCATCGCCCGGCGTCGCCACGACGCCTGGCCCGTGGATGACGATGTTGTGCTTGGTCAGGATCTCCTGCTCGATGCGCGCGTAGACGTCCGGGTTGTCCTTCAAGAACTTCTTGGCGTTCTCGCGGCCCTGGCCGATGCGGTCGCCCTTGTACGAGAGCCACGCGCCGGACTTCTCGATCACCTTGTCCTCGACGCCGAGGTCGATCACGCAGCCCTCGCGGGAGATGCCCTCGCCGTAGGTGATGTCGAACTCGACCTCGCGAAACGGCGGGGCCATCTTGTTCTTGACCACCTTGACGCGGGTGCGGTTGCCGACGACCTGCTCGCCCTCCTTGATCGCGCCGATGCGGCGGATGTCGAGCCGGATCGACGCGTAGAACTTGAGCGCGTTGCCGCCGGTGGTCGTCTCCGGGCTGCCGAACATGACGCCGATCTTCATGCGCAGCTGATTGATGAAGATGACCATCGAGCGCGAGCGGGCGACCGAGCCGGTCAGCTTGCGCAGGGCCTGGCTCATCAGGCGCGCCTGCAGGCCGACGTGGCTGTCGCCCATCTCGCCCTCGAGCTCGGCCTTCGGCGTCAGGGCGGCCACCGAGTCGACGACGATGACGTCGATCGCACCGGAGCGGACCAGCGTGTCGCAGATCTCCAGCGCCTGCTCGCCGAAGTCCGGCTGCGAGACCAGCAGGTCGTCGGTGCGCACGCCGATCTTGCGGGCGTAGCCGACGTCGAGCGCGTGCTCGGCGTCGATGAAGGCGCACACGCCTCCGCGGCGCTGCGCCTCGGCGATCGCGTGCAAGGTCAGGGTCGTCTTGCCCGACGACTCCGGCCCGTAGATCTCGACGATTCGACCGCGCGGCAGGCCACCGATGCCGAGGGCGATGTCCAGCGGCAGCGAACCGGTCGGGATCACGCTCACATCGCCGGCCGGGAGCTTCCCGTCCTTGCTCAGGCGCATGATCGATCCCTTGCCGAACTGCTTCTCGATGGTCGCCAGCGCGAGGTCGATCGCGGAATCTCGCTGACTCTGGACGGGGGGGGTGGTCGGTGCGTTGGCCATGTCTTGTTCTGTCCTCGCGCTCACGGTAACCGCGGCGCATGATCTATAGGAGAACAAGTGTTCCGTGTCGAGCGAGATCGGGCCTCCGCCGCTTGACATCCCCCCGATGCTCGGCCGCCGCGCCTAGTCCTGCGATTCGACCCGCGCCAGGCCCCGCTCGACCAACCGGTCCCACAGCAGCTTGAGGGCCCAAACCGCCGAGACCTGCTGGATGAAGACCCGCTCGCCGTGCAGGCTCAGGCGCTTGTAGCTGCATCCCTCGGCGTCCGCCACCGCGACGTCGACGGTCCCGACCGGCTTCTCCGCCGACCCCCCCGAAGGCCCGGCGATCCCCGTGGTCGCGACCGCGAAGTCGCTGCCGAACCGACGCCTCGCCCCCTCGGCCATCGCCCGCACCACCGCCTCGGACACCGCGCCGTGGGCGGCGAGATCTGCCTCGGAAACGTCCAGCGCCTCGATCTTGATCCGGTTGTCATAGGCGATGACCCCGCCGAGGAAACACCCCGAAGCTCCCGCGACCTCGGTGAACAGCGCGCCAACCCGACCGCCCGTACAGGACTCCGCCGTCGCCACCGTCTTTTGACTGCGGCATAGCGCCCCCACCACCCGCGCCGGCAAGTCCGCCTCGCCGAACCCATAGAGCGCCGGCTGCAGCGCCGCCACGAAGCCCTCATCGAGGCTCGCCAGCTCCTCGGCAGTGGCCCTGGCCCCGTCCGGACCCTCGGCCCCCTCGGCCCCCTCGGCGATGATCAGCACCTGCGGCGTCGCGGCCCGGTAATGAAGGTAGAGATTGGCCAACCCGGGGGATCGTCGGCGGGCCTCGGCCACGATCGGCTCGAGGTCGACGGCGATCGCCGACTCCCCGCGGCCGATCGCCCGGTAGATCCTTCGCTCCACCCGCGGCAGCACAAAATCACGGCCGAGCCGCGGCTCGACCTGTTCGGCCATCATCCGCTTCATCTCCCGCGGGACCCCGGGCATGCAGGCGACCCAGCAGCGTCGGCCGTGCTCGGCCGACTGCGGCAACTGAACGGCAAACCCCGGCGCCGTACCGATCGGGTTGAACAGCACGTCGGCCCCGGCCGGGAAGTCGGCCTGCTTGCGGTTGATCTCCGGCATCGGGCGGCGAAACCTCGCGAACATCGCCTCGACCGCAGCCTCTGCCTCCGGGTTTCGGACCAGTGCGACCCCACAGGCCGCCGCCACGGCCTCCGCGGTCCGATCGTCCGAGGTCGGCCCGAGCCCACCGGAGACCAGACAAATGTCGGCCCAACCGGCCGCATCCCGCAGCGCCGCCACGATCTCCTCGACCCGGTCTCGCACCGAAAGCGCGCGAACGACCGTCACTCCCAACCTGCGGCAACGCTCCCCGAGGAAGGCGAGGTTGGAGTTCACGGTGTCGCCGGACAGCAATTCATCGCCGATGGTGAGGATCTGGGCCTGGGCCATGCCCCGGAAACTATCACTTCCACCGCCGACCCACGCCGCATCATCGGCCCGCGCGCGCCAACGCTCGGTGCGCCGCCCCTTCCAGGCTGGGCCTTGCTCGGCTAGGATGAAAGCCATTGTGCGACTTCGCTACGCCGCCAAAACTGATGTGGGTATGAAGCGCGCCCACAACGAGGACTACTTCTCGCTCATCGAGGACGAGAAGGTATTCATCGTCGCCGACGGCATGGGCGGCCACGCCTGTGGTGAGGTGGCCAGCAAGCTCTCGGGTGACGTGATCAGCGAGTTCTACCAGCACAGCAAGGACATGGACGCGACGTGGCCCTACCGCTACGACCCGGCCCTGTCCTATCCGGAGAACCGGATGGTCGCGGCTGTCCGGCTGGCCAACGCCCGCATCTTCGATGCGGCGCAGAAGAACCCGAACCTGCGCGGCATGGGCACGACGATCGTCGGCGCCATGTTCGTCGGGGACTACATCTACGTCGCCCACGTCGGCGACTCTCGCTGCTACCGCGTCTCCCAGGACGGCATCAAGCAGATCACCCGCGACCACTCGCTGCTGGAAGACTACAAGGACGCCCGCCCGGACATGTCCGAGGAGGAGGCCCGCAACTTCCCGCACAAGAACGTGATCACCCGCGCCCTCGGCATGCGTGACACCGTCGTCGTCGACATCACCAAGCACGAGATCAAGGACGGCGACCAGTTCGTGCTCTGCTCCGACGGCCTGTCCGGCATGCTCGACGACAAGACCATCGGTCGCATCGTCCGCGAGGCCACCACCCTCGAGAACGCGGTCGCCGAGCTCATCGAGCAGGCCAACCGCGCCGGCGGCACCGACAACATCACCGCCATGCTTATACAGTGTAACCTCTGAGCCCCCGAGCCCGAGCGAGCCCAGTGAGCGACACCGACGGACCCAATCGCCGCAGCGAGACCCGCCACGCGGTGCATCTCGACGTCGACTGCAACTCCGGCGACAGCTTCCTCTACGCGTACATCACCGACATCTCGTCGATGGGCATCTTCATCCGCACGGACACCCCGCTGCCCGTCGGCACCCGGCTCGAGCTCGGCTTCACCCCGCCCGGGAGCAAGGACGAGCCCCAGGGCCGCCGCCTCGAGCTGACGGGTGAGGTCATGTGGAACACCACCGGCCAGGCCAACGCGGCCCCGGGCATGGGCGTCCGCTTCCACCACACCGCCCCGAAGACCCGCTCGCGCCTCCTCGAGATCGTCCGCGCCATCGCCTACCTCGACAACGACGCCCCCGCGAAGCCGAACGGCTCGCCCTGACGCCGAGCAGCGCGCACGGTCATCGAGCCACCGCTGACGCCCGAGCCGCTCGCACTGTCATCGAGCCACCGCCGCCGCTCGAGCCGCTCGCACGGTCATCGAGCCACCGCTGACGCTCGAGCCGCTCGCACGAGCCTACGAGCCGAAGTCGAGGATGATCGTCTGCGCCGGGGTCTCGGCCGTCGGCGCGAGTAGCTCGCCAATCCGGCAGCCGAGCTGTCCGCGGGCCCGCAAGGCCGCGCACAGGGCGTCCGCCCGCGCCGCGTCGACCGTCAACAGCAGCCCGCCGCTCGTCTGCGCGTCCGCGGCCAGCAGCGTCAGGGCCGACGCCTCGGCCCCGCGACGGCGCAGCATCGGCTCGAGGAACGCGAGGTTGGCCCGACTCCCCCCGGGGACCCGCCCCGCCCCGATGTGGTCCATCGCGCCCGGCAAGGCCGGCAGCGCCCGCATGTCGAGGACGGCCGCCAGATCCGAGCCGCGGAGGATGTTGCGCAGGTGCCCGAGCAAGCCGAAGCCGGTGACATCGGTGCACGCGCTGACCTCGTGCTCGCGGGCCGCCGCCAGCGCCTGGTCGTTGAGACAGGTCATGCTGGCGACCGCGGCCGCCAGCTCCGCCGGACCCGCGACCCCCTGCTTGATCGCCGTCCCGATGACCCCGGTGCCGAGCGCCTTGCTGAGCACCAGCACCTGCCCCGCGCGCGCCCCCCGGTTCGACAGCACCTCCGCGAGCGCCACCTCGCCGGTGACCGACAGACCGAACTTGAGCTCCGGGTCGCGCACGCTGTGACCGCCGACCACCGCGACACCGGCCCTCGCGCAGGCCCGGGCCCCGCCGCGCAGCACCGCCTGCAACGCCGCCAGCGGCAGCCGCTCGTCGGGGAAGAACACGAGGTTCAGGGCGAAGCGCGGCCGCCCGCCCATCGCATACACGTCCGAGAGCGCGTTGACGGCCGCGATCTCCCCGAACAGCTCGGGGTCGTCGACGATCGGCGCGATGACATCGGCCGTCAGCACCACGCCCTGACCGTCGGCCCCCAGACGCACCACCGCCGCGTCGTCGGCGAACTCCGCCCCGACGACGACATCATCTCCATGTCCGGGCGGGAGCACACCCTCGAGCACCTGAACCAGGTCGCCGAGCCGAAGCTTCGCCGCTCAACCACCTCCGCGGGCCAGCTGCGTCAGCCGCTCATACCTCGGGTCCTCACTCGTGGCGGTCATCGCCGCGGAGTCTACAACACTTGCTGCTACACTCGCTCGCCATGGCGAAGCCGACCCGCGCCGTGGTCGTCGGCACCGCCGGCCACATCGACCACGGCAAGACCTCCCTCGTCCGCGCCCTCACCGGCGTCGACACCGACCGCCTCCCCGAGGAGCAACGCCGCGGCATAACCATCGAGCTCGGCTTCGCCGCCTGGGAGCTCGGCGGCGGACTCGCGGCCAGCATCGTCGACGTCCCCGGCCACGAGGCCTTCGTGCGCACGATGGTCGCCGGCGCCGGGGGCATCGACGCGGTGCTCCTGGTGGTCTCGGCCGAGGAGGGCGTGATGCCGCAGACCCGCGAGCACCTGCACGTCTGCCAGCTGCTCGGCCTGCGCCACGGCGTGGTCGCGCTGAGCAAGCTCGACCGTCTCGGCGGCGACGCCGAGGCGCTCATGCTCGCGGAGTCCGACGTGCGTGCAGCCCTCGCCGAGCTCGCCCCGGGCCTCGCCGACGCGCCGATCATCCCCTGTTCGGCGCACACCGGCGAGGGCCTGCCCGCCCTGACCGCGGCGGTCCGCCGGGTCGCCCTCACCATCCCGCCGCGTCCGCAGCGCGACCGCCCGATCGTCCCGATCGACCGCATCTTCGCGGTCAAGGGCCACGGCACCGTCGCCACCGGCACCCTGCTCACCGGCCGCCTCGACCTCGCCCACCACCAGCTCCAGGCCGCCCGCCTGCTGCTCATCCCCGCCGGCCACCACCGCAGCCCCCGCGAGCTGCGCCCCCGCGCCCTCCACGTGCGCAGCAGTCCGAGCGAGCAGGCCGCGGCCGGCAGCCGCGTCGCCCTGAACCTCGGCAACATCGCCATCGAGGACCTCGCCCGCGGCGACGTGATCTCCAGCGGCCCCCGCGTCGTCCGCGGCCAGGTCCTGCTCGCCACCCTCACCCACCTCGCCCACGACGAGCTGCCGTGGCGCAGCGGCACCACCGTCCAGCTCTGCGCCGGCACCGCCCACACCACCGCCCGCCTCGACCCCCTCGTCGACCTGTCCTCCGAGTCCGATGACATCTCCCGCGCCGACCCGGCCCCCGGGGGGCGGAACCTGTCCCCAGGGCCATCTGACATGTCCCAAGCGACATCCAGAACCCCGCGCCCGATCGTCCCGCCCGGCGCCCGCGCGCTCGTCCGCCTGCGCCTCGACGCCCCCCTGCCCCTGTGGCACGGCCAGCGCCTGATCGTCCGCAGCGCCCGTGACAGCGGCGCAGCGCACCGCCACGGCCACACCACCGGCGGCGGCGCCGTCCTCGACCCCGAGCCCTCCACCGGCCGCGGCCAGCGCCCGCGCTGGCTCGCCCTCGCCCGCGCGCTCGCCCTCCCGGACCCGACCGCCCGCGTCCGCGCCCTCCTGCACGACGCCGCGGCCCTCGGCCTCGAACGCGACGCCCTCGAGCGACGCAGCGGGCTCGTCGACCTCGACCCCGTGCTCACCGCGCTGCGCGAGGCCGGCCACGCCCTCGCCCTCGGCGAGCAGCGCTGGGTCGACGCCACCGTCCTCCCCACCCTCGCCGCCGCCGCCGCCGCCCTTGTCACGCGCTTCCACGCCGAACACCCGCTGCTCCCCGGCCCCGGCCGCGCCACCGTCGTGCACGGCCTCCCCGGCCGCGTCGCTCCCGACGTCGCGGCCGCGGCGATCGCCCACGCCATCACCTGCGGCCTCGTGGACGCCGACGGCGACCTGCTCGTCCGCCCCCGCGCCGGCGCCACCGTGACCCCGGCCCTGCCGCCGCGCGTCCAGGCCGTCCTCGACCTGTTTCGCAGCGCAGGCCTCGCCCCGCCGACCCTGCGCGAGATCCAGGACCAGACCCGCCTCGGCGAGCGCGAGGCCCTCGACGCGCTGGCGACCCTGCAGCGGGCCGGCGCCCTGGTCCGCGTCTCACCCGAGCTCTCGCTCGCCCGCGAGCACCACGAGACCCTGCTCGCGCAGGCCCGCGAGCTCCTGCGCAGCCGCGGCCAGCTCGACGTTCAGACCCTCAAGACCTGCACCGGCCTGTCGCGCAAGTTCGTGGTCCCCTTCCTCGAGCACCTCGACCGCCTCCAGATCTCCCGCCGCCAGGGCGACCTGCGCGTCCCCGGCCCCCGCCTCTGACCTGTCCCCCGAGACATCTTACGGTCCGGCCCTGGAGGCGCACGCCGGTCCTGGCGCCTGTCCGCCACATCCGCGCCTGTCACTTCAGACGTCTTGACACCCGCGCATCACCTGTCCCAATGGACACATTCAGGCGAGGCCCCGACCTGGCCCTCAGGCCAGGCGACGAAGCGCCGCGATCAACCCCGCGTCCTGCTCGGGCAGCACCGAGCGCAGGTCGAGCAGCAGCGTCTGCGCGTGCACGCGTCCGACGACCGCGGGCGTGCCGGTCCGCAGCCGCTGCGCCCGCAGCTCCGGCTGCGTGCCCGGCACCGCCAGGGCCACGCTCGCCAGCATGTCCCCCGGGAGCGAGCCGCCGCCGACCGTCGCCTCGCTGTCGCGCACGCAGCTGGCCGCCCAGCCGAGCGCCTCCGCGATCGCCCCGGCCCGCGCGCGCAGCCCCGGCACACTCGCCGCCAGCATCACGTGCAACGGCAAGCCGGCCCCGCCCTCGCGGGCGTGCAGCGCCGCCGTTGCGTGCAAGGCCGCCACCGCGGTCTTGTCGAGGCGCAGCGCCCTGGCCAGCGGGTGCCGGCGGCAGCGCTCGACCAGGGGCGCGCGCCCGGCCAGCAGCCCCGCCTGCGGCCCGCCGAGCAGCTTGTCGCCGCTGAACGTCACCAGATCCGCCCCTTCGGCCAGATAGGCCTGGACCGTCGGCTCGCGGCCGGACAGCTCGCCGAGCGCGCCCGAGCCGAGGTCCGCGAGCAGCGGCACCCCGCGCGCACGCGCCAGCGCGGCCAGCTCGGTCAGCGTCGGCTGATGCACGAAGCCGGCCTGACTGAAGTTGCTGAGGTGCACCCAGAGGATCGCCGAGGCCCCCGCATCGAGCGCCGTCGCGTAGTCGCCCAGATGCGTGCGGTTGGTGCTGCCGACCTCGACAATGCGCGCCCCGCCGGCCGCCGCCATCTCGGCCACGCGAAACCCATCACCGATCTCCACCATCTGACCGCGGGACAGCGCCACCGCGCCCGGCAGCCCCAGCGCCGTGCAGGCCAGCAACAGCGCCGCCCCGCCGTTGTTGACCACATGCACGTCCTCGGCCCCGAACAGCCCCTGCAGCAGCGGCCGCAGCCACACCAGCCGCGAGCCCCGCCGCCCGCTCTCGAGCTCGAGCTCGAGCGCACAGCAGCCCGCGGCGGCCACCATCGCCGCCACCGCCTCGGCGGCCAGCGGCGCGCGCCCGAGGTTGGTGTGCAGCAGCACCCCGGTCGCGTTGATCACCGGCCGCGGCCGCGGTGACAGCAGCCCGGTCAGCTCGTCGGCGACCGCCCGGGCGATGCTCGCCGCCTCTTGAGACATGTCCTCCAGGACATCTTCCACCACACCCTCGAGGTCGCCCGCGGCGAGCCGTTCGGCCCGCCGACCCGCCAGCGCCTGCTGGACGGCCCGCTTCCTGAGCGCGTACGCGGCCGGATGTTCGGCCAGCTCAGGGTGCGCGAGGATCGCATCGACTCGCGGAAACTTCCTCATCATGTTCCTCATCTACTCGAGCCACAGCAGCGCCACCACCAGCGCCGCGAACAGGACCGACAGCAGCAGCGGGACCAGCGGCCCGGGCCGGAGCGGCGCGAACCTGCCGGCCCCCGCCAGGCGAGTGATCGTCGCCTCACCGCCGCGCACCAGCGCCTCGTCGACCTGCGCGCCCGGGTGCTCGATCTGCAGCTCGATCCCGCCGACCTCGATCACCGCGCCGTCGCTCAGGCTCGCCGGGCCCGCCAGCGCGCGCATCTCGCCCGCCGTCCACATCATCACACCGTTCTTCGAGCCGAGATCGGTGATCACGACGCCCAGCGCCGAGACCTCGAGGATCGCGTGCTGACGCGAAACATCGCCGCTGCGCAGCTGGATCGCGCCCGTCGGGTCGCGCCCGATCACATGCCGCCCGAGCCGCAGCTCATGTACGCGGCCCGCGTCCGGCCCCGTCCGCTCGCGCACGACGATCTTCAGCTCGCCCCTCATCGTTCGCGCGAGTCTATCCGCTCGCGCAGCGCTTGCCACCCGCCACGCAGCGCCGCCGCCACGACGCCGTCGCTCGCCAGCGACACCCAGTGCCCGGCCACGAAGCACTCCTCGCCCGCGCGCACCGCCCCCTGCCGCTGGCCCGTCCGCGCCAGACATCGCTGCTGCAACGCCCGCACCGTCTTGCTCCCGGGATAATCACACTCGCTCGCCTGAGGCTGCCACAGGCCGCCCCGCCGCAGCTGTTCACGCAGCGCCGCGACGTGGGGCGGGTCACCGCCGCCGAGCGCCTCGAGCTGCGCGACCCCCGAGTAGCCGAGCGCCGCGAGCAGCGGCGGCCAGGCCTCTGGCGCGAGGCCCGGGTCGCGCACGCAGGCCAGCCCCGCCGCGCCCGCCGGGACCACCAGCGCGAGGTCTCGCGCCCCGCCGACCGCGAACCACTTCGGCGGGCTCATCTGCTCGTCGGGTGTGCTCCACAGCGCCGCGACGATCGTCGCGCCGCAGATCCACGGCCCCGGCAGCGCCCCGCGCCAGCGCGACCCGAGTCCGTGCATCACCAACATCGCCGCCGCCGCGATCGCCAGCCACCACGCGGAGATCTCGGGGGCCCGGGCGACCAGCGCCGCGAGGTCCAGCACCAGCTGCCCGCCCCACGCCGCCGGGCCCAGCCCGCTCGCGCCGAACCACGGCCACAGCAAGCAGCCGAGCGCGCCCAGCGGCAAGATCCACAGCGTGAACACCGGCACCGCGACGAGGTTGCTGAGCACCCCCCACACCGCCGCCTGCCCGAAGTGCAGCAGCGCGATCGGACACGTCGCCCAGGTCACCTGCCAGCTCTGCGCCAGCAGCCCCGGCGGCCCCGTACCACCCGAGCCCGGTCGCAACAGCACCGCCATCGCCGCCAGCGACAACTGAAACCCGGGGTCGTGCGCCCACGCCGGTCGCCACGCCAGCAGCAGCGCGCCCGCGAGCGCCAGCGTCGTCAGACCATGCGTCGGCCGCCCGAGCAGCGCCCCGAGCTGCACCAGCGTGAACATCACCGCGGCCCGCACCGCCGGCGCCGCCGCGCCCGTGAGCCCGACATAGGCCGCCACCGGCAACCACGAGAGCGCGCAACCCAGCGCCAGCGAGCCGCCCAGCACCAGCCCGATGCGCAGCAGCGGCGCCTGCAGCAGCAGCGCGGCGACCGACACGTTCATCCCGCTGACCGCGACGAGGTGACCGAGTCCGGCGCGTCGCAGCTCGATGCGGCGGCTCGGAGGCAGGGTCGCCGGCAGGCCGAGCACCGCGGCGACGACGAAGCCGCGGGCCGGATCGCCGCGCGTCGCCTCGTCCGCCGCGTGGCGGATCGCCGCGACACGCCCCCAGTAGCCGGCGGGCAGCGCCGACGCGGTCCACAGCGCGTCGACGCGAAAGCTCGGCTCGTCGGCGCCGCCGCCGAGCCCATCACCTGGCCAGCGCGGGGCCGCGGGCGCGGAGAGATCTCCAGCCTGTACCCACACGCGCTGCCCCGAAGCCAGCGGACATCGCGCGGGGTCGACCTGCAGATCCCACCGGGCGCCGCCCCCGGCCGGCCGTACCCCCACCCTGCAGCGACCCGCCAGCGGCATGCTGGCGCCCTCCACGTCCAAAAGCACCAGGCCCGGACCCTTCGGCAGCGGCCCGTGCGGCCTCCCCGCCAGAGCGCCGTGGACCCAGCCGCACAGCGCGAGCGCGAGCGCCAGGCCAGCCACGCGGATCCGGCCGAGCCCGCCGAGCCACAGGATGAAGACCGCCAGGCCCACAGCCCCCACCAGGACCCCGCGCGCGGCGTCGCCGGGGTCATGCGCGAGACCGAGCGTGACCCCTGCGGTGAACGCGAGCGCCAACAAGAGGGCCGTCATGACCCCGGGATTCGGCCCGCAGCGGGTCTCTGTTGCGGGTGTCCGTCCGCCCCGGGGGTGATCTCGCACCGGCCCGCTCGGACGCATCGCTAAATTGCCAGCGCCGGCCGCCAGGCCCTACACTAGGCCCAATCGTGCTGCTGACGAAGATCTGGGCTGCAATCCTTGCATGTCTCGCGACGGCCTTCCTCGCGGGGATGTTCCTGTTGTCCTTTGGCACTGCGGGTGGGTTCACCGAGGCCGACCGTGCGGCGTTGCAGGCGACGACCGAGGCCGGCGTCGCCGCGCTCGCGGCCGAGATCCAGGCATCGCCTGTGTCTCGTGCGCCCGCGATGCTGCAAGACCCGACCTTGCGCGCCGCGTTGTTCCCGACGCCGAACAAGGACGGCTCGCTGCCGCCGGTCGACGTCCCGGGCACGCTGAGCAACGTCGCCAACACCGGGCTGTTTCAGGACTACCCGCAGATGACCGTCGCGCTGCTCGACACCGCCGGCGCCGTGATCGCGTCGCACGGCGCCGAGATCGAGAAGATCGGCGAGGTCGCCAAGCTGCCGGCGTTCATCAACGTCACCCCCGATCGCGAGGAGCAGTTCTCCGCGACCCTCGGCGGCACCCTCGAGGTCGTCAAGGTCTCGGAGGCGCTGCGCAACGGCACTCGCCTCGTGGCGATCCACCCGCTCGACCTCGGGGCCAAGTCCTTCTTCCGCCAGATCCTCGGCACCCGCAGCCCCGCCGCGCTGATCCGTGAGGGCGCCGCCCTCGAGAACGCCAAGATCAACGACCAGAACATCGGTGACGCCTTCACCAAGCTCGCCGGAGAGCACGGCAAGGAAGCGCCCCCCGTCGGCGCCTCCCAGCCGTTCCGCGTCGGCGAGGGCCTCGCCGCCCGCATCGGCGCCGTCGGCCGCGTCCCCGGCCCCGCCGGCACCGGCGACAACGGCACCATGCTCGTCGTCCTCTCCGACAAGACCGCCGCCGCCGGACAAAAAGAGCTCATGCCCGCCCTGCGCGAGGCCACCAGCAACGGCATGACCAGCGAGCACTGGTTCGCCCTCATGTTCGTGCTCGCCCTCAGCCTCGCGCTCGCCCTCTACCTCCCCACCATGGAGGTCTCCGCGCCGCTCAAGCGCCTCACCGGCGAGTTCAACGCGATGCGCAACGGCAGCCAGCAGCAGCTCTTCTACGACACCTACGGCAGCGGCCCCATCGCCGACCTCGCCCGCGCCGCGCACCAGTACCACGAGGCCCTGCGCACCAGCCTCCAGACCGCCGAGGCCGTCGACGAGGGCGGCGAGGACAAGCGCTCCCGCCGACTCCCCGCCGTCAGCCAGACCCGCTCCAATCGCCGCGTCCCGCCCGCCCCCGGTCGCACCGCCGCCCAGCAGGTGCCCGAGACCCACGACGAGGCCCCGACCCAGGCCCACAACCCCGTCGCCGCCGCACCCGCGGTCCAGCCGCAGCAGCAGGGCGGCCGCGGCCCCGGCTTCTTCACGATGCCGGCGACCAAGCCGCTGCGCTCCCGCGAGACCGTCATCGGCAACCTGATGACCCTCGACAACGACCCGAACGCCCCCGAGCCGGCCAAGGACGACGCCGTCCGCGAGGCCTACTACCAGGAGGTCTTCGAGGAGTTCGTGAAGTTCAAGGTCGAGAACAACGAGAGCATCGACAACTTCACCTACGACAAATTCGCGACCAAGCTGCGCGCCAACACGGCGGAGCTGATGAAGCGCCCGGACGTGAAGGACGTGCAGTTCTCGGTCTACATCAAGGACGGCAAGGTGGCGCTCAAGGCCCGCGTCGTCCGCGCTTGAGCCCGCGATTGACCGCGACATCCTGAGTGGCCAAGCTTGCGGCCGGACCTTCGGGTCCGGCCGTTCGCATTTAATCACCCCTCGCAGAGCACACCATGGCCATCCTCAAGGTCGCCCAGATCGGTCACCCCATCCTGCGCCAGCAGGCCCGCCCCGTCTCGCTCGAGCAGCTGCGGACGCCCGGCTTTCAGGCCTTCATCGACAGCATGATCGAGACCATGCGCGACGCCGCGGGCGCCGGCCTCGCGGCCACTCAAGTGCACGAGGCGGTGCAGGTCTGCGTGATGGAGGTCAAGGACAACCCGCGCTACCCGTACAAGCCCAACATCCCGCTGACGATCCTCGTCAACCCGGTCCTGACCCCGCTGTCGGAGACCAAGTTCGAGAACTTCGAGGGCTGCCTGTCGGTGCCCGACCTCCGCGGCATCGTCCGCCGCCACGTCGAGCTGCGGGTCCAGGCCGTCGACCGCCTCGGCGAGCCGATCGACCGCATCGTCCGCGGCATCACGGCCGGCACCTTCCAGCACGAATGCGACCACCTCGCTGGCACCCTCTTCATCGACCGCGTCGAGGACCCCCGCACCCTGTGCACGTGGAAAGAATTCGCCCGCCAGCATGAGGCCCGCTTCCGCGAGCACGTCAAGGAGATCGTCGAGCACTACGGGTCATAGGCCCCATCGGGCTCATCGCGGTCATCGGAGACCTCGGGATCCGCGCCATCCGAGCGCGGGCGCGCGGCGCCGGGCGGTGCTATCCTCGCCCCCGCCGCCGTGACCCCGCTGCGCAGAACCATCCTCGCCTCGCTCGGCTCGGTCGCCCTCCACGTGTCGACCATCGCGCGCCTGTCGTGCGGCTTCGACGTCGACATCGAGATGCCCGACATCGAGTTCGAGCTGACGGAGATGGACTTCGTCGACCCCGACCAGCAGCTCGGCGACAAACCACCGCCACCGCCCGCCGCCGAGCCCGAGGTCATCCCCCAGCCGATGGGCCCCGAGCTCCCGCCCGAGGGCCTCGGCCCCAAGCCCGAGGAGAAGCCCCCCGAGCCGCCCAAGCCCAAGGTCTTCGGCGAGAAGACCACCAAGGTCGACCAGCTCGGCCCCGCGAACAGCAACTTCTACATGCTGCTGAACGCGCGCAAGGTCGCCGGCCTGCCCTTCGCCGACAACGTCGTCGAGATCATGGCGCCGCTGCCGGACTTCCAGTTCATCGTCGACGGCGGCGGCTTCCAGGCCCTGCGCGACTTCAACTACCTCGTGATCGCCAGCCCCAACCTGCGCGACCTGACCCAGACCTTCCTCGCGGTCGAGTACAAGCTCTCGCAGCAGGAGATGATGGCCGGCCTCCAGCGCGCCGCCGAGGTCGAGGGTGAGACGATCGAGTGGGTCGTGCGCGACGGCCTCACCATGGGCAACCCGGCCCCCATCAAGGACCCGACCAAGGACTTCGACCCGCGCTGGTTCGTGTTCCTCGACGACAAGGTCGCCGTCTACGTGCGCGAGGAGTTCCTGCCCTCGATCGCCACCGGCCCCGACGACAAGAAGGGCAAGACCGCCGGCAACTTCGTCGCCAACCTGATGAAGATGAAGACCTTCGCCGCCCGCGAGCCCCGCGCGGGCCTGCAGCTGGTGCTCAAGGACATCAACGCCAGCGTCAAGATCAAGTCGAGCCCCTTCGAGATCCCCGACGGCGTCGAGCTCATGGCCGAGGCCTCCGCCAACCCCGAGCTCGTCATCAAGGTCGACTTCCTCGACGAGGTCTCCGCCAAGCGCTTCGAGAACCAGTGGAAGAACGACCTCCCGAAGTTCATCGACGAGAAGGTCCCCTTCATCGCCCGCGGCATGGTCCGCGGCTTCTACGAGGACACCAGCTTCGCCCTCGACGGCAAGGTGATCACCCTGCGCAGCAAGTTCAGCGAGAGCCAGGCCAGCCTCATGCTCGACCAGATCGCCGCCGGCTCGCGCAAGATGCTGCGCCGCACCCCCGAGCAGATCGAGGCCGCCCGACTGCGCCGCGAGGAGTGGTGGAAGCTGCGCCAAAACGGCAAGCTCACCCCCTCCGAGGCCCTGGAGAAGCAGAACAACAAGCCCAAGACCCCAGGCGACCCCAAGACCCCGCCCGAGGTCCCCGCGACGCCGCCGCAAGTGAAGGACACGCCCCCGCCCCCGGTCGACGCGCCGCTCCCTTCGGTGAAAGACGAGCCCTCGCCCTGAGCTGCCTCCGCGCTGATGCATCACGCGTCACGCGTTCACACATCGCGCCCTGACACGTCACGCGCCGACGCGCTACCGGTCGAGCAACACACCGAGCTGATAGCGCCGCAGCACCGGCGCCTTGCCGGGATCCGTGAAGTAGGAGCTGCGCGACGGGTCGGTGATCCCGTGAAAGTCGAGCTCGCTCAGCAAGTTCACGACGCCCTCGTGGTCGAGGCGCTGCATCGCCGCCAGCTCGTCGGCGGTGACGCCCACGACCTGCAAGAACAGCAGCGAGCCGAAGGGCGTGGCGATCTTCCCGAGCAGCGGGTCCGGCACGCAGGCGAGGCAGGTCAACGCGCTCTCGAGGCCCGGCGCGATCGAGCCGCCGAGCTCCGCGCAGTGACCCGTGTCCAGCCCCTGCCGCCGACCGAGCACGTAGCGCCCGAGCCCCTGCAGCGCCCGCAGCGGCCACGTCGGCGGGGTCGCCTCGTCGGGCGCGCGCGGCGTCCGCATCGTCAGCTCGAAGCCGAAGCCCGACACCGTCGGGTCGCTCGAGCTCTTCTCGAACAGCTCGCTCAGCCCGTAGGTGACGAAGTGCCAGTGCAGCGGGCGCACCCCCTCGTACGCCGCGATCGCCGGCAGCGGGCTCGGCGTGTCGAGCTCATAGGCGGTCTGACTGGCGAACTGGTGCGGCACCTGACGCGGGTACAGCCGCCCCAGCGCCGCGTCGATCGCCGCCCAGCCGGGCGCCTCGGGTCCCCCGGACATCACGCTCACAGCTTGCGCTCGAACTCGGCCATGAACTCGCACAGCGCGGCCACACCGGCCTCCGGGAAGGCGTTGTAGATCGAGGCCCGAAAGCCGCCGACCAGGCGATGGCCCTTGAGCCCGTCGAAGCCGGCCTTCTGCGACTCCTTGAGGAAGCGGCTCGAGATCGCCTCACGCTCGGCCTCGGGCGCGCCGTTGGCCGTCCACGTCACGTTCATGCGCGAACGACTGCCCGGCTGCGCGTGCGCGCGAAACACCTGGCTGCGGTCGAGCGTCGCGTACAGCTGCCCCGCCTTGCGCTCGTTGACCGCCGCGACCGCCGGCAGACCGCCCTGGTCGCGCATCCACTCGAGCACCAGCTTGAGCACCAGCACGCCGAAGGTGTTGGGCGTGTTGTAGAGGCTCGGCTCCTTGGCGTGCGTCGCGTAGCGAAGGATCACCGGCACGTGCGCGGCCGGCTGCTTGTTCAGCAGGTCCTTGCGGATATAGACGAGCGTCACGCCCGAGGGCCCGAGGTTCTTCTGCGCGCCGGCATAGCCGAAGGCCGCGCGCTCGAGCGCCATCGGCCGCGAGCCCGCGTGGCTCGAGAAGTCGATCACCAGCGGCACGCCGCCCTCGGCCTCCGGGATCTCCGCGTACTCGGTGCCGAAGATCGTGTTGTTGGTCGTGATGTGCAGGTAGCTCGCCCCCGCGTAGGCCCCGGCCGGCGGGAACGCGGGGATGCGGTCGTAGTTGGTGGCCGCCGAGCTGGCGATCACCGCGGTCTCGCCGAGGCCCTGGCTCTCCGCGATCGCCTTCTGCGACCACACCCCGGTGTCGATGTACGCCGCTGGCTTGCCGGCCTCGCGCAGGTTCATCGCCAGCATCGCGAACTGCAGGCTCGCGCCGCCCTGCAGGAACAACACCTGATGCGACTCGGGGATCCCGAGCACGTCGTGGCACAGCTGCTCGGCGCCGAAGGTGACGGCCTCGTAGGGCTTCGAGCGGTGCGAGATCTCGAGGATCGACATCCCGACGCCCGGAGCCGTCGGCGCGTGTCCGTCGGCCCGGAGCTCGCGCACGGCCTCGGCCGCCCGCTCGAACACCACCGGGGGCAGGATCGCGGGCCCGGCCGAGAAGTTCCACAGCTTGGGTGTTTGTGCGCTCGCCATGGTTCGGGAAGCTAGCGCAGAGCCGGCCGCCGCGACAGCCCCCGCTTCGACTCGCGCCCTGAACGCCAGATCAGCGGGCCGTCACGCAGTGCTTCTCGTAGTCGGCGCAGCGGATCCGCACATGGAAGTGCACGACATGTCCCTTCACGTGGCGGACGATGCCCTTGTTGGTCTTCGGCTTGTTCGGCCACTGCAGCCACATGGCCAGCTGGTCCTTGGTCGCCCCCGCCTCGCGGGCCGCCTTGTAGAGCCGCTTCTGCAGCGAATACTCGAGGAAGACGTACTCCACCTCGCCGCCGACGATGAAGGCGTGGATCAGCTGCCAGGTCGCCCGCCAGTCGATGTCGCTGGCGCTGGTGTGCTTTTTGCCCTCGGCGGCCGCGGTGATCGGCATGCGAATGTCGATGTCCCGCCCGCTCTGATGCGACTTGTGGGGCCTGAATCGGCCGCCGCGAGCCTTGCTGATCCCGCCGATGACCACCGCCCGCTTGAAGCCGGTCTCGTGGCGGAAGCGGGTCACGGCCGCCATCAGCTGGGTGATCGCGTGGCTCGAGCCCCAGCTCTCCTCGGGCTTGCGACGAGTGTAGAGGTCGGGCCGGTCCGGCAGCTCCACGCCGCGGACCAGCCGTCCGCGGCTCGCCCGGCCGATGCTGATGCCCCCGGCGCGCACCCGGATCTGCGCCAGCTTGCTCGCCAGGCCCACGGACGCCACGGCCGAGGGCGGCGGCGGCTCGCGCCAGAACACCACCTTCTCCTTCGAACTCAGCGTCTTGCCGAGCTTGCGATTCCAGCGCTGCAGCTGCTCGGCCTCGAGCGCGTGCTGCTTGGCGACGCTCTCCCAGGTCTCGCCTTTCTTGGCGATGTGCTCGTGTCGCTCACGCGGCGGCGGCGGGTTGACGGCGTGCACCCGCAACGACTTGCCGACCCGCAGCCCCGGATTGTCGCCCTGCAAGTTGTTCCACCGCGCCAGTCGTCGCGGCTCGACGCCGTAGCGCTCGGCGATGTCGGCCAGCCGCTCGCCCGGGATGACCTCGTGCTGGACCCACCGCGGCCGGCTGTCGAGCGGACGCGGGTCACTGACCACCGGCGCGAGCTCGACCAGCATCGGCTCCGGGTCGACCGGATGCGCCAGAAGCTCGCGCTCGATCGCCTCGAGCTCGGCCTCGGGGTCGCCGGTGGTCTCCCCGTCGGTGTCCTCCTCGTCGCCCTCGCCCTCCTCTTCGAGCTCTCCGCTGGTTGTCAGCCCCAGCGGAACCTCCGCATCGCGCGAGACCGGCAGCACCTGCGGCGCGCTCGGCCGCTGCTTCGCCGCGGTCTTCGGCTTTTTCTTCGTCTTCTTCCTGGACGACGCGCTCGCCTTGCCGGACTTGCCGGCCGCCGCCGCGGGCGCCGATACCAGCAGCCCGCCGGTCACCAGCAGCAGCAACCACAGGGCCAGAGCCCCGGGAAGGCGATTCGGCAGGCGGCTGTGGGGGCGCTGCGGGGACATATGCGTCTGGACCGTCCGCCAACGTAGCAGACCGCGCGTAGCGCGTGTACTCCGGGGCCCCGGGCCTGTATTCCCCGGCGGCCTCGAGCGTGGGGGTCGATGCGGCGCGGCGATCGCCTGAGTGCCCGCGAGAGACCGGCAATCGCGCCCATCTCGGCAATTGTCACCTGTAATCGCATTGCATTTACAGGTCGATTGCGAATCAAGACACGCGAATCAGGCCAGAAATTCGCGGACGGACGGCGGCTCAGGAGATCTCTCGCCAGGGCCCGACCGGAGTTCGCGCAAGCGCCGCGACCTCCGCGTTCGCGGGTCCGGCGCTGTCTATCGCTACTTCTTCGCGTTCTTCGCGCGACCGGTGGTCTCGGGCTCGAGGTCGCCGAGCTCGAGCACCCGCAGCACCTCGGGGTAGACCTTGTCGGCGAAGAACTGGCTGCCCGCCATCGTGAAGTGGATGCCGTCGTCCTCGCGCAGGTCCTGGTCCTTGCGCTTGCCGACCGTGGCCGTGGCGAGCAGCTCGCCCTTGGCGTCGCTCAGGAACGGCGTGGTCTCGAGGTAGGTGGCGGTGGCGCCGAGGTCGGCGACCGCCTCGCTCTGGACCTGGCGGATGACATTGAGCTTCTGCTCGAAGCCGTTGAGCTCGGACTTCGGCAGACCGAGCCACAGCACCTTGCGCTCCGCCGCACCGATCTCCTTGAGGAAGTCGGCGACGCGGGTCTTGTAGGCCTCGTTCCAGGCGTCGGACTTCCAGGTCACGCGCTTACCCTTGCCCGACTTCGGGGTGAGGTCCTGGCCGTCGTTACCGCCGAGGATGACGACGACGAGGTCGGGCTTGCGCGCCTCGACCTGCTTGCGGGCCTCGGCCTCCCAGTCATAGAAGTCGGGCCTGGCGAGGCCGGTCGCGCTCTTGGCCTTGCGGGAGCACTCGATGTCGGGGTGGGCGTCGAGCTTCTTCTCCAGCAGCGCGCCGAAGCCGGTCGCGGCGAGGCTGTCGCCGAGGATGAGCACCTTGCGCGGGGCGGCGGGCGGCGGCGGGACCTCCGGCTCGGGCTCCGGCGTCGGGGCGATCGCCGGCTCGGGTGGGGTCGCCACGGCGACCGGCTCGGGCTCCGCGACGGGGATCGCGGCGGGCGGGGGAGTGAACGGCACGGTCGAGGCCGGCGAGCTCACGGCGCTCTTGTCGGCCGTGCAAGCCGTCACGACCAGGGCCAGCGTCACCAGGGAAAAGCAGGGCCGAGCAGACCAGCGCATGGGGCGATGCCTATAGCCCGGACGCCGCCTCGAGAAAAGAACCCGGCAAAAATGCGGCCAAGCCGGCTGGATTCGAGCCATTCGCTCGACCCTCATCCGAAGGGGCCGGCGGCCGGGCGATCTCCCGGGTGGGGCTCATCGCTGCGACGAGCTGCGGCCGGCCGACGGCCCCTGGTCGGCATGGTCCCGGCAATCTGGCGGCCGACCGGCCGACTACGGCCGATTGCGCGCGCCGAGACGCCCGCCTGTCGCATCCAGTACCCGGCAGTCACCCGCGCTCTGACCGCCGCTGCGACCCCGAGTGCGACGGGAATGCCCGGCCGCAAGAGCCGGTAAGCCGTGGCCCCTGGCAAGCTTCCCCAAGCTGTGAAACACTCGTCCGGTCTGTCTCGGACAGGAGCGAAGGCCATGCGTTCACCGAACCCTGAATCTTCCCTTGCGACCTCCATTTCTCGCTGGCGTACGGCCCGGCGCGTCATCCTCGGCTCGATCGTCCTCGCCGGGGTGATGGCCACGTCCGCGGCGGTCGTGTACCGCTTCGGCGGGACGCACTGCCGGACGACCCAGCACCGGGTCGTTGACAACGTTTACAAGTACAGCGGCATCGGCGCCGTGATCCAGGGCAACGGGGACTCGGTCCTCGTCCGCAGCGTGATCCCGGGCGCCCCGGCGGACGGCTTCCTGCGTGAGGGTGCCCGCCTCATCTCCGTCGACGGCACCTACCCCAACAGCGTCGAGGATTGGGCCTCCGCGCTCCGCGGCCCCGAGGGGACCAGCGTCACGATCGAGGTCGCCTACCGCTGTAGCGGTCACAAGTTCGTGACCCTCGAGCGGCAGTTGATCGCCGTCGCCCGCGACTGAGCCCCAGGCCTGCGTCCACGTCCGACCGTGCGACCACCCATTTGGGGGTCGCACGAGGTCTCGCGCGTGTCCACTGCACGACCGAAGCCTCGGCCGCTCGAGCCTCAATAGCGCCGACAGCGGGACGCCCGCTCAGGGCGCCTCGTCGCGTCGCAGATATAACCACTGCGCCCCGCGCCAGGGCGTGGTCATCCCCGCCACGGACATGTATCCCGTCAGCGGCAATACCCGCGTCGACCCCTCCCACTTGCGGGCGACCCGATAGCGGCGGCCCAGGGCCGGACGCAGCCACTTCGGCGCGTCGCCATCGAGGTACACCGCGCTCGGCACCCCGACCTCGACCGCGGCCGCGAGGGTCTGCTCGATCGCCCGCTGCTCGGCCCGCGGGAGGTCATGGATGCCCATCACCCCGACGTGCCCCGGTCCTCCGGCCAGCACGCTCCACCACGGCCGCTGCAGCGCCAGCACCGGCCCGTCCTGCGCCTCCAGCTCAGCCCGCAGCGCCTGCGCCTGCCGCCGCAGGCCCGGCGTCGGCACGCTGCGGTTCCAGTGTTGCCGCACATAGCTGTCCTTGAGACCAGCCGCCACCCCGTGGTCCTGGATCGGCTGATACCGCGGCTCCAGCGCCAGCGCGAACACCAGCTGCGCCGCCACCAGCCCCAGCGCCGCCGCCTCACCGCGCCCGACCGGCAACGCCACCGCCAGCAGCGCGGCCCCGAAGCAGACCCCCGGCATGAACGCGTTGGGCTCCGCCCACTGCGTGCTGTACCCGAGCGCCGAGACCAGCAGCCCCGTCGCCGCCATCAGCCCCCAGTACGCGACGCCCTCGCGCCGGTCCCTTCGCGCCTGTCCCTCGGGTCCTGTCGATTTAGACATGTCCTGAGAGACAGCTCTTCGCGCTCGCCACCACAGCAAGACCCGTCGCAGCCCCGCCCCGAGGAGCCCGGCCAGCAGCGCCGCCAGCAGCGGCGCGGCGTGCAGGAACATCCCCCAGGTCTTGCGGGCGAAGCGCTCGCCGTTGAACGCGTGGGTCTGATGGAGCTCGTAGATGTAGCGCCACAGCTGCCCGTCGGTGAGCCGCTGCCCGAGCAGCACCCCGCCGCCGTCGACCAGCGCGATCACCCCCGCGTACCAGAGCAGCTGCCGCGGCGCGATCCACAGCGCCGCCAGCCCGCTCGCCAGCACGAACACCGCCGCCGTCTGCTTGGTCCAGAACGCCAGCGCCACCAGCAGGCCGGCGAGGGCCGCCCGCCGCGGCCGACCCCGGGCGTCGCGCAGCAGCAGCAGGCCCCACAGCAGCAGCGCGAGGAACAGGCTGTCGGCGCGGGCGACGTCGTACCAGCGAAAGCTGAACACCCAGCCCGCGCACCACATCCCGACCGCCGCGGCCTGGTGCGCGCGCGGCTTGCCCTCGCGACCGACCAGCCGCCACAACCCCACACCGACCGCCACCACCGCGAGCACGCTGACCGCCCGCCCCAGCGCATAGCCGAGCGGGAACACCCAGCCCAGCGCGGCCAGCAGCGCCGGATACAGCGGCGTGTACAGGAAGGGCACGAACTCGGCCGAGGGCGTGGGGTAGATCGGCAGCCCCTGCTGCAGCCGCAGCGCCTGGTGCAGCGAGCCGCCCTCCATCCACTCGAGCTCGAGCGGGAAGCCGATCCTCAGCGCGAAGCACACCGCCAGCGTCAGCGCCCACAGCGCCGTCAGCCCGATCACCGCGCGTCGCGCCCACTGCAGCGCCGCGCTCACGGCCCGCGCTCCTCGTCGTCGCGAAACGGCCCGACCACCCGACCACGCGGCCGCAGACAGCAGTAGTTGCCGACCGCCAGCACCCCGCCCGGCTCGCGCGCATCGGCGACCGGCTCCGGCGTCGCGCAGGCCCAGCGGTAGTCCGGCCCGAGCCCGCGGGTCGCCGCGCTCGCCTGCGCGGGTCGCCGCGGCCCGACGTATCCGACGTGACAGTACAGGTCCGGGTCACGCACCCGCAGCTCGGCCAGCGGCGCCATCAGCTGATGTCCGGGACGTCCACGCGGGGAGGGTCGCAGCTGCTGGGCCCGCCGCGGCCACGGGTCGACGAGCCCATACACGTCGACCACCTGCAGCCCGGACGCGTAGGGCAGCGCCCCCGCGGCCCCGACGGTGATCCACGTCGAGCTCGGCACCCGATCACGCAGCCACGCGCCCGCGACCAGCCGCTCGCGCGCGAAGCGGTCCATCGCCGTCACGCCCTCCCAGCGACCCTCGATCCAGCCCGCCGGCTGCGCCCGGTCCTCGGCCCAGCGCTCGCGCGCCGCCAGCTCCAGCAGCGCCGCCAGCCCGAGCGTCAGCAGCTCGGCGATCGGCACGCGCGCGAGCGCGCGCACCCGCGAACGCAGCCACAGCCCGGCGTCCGCGAGCAACCATCCGACCAGCACCGCCAGCAACGCCGTCGCTACCACGAGGAAGCGCCCGTGGGCCATGAAGTCGCCGCCGATCCACCACGCATAGGCGAGCGTCCCGACGATCGGCACCACCAGCACCAGGTGCCGCGTCCGCAGCCACGGCAGCAGCGGCAAGACCCCGATCAGCCCGACCCCGCGGGCCCAGGCCTCGACGTACCAGACCCCGTAGCTGCCCCGCAGCAGCCCCCCGAACTGTTTAATAAACCACGTGTTCGGCAGCCAGGCCCCGTAGGTGTGCTGACGCCACAGCAGGTGCAACAGCAAGGGTCCGGCCGCCAGCGCCCCGGCCTGCAGCAGTCGGCTCCAGCCTGGCCAGTCTTTTCGGCCATGTATGATCAGCCATGTCGCAACGAACAGGCCGATCGGCAGCAGCGCGTCCGGGCGGGTCAGGCCGGCCAGCGCGCTGACGAAGCCCGCCGCCCGCCAGCGCCCGCCCGCGACCCCGGCCATCGCCGCCAGTGCCAGCGCCGCGGCCAGCGAGGTCTCGAGCCCGCCCTGCCCCCAGACCACGAACTCCGGGCTGACGGCGAGCAGCAGCGCCGGGCTCGCCAGCATCAGCGATCCACCGCCACGCAGCCCGCGCAGCAGCGCGCACGCCAGCGCCAGGCCCGCGAGCAAGCCCGCCTGCGTCAGCCACGGCGCCAGCAGCTCGGGCGCCGCGCCCAGCCGGTCGCCGAGCGCGAGCAGCAGCACCCACAGGAGATTCGTATAGCCCTCGATCAGCTCGCGCGGCGCGGCCAGGTTGAAGGCGAGCGTCCCGTGCTCCGCGAGGTTCCTGGCGTAGCGAAACGAGATGAACGCGTCGTCGCAGATGAACGCCCACGCGCGCGAGTGGACCAGCGCCAGCGCCCCGATCGCCGCCCCTCCCGGCAAGTACCAGCGCCAGCCTCGCATCGCCGTCACGCTCGGAGGGCTCGCCGCAGGCCCTCGGGGTCCGGCGCGACCGCCAGCGCCGCCTCGACGCTGACCCTGCCGGTGCGCAGCAGGGCGACCAGCGACTGCTCGAGCGACACCATGCCCTCGTTGCGGCCGGTCTGGATCTGGTTGGCGATCTGGTGCGCGCGACCCTCGCGGATCTGGCTGGCGACCGCGGTGGTCACGATCATCTTCTCGAAGGCCGGGACCCGGCCGAGGCCGGTGGTGGGGAGCAGCACCTGGGTGACGATCGCCCGCAGCGCGCCCGCGAGCTGCAGGCGCACCTGCGGCTGCTTGTGCCCCGGGAACACGTCGATGATGCGGTCGATCGCCATCGCCGCGCTCGCGCTGTGCAGCGTCGACAGCACCAGGTGCCCGGTCTCCGCCGCCGTCAGGGCCGCCGCGATCGTCTCCTCGTCGCGCATCTCGCCGACCAGGATGATGTCCGGGTCCTCGCGCAGCGCCGCCCGCAGCCCCGAGGCGAAGCTGTCGACGTCGCTGCCGAGCTCGCGCTGGTGGATGATCGCCCGCTTGCTGATGTACTGGAACTCGACCGGGTCCTCGATCGTGATCACGTGCTTCGCGGCGCCGAGGTTGACGTGCTCGATCAGCGCCGCCAGCGTCGTCGACTTGCCCGAACCAGTCGGCCCGGTCATCAGCACCAGGCCCGACGTGAACTGGACCAGGCTCTTAAAATCGTCCGGCAGGCCGAGCTGCGACAGCGTCGGGATCTCCGCCCGCACCGGGCGCACCGCTGCGGCCAGGCCGCGCCGCTGGCGAAAGAGATTCAGGCGGAACCGCAGCGTCCGCATACCTGGCCCCGGGGACAGGTCGAGCGCCAGGTCGACGCTGCCGCGCTGCTCGAGCTCCTGCTGGCGCTCCGCGCTCCACCCCGGCTCCGCCAGCGCCATGATCTGCGCCGCGTCGCACACCAGCGCCGTCTCCTGCAGCGACCCACCGAGCCGCACCCGCGCGGCCAGCCCGCTCGACAGCAGCACGTCCGAGGCCCCGTCGCGGTGCGCCTGCAGCACCAGCTCGATCACGTCGCCCGCGTTCACCGACGCCTGCCGGTAGCCCGAGACCCCGGCCTCCGCGCTCGCCACCTCCCCGGGCCCGCTCGCACCTGTCCCTCCAGACAGCCCGCTCGCAGGCCGCGCCCCACCTGTCCCTCCAGACAGCCCGCTCGCAGGCCGCCCCCCACCTGTCCCTCCAGACAGCCCGCTCGCAGGCCGCCCCCCACCTGTCCCTCCAGACAGCCCGCTCGGGGCCGCGGGCACCTCGGCCCTCGGCCCCGGCCGCGGAGGCGGAGCCGCCGGAGCGCGCGCCGGCTCGGGCCCCACGGCCGCCGCACCCGCCGCCGCCCCTGGTCGCCCGCGCTGCAGATAAAACGCGAGGTGATGACGCCCGCCCTCGCTGCGCAGCTCGGCCGAGAACACCTGCCCGCTCACCGAGTGAGAGATCCGCACCGAGCCGTCCTGCTTGAGCTGCAGCGCCTGCGCGGCGTCGACGAGGTCCTCGAGGAACATCGAGACCATGTCGTGGCTGACCTTCGGCATCGACAGGGCGACGTCGGCCCCGGCCTTCTTGAGCAGGGGCACGCGCTCGGACGCGACGATCAGCGCGTCGGCCTTCTGGGCCTCGACCAATTTGAGGAGCGAGTCGATCGCCGCCATGCGCCCGGAGCCTACCCCGACGGGCCCAGGCTGTCGCTCGCGCAGCACGCGCGGTTTGTCCCGGCCCCTCCCCGTGCCAAGCTGGCCGCCCCGCGTGCAGATCTTCTACACCGACCACTACGTGCTGCCGCTGCCGCCGGGGCACCGCTTCCCGATGGCGAAGTACGCCCGCCTGCGCGAGCGGGTCGAGGCGGCCGGGCTCGGTGAATTCTTGAAGGTCCCCGAGGCGGCGACCCGCGAGCAGCTCGCCCTGGCCCACGACCTCGACTACCTCGAGCGCGTCCACGCCGGCACCCTCGACGCCAAGGAGCAGCGCGAGCTCGGCTTCCCGTGGAGCCCGGCGCTGCTCGAGCGCTCGCTGCGCTCGACCGGCGCGACCATCTCGGCCTGTCGGGCCGCGCTCGTCGACGGCCTCGCGGTCAACCTCGCCGGCGGCACCCACCACGCCTTCGCCGGGCGCGGCGAGGGTTATTGCGTGTTCAACGACAGCGCGGTCGCGGCCCGCGTGATGCAAGCCGAGGGCCGGGTCCGCCGGGTCGTGATCGTCGACTGCGACGTCCATCAGGGCAACGGCACCGCGGCGATCCTCGCCGGCGACCCGAGCATCTTCACGATGTCGATCCACGGCGCCAACAACTTCCCCTTCACCAAGGAGCTCAGCGACCTCGACATCAACCTCCCCGACGGCACCGGCGACGAGGCCTACCTCGCGGCCCTGCGCGAGGGCCTGCGCGTCGCACTCGACCGCTCGCGCGCCGAGCTGGCGATCTACCTCGCCGGCGCGGACCCCTTCGCGGGCGACCGCCTCGGGCGGCTCAAGCTCAGCAAGGACGGCCTGGCGCGCCGCGACCACCTGGTCCTTGCGACATGTCGGGACGCCGGCCTGCCGGTCGCCCTCAGCATGGCCGGCGGCTACGCCCGGGAGCTCGACGACATCGTCGACATCCACCTGCGAACCGTGCAGATCGCCGCCGAGCTGGGCCTCCCCGGGGGCCGCCCCGCCGTGGTACAAGCCGGAGCGCCGCGGCCGTGAAGCTCATCATCCAGATCCCCTGCCTCAACGAGCGGGACCACCTCGGGGCGACCTTCGCCGACCTGCCGCGCCAGCTCCCCGGCATCGCCTGCATCGAGGTCCTCGTCGTCGACGACGGCAGCCACGACGGCACCGCCGAATTCGCCGAGCTGCTCGGCGTCCACCACGTGCTCCGCTTCCCGCGCAACCGCGGCCTCGCGGCGGCCTACAGCGCCGGCCTCGACGCCTGCCTGCGCCTCGGCGCCGACATCATCGTCAACACCGACGCCGACAATCAATACCGCGGCGCCGACATCGAGCGCCTGGTCGCACCGATCCTCGCCGGGCGGGCCGACATCGTCGTCGGCGACCGCCAGACCGACGGCCTCGCCCACTTCTCGCCGCTCAAGCGCCTGCTGCAGCGCTGGGGCTCGCGCGTGGTCCGGCGCGCCAGCGGAACCGACGTGCGTGACTCGACCAGCGGCTTCCGGGCGCTGTCCCACCGCGCCGCGACCACCCTGTTCGTCCACAACCGCTTCACCTACACGCTGGAGACGATCATCCAGGCCGGGCAGGCCGGCCTGGCGATCGAGAACGTGGCGATCGAGACCAACCCGAAGACCCGCGACTCGCGGCTGTTCCGCTCGATGGGCGGCTACGTCGGCCGCAACGGCGCCGTGATCGTGCGCTCCTACAGCATGTACTGGCCGGCGCAGACCTTCGGCTTCTTCGCGGCGCTGCTGCTGCTGTTCGGCCTCGGCCTCGGCGGGCGCTTCCTGTACTACTTCGCGGTCCGCTTCCCCGAGGAGAGCGGCCACACCGAGTCGCTGCTGGTCGGCGTCGGCGCGGTGCTCCTGGCCTTCCTGGTCGGCCTGATGGCGCTGCTCGGCGACCTCACCGCGGCCAACCGCCGCCTCACCGAGCAGGTGCTGATCCACGTGCGCGAGCTCGAGGCCAGCCTCGGCGCCCGCGACGACCTGAACCAATCGGCCCCGAGGATCGCCGGCCTGCGCCGCAGCGCCGCCGCGCCCTGGACCGCCCCGCCGAGCGGAGGCCCCGCGTGAGCCGCCCCGCCGTCGACGCCGGCAACATCGTCGGCAACGTCTACGACAAGTACGGCACCCGCAACCCGATCGCCCGCGCCCTGATGCGCGGCTTCACCGGGGCGGTCACCGACCTGTACTTGGGGACAGGCGCCCGCAGCGTGCTCGAGGTCGGCTGCGGCGAGGGCCGCCTCGCCCACCACCTGATCCAGGCCGCCCGCCCCGCGCGCTTCGAGGCCTGCGACGTCGAGCTGCGCCCCGCCCCCGACCTCGACCCCCAGATCGCCCTGCGCGAGGCCTCGATCTACGCCCTGCCCTACCCGAGCGCCAGCTTCGACCTCGTGATCTGCTGCGAGGTCCTCGAGCACCTCAGCGACCCCGCCGCCGGCCTCGCCGAGCTCGCCCGCGTGTCGCGGCGCCATGTCCTGCTCAGCACCCCCTGGGAGCCCGTATGGCGGGCCCTGAACCTCGCGCGCGGCCACTACCTGCGCGACCTCGGCAACACCCCCGGCCACGTGCAGCACTTCAGCCGCCGCGCGATCCGCGAGCTCGCCGCCCGCCACCTGCGGGTGCTCGAGCTGCGCCGACCTCTCCCCTGGACGGTGATCTTGGGTGAAGTCCGCCGCTGAACCACCTTCGGCAGGCGCGTCCGCACCTGCGTCCACGTCGGCGTCCACCACCTCGGCAGGCGCGTCGGCCACGTCGGCGCCCGCGTCCGCCACTTCGTCGGCCACGTCGGCGCCCCCGCCTGCCACCTCGTCGGCCACGTCGGCGCCCGCGCCTGCGCGCCGGTTCATCACCTGGCTCTCGGGACATGTTCCGTTCCTGCTGGTCACCCTGTTCGGCCTGTACCTGCTGTGGCCGGTGCCCACGGGCGTCATGCCGCTCTCGGCCGACCACACGGTCCACCTCACCCGCGCCTTCCTGCTCAGCGAGCAGCTCGCGGGCGGCCACCTGGCGGGTTGGGACCCGACCTGGTTCTTCGGCTTCCCGCTCGGCGACCTCTACCCGGTGCTCGGCGACCTCGGCGTGATCGCCCTGCGGGTCCTCAGCCTCGGCCTGCTCGACTGGCCCCGGGCCTACGCGGGCCTGTTCACGCTGGTGTTCCTGACCCAGGGCTGGGCGCTGCTGCGCTGCGGTCGCGCGCTCGGCTGGGGCCCGATCCCGGGCCTGGTCGCGGGGCTGCTGGTGCTCGCCGACGTCGGCGCCTATCGCGAGGGCGGGTGGATCTACACGGTCACCTACGGCGTGTGGCCGCAGGCCCTCGCCACCGCCCTCGCCTACCTCGCCTTCGCCGAGCTCGCCCTCGCCCAGGCCCGCCCCGGCGCCGGCGATGCCTCTGTCCCTTCAGACACATCAGCTGCCCCTTCAGACAGCCCGTTCGCCGCATCATCACCTGTCCTCACGGACACATCACCTGCCCCTTCGGCCAGCCCGTCGCGCCACCTCGCCCGCGCCGCCCTCGCCGCCGCCGCCGCCCTGCTCGCGCACCCGATGGCGCTGATGATGCTCGCCCTCGCCGCCCCGCTCTACCTCCTGACCGTCGGCCTGCGCCCCGCGAACCCCCGCGAGCGCCGCGGCCACCTCGCCGACACGACCCTCCACCTCCTCCTCGCGCTCGGCATCGGCGGCGCCCTCGCGGCCTGGTGGCTGCTGCCGATGAGCGCCCACCGCGGCTGGATGGCCAGCTACGGGTGGTTGCACGCCTCCCTGAGCGAGATGCTGCGCATGGCCGGCCAGGGCCAGTGGACCCAATTGATGCCCGCCGCCGTCGGCCACAGCGCGAGCCTCGGCCTGCTCCTCGCCGCGCTGTTCGGCCGCGCCCCGCTGCGCTTCTTCGCGCTGTGGACCGCCGCGCACTGGCTGCTCGCCAGCACCGACCTGTTCTGGGGCCTGCGCCTCGACTGGCTCAGCGGCGGCTTCCAGCACATCCAGTACCAGCGGTTCCTGACCGCCGCCAAGCCGGGCCTGTTCCTGCTCGCCGGGGCCGCGGTCGGCGGCCTTGTGCACCTGTCCCTTCGCACCTGGCGCATGCGACATGTCCGTAAGCACATCCGAGTCCTCTCCGCTGTCGCCCTGACCGCCGCGCTCGCCCTCGCCGCCTGGCAGCTCCGCGACAGCCGCGCGCTGATGCAGCGCCACCAGGTCGGCGCCGTCCAGACCGAGCGGATCCCCGGCCAGCCGGGCTTCGCGGCCGACTACGCCGCGCTCCTCGCCTGGGCCCGCGCGGCCTGGGACGCCCGCGACGGCGACTACCGCATGGCCTTTCGCGCCGACCGCAACGCGCACTGGTTCATGGACGCGCCGGTCACCACCCGCACCCCGAGCTACAAGCTCGGCTTCACCCCCGGCGACAACTTCGTCCACAAGCCCGAGTCCGGCGACCCCGCGCTGCTGCGTCGCCTCGGGGTCCGCTTCCTGGTCAGCACCGGCGGCGCCGGCCCGGCCGGCTCGACCCTCGCCGCCCGCTTCGGAAAGCTCTCGGTGTTCGAGCTCGCGGAGCGCGAGGGCCTCGCCCACCTCGACCACGCCGCCCCCGGCGCCGGCACAGTCACCGTCGAGCACGCCGACCTCGCCGGCGCGGGTCGCATGCGCCTGCGCGTCGCGGGCGTCACCGACGACGCCACCCGCCTGGTCCTGCACGTCGCCGGCTACCCGCGCTGGCAGCTGATCCACCAGCCCGCCGACGGCGGCCCCGAGCGCGCGATCGAGTGGTTCGAGGTCCCTGTCCTCGGCGACCTGCCGATCGCCACCCAGGCCCAGCGTCGCAGCGGCGAGCTGCGCGGCGGCAAGGCCCTCGGCGACAGCGGCCGCGAGCCGACCCTGATCGCCGCCCCCGCCCGCGACGGCACCTACGAGCTGCGCTACCGGCGTTGGACCGGCGTCGACATCCTCGGCCTCGGCCTGACCTCGCTCGGCCTCGTCGGCCTGGCCCTGCTGCTGCGCGGCCCCCGAGCGCCCGGCTCCGGCCTGCTCGCGCGTCTGCGACCGTGGGCGCGCCGCCTCGCGCATCCGGCCGTGATCGCCGGGCTGTTCGCCCTCGGCCTCGCGCTCGCGCTGCTGCGCCACCGCGGCGGCGCCGCTCGCGAGCACGACCTCGCCAGCGCCCGCCTGCTGCGCGGCGAGGCGATCGCCAGCCACGCGATCGCCGGCCCACTAAAGACCGACATGCTGATCTTCCCGGCGGTGCTGGCCCGACCTGGCCGATCCAACATGTCCGAAGTGACATTCTTTAAAGACCTCCGGCTCGGCCCGACCCTCGACGGATGGTTCGCCCTCGACGACGACGACGCCAAGCAGCGCCGCCGCGGCGGCCACCGCCTCGACTTCTCCGCGCGCCCCGTCGGCGCCGACGCATGGACCCCGCTCGCGGACATCGCCGTCCCGCACCGCCCCGACCGCCGCCGCCTCGACGACGTC